>Ga0181529_10004505_pt1 | contig 15026 bp, 13 predicted proteins | sample PEATcosm2014_Bin_36_FD_119763 | JGI IMG/M metagenome (GOLD analysis project Ga0181529, IMG submission 119763) | Peatland microbial communities from MTU Mesocosm Facility, Houghton, MI, USA - PEATcosm2014_Bin10_30_metaG | ecosystem: Environmental > Terrestrial > Soil > Wetlands > Peat | place...
CAGACGCGCTCGATGGCCTGGGCGACGAGCGCGGCGTCGGTGCCCAGCGGCTTGCCCGGCAGGTCGAGGCCGCCGGCCACGGCGATGGCAAGGTCGGGGCCGGCCATCTGGGCGGCGAGCTCGGCCACGCCCTCGGCGAGCCGCGCGCTGTGGCTCACCAGGACCAGTCCGATCACGAAGCGGTCCCCGCAAAGAGCGTGGTGGCGGCCGCCTCGAGCAGCAGCCAGGCCGAGGTCGCGCCCGGGTCCTGCGTGCCGGCGCTGCGCTCGCCCAGGTAGCTCGCCCGGCCCTTGCGAGCGACCAGCGGCGTCGTGGCCTTCATGCCGCGCTCGGCCGCCGCGGCCGACTCGCGCAGGGCGTCGCCGGGCGTCAGACCGGCGACGACGGCGGCGCGCAGCGCCGCGACCGCCGGCAGCAGGGCATCGATCATCGTCTTGTCGTCGGGCTCGGCCTTGCCGCGCGCCTGCGCCCCGGCCACGCCGGCCTCGAGCGCCGCGGACCATTGCTCCACGGTGAGCGCGCGCGCCTGACCGGCCGCCGCCGCCATCCGCAGAAAGAGCGTGCCGTAGAGCGGCCCGGCAGCGCCCCCGACACTCGACACCAGCGCCATGCCGATCGCCTTCAGCAGCGCGCCGACGGGGGGAGCGTCATCCGGGGCGCCACCGCGAGCGCCACCGGGGGCACTACCGGAGGCACTACCGGGAGCGCCGTCCGAAGCGCCGCCATCCGGCCACTCGTCGAGCTTGGCGAGCACCGCCTGCATGCCGCGGTCCATGTTGATGCCGTGGTCGGCGTCGCCGATAGCGGCGTCGAGCTCGGTGAGGTGGTCGCGCTCGCGCGTGACCGCGGCCGCGAAGGCCCGCATCCAGGCGGTCACCTCGGCGCAGCCGGCAAGCTCGCCACCCGCCGCCGTCATGCGCCCCACCGCAAGCCCGTCGTGACCACCGGCGCGTCCCACAGCGCCGTGAGCTCGTCGTCCAGACGCAGCAGGGTGATCGAGCAGCCCGCCATGTCGAGCGCCGTCATGTACGGACCGATCAGGTTGCGTGCGATGGCGATGCCTCGCGCCTCGAGCAGCGCGTGGAGCTCGTTGTAGACGATGTAGAGTTCCATGAGCGGCGTCGCCCCCAGGCCGTCGACGAAGGCCAGCACGCGGTCGCCACGCACGAAGGGCAGGTCGTCGACTATGGCTGCCGTCAGCGCCTCGACCACCTCGTGCGCGCTAGCCAGCGGCAGCCGCTCGCGGCCGGGCTCGCCGTGAATGCCGACGCCGAGCTCGATCTCGTCGTCGCCCAGCGCAAAGGTGGGCTTGCCGACCATGGGCACGGTGCACGACGTCAGGGCCACACCCATGCTGCGCGCGCCGGCGTTCACCGCGCGGCAGAGCGCGGCGACGGCGGCCAGCGGGCGGCCCTGCTCGGCGGCCGCGCCACAGATCTTTTCGGCCAGGATGGTGGCGCCCACGCCGCGCCGCCCGGCGGTATGCAGGCTGTCGCGCACCGCGACGTCGTCGTCGATCACCACCGACTCGACGGCGATGCCCTGGTCGGTGGCGAGCTCGGCGGCCATCTCGAAGTTCATCACGTCGCCGGTGTAGTTCTTGACGATGTAGAGGACGCCGGCGCCGGCGTCGACGGCCTGGGTGGCGGCCACCATCTGGTCGGGCGTGGGCGAGGTGAACACGGGTCCCGGGCAGGCCGCGTCGAGCATGCCCCGGCCCACGAAGCCGCCATGCATGGGCTCGTGTCCGGAGCCGCCGCCCGAGACGAGCGCCACCTTGCCCTTCACGGGGGCGTCGGCCCGTGCGATGAAATCGGGGCGGCGCGACACCCGCAGCCTGTCGGGGTGGGCCCGTGCGATGCCGTCGAGCTCTTCGCTCACGGCGTCTTCGGGCCGGTTGATGAGCTTCTTCATCGCGGTAACCCCCTGCGGCTTGCCTTGCGCTCGCCGGGTGGCGCATGCCGGCCCGGCCGATCCCGTTGCTGGGTTTACGCTCAAGGACGGCCCAGCGTCAAGACAGAGTGCGCCGCCGGTCGTCGGCGTCGGTGGCGTCGCGACCCTCGGCGGCGGGGCCCGCGGTGGCCTCATGGCCGGCGGCGCCCTTACGATCGTCGGCCAGCGCGCGGCTCACGGCGCTCACGAGCTCGGCGGCGGCGCGACAGGCCTCGTCTGCGTCGGCGGCGCGTTGCACGCGGTCGATGAGCGCGCTGCCCACGATCACGCCGTCGGCCAGACCGGCGACCTCGGCCGCCTGCGCCGGCGTCGAGATGCCGAAGCCCACCGCCAACGGCGCCCGGCTGCGGGCCCGCAGCCGGGCGATCAGACCGGGCAGCTCGGCGCCGGTCTCGCGGCGCGCGCCGGTGACCCCGGTCACCGCCACGCAGTAGACGAACGAGGTGGCCGCCCGGGCGACCAGGTCGAGGCGCTCGTCGGTGCTCGTCGGCGTGGCCATGGGCACGACCGCCACGCCGCACTCGGCGGCGGCCGCGGCGTACGGCGCCGACTCGTCGAGCGGCAGGTCGGGAATGACGAGCGCCTCGACGCCCGCGCGCCGGGCGCGAGCGAAGAAGCGCTCGGGCCCGTAGGCGAGCACGGTGTTCAGGTAGGTGAGCAGCGCGAAGGGGGCGGCGGCGCTGTGCGCCGCCGCCAGCTCGAAGACGTGCTCGGGCGTGACGCCGGCCTGCAACGCCTGGTAGGTCGAGCGCTGCACGACGGGGCCGTCGGCGATCGGGTCGGAGAAGGGCACGCCCAGCTCGACGATGTCGGCACCGGCGGCGATCACCGCCTCGATCAGCAGGTGACTGGTCCGCAGGTCGGGGTGGCCGGCCGTGAGGTACGGGATGAGGGCGGCCTTCGCGGCGCGGGGCGCCGCGAAGGCCGCCGCCAGACGCGGCGCAAGGTCGGCGGACGCTGCCTTGGTCATGACTCCTCCCCACGCTCGGCGCCTCGGTGTTCCAGTAGGCGGGCCGCCTCGTGCACGTCTTTGTCGCCGCGACCGGAAAGGTTGACGACCACGACGTCGCCCTCGACGAACCGCGTCTCGGGGCCGGGCCCACGCAGCACGTAGGCCAGGGCGTGCGCGCTCTCGAGGGCCGGGATGATGCCTTCGAGCTCGGCCGTCAGGCTGAAGGCGGCCAGCGCCTCGGCGTCGGTGGCGGCCGCATAGACGGCGCGGCCGCTGTCTTTGAGCCAGGCGTGCTCGGGCCCCACGCCCGGGTAGTCGAGCCCGGCCGAGATGGAGTGCGCCTCGAGCACCTGGCCCCAGGCGTCCTGCAGCAGGTACGAAAACGAGCCGTGCAGCACGCCTGGGCGGCCGCGCGTGAGTGAAGCGCCGTGGCGCGGCGTGTCGAGGCCCTCGCCGGCCGCCTCGACTCCGGTCAGGCGCACCGGGTCGTCGCGAAAGGCATGGAAGAGGCCCATGGCGTTCGAGCCGCCGCCCACGCAGGCCACGGCTTCGTCGGGCAGGCGGCCCAGGCGCGCCAGGAGCTGCTCGCGGGCCTCGATGCCGATGATCTGCTGAAAGTCGCGCACCATGGCCGGGTAGGGCGCCGGACCGGCCACCGAGCCGATCACGTAGAAGGTGCCGCGCACGTTGGTCACCCAGTCACGCAGCGCCTCGTTCATGGCGTCTTTCAACGTGCGCGAGCCGCTCTCCACCGGCGCGACCGTCGCCCCCAGCAGGCGCATGCGTACCACGTTCAGCTCCTGGCGGCGGATGTCTTCGACGCCCATGTACACCACGCACTCCAGGCCCAGCAGGGCGCAGGCGGTGGCCGTGGCCACGCCGTGCTGGCCGGCGCCGGTCTCGGCGATCACGCGGCGCTTGTCCATGCGCACGGCAAGCAGCGCCTGGCCCAGCACGTTGTTGATCTTGTGGGCACCGGTGTGGCAGAGGTCCTCGCGCTTGAGATAGACCGCGGCGCGGCAACGCTCGCTCAGACGGGCGGCGTGGTAGAGCGGCGTCGGGCGCCCCGCGTAGTCGGCGAGCAGGCGCGCGAGCTCGGCCTGAAAGGCCTCGTCGGCGCGCGCCTCCTCGTAGGCGCGGGTGAGCTCGTCGAGGGCGGGGATCAGGCTCTCAGGCACGAAGCGGCCACCGTAGGGGCCAAAGCGAGTGGCGACGCTCATCTGTCGACCTCCGGGGTCGTTGCGGCTTTCAGCGGTCGGTGGCCCGGCGGGGGCGGGGACGCGGTGGACGGGGCGCCGGGCTCGGCGGCCTCCACGTCGGCTTCGTGCACCGCGGCCAGGAACGCGCGCAGCAGGCCGGCGTCTTTGTGGCCGGGCGCGCCGGGCGACTCGAGGCCGCTCGACACGTCGACGGCCCACGGCTGCAAAGCGGCGATGGCCTCGCCCACGTTGCCGGGCGAAAGGCCGCCGGCCAGCACCAACCGATCTGCAGGCAGCGGCGCGGCGGCGAGCGAGAGCCAGTCGAGCGTCGTGCCGCTGCCGCCGTAGACGCCGGGCGCGCGGGCGTCGAACAGCACGAAGTCGGCGTCGTCGGCGTCGGGGGTGTCGGCGGCGGCGATGAGCAGTGGCCTGCGGCCGCTGCTCATCGCCGCCGCCCGGACGGCCGCCACGGTCGGTCCGTCGGCGCCCGCCGAAAGCTGCAGCGCGCCAAGGCCAGCCACAACGAGCGCCGCCGCGATCCACTCGGACGACTCGGTGGTCACCACTCCGACCGTGAGCGCGGCGCGCCCCGCGGCGCGCGCGAGCGGCGCCGCCTGTTGCGGCGTGAGGCGGCGCGGGCTGTCGGTGAGCACGAAACCGCAGGCCCACGCCCCGCACTCGACCGCCAGGCGCACGTCGCGCTCGCGGGTGAGGCCGCAGACCTTGACGGCGGTCACGACGGTCCCTTGAGCTCGGCCACGAGGGCGGCCAGACGCTCGTGTGGAGCGCGCACCAGGGTCTCGCCCACGAGGAGCGCCCGGGCTCCGGCCCGGGCCGCGCGGCGAGCGTCGGCGCCCGTCACGATGCCGCTCTCGCTGACCAGCAGCACGTCCCGCGGCGCAAGCGCCGCAAGCCGCTCCGTCACCCTCAAGTCGACGGTGAGACTACGCAGGTCGCGGTTGTTGACTCCGATCAGCACGGCGCCGGCGGCGGCCGCCCGCTCGAGCTCAGCCTCGTCGTGCACTTCGACCAGGGCGTCGAGGCCGCAGAGGCGGCACTCGCCGAGCAGCAGGGCCAGGCCGCGGTCGTCGAGCGCCGCGGCGATGAGCAGCACGGCGGCCGCCCCCGCCGTGGCGGCTTCCCACACCTGATAGGGATCGACCACGAAATCCTTGCGCAGCACCGGCAGCGAGACCACTGCGGCGACCGCCTCGAGGTCGGCCAGCGAGCCGCCGAAGCGCCGCGGCTCGGTGAGCACTGAGACCGCGTCGGCCCCGGCGGCGGCGTAGGCGAGCGCCTGCGCGACGGCGTCGAGCCCCGGCGCGATGGCGCCCTTGCTCGGCGAGGCGCGCTTGACCTCGGCGATCAGCGCCGTCGCACCGGCGGGCGCACCCTCGACCCCGCCTGAACCGCCCACGATGGCCGCGACCAGGCGGCCGCCCGGCGGCTGCGCCGGCCCCGACTCGCCCACGACGACAGTGGGCGCAAGGTCGCCGGGAAGCGCCGCGTCGGGCCTGGTCAGTGGCCGCTCGCGGCGCGCCCGCTCGACCCGCTCGCGGGCCTGTTCGACCATGGTCGTCAGGAAGTCCACGGCTAGCCTTCCTCGGCGCGCAGCCGGTTGGTGACGGCCACCAGCGCGGCGAGCTTGCCGGCGGCGGCGCCGCTGGCCACGGCGGCACGCGCCTGCTCGACGCCCTCGCCGATGTCGGCCGCCGCCTCGGTGATGTAGAGCGCCGCGCCGGCGTTCAGCAGGGCGATGTCGAGCTGCGGCCCGGGCCGGCCCTCGAGCAGCGCGGTGAGCAGCGCGGCGTTCTCGGCGGCGTCGCCGCCGCGCAGGTCGTCGAGCCGGGCGCGGGCCAGCCCGAACTGCTCGGGGACGACCGTGTAGCGGCGGTCGTAGCCCTGTCCGGCGAAGACCTCGACCACGGCGGTCGGACAGGTCGTCGAGATCTCGTCGAGACCATCGTCGCTGTGCACGAGGAGGTTGCGCGACGAGCCCATCATGCGCACCGCCTGCGCCAGACGATCGACGTAGCGCGCGTCGGCCACGCCGATCAACTGGTGGCGCGCGCCGGCCGGGTTGGTGAGGGGACCGATCACGTTGAAGGTGGTCGCCATGCCGAGCTCGCGGCGCACCGGCGCCACGTTCTTCATGGCCAGGTGGTGGCGCGGCGCGAACATGAAGCCGATGCCCGCCTCGGCGATGCAGCGGCTCACCTGGGTCGGCTTGATGTCGATGGCCACACCCAGCGCCTCGAGCACGTCGGCGCTGCCGCAGCGGCTGGTCGCCGAGCGGTTGCCGTGCTTGGCCACGGTCACGCCGGCACCGGCGGCGATCAAGGCGGCCGCCGTCGAGATGTTGAAGGTGTGGGCGCCGTCGCCACCCGTACCGCAGGTGTCGAGGATGATGTCGGCGTCGACGTCGACCTTCTCGACCAGGTCGGTCATGGCGCGCGCCATGCCGACGATCTCCTCGGCCGTCTCGCCCTTCACCCGCAGCGCGGAGAGCAGGGCGGCGGTCTGGGCTTCGCCCACGCCGCCCCCCATGATCTCGAGCACCACGCCGCGCGCCTCGTCTTCGCTTAAGTCGCCGCCGGCACTGAGCGTCGCCAGGGCGCGGGAGAGGATGTCGTTGGGCATGGTCACGATCCTTTCGGGTGCTGCCGTGGCAAAGCGTGCCGGTCGCGCGCCGGCCGTGCCGCCGCGCTGCTCGAGGAAGTTGGCCATGAGGGCCGCTCCCGACTGAGTGAGCACGCTCTCGGGGTGGAACTGCACGCCCTCGACGGCGAGGGTGCGATGGCGCAGCCCCATGACTTCGCCTGCGTCGTTCCAGGCACTGCGCTCGAGCTCGGGCGAGAGCTCGGGGTCGACGATCAGCGAGTGGTACCGGGTGGCGGCGAAGGGCTGCGGCAGGCCGCGGAACAGGGTGCGGCCGTCGTGGCTCACCAGGTCGGTCTTGCCGTGCACCACCGCCGCGGCACGGCGCACGCGGCCGCCGAAGGCCGCGCCGATGCACTGGTGCCCCAGGCACACGCCGAGCACCGGCAGGCGCCCGGCGAAGCGGCGGATCGCCTCGAGCGACACGCCCGCCTCGGCAGGGGTGCAGGGTCCCGGCGAGACCAGCAGGTGGGTCGGCCGGGCGGCTTCGATCGCGGCCACGCTGGTCTCGTCGTTGCGCGCGACCGTGACCTCGGCGCCCAGCGTGCCCAGCAGCTGCACGAGGTTGTAGGTGAACGAATCGTAGTTGTCGATGACGAACACGTGGGCCATGAGCCTCAGCCTCCCGGCGGTGCCGCGAACTCTTCATGGGCCAGCGCCACCGCGCGCAACAGAGCCGCCGCCTTGTTCTCGGTCTCGACGAACTCGCCGGCCGGGTCGGAGTCGGCCACGATGCCGGCCCCGGCCTGGGCGTAGGCGACGCCGTCTTTCATGACGATCGTGCGGATGCAGATGCAGGTGTCGAGGTCGCCGCCAGGCGACAGGTAGCCGATCGCCCCCGCGTAGGGCCCGCGCCGCACGGGCTCGAGCTCGTCGATGATCTGCATGGCGCGCACCTTGGGGGCGCCGCTCACGGTGCCGGCCGGAAACGCCGCCTTCAGGGCGTCGATGGCGCCCTGCCCTGCTGCCAATGTACCGCTCACCGACGAGACCATGTGGATCACGTGCGAGTAACGCTCCATGCCCATGAGCTCGTCGACGTGCACGCTGCCGGGCACGCAGACGCGGCCCAGGTCGTTGCGTCCCAGGTCGACCAGCATGACGTGCTCGGCGCACTCCTTGTCGTCGGCGCGCAGCTCGGCCATGAGGCGCTCGTCTTCGGCCGCGTCGGCGCCGCGCCGCCGCGTGCCGGCGATCGGCCGGGTCACGACCCGGTCACCGTGCACGGTGACCAGCGGCTCCGGCGACGAACCCGCCAGGGCGAAGTCGTCGAAGGCGATGTAGTACATGTAGGGGCTGGGATTGACGGCGCGCAGGCCGCGATAGACGGCGAACGGCGAGACGCTGATGGGCGTGGCGAAGCGCTGGCTCAGGACCACCTGGAGCGCGTCGCCGGCCGTGATGTAGTCGCCTATGCACGCCACGCCGGCCTCGAAGTCCGCGCGGCTCACTGACGACGACACCGATCCCGTGACGGCTGACAGGCTGGGGTCGGGCGCCGCGCCCGCCCGCTCGGGCCGCGACGGCGCCCCCGCACGCGGCGCCGTCGGCGCCGGCGCCGCCACGACGGGCAGCGCTGCCCCCAGGCGCGCCTTGACGTCGGCGATGCGCGCCACGGCCTGCCGGTAGGGCTCGTCGATGCGCGCGCCGGCCGGCGCGGCGTCGTCGCGTACGGCGTCGGCGACGATCGTGATGGCGTGCTTGAGATGGTCGAAGACGAGCACGGTGTCGGCCAGCAGGAAGGCCATCTCGGGCAGTCCCAGGTCGTCGGGCGGCGCGTCGGGCAGGCGTTCGAGGTGGCGCACGAGGTCGTAGGCGAAGTAGCCCACGAGGGCGCCGGCAAGCGAGGGCAGCTCGCCGGCCGGCGTCGGGTGGGGCCGGGCGACCAGGTCGGCGGCGGCGGCGAAGGGGTCGTCGCAGCGCGACTCGCGGCGCACGCCGTCCTGCTCGACTGTGAGCAGGCCGTCGCGAAAGCCGACGACGGCGCGGGCGCCGATGCCCAGAAAGGAGTAGCGCCCCAGCCGCTGCCCCTGCTCGGCACTCTCCAGCAGGAACGCGCGCCGCGGGGTACCGAGCTTGAGAAACGCCGAGACGGGGGTCTCCAGGTCGGAAAAGAAGGAGTGGGTTACCGGAACGACGTCGTGAGCGAGAACGAGGCGGCGGGCCTCGGCTAGCTCAGGTGTGCAGCATATGTCCTTTGCCACGGGCCAATCATGGAGCACCTCCGGTGCGGCTTGGGCCCAACGTCTTCACGGTCTTTCGAGGGTAGGGCACCGGCCGGACGCCGTCAAGCCGCCCCTCACCTGTCGCTTGCCGGCAAGCCCGCGCCGTCGCGCGAGCGCACCGCGCGGACGGCCACGTTCGAAGGTCAGCGGCGCCGGTCCGGACCTTCCGACGGCCCCGCCAGGCTCGCGAGCAGGTCGGCAAGCCCGTCGCGCGCGACCACGACGTCGGCAGCCGCGGCCGCCTGCTCGTTGCCCTCGGCGATGGCGATACCCATGCCGGCCCACGACAGCATGCCGGCGTCGGGAGCGCCGTCGCCACAGGCGACGACGGCGCCGGCAGGCACGCCCAGCCGGGCGCAGAGACCGGCCAACGCGGTGCGTTTGTCGGCGCGCGCGTGGTGGAGCTCGAGGTAGCCGGGCGCCGCCGAGCTCACGGCCAGGTCGGGCCAGCGTGCGGTCAGCTCGTCGAGCACGCCCGCCAGCGGCGCGGCTGCCGCCGCGTCGGCCGCGCCCGTGGCGAGTCCATTGTCGTCGCCGGCGCCCCGGCCGTCGGGAGTCGCGACGATCAGCCGAGTGACCGACACCCCGTCGAGCGCCGCGGCAAGGTCGCGCTGTGGCCGCAAGACCGTCGGCGGGCTGGGCGGCATCTTCGGCGGCGCACCTGCCGTGCGGCCATCCGCGCCGTCGGCCGCGGCCTGCACCCAGCGCTCGTCGTCGACGTAGGCGGTGAGCGTGGCGCCGGCATGGTGCAGCGCCGCGACCGCGGGCCCGACCGCCTGCCGCGGCAGGTCGAGCCGCGCCAGCCAGCGGCCGCCGGCGACGTCGACCACGACCGCGCCGTGGTAGGCGATCGCCACGCTGTGCTCGAGGCCGAGCTGCACGGCGAGGGCGCGCGTGGGCGCGACGGCGCGCCCGGTGCAGATCACGACCGGCACGGCCGCCGCACGCAAGGCGGCGACGGCGCGCAACACGCCGCGGACCGGCGAGCTGTGATGGTCGAGCAGTGTGCCGTCGAGGTCGCAGACGACGAGCGCCGGGCGGCCGTTCGCGTCGCACCCGCCCGTTGCGGCGGCGCTCGCCCCCGCGGCGGCGCCGGCGAAACCGCCGAACCGGACGGCTCCGTTCACGACGGCGCCGCGCTTCACGCGCCCGCTACCGTTGCGACCCTTCACGCCGACACCGTGGCGGCGCCGTCGCCGACCGCCGCGCTGCCGGTCGTCGCGGCGCTGCCGCCCTCGGCCGCCAGCGCCCGGCGGGCGAGCGCCTCTGTTGGCTCGCCGATCAGACGCTCCACGGTGCGGGAGAGCTCGAGGGCGCGTTCGAGCCGCGCTCGGGCGTGGGCCGCGCCTTCGGATTCGGCCCGCAAGTCGGACAGGCGCGCGGCCAGGCGCGCGTCGAGTGTGACGACGCTCGTGTCGGCTACGAGCTTGTCGGCCAGGTAGAGAATCTGTGCTTCGTTGGGCAGGATCTGCATGCAGGTCTCAACCTCATCCTGAGGGTCCATGTGCAGAGCGGTCACGGCCGCGACCCGGCGATAGCCGAGGTCGCTCAAGAGCCGGGCGCCGGCGGCGGCGTGGTCGGGCCCGGCGCGCGCGATGTCGTGTAGCAGCGCGGCCGCTTCGACGAGGCGGGCGCTCAGGTGTGCCTCGCAGCGGTTGAGCCGCGCCGTCAAGGCGACCGCGACCAGGGCGACCGCCCGCGAGTGCGCCACGACCTGCGACGGCACGCGGGCGTCGCGCAGCAGCTCAAGGCAGCGCGCCGCGTCGGGCAGGCTCTCGCCGGCGACGTCGTCGCAGGCGCGCCGGTAGTCGGCCGGCGTGTCCATGTCGAGCAGGATGCCCCGGTCGTCGACCGCGATCTCGAGCGCGCTCGCGTCGTGAGCGGCCAGCAAGCCGCGCAGGCCGCCGGCCGGCGCCTTGCGAGCTTCGTCTGTCGTGGGGGCCGGCTCGCCTTGTGACACGCGGCCGCGCTCGTCCTGGAGCTCTCGGTCCGGCTCGTCCTGCGGCGTGCCGCCAAGGCCGGCCGGCAGCGCCGTGCGGGCGATCAGCGGCGGGTGGCCGCGACGCCCGTCGCGCACCGGGTAGACGACCGGGGCCGGATGCACCCGCGCGGCGCGGGCCAGGCGGCCGATCGTCTCGGCGCGCACCAGGGCGCAATCGGTCGGCAACAGAAAGAAGGCGTCGACATCGGCGTCGAGTCCGGCCACGCCGGCGGCCACCGACGAGAACATGCCGCGCTCCCAGCCGTCGTTGACGACGACCGCGGCGCCCAGGGCAGCGGCCGCGGCGGCCACCTCGTCGCCACGCCAGCCGACGACCACGCGCACGTCGGCGACGCCGGCTTCGGCAAAGGCGCCCACGGCGCGCGCCAGCACCGTGGCGTCGCCCAGCGGCAGCAGCGGCTTGAGCTCGCCCATGCGCGACGAGCGCCCGGCGGCCAGCACGATGGCGGCAAGGCGCGTCATCGACCAGGCGTGGCGGCGCGGCCCGGGGTCGGTCGGGGCCTGACTGGGCGGCGCGCCGAGCGCGCGGCGGTACGGCGGGCCGTCACGCTAGGCGTCCTTGCCCGCCCGCACCTGGATCATCTCGGCGACGATGCTGATGGCGAGCTCGGCAGGCGTCTCGGCGCCGATCTGCAGGCCGACGGGCGAATGCACGCGGGCGAGCGCCTCGTCGTTGAAGCCGACCTCGCGCAGGCTGTCGGCGATGCGCTTGCGCTTGGTGCGGCTGGCCATGAGGCCCACATAGCGCGCCGGCGTGCGCAGCGCCTGTTCGAGCACGATCACGTCGTGGGTGTGTCCCCGCGTGACGATCACCACGTAGGAGTGCTCGTCGACCGCCACCCGCGAGAGCGCCCCCTCGAACGACGACAGCAGCACGACCTCGGTGCCGGGAAAGAGCCGCGGGTCGGCGAACTCTTCGCGATCGTCGAGCACGACCGTGCGCCAGCCGGCGCGCGCCGCGACCGGCGCCAGCGCACGGCCCACGTGGCCGGCGCCACAGATGATTGCCGTGGCAGGCAGTTCGAGCGCCTCGACCAGCACCTCGCGACCGTCGGCCAGCCTGGCGCTGCCGTGCACGGCGATCTTGCCGACCGCCTTGCGCAGGCTCGCGGGCTCGCCGAGCTGCGCACCGATGAGGGTGTCGTCGTCGCCCAGCAGGCAGAACTCGACGGGCTCGCCGACCACGACCGGCAGCACGGTGAACAGCTTGGCGCGGCGCTTGGCGGCCGCCGCTTCGCGCACTGCGACGCAGACCTCGGCGAGCACGGGGTCGCCGGGGGCGACGTAGGCGATCAGCACCTGGGCGGCGCCGCCGCAGATCATTTCGTCGGGACTGGCCACGTCGGTGCCGCGCAGCCCCATGCTGGTGACCTCGGAACGCTTTGCGTCGAGCGCCTCGCCCGCCTTGCGCATCATGGCGGCCTCGAGCAGGCCGCCGCCGATCGTGCCGGCGATCGAGCCATCGCGGCGCACGAGCATCTCGGCCCCGGCGCGGCGCGGCGTCGAGCCCTGCTCGGCGACCAGCCGCACGAGGGCGAAGTCGTGGCCGGCCTGCAGTTCTGTCAGCACTTCGGCGGCGATCTCTTTCATGGCGTCTCCTGTGTGCGTTCGTCGATCAACATGCGTTTGCGCGCGCCGTCGCTGCCGGCCCACGGCGCGGCCGCCACGACCTTGACCCGCAGGCGCCCGGCTGCCGTGGCCGCGGCCACGGCGGGAAGCTCTGCGAGGGCGGCTGCGGCGCGGCGCGGCTGCGGCGCGGCGCAGCCGCCCTCGCAGAGCAGCTCGACCGTAAGCGTCTCCTCGGTCTCATCGACGCTCAAGCGCGCCCGAAAGTCGAGCGCGTCGTCGCGCGCGAACAGCGCCTCGTCCAGGTCGGCCAGGCTCAGCCGCTCGCCGCCGGCCAGCGCGGCGACGGCGTCGAGGCGCTCGCGCACCGGCGCCAGCAGACGCAGCGACGAGCCACAGGGACAGGGCCCGGCAGCGAACCGGCCGAGGTCGCCAGTGCGATAGCGTAGCAGAGGCATGGCCTCGCGGGTGAGGGTGGTGAAGACGATCTCGCCTTCTTCCCCCGCCGCCAGGGGCGCGCCGGTCGCCGGGTCGACGATCTCGAAGAGCAGGTCGGCCTCGCGCAAGTGCAGCCCGGCGTGAGCGGCGCAGTCCACGCCGCCGCCCAGGCCCATCTCGGTGGCGCCGTAATGGTTGTAGACGCGGCAGTCCCAGGCCTGCTCGATGGCGGCCACGACGGCGCGCGGCACGTGGTCGGTGCTGAGCAGGACGCTGCGCACGTGGGGGCGCCGCCCCTGGGCGACGCTGCGCCGCGCCAAAGCCAGGAGCTGCACGGGAATGCCGACCACGACGCTCGCCTGCTCGCGTTCGAGGCGTTCGAGCGCGTCGGCGACATCGGCCACCGGGCCGTAGGGCAACGGCATCGCGCCAAGCCGCTCGAGGCCGCGGGCGAGCAGGTCGCCCACGCTGCCCGGCCGCTCGCCGGGCAGCAGGATGAGCACGCGGTCGCGCTGCCCGGTGAACACCGACATGCCGTGTCGGAAGAAGTCGATCGTGAGCTCCTGATCGGCGGCGCTGAAGGCGACGCGCTTGGGCTCGCCCGACGTGCCCGACGTGGGCAGCGTCACGATGCGTTCGACCTCGCCGGCGGGCACGCAGCGCAGCCGCGAGCCCTGGGCACGAAGGTCGTCGGCGGTCGTGAAGGGCAGCGCGGCGAGGTCGCCGAGCGAGCGCAGGTCGTGCACTCCGACTGCGCTCAGGCGTGCGGCGTAGAACGGGCTGTGGGCCTTGGCGTGGGCGACGGTCTCGCGCAGCGCCGCGAGCTGGTGGCGGCGCAGGGCGTCGGGCGCGCCGCGCTCCGGCCGGTCGGTCGGCGCCTGCGCCGGCGGCCCACCGCCGCCCGGCGATGTCTGGGGCAGCGGCCGGCCCGGCCCCACGGCGCCGGCCACACGGGCGGCGACCCAGCCGTCGAGCGGCGTGAGCGCCGGGCTCGCCGGGCGGTTGCCGGGCAGCGTGCGGCCACCGGCATCGGTCAGGTCGGACTCGTAGAGCGGCATCAGCCGGCCTTGACAGCCGTAGTCTCGCCGAGCGCGTGCGCCGCCGTGGGCGCGCCGCAGCAGGTCACGACGAGAGCTTGCCGCGATCGGCAAGGATCCGCATCGCCGTCTCGTAGGTGCGCACCATGAGCGGCGGGCATTTGGTGTAGCGGTCGAGGGGATCGTCGCTCAAGATCTCGCAGCAGGCGAGCGCACCGTATTCGCCGCGGAACCAGTCGACGAGCTCGGCGACGAGGGCGCCGTCGAACGGCGGCGAGCCGCGCAGCGCCATGGCGAGCGCGCCGCCGGCCAGAGCGCCGCAGTCGGCGCCCGAGAACATGCCGACGCACAGCGCCGCCACCGCGTCGACCATCTGCTCGTTCTCCACGCCGAGCTCGTCGAGCGCGACCTGCACCAGGGCCTGCGTGCAGCAGAAGCCTCGCAGGGCGAGTTCGTTCATGCGCGCGGCGCGTTCGTCGTCGTTCATGACGTGCTCACGGCCAACCGCCCCCGTTCGTCGTTCACGGCATGCTGCCCCTCGTCGATCGTCGCGGCCCGCGCCGCCTCGCCGCCAGCTCGCTCGCCGAGCCGCGCGATGCAGAGGCAGTACCCCAGGCCGCCGAGGCCGCGCGAGCGAGCAGGCTCGGCCCGGCCGTCGGCCCGGTCGCCGAGGTCGGCCGGCGGTGCGGCCACCCCGACCGCCGCCCAGAACGCCGCCATCGAGCCGTGCTGCTCGACGATGTCCCAGACGAGGCGGGCCAGAAGCCCGGACTGGTCTTCCCAGGTCGTGACGTCAAACCCGTGCTCGTCGAGCAGCGCGCGCAGGCCGTCGGGCCGGCCGCGCCGGTAGATGTCGCTGACCAGCAGCAGTCCGCCGGGGTGCAGCACGCGAGCGCACTCGGCGACCGCCCGCGCCGGCTCGTCGGCGAGCGACAGCGAGCATTCGGCCAGCACCGCGTCGTAGGAGTCGTCGTCGAACGGCAGTTCCTCGGCGCG
>Ga0181529_10004506_pt1 | contig 15025 bp, 12 predicted proteins | sample PEATcosm2014_Bin_36_FD_119763 | JGI IMG/M metagenome (GOLD analysis project Ga0181529, IMG submission 119763) | Peatland microbial communities from MTU Mesocosm Facility, Houghton, MI, USA - PEATcosm2014_Bin10_30_metaG | ecosystem: Environmental > Terrestrial > Soil > Wetlands > Peat | place...
CGGTCAGACCGAAGCCGCCCGCAAACACGCCGAGGCGTTGTTGAAATAACTGACTGCGATCATGGAATAATGAAAGCAAATCTAAATTGACTTTTAATTAGATATTAATTAAAACAGATTCGTCAACATTTTTTATAACTTATGAAACAGCGCATTTGCCTGCTCATGGTGATCGGGTTGCTCGCCGGTCAGCAACAGGCCGAAGCCTTGACTTCGTTCATTCTTTCCACCAATTATAAAGTAGGAAACGCGCCGCGCGCTGTCACAGTGTTCATGAATGTGGATGGACGGGTGGATTTGGTCAGCGCGAACTACAGTGACAATACACTGACGGTGCTGACGAACAACGGCAGCGGTAACTTTGGTTCCAACGCCACCTATGCCGTAGGCAGTCAACCTGATTCAGTCTTAGCGGCGGATGTCAATGGCGACGGTTATGTGGATTTGATCTGCGCGAACAATACATCACAAGGAAGCTCAGGCACACTGACAGTGCTCACGAACGACGGCAGCGGCAGTTTTGTCATCGCCTCTTCGCCCAGCGTTGGACAGAATCCGCATTCAGTCGTGGCAGCGGATGTCAACGGCGACGGCTATGTGGATTTGGTTTGCGGCAATTTGAATGGCACGCTGACGGTGCTGACGAACGATGGAAGCGGCCATTTTACACTGTCATCTTCGCCCAGCGTGGGTCGTGGGGACAGCGGGGACTATGTGTATTCGGTCGCGGCAGTGGATGTTAACGGGGATGGCAAAGTAGATTTAATCAGTGCGGACTTCGATGACGACGAACTGACGGTGCTAACCAACAATGGCAGCGGCGGCTTTGTGCTGTCCTCCTCGCCGGGCGTGCCCTATTTACCTGGTTCGGTCACTGCGGCGGATGTCAACGGTGATGGCAAGGTGGATTTGATTACCGCGAATTACGTGAGCTCTCCTGTTGACGGTATTACCGTGTTGACCAACAACGGTCGCGGTGGCTTCGTGACTGACACCAACATTCCTATAGATGCTGCAGATTTTGTCACGGCGGCGGATGTCAACGGCGATGGTAAGGTGGATTTGATCTGCGCGAATCAACATGACAATACGCTGACGGTGTTGACGAACAATGGCAGCGGCGGCTTCGCGGTCGCTACAGTCCTTCCCACGGGTTCAGTTCCTACATGGGTCGCAGTGGCTGATGTCAATGGGGATGGTGAGATGGATTTGGTCTGCGCATACAATACCACCAACATAATATCGGTATTCCTCAACACTTCAGTTTTTCAGGCACCAACCTCCACACCACCACTGACACTTCAAACCTCAAGCAAAGGGATTAGCATATCATGGCCTTCGGCATCGGCAGGCTGGTTGTTGCAACAGAATTCCGATTTGAATACGGCAAATTGGGGACAGAGCGGTTACAACGGCCACGCCATTTCCGACAATAGCACGAACAAAAGCCTCACCATCCCATCGCCGCCGGGAAATTTATTTTTCCGCCTGTTGCATCCGTAGCAGCGGACGTGAGTCCGCTCTAAATTCTTCTGCATTTTAGAATAATGAGCCGGCGCACTTCACCGGTCAGCTTCGCCTTCTAAAAAGAAAAACAATTCCTGTAACAGCCACGCAACCCCACCCGAACCAATCGCCGTGGCGGTTGTAAAATGTTGGCGCATGTTTTTGCAGCGGCAGGTCAATTGTCAGCGCCCCCGCGCCGTAAACGCTCCCGGTTTTGTCCCGGAACATTTCGCGGACGCGGCCCGTCGCATCAATCCAGCAGGTGACGCCGTTGTTACAGCAGCGGACGAGCGGCACGCCGTTTTCCACCGCGCGAAAGACGGCGCCAGCCATGTGCTGCCATTGCTCGGCGCTTTGGCCGAACCAGCCGTCGTTGGTCAGGTTCACCAGAAAGCCGGTGTCGTTCCGAACGGCGCGGCGGGCGACTTGCGGGAACATGTCTTCGTAACAAATCAGCGGGGAGTTGTTGGCCGTTTCGTGGGGCGAGATTTCCGGCGGGCCGTCACGCACTTCAATAAACGGCTCGAACGACCTGCTTCCGTTCCAAAAGTTGATGTCAAATTTGACGGGTTCATTTCCCGCCGCGAAACCGCCGGTGATGGGCGTGAACCATTTCACGAACGGCAGCCAGCGGACGAGCGGAATGTATTCGCCGAAGATGACGAGCTTTTGCTTGTGATAAATGGCGGCAAACCGCCCGAACGGGTCGAGCAGAAACGCGGCGTTGAAATCGTCGTTGTCATAAGCGTTGGTGGCGTTCGGGCGCGGCACCACGTCGTCGGCGTTGAGAATCAGCCAGACGCCATGCGCGCGGATGAAATTGGTGATGGCGCTGTAGCTCGCGTTGTTGAATTCCGGCACGGCGGATTCGGGCCAGATCAATAAATCGGAGGGACGAGTTACACGAGTCCCACTTTGATTTGAGTTTGTCTCTGAATTTGTCTCATTCGGGAAATTAGGGACTTGTGGAACTCGTCCCTCCGAAATTTGTCCTTCCGATTCATCGAGCGCCGTTTCGCTCATCTGGAGCAATTGCTGGAAGCGGTTGGTGTTTTCGTTTTCATCCCAAATCAAGGTTTGCGGGACGCTGGGTTGAATCAAAGTGACGCGCAGAGTTGAAGCCGGCGGATTGTCCCCGCCCATTTGCGCAAAGCTGAAGGTGAACAGGAGGATGACGACCGTCAGCGGCAGGAAAATTTCCGCCTGCCAGACGAGGCGCAGCGCGGGCTGGCGGAAAATCATCCGCACGGCGGAATAGAGCGAGAGCGAAACCCACACGACGAGAAAGGAGACGCCATAAACGCCGGTGACGGAGGCAATCTGAATGAGCGGGATCATCTGGTATTGCGACGCGCCGAGAAAGTTCCACGGAAAGCCGCCGAATAAACGCGCGCGAATCATTTCCAGCGCAACCCAGACCGCCGCGCCGAGGAGCGACCAGAGATTTCGCCGCGCCCAACCGCCCTCGCCGATTTTCCCGGCGAGCAGCCAGACCCAGACGGCGGGATAAAGCGCGAGGTAGGCGGACAGCGCAACCCAGCCGAGAATCGGATAGCCGGCCACGGGCATCAGCAGCAGCCAGTAAAGCGACGCGAGCCAGAAGGAAAATCCGGCGACGCAGCCGATGCGAAAACTGTCACCGCCGTTTTTGCCAAAAGCGCAGCCGAGCATGAGCGCGGGGGCAATCCACGCGCTGCCGGCGATGCCGGGTTTGTTAAAGGCGGTGGCGAGTAGAATTCCGGCGCCGCCGGCGGCGAGATAGCGGCTGCGGATGAAAAGCTCGTTGAGAAAACTTTTTGCAGGAAAAAGCGGCGAATAATTTTCCGTGAATGTCGGGCCAAGCTTGGCGCAATTCGCAGCCTGGTCCAGCAGGTCGCGGCTGGCGTTGACCACGATCGCTTCGCGCGCGCCGCGCCAGACGGCGAGGTCGGCGGAGGAATTGCCGGCGTAATCAAAACCTCGTTCGCCGAATTTTTCCACGAGCGCCTTGAGCTTGTTGCCGCTGCGCAAATTGGTTTTGCCGTCGCTGCCGAGAACTTCATCAAACAGGCCGATATGCTCGGCGACGGGTTTTGCCATCTGCAAATCGGACGCGGTGGCGAGAATGATTTTTCGCCCGGCGGCATTTTGTTCTCGGAGAAATTTCAGGAACAGTTCGTTGTAAGGCAGGGTGGCAGGATCAATTTTGACGCGCGCGGCGAGTTTATGTTTCAGCAGCGCTCGTCCGCGCGTCCACCAGAACAGAACCGGAAAAAGCCAGAACGGATTTCGCCGCAGCAGCCGCGCGAGCGATTCCCAGAGCAGGTCGGTCTTGATGAGCGTGCCGTCCAAATCCACGACGAGCGGGATTTGATTTTCGGGCGGCGGCGATGGCGGCATGGTTTTGATTAACCGTTGAGCGCGCGTTGAAGCAAGATTTTATCGCGTTCACCGTAATTTAATTTCAACGCCTCGGCGCGGGCGCTTTCGCTCATTTTGGCCCAGGACTTCTGTAGCGCGTTGATGGTTTTGTCCTCGTCGGTTTTGGCGGCGAGGTCGGCTAGCTGAAATTGCAGGAACACGAGGCAAAGCGCGTCTTCGAGCACGCGGCCTTCGGGGTCGTCGGGGAAATTCTTCTTGAGGTTCAATTCCTGCACGCGGAGGATGACGGTTTCATCGTAGCCGGATTCCCGGAGAATTTCACCGGCCTTTTGCGCGTGGAACTTTTTCAGGTCGGCGCGCCATTTCAAATAACCGGCGCGGGTCATCGGATATGAATTGCGTGGAATTTCCCAGCGGCAGATATGCTGGCAGCGCGCGGCCAGTCGCAATTCCTCGGAAGCGTCCGGGCAAAGCCGCAAAACCCAGCCGGTGAGGCGTTGTGCGTAAAGCAGTTCGCGCGGCTGCGAAACGCCGCCGGAAATTTCCCGGTTCGGGTCGCGGGAATTTTCCGCGTCGAAGCGGTGCAGCGCGGCTTCAAATATTTTCGCGTCGCGCGGTTGAAAGGTATCGGACACGCGGGAAGTTTTGCCGAAGCGCGCCGGAGCGCAAGACGGATTCGCGGTTATTGACAAACGGCGCGAATGTGAGAATCTGTTTTTCCTTGTTGTTGCCTCGGTAGCTCAGTTGGTAGAGCAGTTGACTCTTAATTTTGCTCAATGTTTTCAATGGTTTTATCACTGTTTGCTCTTTCGTGATTTCTCGTTATTCCACCGCACAATCGCCGCTGGCCAGTCCGCGCCCCGTGTTGTCTTGTGACATCATTTAACACCGAAAAACGGCTTGCGGTATCAAATCCGGTATCAAATGGCGGCGCGGGTGAAAAAATATGTGTTGGCGGCGGGGGTCTTGAAACACGTTGCTCCTCGTGCAAATTTGAAATCGGTAAAACTCTTTGCTCTTTCATGCTTTTTGGTGACACCATTGCGCGAATCTTCCGTAAAGGCTCTAGGACGCGCCGGAGCCATGTCTGGACACGTCTGGGCGGTTGCGGCTTGCCGTGGCTTACGCAGCGCACGCGGCTGGCACAATCTGCCGGGCAACCAACGGGCGGCTTCAACTCCCGAAAAATGTTCTGCTGCGTTTAATTTTCCGAATATGCGCCTTGATCCGGTTGCGCAGGGCTTTGAGTTCGGCACTTTGCTTTGGATTTCGTTTTGTGGGCTTCATGGTTCACCGAGTTTGATTTCCGGCATGATAACATGAATTCCGAGCGGGCGTCCTGAAACATTTTAGGGAATCTGGATAACTCGCCCGGTCAATTTCCTTCAACATTCTGCGCCCGTCGAACAAAATGAAGCACGTCGGCCTCCATCTCGTCAAAAGCCTGATTATGGCAAAACTCTAAAAGTTTGGCGTCGGTCTCTGGAGATTTATTTGACTCCTCCAAAGCGATACTTTCATTGATGAACTTTATGTCGCTTCTGACTCTAGCCAACTCAAAAAGAATCAAAAGCATCAAATCCCTGTCAGAAAGGTTCGGGTCTCGAAAGATTTTCATGGTGTCCCAAGATGGAAGCGGATTTGAAAACTCCAAGCAAGGATTATCACCGGCGAGCGGCGCGAGTCAGCGGCGCGGCGGCTTGAACGTTGCCAATGTAATTGGTTCCCATCCGGGCGTTGTATTACTGGCTTTGAGCAGTTCCCGCGCCTTTTTATCGGCAGTAACTAAATCATTTTCACTCTTTTGGTTTCGTTGTTTTTCTTCCGCCAAAATGTCTTTAACGAAGCGGCCAAAAATCTTTATTACGCCTTTTCTGGAACGGCTAGGAATTGCGGCGACGGCTCCTTGAAGTTGAACATCCCAATCTCGCGACCAGCATATTTCCTTAACGGCAACTTGTTTGTAATCGGGCGGTAAATGTTCAAACCGCAACGGCTCGCCCGGCTTTGGCTCGTATGGAACTTTGACGGTATAAGACGGAAACGATTTTCCAACCTCGCCGATTGCCTGACACAGTTTCTCAAAGGCATCGCCGGATTTTTTATCCCGGTATGCTGCCAGCATACAGCGGCAAACTTTAATCATCACGATTCGGAACCATTGCAGGGTGTGCCGTCCTCGGCTCCGTTCCCGTATCAAGTCACCCTCATAACGCCTTGCAATTCCGGCTTTATACTTTCTCGCCGTCCATCGTTTGCCGTCAGTCGCCATTAAAGGCTTCCGTGGATTGTTTGCCAGTAGGGATTTTGCCGAAACTCCAATGGCTTGTTGAACTTGCGCGGCGTGTCTGTCCCAAGACTTCACTTTTTCTTGCACGATGTTCTTAAACGTGGCCAACGATATGCCGAGGTAATCGGGAATTTCGGCCTGACTCAAATTCAATTCGTTCTTTAACCAAACCAGAACGTGTTCTGGCTTCTGTTTCTTGCGGCGGAGTAACTTTGTCATTTACTCCAAAGTATAGAGTAAAATCGCTGGAAGTCAATGTCGTAAATGCTAAATTGTAACAAATGGCACAACCTAAAATCATATCCGATGCCGCAGCGGAGAATCCAAAGCCTGCGGCGAATGGCGCGCCGAAATTACTTTTCGACGTGCGCGAGGCGGCGGCGCGGTTGAGCGTTTCAGTCGTCAGCATCCGCAAGTTGATTAGGCAGGGAAGAATCCGGCGCGTGCCGGACTTCCGCAAAATTCTGATTCCACAACCCGAACTAGAAAAGTTCGCCAGCGTCGCCGAGTAAAATTTCACAACCAAAACCACAACACCAAAAAATTATGCTCTCAAACTCTGACACATTAAATGCGATGACCCGCACCGCTTGCCTGCGAAGATTCCAACTACAGAATTTAATCGCCGTCAAGACCGACGGGACGCCCTTCAGCACGGACGAACTGGCCAAGATGGATTTGCCCGTCCTGAAAATGCTCGCCAACAACGCACGGCGCGGCGGCGAATTCGCCGACGTGCAGGAATTCACCGGCACGGATGGCAAGCCGTTGACCGGCGATGCGTTGACGGAAGCCGGATTTGCCGCCGCTGGCTACGACGATTTACGCAAGATGGTTTAACAAAAATTCAACCAACAACCAACATGAGCACTAAACATAATCATACACAAATCGAAACCTCTGGCGGAATTTCTCCGCTAGAACAACCGCCGCTGCCACCGCAAATAATTGACTACCCGCAACTGACCCAAGAACAACGCGAGGCGGGCGCTTTCACTACCAACCTTCATCCTAGCGCGGGCGGCTATCCGAACACCGACTGGCCGCAAAACCAAAACCAAAACCCAAAGGTATGACATGACCACCATGAAAAAATTCGTCAATTCTGTAACGTCAATCTTTCAATCCGAAGTGGAGCGCGAACAGCGTGCGCTGGCCGAACTTGAACGCCAGCGGCAGGCACGCGAGGCGCGGCAAATCATCGTCGGGCAGGCTGCGGCTTTGAGTGACCGCGTGACGGAAGCGGAGGCGCAATGTCTGGCGAAGTGCGCCGACGTTGACCGCCTTGTGAAATTTTCTTTCGAGGAACTTTATCAGGGTTTCATTGCGGGCACGGTTTCGATTGAGACGGTAGCCGAACGGCTCGCCGGGCGCGAAGCGGTTGCGCGACACGCTGAAAAAATAAAGAAGCAAGCGCACAAGTATTTTGTCACAACCGCTGAAAATCGCTTGGCTGCTTTTAAGAAGGAACACGCCGACGAATTGAAGGGGATTGAATTGACGGCGACGGAGGAACCTCAATTTATTGCCGCTGAATTGGCGGCGGATCACTTCGTCTCTGGCGCGTCGGCAAGGTTGGCGGCGGCTGCAATGGTAGCAACGAAATGATTTATGGCCGGGCACAGACGCAGACTCACATTCCACACGCCAAAAGTTGCTCTGGTATCTCCGCAGCCGACTAACGCGCACAAATTGGCGGAGCATGGCGCACGGCGAAGCGTGCTAACGGCGAAGCCGGATGGAAAAATCGTCTGGTTTTCTCCGGGCGAAGTTGAAGCCGCCCGAACTCGTCAAGCAATCCAACGGGCGGTTGCGGCGGAAAGCCGATGGAAATGAATAAGTCTGATTTTTTGCCGGGCGCGCCCTTTTTCCCGCAGCGGGAGCCGTTAGTCATAGACGGCTCGGTTTTGGGCGCGTCCGGCCTTGAATTGAAATGAAAAGCCATTTGAGATTTTCAAAAGCCAGCGGCACTACGCGGCGCAAGATTGAAAACATCGTCCGGCGAGGTGAACGTGCCACACGCCGCCAACTCATAGCGGCGCAACGGCGCGAACTAAAGGAAGGGGGAGTTTGTGCAATTTGAATCTTCCCTCGACATGGCGCGGCTCGAAAATGTCAAACACCTTGACGGCGGCGCAATTCGCGCAGCGTGTCCCGCTTGCCGTGCGGCTGGCTCTGACAAATCCGGCGACCACCTATTGATTCAGCCGGGTGGGAAATTCGGTTGCGCGACTCATAAAGACGACGGCGAACACCGCAAGGAAATTTTCAGGCTGGCGGGCGTCCACACTTCGCCAACACCGGCAACCAATGGACGCAACGGCTCGCCCGCGAAATCATATCCGGCTTTCAACTGGCAAGCGTGCGTTGACGCCTTCACCGATGCCGACGCGCAACGGCTGGCAGCATGGCGCGGACTGTCCGCCGAATTTGTCCGCTGGCTTCATGCTCAAAAAGTCATTGGCATTTTTGAAAACAAATTCGCCTTTGCCAATCATGGCGACGGCGGCCAAGTCGTTTCCGCGCACGTTAGGGTTGGCGGAGAACCGCCGTGGATTTTCAAACCGTCCGGCCAAAAGACCGCTCCGCTGATTTTCGGCGATGCAAAAGCCGCTGGCTTCATTCTGGCGTTTGAATCGCAATGGGATGCTTTTGCCGTCATGGACAAATTCGGCTGGCACACGTCCAACGGTTTGCCGGACACCGCTGTTTTTATCTCACGCGGCGCGGGCAACGGCGAATTGATTGCCGGGCGGTTATCGCCGGACGCTGTTTGCTACGCCTTCAAACAAAACGACCCGCCAACGCCAAAGAAGCCAATTCCAGCCGGTGACGAATGGCTTGCCAAAATTGCCAGCCATGCCGGTTGCAAAGTTTTGAACGTGGCGACACCGGAGCCGCACAAGGACGTGAACGACTGGACACGCGCCGGAGCAACTGCCGAAGATTTACAGGCGGCAATCAATAGCGCAAAAGAGATTCAAACCGCGACGATCAAGCTTGAAGTGACCGAGCCGGGCGAGCCGGTTGCCGACATTCGCGGCGAAATTGTGTCCATCCTCACCAACGGGAAATTGTCACCAACGGAGCAACGGACACGGATTGCCAATGCCGTTGTGAAGTCACTGGCCGGGCGCGGGCGATTTTTCTTTCACGCCGAGCGCAAGGATTTTGATTCGGCCATGTATTTTGACGGCGAGCGCAAACAGCTTTTGCGCGTGCGCTCCGATAATTTTCTGGCATGGCTCGCGGATTGGCTGGCCGTCAACCGCGCCGACGCGGTTTTCAAATATATCGCCAGCCAGGTTGAAACCGCCGCGCTTGCCGGGAATCAAACCACGTCCATTTTGCCGGAAAGTTTTTGGGCGTCGCGTCCGGGCGCAATCTATTTGAGCAGCGGCGACGGGCGAGCCGCCAAGATCACGCCGGGCGACGTGCAACTTGTGGACAACGGCGCGGACGGCGTTTTGTTCGCCGCCGGCAATACGCTCGCGCCGTGGACGCTCGCGGAGCCGCAAGACCCGTTTGCCACTTGCTCGGTTTTCAGCGGCGCGAATTGCGCGGCCAAACACGGCTTGGATTTGCTCCGGCTTTGGATTTTGTCCCTGCCAACCAATCCGGCCAGCAAGCCGCCGTTGTGTCTTTCGGGCGATATTGGCAGCGGCAAGACCCGGCTGGCCAAAGGCGTTGCCGAGCTTTACGGCCTGCCCTTTGTCGCCAACAAGGTTGAAGATTTCGGCGAGGATTCATTTTGGGCGAGTCTGGACGGCGGCGGCCTGTTCACGCTGGACAACGCCGACACGCGCAACAAGTGGCTGCCGGACGCCGTGGCGAGTGCCGCAACGGACGGATGCAGTCAACGCCGGAAACTCTACACGGACGCCGAGCGCGTCACGTTGCGGGCGCGGGCGTGGCTTTGCATGACAACGGCCAATCCGACCTTTGCCAGCGACAGCGGACTTGCCGACAGGCTCCTTTTGGTTCGCATGAATCGCCGGACGGATGAAACCAGCGACGGCAGCCTGTCCGCCGAAATCAGGAGACACCGCGACGCCGGTTTGTCTTTCATCGCCCGCACGCTGGCAACCGCGCTTGCCGACACCGCTACGACGCCGCGCAAATTAAACCAGCGTCACCCGGACTTCGCCGCGCTCGCCGTCCGCATTGGCCGCAGCATTGGCCGCGAAACCGAATCCGTTCACGCCCTGAAATCCGCCGAGGATGACAAATCGTTTTTCTGTCTGGAGAATGACACCATTGCAACCGCCTTGCTGTCCTGCCTTGCCAATGGCGAAACATTCACCGGCACGGCTGGCGAACTGCGCGAAAGAATCATCGCCGCCGACGCCGACCTTGCCGACAAATTGAGCGTGAAACGTCTTGGCAAACGTCTTTCGATGCTTTGGCCACACTTGGAAAAGGTTTTGGCAACCGCCAAACAGGAAACCGGACGCGGCAGAATCATCACTTACACACTCAAAATCCGTCCAAGTGGTGAGTGTGGTGAGTGTTAAAGTGCCATTTCGACTAAACTTCTATTACATACGCGCGAGAATACTTTATGCAAAACAGCGAAACAAACTCACCAAACTCACCAAACCTACCGGCGGACACCGCCAAAACCAGCGAAAGACCTACGCGCGCGAAGCCGCGACGGAAGATTGACCCCGGCGTGATAAGCGCGATTGCGCGACTGTGCGCGAAGTCATTAACAGAAAGTGAAAGCTGCCGCCAGATCGGGATTGAGCCGCGCCACTGGTTTGACTGGAAAAACCGCGCCAGCCGGAGCGACAAATTCGCCGCGTTGCTGGAAGAATTTCGCGCCGGGCGGATTGACGATTTGATTGCGAAAATTGAAAACGCCGCCGATGGCGTGAACATGAAGCAACCGGACTGGCGAGCCGCCGCGCATTTGCTGGCCATCGCGGACGCGAAACGGTTTTCAGATAGCGGAATGAGAAACGCCGTTCAAATCAGCGTGAACGCGCCGTCAGTATGGACACCAGTTTTGTCAGAGCAGCGAATGGAGGAAATTCTGGCAAGGCTGGCAGCCAAGCAGCCGCCCAAAGCGATTGAAATGTCCACCAGCGCGAAGCCAATGCAGCTTGAAAACGCGAAGCCGGAGCCATGAAAAGCGCGTTGCAACCAAGCCTGTTTGACGCGGAGCAACCGGCGGCGGTTGAGTGTGCGGGCGCGGAGCTTTCCGCGTTGCTGGCGGATTTGAAATTGCGCGGAGCCGTTCCCTTTGCCATGACCGCGATTTGTCCCGGACGCTGGCGGCTTTTTCTCGACTGGCACGACGCTGAAAAAATGCGTTTTCGTTCACCGGGCGTTCAATCCGGCTAAATTTTCGCGCTACGTTGCCCGCTGGCGCGTCTTTTCCGCGCTCGCCTTGTCCTGACATGGCAGAAAAATAGCCCGCGACTCTTTGAATCGCGGGCGTGACGTGACGATGATTTCAGCGGAGCGCGGCGGCGGCTTGTGCCGTTGGCAGCGGTGTCACATTCTCCGGTAGTGTCTGGCCAAACGTGACCATTGCGGCCATGCTTTGCGAGTGCGTCCGGCGCAAGTGGCCATAAACTTTCATGGCGAGCGCGCCTCCGTCAACGTGTCCAAGCCAGCGTGAAACCGTTGGAATGTCCACGCCGGATTCGATGCAATGTGAAGCGAACAAATGCCGCAAATCATGGTGAGTGATTCGCGGGCAACCAACAATTTTGCAAGCCCTGTCCAGTGATTTTTGACACTCGCCAAGCACGCAAACGCGCTCAATGGACTCCGGCTTGGTTTGCACGCGCAAGCGGTCTAGGAGCCGTCGCATCGGCGGAATGATTGGAATGAATCGCAAGTTGTGCGCGGTGGATTTCTTTGACCGCTTGGCGTTGTGGATTTTGATTTCGCCGCGCTCAATGTCCACGTCCTGCCATTGAACCAAACGGGCTTCGCTGATACGGCAACCGGAATAGGCGAGAAATTCAACCAAGTCGGCGCAATGGCGGGATTGTCCCGCGCCGCTGGTTGCTATGGTGTCCACCAGCTTTTCAAATTGCGCTGGCTCCGGCAGCGTCAATTCTTTTGGCTTCGCGCCAAGCCGTTTCAAAGTGAACGCGGGATTTTTATCCCGTCCAAGCCCGCCGCGCTTCAAAATGTTTCGCAACGCCGCGAGTGTGTTATTGAAATTCACGGCCTCGAATTTCTCCGCGAAGCGGTGTCCCCACGCCCGGCATTGTGGCACGGTGATTTTGTCCAGCTTCACGCCGTCCAAGCCCGGCCATGATTTGAGCAACGCCGCGACGCGGTAATTCCAATAGCGTTTGGTTTCGGGCGCGAGCGCGTGATCGTTTTCAATGTCGGCCAGGTAGAGCAGCCGCGCGTCTTTGAACGTGACGGCGGGCGCGTCCGGCTCCGGCGGTTTCTGCAATTCTCGTTTCTTGGCGCGGAGCCGGTCTTGCGCGACCGTGAACACGTCCGTTTCAAGTGAAGCGCGTTTGACGATGCCCGCGACCTTTGCGCGGGCGAAGAAAACGCCGCTGGGAACGTATTGCATCAAACCCGCGTGCTTGTGGAAAGTTCGCCACTTGCCGTCTTTCGAGGTTGACGTTTGTTTGGTTGCTGGTAGTTTCCGGCTGCTGATTGCAGCCGCCGTTTTGGTGTCTGTTGTGATTGTCATAACACCAAAAACAATACGGTATCAAATGGCGGTATGCAATCACAAAATGCAAGAAAACAGCATTTGATAAATCGTCAATGTTTTCAAGTGGTTTGCCTCGGTAGCTCAGTTGGTAGAGCAGTTGACTCTTAATCAATTGGTCCAAGGTTCGAGTCCTTGCCGGGGCACCAACCTTCAGCCGTCTTCTCGCTTTTTCACTAATGGCAGCCGCAGCCGTGGCCGCAGGAGCCTTCCTCCAAATCGGCTTCGGTCGGAACGCGCCCCAGCTCGAATGTTTTGGAAACCTGTTTCTGGATGGAATGCTGAAGCTGATGCAGTTCCTCCTGCGCGTCCAAAAAGCCGCGGGCGGCTGGATTTTTCAGCAGCTCATCGCGGTGCTTTTCAAAATCGGCGATTTCCACGCCGTCGAGTGTGAGTCCGTTGTGTTGCTTTTCGTGGAGCGCGTTGCCCTTGCTCATCACCGTTTCATATTGGCCGCGCGCTCCGGCGTCGGCCAGAAACGTGTCAATGCGCCGGCGGATGGAAGTCATTTCCGGCTGGTCAACAATGGTCTGGCACAGTTCGCGCGTTTTTTCCTCGATTTTCGTTGGCATAATTTTTAATTTCGCGTTCAATAAAGCACAGTCGCCGGTGAAAAGCAATGGGATTGACATTGTCGCGGCAATTCGCTAAAAACTTCAAACTCTTATGCAACCAATACATCTCGCCTGGGTAGATTACACTATTTTAATTGCCTATGTCGCCTTCGTGCTGGGCATCGGCTGGGTTCTCGCGCGCTACATGAAAACCTCGTCGGATTTTCTCATATCCGGCCACAACATTCCCACCTGGGTGACGGGACTGGCCTTCATGGCCGCCAATCTCGGCGCGCTGGAACTGGTCGGCATGGCGGCCAGCGGAGCCAAATACGGCATCGCGCAGATCCACTTTTACTGGATCGGCGCGATTCCCGCGATGGTCTTTCTGGCGATATTCATGATGCCGTTTTATTACGGTTCCAAGGCGCGTTCCGTGCCGGAATTCCTGAAGATGCGTTTCAACGAACCCGTTCGCGCGCTGAATGCGCTCTTGTTTGCCGTGATGACTGTGTTCGCCTCCGGCATTTCCATGGATGCGCTGGCCCGGCTGCTGACCAACCTGCTGCCGTGGAAATTGGACACGAACATTTTGGGAATGAACTTTGGCAGCTATGACATTTATTTGTGGATTTGTTCCGGTGTCGTGTTGCTCTACGTCCTGAAAGGCGGACTGACCTCGGCAATCTACACCGAGGTGCTGCAGTTTTTCATGATTGTCCTCGGCTTTGCGCCGGTGGTTTATCTTGGGCTGCAGGATGCCGGTGGATGGCACACGATGAATCATGCGTTGCAGGGCGTGGCCACCAATCCCGCCGCGTTCTATCTCCAACCCGCCGGTGTCCACTACGCGCCGGATGCCTGGTCAAGCGCATGGACCCCGGTGCTGGCCGGGCCGGCCGCCAATCCCCTGGGCGTGGATTGGTTTGCCGTCGTCTTCGGTCTTGGGTTCGTGCTTTCGTTCGGCTATTGGTGCACGAATTTTCTCGTGGTTCAGCGCGCCATGGCGGCCCGCAACATGACCGCCGCCCGCAACACCCCGCTCATCGCCACCGTGCCCAAGATGCTTTTCCCCCTGCTGGTCATCCTGCCTGGCATGATCGCCATCGCCCTGGCCTCGATGCCGAACAAAAATTATCGCATTCCGCCGCCGATTGTTTCGCAGGCGAATTATGACAAGGCGGTGGATCTGGTGAAAAATGCCAGCCCGGCAGATGACGCTGCCGTCAAGGCCGTCGGCGCTGCGCTCGGTGTGACAGTGGATCCCGCGAAAGTGACCAAATTGATCGCTGGCAATGCGGCGACCAAACTTTCCGACGATCAAATCCACGAAGGGCTTTACAACAGCATTGCCGAGAACGATTACAACAGCGTCATTCTTTCGCTTCTCAAAAAATACTGTCCGCCCGGGCTGATGGGCCTGGCGCTCACGGCGCTGCTCGCCTCGTTCATGTCCGGCATGGCGGGCAATGTCACCGCGTTCAACACCATCTGGACCTATGACCTGTATCAGGCTTATTTCGCGCCGAACAAGAGCGATGCGCACTATTTCTGGATGGGCAAATTCATCACCGTCGTCGGCATCCTGATAAGCATCTGCTGCGCCTATGTTGCCAAGCAATA
>Ga0181529_10004507_pt1 | contig 15022 bp, 9 predicted proteins | sample PEATcosm2014_Bin_36_FD_119763 | JGI IMG/M metagenome (GOLD analysis project Ga0181529, IMG submission 119763) | Peatland microbial communities from MTU Mesocosm Facility, Houghton, MI, USA - PEATcosm2014_Bin10_30_metaG | ecosystem: Environmental > Terrestrial > Soil > Wetlands > Peat | place...
GATGGCCCGGCGTATCCTCACGCCAGACCCCTTGGGCGTCGGTAGAAAGTATCGGATCCTTGCGAATCATGCTGTTAAATCTCCACACTCAACGCGGTCGGCTCGTGATTTGTATGCTATTTCTGTTTCACAGTTGGCCTTTATGGGCGTTTACGCCCATTGCTCGGCGCAGCCGGTGATAGGCCCGTGCTTTAGCACGGGTCAACAGGCGGAATCGCGCTTTGTTCTGCGGGCGGCCCGCAGAAATGAGGCCACAATCTATTCTAACGTCCCGTTTGCCCGTGCTAAAGCACGGGCCTAATACCGGCTGCGCCGGCAAATGGCCATGAATGGCCATGCATGAGAAGCCAAGGGGCGGCATCGCACACCGGACATCGGTCAGTCGGCGTAGCCGTGCGGGTGGTGCTTGAACCAGTTCCAGGCCGTGGCCACGATGTCGTCGATCTCCGTGTGCCGGGCCTGCCAACCCAACTCGTCGTGGATCTTCTGCGCGTTGGCATACAAGGCGGCCGGGTCGCCGGGCCGCCGCGGACCATATTCCACGGGCACCGTCTTGCCCGTCACCCGCTGGACCGAATCAATGACTTCCTTGACAGAATAGCCGCGGCCGATACCCAGGTTGTAGAACCGCATGTCGCCCGGTTGCAGGGCCTTCATGGCCACGATGTGGGCCTCGCAAAGGTCCTCGACATGGATGTAGTCGCGAATGCAAGTGCCGTCGGGCGTGGGATAGTCGGTGCCGAAAACGACTACCTTCTCCCGCTGCCCCAAGAGCGACTGGAGCAGGACCGGAATGAGGTGCGTTTCCGGATGATGGTCCTCGCCCAGGCTGCCGTCGCAGGCGCAGCCGGCCACGTTGAAGTACCGTGGAGCCACAAAGGCGAACTCCGCATTGGCCGCGGCATAGTCGCGGAGGATCCGCTCGACGCACCATTTCGACCACCCGTAGGGACTGATCGGCGACTGCCGCATAGTTTCCACGATAGGCACGCCTTCCGGTTCGCCGTAGGTGGCGCAGGTCGAGCTGAAGACCAGTCGTTTCACGCCAGCGGAGTGCATCGCCTTGAGCAGGCTGATCGTACCGGCCGTGTTGTTGTCGTAGTAGGCCAGGGGATCGGTCACCGACTCGCCGACATAGGCCAAGGCCGAGAAATGCATTACGCACTCGATCTCGTAGCGTTTGAGCAATTCGGTCAACGGGCGGGTTTCCGCCAGATCGGCCTGGTGAAACGCCACCTTGGGGTGGACCGCCTGGCGGTGGCCACGAAAGAGGTTGTCAACGGCCACGACGCGATGCCCGGCCTCGAACAACATTTTCACGGCATGCGAGCCGATGTAGCCGGCGCCGCCGGCAACCAACACATTCATAGAATCAGACTCCAAAACAGTTTATTTCACCTTATTCTCTGGGCTGTTGTCAACCCGCCACCACTTTTAGGGTACTTGGCGCGGGCCGGAGTAACCGCTATCGTTTTCAGAGGCGGCGTCTATGCTCCACGCGGGCGGAAATGAACCGTTGGAGTCCCGGCGTTAGCCGGAATCCGCCCGGAACAGCCGCCTAAAGGCGGGACTCCAACGGCTCATTTCCGCCCGCGCAAACTATAAATTGGTTCATTGATCCAGGTTGTTGATGGCTTATGAGCATCCTTGTGACCGGCGCGGCGGGGCAGTTGGGGGCGGAGCTTTGCCGACAATTGGCGGGGGAAGCCACGGGCGTGGATATTGACGCGCTCGATCTGACCGATCGTGCCGCCGTACTGGAAGCCTTGCGGCGATTGACGCCTCGGGCCGTGATCCATTGCGCGGCCTACACGCAAGTCGATCAAGCCGAGACTGACGTGGCCCGCTGCCGGGCCGTGAACGTGACCGCGGTCGAATCGCTGGTCGAGGGCTGCCGCCGGTTGGATTGCCCTCTGGTCCAGCTCAGCACCGACTATCTTTTTGCGGGCAGTCGCGGGATTGGGCGGCCATGGCGGGAAGACGACCCGCCAATCCCCGCGGGCGTTTACGCGATCACGAAATTCGAGAGCGAGCGGGCGGTGACGGCCTGGGCCAAGCACATCGTGGTGAGGACCTGTGGCCTCTATGCCCGGCCTTCGCATCTTGCGGCCCGCAATTTCGTGAAGACGATCCTGCGGCTGGCACGCACGCAGCCCAAGTTGCGGGTGGTCGACGATCAGCGCTGCACGCCGAGCTACGTGCCGCACGTGGCCCGCGCGATTGTCTATTTATTGGGAGTCGGCGGGGCCGCGCCCGCGGCGTGGGGGATCTACAATGTCACCAACCGGGGCGAGGCCACGTGGTGCGAGTTTGCCCGCGAGATCGTGCGCCTGGCGGGCCTGGACGTGCCGGTGGAACCGATCACGACGGCCGACTATGCGGCTCCCGCGCCGCGGCCCGCGTATAGCGTGTTGGACACGACCGCCTATCATCGCCTCGGCGGTCCGGCCATGCCGGATTGGAAAGAAGCGCTGGGTGAATACTTCGAAGAGTTGAAACAAGTAGAAGGAAGAACATAAGAAGAACCACGAAATACACGAAAGGACGAAAGAAAGGTGTGAAGATTGCTGATGGTGATAGGGCGAGTTTCTTTTCTTTTTTTCGTGTGATTCGTGTCTTTCGTGGTTCCGTTGTCGCAACGTATGTTGAGTACTAGCAAAGTCGCATTGGTGACCGGCAGCGGCAAGCGGCGGGTGGGCAACGCCGTGGCCCGAGCGCTTGCCGAGCGCGGCTATGGCATCGCGGTACACTACCATGAGTCGGCGGATGCCGCCTTGCAGACGGTGGACGAGTTTCAACGCCTGGGGACGGAGGCCGCGGCCTTTGCCGCCGATGTTGCCGACGAGCGGGCCGTTGCCCGGCTGTTCGCGCAGGTGATGGACCGTTTCGGCCGGTTGGACGCCTTAGTGACCGCAGCGGCTATCTGGGAACCCAAGCCGCTGGAGGAGGTTACGGCGGACGATGTCTGTCGCCAGTTCAAGATCAACACGCTCGGTACGTTCTTGTGTTGCCAGCAGGCCGGGCGGATCATGGCGGCGCAGCCGCAGGGCGGCGCAATCGTGACGATCGGCGACTGGGCCTGTCAACGGCCCGGGCTGAACTACGCGGCCTACTACATCAGCAAGGGTTCGCTGCCCACGATGACGCGTATGTTGGCCGTAGAACTTGCGCGGAAGAATCCGCGCGTGCGGGTGAACTGCATTCTGCCCGGTCCCGTGATGGTGCCGGAGGATGCAACGCAGCCGGAGGTTGCCGGGGCCGTAGCGGCGACGCTTTTGAAACGGCCCGGTTCGCCGCAGCACGTCGCCCAGGCAGCCGTGTTTCTCATCGAGAACGATTACGTCACGGGTGTGTGCCTGCCGGTGGACGGGGGAAGGACGATCGCGTAGAGGCAACGGGCATCGATCGCAAGTCTCTGCAACTGTTTAGCGAAATGGAGGAACAGACCCCAGCCCGCTTGCCGGGCTGGTGAAAGAGTCTTGCTAGCGAGACGACGGACGTCCCCAACGTTGTTCGACCCCTGCCAGCTTGTCTGGCCGGTGAAGGAGTTTTGTGAGCGAGGGGGGCGATGACGCAATTCCCGAAGAAACTCCGCAAACGTCATTTCGCTCAAAAGACTCGTTCACCTGCCAGGCAAGCTGGCAGGGGTCCTGGAGAGGTCCTGTGATCGCCACTTCGCTTACAAGACTTGTCCACCTGCCGGACAAGCCGGCAGGGGTGTACCCGAAACGTAAGTGGTGTTGCTGGAACCCTTTCCGCCTTAATCTCGTGCCAGCAAGCCCAGCGGGGGCGGGACTAAATCGACAGACCGCAAGCCGAGTGGGGTCTGGAAACCTGCATCGAAAACTAGAACAGATTCGGAACAAAACAGTATTTACCAAGTTGGGTAGTTTTGCCCTAGCCCGGTCCCACCCTACGGCCTCAGGGACGCGCCAGCCGTGTCGGGGTTGATGGCGTATCAGAGACCGCTGCAACGTCCTCCGGCGGAATCCAGGCAACCTTGCCATGTCATACCCGGACATCACGGAGACTCAAGAACCTGAAACGAATCGAAGAACGTTTCGCGGTCGCGAGCCGAGGTTTCGTTGATGAAATTGACGGTCAACTGATATCGTCGCTGTTTGGCAACTAGGAGGATACCCTCGACAAAAATGCCTTTCGACACGTCGTGCAACTTGAAGCGGATCGCCGGGTAGCCGGCGAAGTGGGTTGTTTCCTTGCTGAGAAGCTTTACGCCCGCATACCGGACGTCGCTGTCCAACTCCTTAGTCAATATCTCGTTCGGTTCAGCCGTCAGCATGCTTGTCGGGAGATCGACATAGCTTACGAGGAACCTCAGCGCAGGAATCGTAACGTCGAAGCAGGATTCTTTGACTTGCGACCCTCCGTAGAAAACATCCCTGACTTTCATGTCGAACTTACCCGGAATAGAGACGCGGAATCGTCCTTCGGGCGGCGTGAACTCCTGCCACTGCAAGATCGAGACCTCGCCTTCCTGGTGGATACCGGCGGCGGCCCTGAGTCCGGCGATGAGGCACAGGAGCGGCCCGAGGATTCGCAAGGAAACGCGCACTGTGCCCAGCCAACGATCGGGCGCCAGTTGCTCGCTGCTACGGCGGAAAACGGGGCTGAGAAAGCCCATGTACGCCAGGAAAAGGCCGGCGATCACCTCGATTCCCGACTCTACCAGGATGCCAGTCAGCCGTTCGTTCATAGTCGACGCGTGCGAGAAGCGGGTTGATTAGCCCCTATTATAGCTTCTCGCAGCGGTCGCGTGCTACTTCCGCAGCCATTTATCCACGGCGGCGGCCATGATGCGGCCCTGGTTGATGGCGTGGACCACAAGCGAGGCCCCGCGCACGGTGTCGCCGGCGGCGAAAACGCCCGGCACGCTCGACATCCAGTTGTCGACAGCCACATTGCCGCGGCCGTCGAGTTTCACGCCCAATTCTTCCACGAAACCGCTCCGCACGACATGCAGGAAGCCCATGGCGATCAGCACCAGATCAGCGGGAAGCACGAATTCAGTGCCGGGGATCTCCTTCATCTCCCAGCCCTTAGCGCCGGGCAGCCAGTTAACGTCGATGCCGAACAGTTCGCGGACCTGGCCTTCATCGCCGCGGAGGTCCTTGGTCAAGACGCTCCAGCGGCGTTCGCAGCCCTCTTCCTGCGACGAGGACGTGCGCATGATCCGCGGCCACTGCGGCCAGGGGGTCTCGTTGTTGCTGGCATCGGGCGGCTTGGGCAGGATTTCCAGTTGCGTCACGGAAATAGCGCCCTGGCGGATCGACGTGCCGACGCAGTCGCTGCCGGTGTCGCCGCCGCCCACCACGATCACGTGTTTGCCCTTGGCTGTAAGCACAGGCCCGCGGCCGGCCGGCGGATCGTCGCCGGCCACGCGGCGGTTCTGCTGACTGAGGAAGTCCATGGCGAGGTGTACGCCGTGGAGATCGGCCCCGTTCACACTCAGGGGCCGGGCTTGACCGGCGCCCATGCAGAGACAAACCGCATCGAATTGGCTGCGCAGCTCAGCGGCAGTGACGTCGCGGCCGACTTCCACGCCCGACTGGAACCGCACCCCTTCGCACGACATTTGTTCCAGGCGGCGGTCGATGATCCGCTTTTCCAGCTTGAAGTCGGGAATGCCGTAGCGCAGCAGGCCGCCGATGCGGTCGTCTTTCTCGAAAACCACGGTCTCGTGGCCGGCCCGGTTGATCTGCTGGGCGGCAGCCAGGCCGGAAGGGCCGGAACCGATGACCGCCACCCGCTTGCCCGTCCGCGTGGGCGGCAGAATCGGCTCGACCCAGCCTTCGCGGAAGGCCCGCTCGGCGATCTGGTACTCGATGTGCTTGATGGTCACTGCACGGTCGTTGATCGCCAAGGTGCAGGCCGATTCGCAGGGAGCGGGGCAGACCCGGCCGGTCACCTCGGGGAAGTTGTTCGTCGAGTGCAGGTTCTCGGCGGCCGCTTGCCAATGGCCGCGATAGACCAGGTCGTTGAACTCCGGAATGCGGTTTTTGACCGGGCATCCGGCGCCGTGGCAAAAGGGAATGCCGCAGTCCATGCAGCGGGCTGCCTGCTGGTTGAGCACGTTCTCGACCAGCGGCTGGTCGATTTCGTACCAGTCCTTGATCCGCTCCGAAACCGGACGGTGGGAGATTTCTGCTCGGGTAAACTGCTTGAAGCCTGTGGGGTTGCCCATTTCGGTGCTGTCTTTAGGGAAAAACGCGAACTATACGGTGAAAATTCGAAATTTGTAACTTTTAGCGGAATGGAAGAACAGACCCCAGCCCGCTTGCCGGGCTGGTGAATGAGTTTTTTTAGCGAGTAAGACCTACGTCAGTCGATCCACGACCCTGCCGGCCGGGCACCCAGAGGGTGCCCGGCCGGCAGGGTCGTACGAAGTATTTCTTGGCCGTCGCCTCTTCGCTCACAAGACTCTCTCACCTGCCAGGCAAGCTGGCAGGGGTCGTCTTCTTTATTCCGCCAAAGAGTTACCACTATCTGAACACTTCTTCGGTTGTTGCGGCGCCTTCACTCTTGACCTGCTCGCGTTCGCGGAGGCGGAGCAGGGCCTTGCGGTAGTCGATCGGCATGACCTTGACGAAGCGGCCCGACATCTCCCGCCAGCGATCGAGGATCATCCTGGCTTGCAGGCTGCCGGTCCAGCGGCAATGGCGGCGGATCAGGTCTTGGAGCAAGTCGAGGTCCTCGTCGAGGTGGACGGGCTCGAGGTCGACCATGTCGAGGTTGCAGAGCGTATCGAACAATTGGTGCTCATCCAAGACGTAGGCGATGCCGCCGCTCATGCCCGCGGCGAAATTGCGGCCGGTGCGGCCCAGCACGACCACGATGCCGCCGGTCATGTATTCGCAGCCGTGGTCACCCACGCCCTCGACGACCGCGATCGCGCCGCTGTTGCGGACGGAAAACCGCTCGCCCGTCAGGCCGTTGATATAAACCTCGCCACCTGTCGCGCCATACAGCAGCGTGTTGCCGACAACCACGTTTTCCTTGGGGACGAAGGGCGAGCCCGGCGGGGTCTGCACGATGATCCGCCCCCCGGAAAGGCCCTTACCCAAGTAGTCGTTGGCGTCGCCGATCAGTTTCAGCGTCACGCCCTTGGCGAGGAAGGCGCCGAAGCTCTGGCCGGCCGAACCGGTGAAGGTCAGGTCGAAGGTGCCGTCGGGCAGGCCCTTGCCGCCGTGGCAACGCACGATGCGGTTGCTGAGGATCGCGCCCACCGCACGGTGGATGTTGCGAATCGGCATTTCCAGGTGCGTGCGCGTGCCTTCGGCCAGGGCCGGCCCAAGCTGCTCGATGATTGACCAGTCGAGGTGGTCTTTGTGCATGTCGCTCTGGAGACGCACGCGGCGCAGCGCGCAGCCGTTGGACTGGTCCGGCTTGGCGAAGACGGCCGAAAAGTCCAAGCCCTTGGCCTTCCAATGATCGATGGCCTTGTTGAAACTGAGTCGCTCGACGCGGCCGATCATGTCCTCGAACTTGCGGAAGCCCAAGCGGGCCATCTCGCGGCGGACGTCCTCGGCCACAAAGGTCAGAAAGCGGACGACATATTCGGCCTTGCCCTGGAACCGCTTCCGCAGGTCGGGGTCCTGCGTGGCAATGCCCACAGGACAGGTCCCCAGGTGACACTTGCGCATGAGGATGCAGCCCAGCGAGACCAGGGCGGAGGTGCCGAAACCGAACCGCTCGGCGCCCAGCAGCGCGCCGATCACGACATCGCGGCCGGTCCGCATCTGGCCGTCGCATTGCACGAGGATGCGGTCGCGGAGGCCGTTGAGGACAAGCGTCTGCTGGGTCTCAGCCAGGCCGATTTCCCAGGGACTGCCGGCATGCTTGATCGACGATAAGGGGCTGGCGCCGGTGCCGCCGTCGTGGCCGCTAATGAGCACTTCGTCGGCATAGCCCTTGGCCACGCCGGCCGCCACCGTACCGACGCCGACTTCGGAAACGAGCTTCACGGAGACCATGCCGCCGGGATTGGCACACTTGAGATCGTAGATCAACTGGGCCAGATCTTCGATGGAATAGATGTCGTGGTGCGGCGGCGGCGAGATCAACGACACGCCGGGCGTGGCATGCCGCAATCGCGCAATCTCATCGGTCACCTTGTAGCCGGGGAGTTGGCCGCCTTCGCCCGGCTTAGCGCCCTGGGCCATCTTGATTTGCAGGATCTTGGCGTTGGCCAGGTACTCGATCGTCACGCCAAATCGCCCGCTGGCCACCTGCTTGATACCGCAATTGAGCGAATCGCCGTTGGGCAGAAGCTTGTAGCGCACCGGGTCCTCGCCGCCTTCGCCCGTGTTGGCGTTGCCGCCCAACCGATTCATGGCGATGGCCAGCGTCTGATGGGCCTCGCCGCTAATCGAGCCGTGCGACATCGCGCCGGTGTTGAAACGCTTGACGATCTCGCTGGCCGGCTCGACTTCGTCCAAGGGCACCGATGGGGCACCCGCTTGCGGGTCCGGCAGGAATTCGAACATGCCGCGCAGCGTGCAGAGTTCCTTGGACTGCTCGTTGACGGCCTTGGCGAACTCGTCGAAGAGCCGCGGATCGTTGTTGAGCACCGCGTGTTGCAAGGTGGTGACCGTGGTCGGGTTCCAGAGATGCCGCTCGCCGTCCAGGCGGAATTGGTACTCGCCGCCGTGATCGAGATCCAACTGCCCCGCCTCTCGCCGGCCGAAACCCGCATGATGCCGGGCCATGGCCTCGCGGGCGATGACTGCCAGATCAGCCCCCCCGATCCGCGAGGCGGTGCCGCAGAAATACTTGTGTACGAACTCGCGGTTCAGGCCGACAGCCTCGAACTGCTGCGCGGAATGGTAGCTGCGGAGGGTGGAAATACCCATCTTCGAGATGGTCTTCAGAATGCCCTTCTTGACCGCCGAGATGTAGTGGTCGATCAGGTACTCGACCGGCTCGTCTTCCGGTAGGTCGCCGTCGGCCCGCAGTTTGTAGATGCCTTCGAAGGCCATGTAGGGATTGATGGCATTGGCCCCGTAGCCACAGAGCATGCAGAAGTGCATCACTTCGCGAGGCTCGCCGCTCTCGACCACGATGCCTGCCTCGCTCCGCAGCCGCCGCTCCAGCAGGCCATGGTGCAGGGCCGACGTGGCCAGCAGGCTGGGAATGGCGACGTGTCGGGGGGAAGTGTCGCGGTCGCTGAGGATCAGCAGCGAGGCGCCGTCGTGAATGGCCCGCTCGGCCGCGTCGACCAGTTCGGCCAGGGCTTCGGCAAGGTTCCTGCCCGGGTCTTCCTCGCTGACGGCGAACAAGGCCGGCAGCACGGCCACCTTGAAATCATTGCGTTTCACGGTCCGCAAACGCTGCATGTCCTCATTCGTGAGGATGGGATGCGGCAACTCGAGTTGCTTGCAATGCTCGGGCGTTTCGTCCAACAGGTTCCGCTGCTTGCCCGTAAATGTTAAGAGCGACATCACCAGCCCTTCCCGCAAGGGATCGATAGGCGGGTTGGTGACCTGGGCGAACAACTGCTTGAAGTAGTTGAAAAGCAGCTTCGGCTGATCGGAGAGCACGGCCAACGGCGTGTCGGTGCCCATCGAGCCGACCGGCTCCTGGCCGTTGGCGGCCATGGGACCGACAATCAATTGCAGATCTTCACGCGTATAGCCGAAGGCGCGCAAACGCTGCGCCACCTGATTGGGATCGACATCGGCCGGCTGGGCCGGTTGGAAAAGCCCGCGGAGCTCGATGCGGTTCTCCAGCCAGCGGCGATAGGGCTTCTGGCGGGCGATCTTGCCCTTGATTTCATTGTCTTCGACGATGCGGCCTTCCTCGGTATCGACCAGGAACATGCGGCCCGGCTGCAAGCGGCCCTTGCGATTGATCTGCTCCGGCGGAAACTCGATCACGCCCACCTCGCTGGCCAGCACGACGAGGCCTTCGGTGGTGACGACGTAGCGGCTGGGACGGAGGCCGTTGCGGTCCAGCGTGCCGCCTACCAGCCGGCCGTCGGTAAAGACCATCGCCGCCGGCCCGTCCCAAGGCTCCAGGATGGCCCCGTGGTATTCATAAAACGCCTGCTTGTCCAGCGAAATATGATAGCCAGGCCCGAACGCCTCGGGGATCATCATCATCAGCGCGTGCGGGGCCGAACGGCCGGCGCGGACAAGCAACTCCATGCAGTTGTCGAAGCAGGCGGAATCGCTGCCGCCAGGCTCGACGATAGGGAACAAGTTGGACAGGTCCTGGCCCAAGGCGGGGCAGGCCATGGTCTTTTCATAGCCCTTCAGCCGATTGAGGTTTCCGCGCAGCGTGTTGATCTCGCCGTTGTGGGCAATCATGCGGAAAGGCTGCGCCAACCGCCAGCTTGGAAAGGTGTTCGTGCTGTACCGCTGGTGGACCACCGCCAGGGCCGTCATCATCTCGGGATCGGCCAGATCGGGATAGTAGTCGAACAGTTGCGGCGCAAGGAACATTCCCTTGTAAACAATCGTTTTGCACGACAGCGAGGGAATGTAAAAGGCCTCGGGCGTGATCCCCAGATCGACCCGTGCCCGCCGCTCGGCCCGCTTGCGGGCACGGAACAGCCGCCGCTCAAGTTGCTCGTCACAGAGGCCGTTGCCGCCGACAAAGATCTGGCGGATAAAAGGCTCGGCACTGCGAGCGATCTCGCCCAAGGTGCGATTGTCGCAAGGCACGTCGCGCCAGCCGAGCACTTGTAGGCCCTCGCTTTCCAGCGATTGGGCAAGCACCTCCTCGCACGTGCCGCGGACCGCCGCGTCGTGGGGCAAGAAAAGGCTGCCGGCGCCGTAATGCCCGGCGAGCGGCAATTCGAACTTCAGTTGGTCGGCCGCCGCCGCGAAAAACGCGTGCGGGATCTGCATGAGGATCCCCGCCCCGTCGCCCGTCGATTCGTCGGCCCCCGAAGCGCCCCGGTGTTGCAAATTCAAAAGAATCTGCTTGGCGTGCTCGACAATCTTGTGGCTCTTCGTGCCCGAAATGTCTACTACGGCGCCGATACCGCAGGCGTCGTGCTCGAATTGGGGATCGTATAAGCCTTGTGCCGTTGGGGCGCTACGCATCATGGAACGACTTTTAGTTCTTGGGTCGCAATGGACGTACATCCTTCAATGTTAACATTAGAATGACTTATGTCAATGGCGTGCCACAATTAGGGTTTCTGAGAAGGGACCGTGCTCGAAGTATTGGCCCGGCAACAAATACCAACCCGAAGCGCAAGCGAGGAGTCTTCGCTTGCGTTTCGGGTTGGTGTGACGATCTTCCATGCCGGCGTAATGCCGGTTGCTTTCGGAAATTGCGGTATTTTCGCCGGAAGTCGGTCGTACGAGCGCTTTATTCGCATGCTCCCCGTGAAGATTTCGCCTTTCCCGGGTCGAATCTTTCAATCATGGCCATCGTTCCCAAGAAACCGCTGCGTCCCCGTCCTCCATCACCGGTAACGATCTCGACATCGTATCTGGAATCGTTCATTGCCTATGTCGCAGGCGAATGTCATCTGGCCGAAAACACGATTGCCGCCTACCGTCGCGATACGGCACGGTTTTTCCAATGGCTGCGGGCCCGCACGATTCCGGCCCTGACCATACGCGAACTGGCCGATTACGTCAACTGGCTGCACGAGCGAAAGCTCAGTCCTACGAGCATCGCCCGGCATATCGCCTCGTTGCGGGTCTTTTTCCGCTACCTGCAACTCGAAGGCGTCTTGGTAGAGAGCCAGGCGGAACTGCTGGGCAGCCAGAAATTGTGGGAGCGCGTGCCGAAGGTCCTATCGATCGCTCAGGTCAACCGCCTTTTTGAGACGCCCAAGCCCGGCGATCCCTGCTGGCGGCGGGACCGGACACTATTGGAACTGTTGTACGCAACCGGTTGCCGGGCATCGGAGCTCTCGAACCTGAAACTGCCGGACATGCATTTGGAAGAAGGCTACTGTATTTGCCGCGGCAAGGGCGACAAGCAGCGGATGGTGCCGTTGGGGGCAAGAGCCGCGGCGGCCGTGCGGGCGTATTTGGAACACGAGCGCGGCCCGCTGGCGGCGCATGTTTCGCCGCCGCCGCAGTGGGTCTTGCTCTCGTATCGCGGCCGCCGCCTGCGGCGCGAGCGGATCTGGGAGTTGATGAAACGCTATGCCATTCGCGCGGGCGCGCCGCCGGAGATCGGTCCGCACACAATGCGGCACAGTTTTGCCACGCACATGCTTGCCGGCGGCGCTGACCTGCGGCAGGTACAAGAGATGCTGGGCCACGCCAGCATTGCCACGACACAGATCTACACCCACGTCGATCCGACGCGGTTGAAGGCCGTTCACCGCAAGTTTCATCCGCGGGCCTGATGGGGAAGGCAAGGAAGAAAGAGGATGGGGGCCAAGCTAAATAGCTTCGCGTGATTCCCGGAGGCTTGCGCGCAGCTGTAGGGTGGGACTGGCCTGTGCAAAGGGTGGATGACGTGAGGGAGATTATATGTTCTGTTTGCGTCATTTGTGTTCCGGGACAGCACGCGACGCACGGGCGTTTACGCCCGTTCTCGGCTTCAGCCGGTAGTAGGCCCGGCATTCATGCCGGGTTAACCGAAGGGCGCGGAATTGCTGTCCCGTTGCAACGCCATGTCAACCCCGTTTACGGGGTTCCCGGCCAGGACAACGGTCTCCATTTCCGTTATTCGTTCGAGTCGATCGAAAATCTTCTCGCTTGCGTGATGGTCGCGCTGGTTCTTAATGTACTGCGTCACCCAGGGCAAATCCTTCGTTCCAAAACTCACCACACCGTAGCCAGCCTGCCATTCAAGTACCTTCCCTCGCATTGCGAAATGCTGATTCACGTCGTGCGACGACGCGCCTTTGACTTGGCCAACGAAGATGCTGATGGTCAGGGTCGGCGGAATCGTAACGGCCACGTGGACGTGGGTATCCGTCCCGCCGATCTCATGGACGAAAACATCGGGGGTCTTGATCAGGCGTTCCTTGATGATTCGATGCGTCACCGACTCGATCTGGGGAGTGAGCATAGGCGAACTGTCCTTGTAGTGCCACGTAAAGTGCAGATTGATTTCGGAATAGTAGTTTCGACTCATGGCAGGTTCCTGGGGAAAGGAGGCCCGTAAACGGGCCTGACAACGGGAAACATAACTCAACAAACGCCGATTGTAGCCTGCCGCAAACCCGGCATAAATGCCGGGCCTACTACCGCCTGCGGCGACCAACGGGCGTAAACGCCCGTGCGTCATGACCCGAAACAAAAGAGCTTTGGTGGGTCTGCGCAAACCTGACAACCTCCGATTCGTGGATCAACCGCCGAAAAACGATGGACCGCGACCGCAGGCCCAGCAGAGCCCCGGTTTACTGGTCCCACCCTACGCGCTATGCCCCAGCGACCCTCCACAACGCAGCACTTCGTCATTTCTTCCGGACGCTCTTATCGCCGCTCCAGCGTGTTGAACTGGCAAAACGACACGGCCCGGCCACCCTGGTCGATAACGTGTACGCAGCATTCGTCGATGCGGTCCTGATCGTAAGAATAGGCGTCCATGAAAGGCTTGATGACGATGCGGAAGAAATCGGCCATGTTCCAGTTGCCGCCGCAACACTGCCTGGCATGCCCCATGTCGAAAGCGATCCGGTCGGCCAACTGCTCGACATGGTCTTCGTACTTCACGATCCGCGTCAGCGGTATCATCGGCTTCCGTCGCGCCACGTAGGTAAAGCTGCAGCAATTCGGATCGGAACATGGCAGCGGGTTGAAATCCTCCGCGGCCAGGAGTCCGCCGCTCTGTTGCACCAGCAGGCGGACGACATCGGCCAGCGTGGTCCGCTGCATGGGATCGATTTCCGGCTGGAAGCGGCCAACCCACGTGGCCGGCTGAAAGGTAATGCCGCGGATAATGGGCGATTGCAGCCCAAGCCGCACCAGCGGCCCCAGTTCGCTATCGTTCACACCTTGCACGACCGTACAGACCAGCGTCGTGGGCAACTCGTGCTCGGTCACGCGGGCCAGCGCGGCGTGTTTTTCGGCCACGAGGTCGGCGCCCCGCAGGGCCACATGGCTGGCCGCGTCCAATCCGTCGAGCTGCAAGTTCAACTCCAGCCGCGGTTTCCGCCGGGCAAGCTCCGCGGCCAAGGCGGGGTCGCGGACCAGTTCCCGGCCGTTGGTGTTGATCATGACGTACTGGATTGGCAACTGCCGGCACTTGTCGATGATCTCCAGCAATTGCGGGTGCAACAGCGGCTCACCGCCGCTGAGTTGCAACACGTCCAAGGGTCCCCGCGCCGCAAGAAAGGCCTCCACGTCGGCCAGGACGGAGGCCGCCTCGCGATGTTCGCCGCCGGGACTTTGGGCATAGCAGACCGGGCAGCACAAATTGCAGGCACGCGTTATCTCGACCAGGCCGATACATGACGGATGGCCCGGCGCGGGGCTGCAACACTTGTCCGCCGCCGGCGGCGGGTGCGGCACTTCGTCGCGCAGGTAGTAGTGCCGCCGCTGGGAACAGACCAGGGCGTCGATCGTGCCGTGTTCTGCGCATTGGTGCCGCAGGTACACCTGGCCGCCGCGTTCGAAGGTCGCCCCCGCCGCCGGTTTCAGGCACTTGGGGCAAAGCGTGCGGGTCGGTTTCAGCAGATGGTCGCCCGGCCCTTTGTCGTGGAACTTCCGCGGCGGCCTCCGCCGCAGGCGAAACCACTGCGGCCGCGCGCCTGGACAGCACCACAAGGCGAAGAAGGGGGCCAACACCAGCGTCGCCACCTGATAGCCGGTCAGCCCGAAATAGATCCGCGGCTCGGGACGGATGAATTCCGTGGCGAACCGAAAGATGAAGTAGGCCACGAAATAGACGCGAATCAACTGCCCGCGGAACATCTGCCGTCGCTGAAGTTGAACAAGCACGACTGCCGCCAGCAGGTGGAAGGCCGATTCGTAGAGCTGTGTAGGGTGCCGCAGTTGGCCGTCGCCGAAATTCACGCCCCAGGGCAGCGAAGTCGGAGTGCCGTAGCAACAGCCGGCGTGAAAACAGGCCAGCCGTCCGATGC
>Ga0181529_10004508_pt1 | contig 15022 bp, 13 predicted proteins | sample PEATcosm2014_Bin_36_FD_119763 | JGI IMG/M metagenome (GOLD analysis project Ga0181529, IMG submission 119763) | Peatland microbial communities from MTU Mesocosm Facility, Houghton, MI, USA - PEATcosm2014_Bin10_30_metaG | ecosystem: Environmental > Terrestrial > Soil > Wetlands > Peat | place...
AATCGGGTGGGCTTCAGCCCCCGAGGGAAGATTTATCACGGAGAAAACCGTCCCTCAGGGCCTAAAGGCCGCCATTCGATGCGGCTTTGGGCGGCACGGCTGAAGCCGTGCCCTTTCAAAGATTATGTCCCTACGCTTTCCATTGCATGATGCGTTTGCCCTGGTCTGCGTGCCCTTTCAAAGCCAGGGGTTCTCAGGCAGCCTGCAAGAAACCTGGAGATTGAGAGCAGGCATCAAGAAATGGAATCGATCCCATCCTCATCAACCCATACTTACTAGGCAGGCTCTTATACTTGAGATGGACTAATCTGCGCCGCGAGGTTCCCCACACCTTGGAGTATTGGATAGGATTGACAGGCCTTTATTTCCGGTTTCTCGCTTGGCTGAGCCGTCGGCTTCCCACCGAGAGGCAGCGTCTGCTGGCGGTCACCATCCTCGCCGGAGGCCTATGCGGATTGGCGGCCGTGGCCTTCCACCTGAGCATCGGCTGGCTGGAGTCTCTGCTGATCGACCGTGCCAACAACGCCCACGGCAATAGCTGGATCTGGTGGACCATCCTCTCCCCCACTTTCGGCGGACTGGTAGTGGGCATCGGTCTCACCTACTTTGCCCCGGCAGCGGCCGGCAGCGGCATTCCCCAAGTCAAGGTGGGCTACACCCTCCGTTCCGGCCTGATCACCGTTCGGGAGACCATCGGCAAATTCGTGCTGTGCGCCCTTCAAATCGGTTCGGGCGCTTCGCTCGGCCTGGAGGGCCCCACGGTACAAATCTGCGCGGGAGTCAGCAGCATGTTGGCCCGCGCCGCCAAGCTCAGCCCCCAGAATAGCCGCCGCCTGACCTCGGTGGGCATGTCGGCGGGCATCGCGGCGGCCTTCAACGCCCCCATCGCCGCTGTCACCTTCACCCTCGAAGAACTGATCGGCGACCTGGATCAGACCATGCTCTCCGGAGTCATCGTGGCCGCTGCGCTGGCCGCCGTGGTCGAACACACCGCCCTCGGCACAAATCCGGTCTTCCATGTCAATCGAACGTACACGCTGACCAACTCCTCGTCGCTTGTCTGGTACGCCCTGTTGGGACTGCTGGCGGCCATCGTCTCGGTCACGTTCACCGATTCGCTGCTGTGGCTGCGCGCCCAGTTCAAGCGGCTGACGGTGCTGCCCAAGTGGGTGCATCCCGCCATCGGAGGCATGGCCACCGGATGCCTGGCCGTAGGCACGCTGGCGCTGTTCCATTTGAACGGCATCGCCGGCGACCCCTACAAGACACTCACCCTGGCGCTCACCGGCTCCATGGGCACCTTGCCGGTGACGGCCATGGCGGTGTTTTGTCTAGTCAAGCTGCTGGCCACCGTCTGCTCCTACTCGAGCGGCGGCTCGGGCGGCATCTTTGCCCCGGCCCTGTTCATGGGCGCCATGCTGGGCGGCGCGGTGGGCTACATCGATGTCGCCGTCTTCCATCACTCTTCCGACGCCATCGGCGCCTTTGCCGTGGTCGGCATGGGAGCGGTCTTTGCCGGCATTGTGCGCGCGCCCATGACCTCTGTGCTCATCGTCTTCGAGATGACCGGCGGTTACGGCCTGGTGCTGCCGCTGATGATCGCCAATATGAGCGCCTTCGCGCTGGCCCGCCATTGGCGGTCCATCCCGATTTACGAGGCCCTGCTGGCCCAGGACGGCATTTATCTCGACCCGCGCCACCGCCCGCCGAACACACCCAGGGCGGCGCCCCTGCTGCCACCCAGGTTGACCGAAGACGAAGACCCGTGGTGATAGTTTTGCCCCAGTCCGTGGTCTCTCTGCCTTATCGCGGCTCCATGTTGTACATGAAGATGGCGCGCAGTTCCAGGTAGGGTCCGTGGAAGTCTCTGGGCAGCGGCGGGTAATTCGAGCCAGTCAGAGCGCCCCAGGCTGCCCGATCCAGTGCGGAGTCGCCGGAGCGGCCTTCCAAGGTCATGCTGCCTTCCATCAGGCGGCCATTGGGCAGGACCTTGAAACGGATCACAACCTGTCCCGCCTTTAAAATCGGCGGGTTGACCTCGTCGGGAATTAGCGGGTCCCAGGTGTTCTGAGTCTCGTGGTGCCAGCGCTGCAACCAATTGCGGAAGTCCACGCCCTCGGTGTCGGACAGAACCTCGACGCCCCCTCCGGCGCCAGGATGACGGGCAAGACCACCACCGGATGGAAAACTGCCGTTTCCGGCTCCGTTATTGTGCGCCGCGCCCCGCATGGCATCGCGAAGCTGGTCGGCAGGGTTCGTGCTTCCAAAGGCGAAATTAGGCCGCGCGGGCACGGCCGCCGGATGCGGAGCCTCGACCTGCGACTGCGACTGCGGCGCGGGCGGGACCGGCGATGCGATCTGCGGCTTGGCTTGTTCGGCCGGCGCGGGCGGCGGCGGCTCGGGAGCAGGCGGTGACATCTTCCGCATCTCTTCCAGGGTCTTCTGGTCGATAACCGGAGGCTTGGGCGGAGTGAGCGTCGGCTTGGGGGTCTGCGGGACGCGGGGCAAGCGCGGCGTATCCATGTACGTCCACTCGTCCTTGTTGTGCAAGTCGGAAACTTTGGGCTCAACCACCTTGGGCAGGAAAATATATCTCGGCAACATGGCCAAGCCCACAATCAGCGCCAAATGCACCAGCACGGCCCACAGCGCGCCCTCGCGCAATCGCGCCCAGCGCCGCTCGTCTTCGAGCTCGCTGATCATCGACAGCAACTCGTGGGTGTCGTAGTCCACCCAGCGCGAGCCCCGGACGATGGGGGACGCAGCCTCTTTTTCGGCGGCGGCCGAGACGGGGCTCTCCCGATCGGGTCCGCCGTTTTTCGGGCTCGTCTCCGTTGGCCTGTCTGGCTCGTTCACATTGGTAGGCGTTTCGCTGGTGGGCATTCGGTCTTGAAGAGCCTGCCTGGACAAAACATATCCACGCCAGCGGCTCCGCTTGGAATCCTTTCCTTCTATTCTCTCATTCCACCCAAACCTGTGCGCAATTAGCGCTTGCAGCGGTTTCGGAAATACCGTGCCCCGAAAGCAACGCAGTCTAGTCCGCAGGCCCCCAAAGGAGCGTTGACTCCGCGCACGCTCCCCAGGGAAATACCATTTCCGAAAACGCCGTAAAGGTCCGGCCCGTACAATGGTTGCTGACAAGTAAGACGGCTTTTTGGGCGGAAGGGAACCCTGTTTGAAGGCAGTATTTGCGAAAATCATGGCCAAGTGGAAGTTTGTTCTTCTGCCGTTCCTGGCCAAATTTGGCATTTGGGGCATTGGAGCGGTCGCCGTGCTGGACTCCTCCACCATTCCCGTCCCCATGGATTTCCTGCTGGCGGGCTACGTCTGGGCCGACAAGAGCCACTTCTGGCTGTACTGCCTGCTGGCTTCGGTGGGTTCGGCGATCGGAGGCCTGCTGCCCTATGGGCTGGGCCGGGCGGGCGGCGAACTCTTCTTGCTGAAGCGGGTCAACCGCGAACGTTACGAAAAGATGCGCACCCGCTTCGAAAACCAGGAATTCCTGGCCATGATGATCCCCTCGATGCTGCCGCCGCCCACGCCCTGGAAGGCCTTCGTCTTTGCCGCCGGAGTCTTCGAGATGCGCAGCGCGCCGTTCATGCTGGCGGTCTTCTGCGGCCGCATGGTCCGCTGGATGGTGCTCTCCGCGCTGGTGCTCAAGCTGGGGCCGGGCGCGGTGGACTTGGTGGCGCACCACGGACTGACCGTGCTCGCGGTAGTTGGAGGCCTGGCGGCGGTCGGCTTTGCCTGGTGGTGGGTGCGAAAGAAACGGTCGGGAAAGCTCCTGGAAGATGAGCCGTAGGATCGGCCCGCGCTTCGTCAGGCCGCAAGGATGGCGGTGTTGAGCGCGGCTTCGGCCCACACCACCGCGTCCAGGTAGCTTTGCATCACCTGCTTGGTGTTCAGGCCGTTTCCCGCGGCGATGGCATCGCAAGCTTGCCAGTCGCCCCGTTCCTGGCACTCAAGCCACTGGAGCAGGCACTGTTCGCGATCGACCTTTCCCAGCAAGGCTTGGCGGATTTCCTCGCGCAACGGCAGGGTCGGCGCCAGGTCTTCCATGGACATGCGCAGCATGGCCGGAAACATGCTCAAAAGGCCCACCAGGAACTGCTCGGCGGGCAGCAGCGCGCAAAGCCGGGCGGCCAACTCGCAGAAGCGGCCGCGCACAAAGGCCATGCGCAAAATCTCCGTCGGCTGGTCGGCGTTGAGTTCGCTGGTAATGGCCAGCAAGGCCATGCGGCGAAATGCGTCCTCCCCCACCACCACCAGCGCCACCTCGATGGAGTCCACTTCCTGGCGAATGGCGCAGACCGGCGAGTTCACCAGCCGCAGCAGCCGGTAGGTGAGCGAAGGCTCCTGCTTCACCAGTTTGCCCAGCAGCCTGAAGTCGATAGGATCGTGCTGTAGAACCTCTAGAATCCTGATGTGGGACAGCCGGTTGGCGGGAATCCTCCGGTTCTTGAGCAAGACCGGGCGGCAGAAATAGTAACCCTGAAAGAGCCTGAAGCCCTCCGCGCAGGCTTGCAGGAAGTCTTCCTGGGTTTCCACCTTTTCCGCAATCAGGCAAGTGGTGGAGCCCTCCAGCCGCGCCAGCAGCTGGCGGCGCTCGGCGGCATCGAGTTTCATGAAGTCCACCTTGATGTAGTCGGCCAACTCAACCAGCGGCCCCAGTTCCGGCTTCCACACAAAATCGTCCAGGGCAAGCCGAAAGCCCATGGTCTTCAACGTGCGGCAGGCAGCAATCAGGGCCGGCGTGGGCTGCAAGTCTTCCAGCAGTTCCAGAACCGAAATGCTGGGCGGCAGGGCATGAACAAACTGCCCGGTAAGCGACTCCATGGTGCAATTCACAAAGGCCGGCAGCCAGCCGGTCAGCCGTTCCAGCCCAAACAGCACCGCGTTGTCGATCATCGAGCGAGTGGCCAGATCGCCGTCTCCGCGAAAGGCCTGCTCGGGCCCCATGCGGTAGAGCAATTCGTAGCCATGCACCCTGCTGCGCCGATCCAGAATGGGCTGGCGCGCCAAATAACGGAAGCTGCCTGTCAGATCCTGGGAAGATCCGCTGCCTGGTTCGTCCAAAGGTTCTTGCATGGTCACCCCGCCCACCCTTACAGGTCATCGGCAGCGGCGACAACAGCATGAGGCCAGCTCTCGGAAACGAGCAAACTCCCTGCCGTTTCCGCATGGCAGAAAGGGCAAAATCAAGCGACAGACGCTGAGGAAACTCCTTTGGCTCCGGCTCAGTCCAGCAGCTTTTCGATCTCCGCCAGGTCGAAGCGGCAGGCGCTGCCGGGCAGATCGAAGGCCGCCGCAGGAAGCGGCTCCAGGGCGCCGCCTTTAAAGCGGTAATTGGGCCCGTTCGGATCGATGACCAGGATGGTCTGGATGCCCATCCGCTCATAGTCGCCCAGCTTGGTCATCATGCGCGCCAGCGTATCCTCGGGCGAGAGAATCTCAACCACCGCAATGGGCGGGTGGGTGATGACCTGCTCGACAGGGAGGTTGCGGTCGAGGATCGTCACGTCGGGAACGCGGAAGTTGCCCGCACTGACTTGAACGCGCAATTCAGGGCGAACCCGAATATTCCATTCTCTGGCGTACTGCGCAAACCAAAGTTCAATCGCATGTTGCCAGGAAGAATGGTCGTACTCTCCCATGCTTCTCTCCTCGATTGCGCCGTTCACGTACTCCGCGTCCGGCTCGTAGGAGCTGTTCAGGTAGACCTCGACGGGCACTTGCGTAACTGGAGCTGTGGCGGCCATGGCACCTCCTCCCGCGACGCTCAGACTAGCAGCATCTTATCGCGGATCCAACAGCCTGCGGAAAAAGGCGCGATCCTCAGGCGAAATGCCCGAAAATCACGCCTCTTGAACTGAACCCCTCGCCCACTCTCTCAGCGATTCGAGGACTCGGCCGCTAGCGGACGTTCCCGACCGCCGCTTCGGCGGCATGGGCCGCGCTGAACCGCCGCACCAGCACCGGAACCCCAAATGCCAGCCCGGCAACAATGGCCGTCGACACCAGGTCGTTGCGATAGAAGGGCACGGCAGCCGCATAGCAGGCGGCCAGCCCGGCCATGGTATGCGGATAGGGAAAGGCAAAACCGCTCACCCAGGCCGCATAGTTCGAAACCAGGAAAAACGAGGTCGGCCCCAGCAGCGCGCCCGCGCCCACGCGAAGCACGGTGGTCTTGCTGTGCAGCAGAATCTGCCCCAGCGCCATGGCCGCCAGGTACCAGCCCCAGGTGGGCAAATAGGTTTGCCAGGCGAAGGCGTAGCGATAGCTGAAAACGGTGAGCAGGTAGTCGGTGGCCATCAGCGCGGCCAGCGGAACCAGCATCTCGCGCCACGGACGCCGCGCGCCAAAGTACAGCAAAGCGCCGCCCACCGCGGTAAAGTTCAGCCACCCCGCATGGGGCAGCAAACGGCTCAGCACGGCAACAAGCAGCAGCAGGTAAGCAGGCATCGACAACCTCAAAGGCAAGATCCCCGAGATCTTTCTCAGGGGGAAACCAGCGCCCGCAAACTGCAGCGCTTTTCCTATTCTGCGGGTCGCGAACGGGCCGGTCAACCCTGCGGCCTTTCACCCGGTCAACAATAATTTTAGTCCGAATCTACACCACCGCCGGAACACGCCGAATCATCGGGGATCTCCAGGGAGTCTGGCCAACACCATTGGTTGATAAAAGCCGCTCTCAGCTGGCATCCGCCAGCGAATATCCGAAAGACCGGAAGCGCGCAACGCGGAATCGAGCTCCTCCCGGAGCAGGCAGCGGTACTCCGAGACAAAATGATGGGACGTCCAACCTGTTTCGGACTCGACGGTGATAAAGACATGAAGAATGTAACGGTCGGCGGCAACCCAATCCCAGACCTGGTGGACAATGCGCCGGTTTGGCTCGACGCCATGAAACGCGGGCGCCTGAAAGCTGGGGCGCTCCACGATGGCGCGATCGTAGTCGCGGAGGCTCGCGACCAGCAGCCCGCCCGGCCGCAATTTCGAGGACATCGCGGCGACGGCCAGCTTGACCTCCGAGGCGCTCAAATGTGGCAATGCGTTGTCGAGCGCCACCACCACGTCAAAGTCAGCCGATGCGATTTCGGCCAGCGAAGTCAGGTTGGATCGATGGAAGGAGATGTTCAGATTCCGGCCCAGCGCTTCTCTTTGAGCGCGCTCGACGGCCGCACGGCTGAGATCGGAGGCCACAACCTCATGGCCGATTCCCGCCAGGGCAATGGACTGCGTTCCGATTCCACACGCGCAATCGAGTATTTTCAGCGGATGGGTTGAGAACTCCGCCGCCAGCAGAGCGCGCAGCATCCTGGATTGCCGGTCGATAGACGCCTGCCAATCCGCAAAGATCAGATGATAATGATCGGCGAGTTCGTCGTAGAAGCCTTCAACCCTCTCGGTCATGTCGGAGGTCCCATCTTTCAGTCCCGCCGGGCAATCACTTCTGCTCCCGCCCGTTCAACGCTTCGCCCGCGTCGTCGCGGCCATCCACGATGTACACCCAGCCGCCCAGCGGTGAGCGCCCAGTGCCTCTGGACGTGCCCAGGAAGGAATAAGAAAAGCGCAGGTCGGTGAACTCAACCGTCGTCCAGCGAGCGAGGGGCAGTTGCGGAGGGTCCATTTCGGGTACGGGGAAGGGCCCCACATCCCGCACCACAGCCCACGTGCCCCAGTCCAGATAGACCCTGCCCAGCGGCGTGCGCTTGGCCGCCTCGGTCGCGGCGGTCGAGGCCGGCTTGAAGAGCACATCCCGGCGCTGGTCGGTGTCGATGGAGCCCGCGCGGGTGTCGATCTCGGCGGTCTGGTAATAGTCCTCCGTCTCCAGGATCGCGTGCCAGCGGAAAGGGTTGACGGGATAGGGCTCGATGGCCACGCGCTTTACCGGGGCAGCGGTAATCTGCGTGTTTTCGACCATCGCCAGCGCCTGGGCGTGCTCTGCCCAGCGCCAGCACCACAGCAGCGCCATCCCGGAAAGCGCAAAGATGGCCCAGCCCTGGCCACGGAAAGGCTTGCGCCGCGCGCCAATCTCCCCGCCAATCAGCCCAAACAGCCAGGGCATCACCAGCGCCGCCAGCAGCAGCGCCCACAACAGTGGCTCGGCGATAAACATGAAACTGCCCGCATACCAGCGCGGATTGAAGGGGAAAAATGGCCGCAAGCCGTAGTTGTTGGTCCAGTCGAGAAACAGATGGCTGAGCGCGGAGAGCAGCGCCGACAAATAGACCCAGCCCCAGCGCACCGGCTGCGGCCGCAAGCAAAGCGGGACGGGCTCCTGGGAGCCCACCACAATACCTCCGTGCCCCGTCATCCCGAGCGAGCGCAGCGAGTCGAAGGACCTGCAGTTCGGTTCCTGGCGCAAGGGTGGGAAAGCACCATCCTCGATCTGCGTTCCCTCGTCTGGGGCGGATGTGCCCGGACGGGCAGACGCCGTAGCAATCTTGCGGATCCTCCGCGCCTCGCGCCAGCGATCGAAGAGCCACACCGCGCCCACCACCACCCCAGCCACCACCGGCGCGGCGATGAACGTGTGGGTAATGCCGCGATGGTGCTTCAGTTCCTCCACCGGCCCGCGCAGCGCCCAGAGGACATCGACGTCGGCGGCCTCGGAGGCCAGGACCGCAGCCAGGGTGGCGTAGGCTGTCTTGCGATTCAGCCCCGCCCGGCCAATGCAGGCTCCAGTGAGAAAGTGCGTGATGGGTTCCATAGCTTGATGCCAACAATACTACCTCGCCCGGCTCTCCTATAATTTCCGGGATGGGTCCCGAGATGAGCGAAAACACCGCTATGCAGCCAACCCCGGCCAAACGCGCCGAGGAACTGCGCGCGGAACTGCGCCGCCACGAGCACCTGTACTACGTCCTCGACGCACCCGAAATTACCGACGCCGCCTACGACGCGCTGATGAACGAGCTGAAAGCGATCGAGTCCGCACACCCGGAGCTGCTAACCCCCGACTCGCCCACGCAACGGGTAGGCGGCAAGCCCGCCGAAGGGTTCAAGAAGGTGGCCCACTCCCGCCCCATGCTCTCGCTGGACAACGCCTACTCTGCCGAAGAGCTGACCGCCTGGGACGCCCGCGTGCGTGAGTTGGCCGGCCTGCTTCCGGTCGAGTACATGGCCGAGTTGAAGCTGGACGGCCTGAGCGTAGCCCTGCGTTATGGTCCTGCGGACGGCGGAAGCTCAAGGCTGATCTCCGGATTGACCCGCGGTGACGGCCAGATCGGCGAAGACGTCACCTCGAACATTCGCACCATCCGCAGCGTGCCGCTGACTATTTCTGCCGAAAAACTCAAAGAGGTCCGCCTCCCGCAGGGATTCGAGGTGCGCGGCGAGGTGGTCATGTCCCTGGCTGCCTTTCAGCGCCTGAATGAGGAGCGCGAGCAGCAGGGTCTGGCACCGGCCGTCAATCCCCGCAACGCCGCAGCCGGAACCCTGCGCACGCTGGAACCCGGCATCGTGGCCAATCGCCGCCTCGACCTCTACGCCTACTTTCTGCTGGTCGAAGGCGAATACTGGCCGCAAGGACAGCGCGTCACGCTCGACACCCTGGCCGTGCTCGGCTTCCGCGTCAATCCCCATCGCAAGCTGGTCGCTTCGGTCGAGGAAATGACCCAGTTCATCGACGCCGCCGAAGCGGATCGCGCCAGTCTTGGCTACGAGATCGACGGCGTGGTGTTGAAGGTCGATTCCCAAGCCACGCAGCAGCGCCTGGGTTACACCGGCCGCGCCCCGCGCTGGGCCATCGCCTACAAGTTCACCGCCCGCGCTGGCATCACCCAAGTCAACGGAATCACGGTCCAGGTAGGCCGGACCGGCAAGCTCACTCCGGTCGCCGAACTGGCCCCGGTCTTCATCGGCGGCACCACCGTCAGCCGCGCCACACTGCACAACGCCGACTTCATCGAGCGCCTGGGCCTCAAACTCGGCGACTGGGTCAAGGTCGAGCGCGGTGGCGACGTCATCCCCAAGGTGGTCGAAGTCATCGAGGACGCCGACCACGCCCGCGGTGTATTTGATTTTGTCTTCCCGTCTGAATGCCCGGAGTGCCATAGCACCGTGGTGCGCGCCGAGGGCGAAGTGGACTTTCGCTGCGTCAACGCCGACTGCCCGGCCAAGCTGCGCGAGACGCTGCTCCACTTTGCCGCGCGCGGCGTGATGAATATCGAAGGGCTGGGCGATGCGGTAGTGCAGCAGTTGCTCGACCGCGGCCTGGTCCACAGCGTGGCCGATCTCTACGCGCTGACCGAGGAGCAGTTGACCGGCCTGGAGCGCTTTGCCGAGAAATCCGCGCGCTCCCTCCTCGAAGAGATCGAGCGTTCAAAGCGAGCCGGACTGGCCCGCGTGCTGATGGGCCTGGGTATTCGCTTTGTGGGGCAGCGGACCGCGGAGCTTCTGGCCGAGGAGTTCGGCTCCATCGACTCCCTGGCCGCCGCAACTGCGGAGGAATTGGAGCGCGTGGAAGAGGTGGGTCCGCGCATCTCCCAGGCGATTCTGGAGTTCTTTGCCGACAAGGAGAACCGCGAACTGGTCGAACGGCTGCGCGCCGTGGGCGTGGACATGACCGCCGAGAAGAAGCAGCGCTCCGCGCAGTTGGCCGGGCTTACCTTTGTGCTTACCGGCACGCTGCCCACCCTTACCCGCGAAGAGGCCAAGGCCAAGATCGAGGCCGCCGGCGGCAAGACAGCCGGATCGGTCAGCAAAAAGACCAGCTACGTGGTGGCCGGCGAAGAGGCCGGATCGAAGCTGGACAAGGCGCGCGAACTCAAGGTTCCCGTGCTGGACGAGGCCAGCTTGCTGGCGCTGCTTGAAAGCGGGCCGGCAGCCGCAGAATGAGCGCACGGCGGGGGTGGGGCAGGGAGAATCCGCGGCAGATTGAGCCTTCTCGCTTATGAAGCGGTGCGGCGGCGGACGCCAACTGCTGGGCGGCGTTCGCTGGCGCGCATCTCCCGCTCCCGTTCCCGCTTCCAGGCCTCGATGCGCCAGTTGCGGGAGGCATAGTTGGGCGACTCGCCGGACAGGGGCGTATCGGGCTCCTCGGCGCGAACCCTCGAGGCCACGGCAACCAGTTCCACCGGAGGCATCACCAGCGGGCGATTGGGCGCGATGGGCGTAGGCTGCGTAATGAGCCGCGCGGAGGACTCAAACTCCTCAAAGGCCGCCTCCGAGGTCAAGCTGCTATCGATGTCTGCCCTTTGCCGCCCGGTTTCGCTTTTGGCTGCGGCGGCAGGCTGTCCGCGGACCGCCAAATCCTTGGCCATGAACTCGTCCACCAGCTTGTGCAGGCAGGTTTGCCCGCACAAATGCTTCGATCCAGGCCGCAGGCGGTTGCGTGAGTTCCATCCGCTCACCCGCAGTTCGCCGCTCTGGTCATAGGCCACAAACCAGTGGTTGGTCTGCTTCTTCTCGCTTCCGCAGATGTCGCACGATATCGCCTGCCGGATCACTGCATTTCCCCCCGTCCGCACAGTTCTTCTGCGGTTTCATCGAACCCGCCGCCTCCGGTCAAGGAGCAGGAGAGATCTCGGAATCGCCTCGTTGAATTCATCGTGCGCCGGGCGGATTAGGTGAGGAAAGCAGGAAAAGAAACCGAAAATGGACCAAACAGGGAAAAGAGCCTCTGAGCTGTCCCGAAGCGGAAAGGATGGCCTGGGTCGCTCAAGAAGACAGGGCATAAACAGCGAGAGCCGGCGTCGCTCGCCGGCCCTCTCGTTTCAAATTGTCTAAACGCTACGGACGCGGGGCGAAGTAGCCCTTGCGGGTGCGCACCTGGTAGCGCCGGTCGTTGCAATAGAGATAGATGGTGCGGAAGGCCCCATCCTCCTTGAAGTCGGCCGGGGTATAGGTCAGCGAGTATTGGCTGCGCAACTCTTCTTCAATGTCATGGAAGCTGTTCGACATCTCTTCGACCGAAGGCGGGAAGAAGACCTGGCCGCCGGTAGCCACTGCCATATCGGTCAGCACCTGGTCGCCCTTGCCGCGGCTGGGCGTCCAGTTGGTGCTGATAGCGTAGATGATGGTCTCGGCGCGCTGGCACATCTTGATGGCTTCGTCGGGGCGGACGCGGCTTTGGTTGTCGTCGCCGTCGGAGACCAGCACCATGGCCTTGCGCACCGGTTCGCGGTCGCGCGCGCCGGTCAGCAGTTTGTCGCGGCAGGCAGTATAGACGGCGTCGAACAGCGCCGTGCCGCCGCCGGGACGGAGCCGGTTGACGCCCGTCTCCAGGGCATCGACGTTGTTGGTCCAGTCCTGGGTCACCGTGGGCACCACGTCGAAGCCCATCACAAAGGCGCGGTCGCTGCGCATCTTGAGAATCTGAAGCAGAAACTCGGTGGCAGACTGCTGCTCGAACTGGAAGCGGGAGCGGATCGAGGTGCTGGCGTCGATGACCACGCCCACGCGCAGCGGCAGGTTGATCTGCTGACGGAAATCCCTGACCTTGGCCGGCGCCTTCTGGTCGTCGAGCAGGGCAAAGTCGCTCTGCTTCAAGTTGGGGATGTAATGCCCATGCTTGTCGGTCACGGTGAAGATGAGGTTGACCTCGTTCACGCTGATCTTGATGGTCGCGCTCGCATCTGCCCCCTGGTCGGTCTGCGGCGGCGCGGGCTGCTGTGCTGCCGGAGATTGCGCGGCCGGAGCAGCGGGTTGCTGGGCGTAAAGGGTTGCCGCGGGAAACACCGCAACAAGCACAAGGCCTAAAAGCTGTCTTTTCATGGCTTCCTCATTTTATCAATCGCGCCCGGCAGTCGGGCTAGTCTTGAATTGGCTTCGCTGCCCGTGCGGGTGCGGCGCTTTCCATGCGGGCAAGAAACGACTCCAGTTCCGCCGGCAAAGGCACTTCCAGCTCCAGCAGCTTCTTCGTCTTGGGGTGCACAAACTCCAGGCGCGCGGCGTGCAGAAAATTCCGCCCCAGCTTGAGCCGCTCCGGCTCCGACTTGCGGCGCGCGGCCTTGGAGATCGCCGCTTGCGAGGCCACCTGGTCGGTCAACTGGCCAGCGCCGCCGTAAAGCGTGTCTCCGATCACCGGATGCCCGATCGACGCCATGTGTACGCGAATCTGGTGGGTGCGGCCGGTCTCGATGCGCACCTTGACCAGCGTGAACTTGCCAAAGCGATTCTCCAGCCGCTTCACCACCTCGTAGTGCGAAACCGCTGTGCGGCCCTCCTCCAGCGGCCGGACGGTCATGCGTGTGCGGCGCACCGGATCGCGGCCCAAAGGCGCGTTGATGGTGCCCCTGGCCCGCTCCACATGTCCTTGCACCAGCGCGATGTAGGTCTTCTTGATCTGGCGGCTGGAGAACAACTCGGCCAGCGCCGCGTGGGTGCGGTCGTTCTTGGCCACCACGATCAGGCCGCTGGTGTCCTTGTCCAGCCGGTGCACGATGCCGGGGCGCAACTCGCCGCCGGTGGCGGAGAGCTTGTTGAAGCGGAAGAGAATGGCGTTGACCAGAGTGCCGCGGCTGCGCTCGTCGTCGCTTTGCCCGGAGCCGGCGTGAACCATCATGCCGGCGGGCTTGTTGATCACCGCCAGGTCCGCGTCCTCGAAGACCACGTCCAGGGGAATGTCTTCGGCCACCGCCTTGAGCGGCGCCGGGTGCGGTTCCCCGGTGATTTGGATTCGCTCGCCTCCGCGCAGCTTGAGCGAGGCCTTCTCCCGCTCGCCGTTGACCAGCACATCGCCCTGGTCCATGAGCAGTTGCACCCGCGAACGGCTCACGCCTTCAAGCTGTGTGACCAGAAATTGATCGAGACGCTGCCCTTTGGCCTCGGGCGATACTTCGATAATGCGTGGTTCAAACATCTTTTGCCTCGTTTTTCATGCCTGGTGTTTCCTCGGATCGAGGCTGCTCAGAAGCTCCGTGCCCTGTCATCCTGAGCGCGTAGAGTCGAAGGACCTGCGGTTCGGTTTCTGGCGAAAGGGTGGGGAACCGGCGCCCTCGGCCTTCCTGCTCCGTTCCAGCAGCGCCAGCCCGCCAACCACAACCATTAGCACAGCTGCTATTTGCGGCCCATCGAGCGCACCACCCAGCGCGGAGCCGCGGCCCTCGGCGTCGCGCCAGAACTCGGTGATGAAAACGGCAACGCCCGCGCCCAGCAGGAACAGACCGGCCAGATCGCCCTGCTGGCGGCGCCTGGGCAACCAGACCAGAAGGGAGATGGAAAGCGCGAGAAAGGCCAGCACTGCGTAAAGCTGCACCGGATGCAGCGGAACGCCCAGGGGCGTGCCGCTCCAGCGCTCGGCCAGCGGATGCTGGTAGGTAACCGCCCAGCGCACCGTTGTCTCCGTGCCGTAGCCCGACCCGGCCAGCAGAGCTCCCAACTGCTCGAAGGCTAGCCCCAGGGCCAGCGGAGCGGCCAGCGCGTCGGCGGTTGCCCACGGCGGCAGCTTGAATCGCCATGCGTAAATCGCCGCGGCCACAGCGCCCACCAGCGCGCCGACAGCGGCCACCAGCGGATGATGAATCATGGCCAGCCCCAGCAACCACTGTGGATGAATGCGCAGCGCGGTCCAGTTGGCGGCGATCAGCAGCAGCCGCGAGCCGAGCAATGCCGCAAACAGGGCCACAATGCATAGATTCCAGACTTGGCTGGGGTTGAGCCCCGCCACACGCGCCGTGCGCAACGCCAGCGCCAGCGCCAGCAAAACGCCCAAAGCCGCCGCGGCCCCGTAGGCCGGGATAAGAACTGCTCCGATGTGGAAGAGGACTGGATGCACCAGTGTCAGAATACGGCATTTGAACTCAAGCCGTTGCCGCGGTGCGATTTCAGAGAAAGGTAGAATCCGACCCACTGGGCCGTGAGCGATGTGCTGGTGAACCCGTCCTTAGACGGTGGAGCTCTCCGCGGTTCATTAGGCATTCCGGACTGGCGGACACGGCACACAGAACCGATTGTCGAGTGGAGCCCCTGTTCATTGAATGTTGGTTCAACCAGCGTTGATCGCCCACCTGCTTTGCAGGCCGGTTTCTATTGCGAATACTAGGAGTCCGCGAAAAAAATTACAAGTCTTGTAGAG
>Ga0181529_10004509_pt1 | contig 15022 bp, 14 predicted proteins | sample PEATcosm2014_Bin_36_FD_119763 | JGI IMG/M metagenome (GOLD analysis project Ga0181529, IMG submission 119763) | Peatland microbial communities from MTU Mesocosm Facility, Houghton, MI, USA - PEATcosm2014_Bin10_30_metaG | ecosystem: Environmental > Terrestrial > Soil > Wetlands > Peat | place...
GTCCGTCTCCGAACTTTTCCCCTTGGTTAACGGCGGGGAGAATGGAGAGCCCTTTCGGTTCTCCAAATCCGTGTTCGGATCTGTGTTCCTCTCGGGGAGCCAAATTCCGGAACTTCACTCCGCAAATACTTCTTGCAGCGTTCTCAACGTGGAGGTGAGCGTCTTTGCCGAGACCATTCCCAGCTTCTTCGCCAGCCTGGTCTTATCCACCGCGCGAACCTGATCGAGCAGGATCAGACCCTTCCGGCCACCATGATTGATACCGATCCGAAACGGCGCCTCGCGACCCGCCGTGGTCATGGGGGCAACGAGTACCGTGCGCAGATGATCGTGCATTTCGCACGGGGACACCACGACGCACGGGCGTGTTTTCCTGATTTCGCTCCCGACGGTGGGATCGAGATTCACCAGCCAAATCTCTCCACGCGTCACCAGACCAACTCCGAATCCGCCGCATTACCAAATTCGCCCATCACGAGTTCGTCGTCGCCAGCTTCCGCGACATTCCTGGCAGCCTCGGCCCAACCTGTGCGGACCGGGCTCGCGGGCCTGCGCAGCACCAGTGCGCCATCCTCAATCGTCATTTCCACTCCCGCGCTTGCGTCCAGACCCAGTTGTGCAAGTACCGGTTTGGGGATGACAACTCCCTGAGAGTTCCCGATCTGTCGAATACTGATGTGCACAGCGCGCATAGTAATAACAATGTTATTCCATGCCGTCTGGTCTGTCAATCCGCGGGGCCCCTGCTGCCCGGAAGCTTCACGGGTTCGGCTGTTAACTCACCAACGGGTTGGTGGTTCGAGTCCGACCTGCAGAGCCAAATCGCCGGTCCCCTTCTGTACTCCACAGGCGCCCCAATTCGACATACGAACCGGTTGTATCGCACGTAGTTCCGTTCGGCACGGCTGGCTACGGCTTGTGTGCGACACCCAGATTCTTTTCGATCGATCGCTGGCGGAACTGCGGCCCCACACATCCTAAGTCACCGCGGCTAGCTTGCTGGCCGTCTTGCATCCAGGATTTCGACGATGTCCGCTTGGATCGATTCGATCCAACTTTGCTAGTTCTCCGTAGGCCTCTTCTCCGCCCGGTCCACCACAATTATCTCCACGAGGGCCTTCGTCGGCTCCAGCTTCAGCCCCAGTTGGCTCTGAACGGCCTGGGAGATCGAAGGGAACGGTGAAGCGAGGCCTTCGCGGCCCGAATCGATCCCTGTAGGGGACGGGCCGCCGTCGGGCGCCGCGGCCGGCAGGGCCCGATTCGGGGCATACTCCATGTCGAAGTCGTACTTTCCTTTCAGACCCGTCTCATCGACAACCGGACGATCGAGCTCATCGGAGAGCTTTCTGGTCAGCGAGGAAATGCCCTCGTGTCTGTAGCTGGAGCGCGCACCGGAACCGCCGCCCGCTTGTTTGAGGGACTCCGTCAACTTCTTCATCAACTCCATCGTCTTCTCGTCGGGTTCCTCGGCGGCCCCGGTGTTCGAACCGGCCGGACCCACCGCTTCCTTCAGCTTGTGCCCGTTGGGGCCCACTCGCAGAGCATAGACCGCCATCTCTTTGCGCTCGCGGTGAATCGTCATCTTGAACCGGTCCGTCAGGAGGTGCTGCAGCATCAGGTCCGCCTGCTCCCGGGTGGTCCCGGCGGGCACTTTGGCGGCAATGTCGAACTTCGCGTCGCTCATCCAGCCCGGACCGGTGAGCTGATAGTCCATGATCCCGTATGCTTCCACCGTCAGATCGCGGAGCGACATACGCCGGCAGACGAAGCGGACGGGGTCCCGGATGACGCACCTCATCCTGATCGGCATGGCCATGGGTATGCGGTCTAAACCCGAGGGTGCGGCCGGCTTGAGCGACGCGGCTTCAAAATGCAGTTCCGGCGCGGGGACGGCTTCCTGGCCGGGAGCTGCGAATGCCGCCGAGGCAAGCAGGCCGGCGGCGAGATAAGTTGGCTTCATGACTTGGATCTCCACAGGGCTTGTTCGCACCAGGCGCCTTTCCGGCCTTGTCCGCCACCACGATCTCCGCCGGCGCCTTCCTCGGTTCCAGCTTGAGCCCCAGTTGGCTCTCGACGGCGGTGAAGATGGACGGTGGCGCTGTCATGTTCCCAGGCGGCCTTCGCGATCTCGAGTTCCTGGCCGGTTCGTGCGCCGCTCCAATGGCTCATACTAATTATTTAGTACGAAATTAGCGCAGGATCAAGCGGAATTTTGGAGAAGCCGGGTTGCGGGGACTGGCGGTCTTGGTACGTCCCAGAGGACTGCTTGGTAAGACGTTGCTCAACGGGTTGCGGAGCTGTCGGGCACCGGGGCGGTGTTGCTTGGGGGAGGAGCAAGCCGCAGTGTGCCTACCCTCCATTTGCCGTTGTGCCGTCGGTAAAAGCTGAGTTCGACGTAGTGCGGTCCGATTCCGACTCCCTGGAGACACGCGGCGATTAAGGGAATGCGATCTTGCTTGAGCGATGCCTTTGCGGTCCTTTCGAGTTTACGCGCATCGTCCAATAGGTCAGCTTCGATGAGCCGAGCGACGGCGTAGGATCGGAGTTCGGGGAAGCCGTAGGATACCTGTAGCCACCCCATGAAGCCGACGATGCGTCTGCATGGTCCCGCGGGGAGGTACGAGATGGTACTCAGTCGTGCACGGAGGCTCTCTCGGCTGGCGGCGTCGCTCACTCCAAGCGCGTTCATTTCGCGATACACAAAGAGGTGTTCGATGTAGTCCAACACGTTGTACATGCCCGTGTTCGCGTCGTCAATCCCGAACCCTGGGAGATACCGCATCGGCACTACGGCCTGATCGACCAGGATGTGCTCAAGGTGGAGCAGTTCGTGGGTGGCCACGGGGACGGTGAGCGGATTGAGGCAGTGCTCGAAGCCAATCTCCTCAAGTTGATCGCCGTTGAACCGCGTAATGGTTCGCGCACCCCCGGCCTTTTCGACCCGAACCGCTTCCCCGCTGGGCAACGCAAAGATCTCGGAGTCGCCTGCGTGCAAATCAGCCTTGTACCCGATGCACACCTCAAGACCGCAACACGTTTCGATCTGACCAACCATCGAACAGACCGGCCCAGGCAACTGTCTCCTGAATGCAGCGTCCATTGCAATGGCGAGTGTAGCGCGCGACACGACAAAGGGTCTTCCGGGGGTGCCACACGCTATACTCCGTTCACCAGGCTACCTCTTGTGTGACACCTATCCCTTCGAGCTTGTGCTTGTTAGGCGCAATTCACCGTCCGCGTGAGTTCAAAAGTCGTCCGGACTGGGGAGCCACAAATCGTCGCCTTGAAATCAAAGCACGTGAATTCCAGCCCTCTTCGCGAGTGCTTGAACATGTCCAGGCAAGTCGCGTTTTCGGCACGTTTGATCCACTTGGCAATGTCTCCCGCGGTAGCTCCGATGGTGAGGAGCGACGGCACAATCAAGTCGAGCGACACTGACCGGTCGGCTGCTTCCATCTTGGCGGCGCGCAACTGACTCGATCCCAGCCGCTGCGCCAACGCGGTCTGCGTCAACCTCCGGTGTGGTGTTTCGGTATGCCGATGGTCCTCTACGTTTCCATTGAGAACCACCCGGAACGGTGCAGGATCGAGGCCATAACGGTCAAATCGAAAGCTGGAGACGGCCCGAATCGCAACTCCTCGTCACCCAAGCGCCCTGCTGGCCGTTGGGCTCTCAAGCGGCCTCGGATCGAGGCCGCACGGCACGCTCGATGTCCGCGAGCTTGGCTTGCTGGGCGACCCGCAATTCGTAGTGGGTTTGGAGGTTTAGCCAGAACTCGGGAGTGGTGCCGAGGTAACGCGCCAGACGCAACGCCGTGTCGGCGGTAATCCCACGCCTGCCGCGGACAATCTCGTTGAGCCGGGCCGCGTCCACGGCGAGCGCCTTGGCGAGTTGATTGACGCTCATGCTCAAAGGTGCAAGGACGTCTTCCCGGAGGATTTCTCCGGGGTGGATGGCAGCGAGTCGTTTCGGCATAAAAATCTCCGTCGAGATATACGCCAAGTTGTGTTCAGGGCTAATTTTCCGTCCGTCCGCGATTTCTTCTCGCCCGTCTGAGGAGAAACTCGACGCGACTCTCCACGTCGGCGTTCCGATCGTGGGCGAAATGCAGTTCCGGAACGTGCCGCAGGCTCAACCGCGCCGCCAGTTCGTGACGCAAATAATGCCGGGCGCCGTCGAGAGCCGCCAGCGACTCCTTGCATTGCCGCTCGTCCCCGCGCACCACGATGCGTACGGTGGCATGCTTCCCATCGGGGGAGACGTGCGCCTCCACCACGTCGATGGAATGCAGCCGCGGGTCGTCTGTCTCGAATCCAATGATCTCCGACAACTCTTCCCGCACCGCCTCGGATACCCTGGCTGTTCGCCTCTCGTCCATTTCCCGGTTCTATGTGGGGCGATTTTACCCCACCCATTCCACCGACGCGCTGGCCAATCCTTCGCCCAGCATGCCGGCCGCTTCGTCTTCGGCCGCCCGTAGTACTTTTTCGGCGAACGCCTGGTCGCGCGACACCGTTACCGCCGCCACCACCGAGCGCTGCCACAGGTCGTGGTAATCGATTTCGGCCACGGCCACGTTAAACTTGTGACGCAACCGGTCCTTCAGGCTCTCGATCACGTGCCGCTTTTCCTTGAGCGAATGCGAATGCTCCAGCCGCAATTCCAGCGTCAATACGCCGATAGCCGCCATGTTCTTCCGCTAGAAGCCTTCTTGGGCCACGCGCTCCGTCAAGAACGCCTCGATGATATCGCTCTGCTTGACGTCGGCGTAGTTCTCCAGCGTAATGCCGCACTCCTGGCCGGCTTTCACTTCGCTCACTTCGTCCTTGAAGCGGTGCAGGGAGCCGATCTTCCCGGTATACACCACCGCGTTGTCGCGCAGCAGCCGGACCTCGCTCTTGCTGGTAATCGTGCCATCCAGCACGATGCACCCGGCCACGCTCCCCACCTTGGTGATGCGGAAGGTTTCCTTGACCTCGGCCTTGCCCTTGTAAACTTCGCGGAAAACCGGCTCCAGCAGCCCGGTCATGGCCCGCTTCATTTCGTCGGTCAGGTTGTAAATGATGGTGTGCAGGCGGATATCCACCTTCTCCTGCTCGGCTAGCGCCGAGGCCGCCCGCTCCGGCCGCACGTTGAAACCGACAATCACGGCGTTCGACGCGGAGGCCAGCAGCACGTCGCTCTCGTTCACCGCGCCCACGCCGCTGCGGATTACGCGCACCTTCACCTTCTCGTTGGACAGTTTCTGCAGCGTCTCGGTCAGCACCTCGGCCGATCCGCCCACGTCCGTCTTGATGATGATGGGCAGTTCCTTGACCTCGCCTTCCTTCATCTGCTTGTGCAGTTGTTCCAGCGTCAGGCGGCTGGATTTCGCCAGCGCCGCTTCGCGGTCCTTCAGGTCGCGGAACTTGACGATCTGTTGCGCCTTGGCGGTATCGGTGACCACCTGGAAATCGTCGCCCACTTCGGGCATCGAATCCAGCCCCAATACCTCCACGGGGGTGGATGGCGGCGCCTTGCGAATCTGCCCGCCGCGGTCGTTGATCATCGCGCGGACCTTGCCGAACACCGCTCCGCAGATGAAATAATCGCCCACCGCGAGCGTGCCGTTGCGTACCAGCACGGTGGCCACGGGACCGCGTCCGCGGTCCAATTGAGCTTCCAGCACCGTGCCCATGGCCGGGCGGGTGGGATTGGCTTTGAGATCCTGCATATCGGCCACCAGGAGAATCATCTCCAGCAGCAGATCCAGGTTTTGATGGGTCTTGGCCGATACCGGCACCATCACTACATCGCCGCCCCAATCTTCGGCCAGCAGGCCGCGGTCGGCAAGCTGCTGCTTGATCCGCTCCGGCTGGGCGTCGGGTTTGTCGATCTTGTTGATCGCCACGATGATCGGCACGCCCGCCGCGCGGGCATGGTCGATAGCTTCGAGCGTCTGCGGCATCACGCCGTCTTCGGCCGCCACCACCAGAACCACGATGTCGGTGACCTTGGCGCCGCGGGCGCGCATGCGGGTGAAGGCTTCGTGACCGGGAGTGTCGATGAAGACGATTTTCTTGCCCTTCATCTCCACCTGGTAGGCGCCGATGTGCTGCGTAATACCGCCGGCCTCGCGCCCCGCCACATTGGCTTCGCGGATGGCGTCCAGCAGGCTGGTCTTTCCGTGGTCCACGTGACCCATGATGGTGACCACGGGTGCGCGTTTGACCAGGTCCTTGGTGTCCTGAGCCTCTTCCACGGCCTGCATGGCCTCGACTTCGTAGCTGACGGTAGCGGTGGAAGCGCCGAAATCGCGCGCCATTTCGGTAGCGAGTTTGGAATCCAGGGTCTGGTTGATGGTGGCGAAGATGCCGCGGTCCACCAGTTTCTTGATCACCAGGTTGGCTCTCACATCGAGCTTCTCGGAAAGCTCCTTGACGGTGATGCCTTCGGAAATCGTGATCTCGCGGTTGATGGGCGGCGGGCCGGCTTCCTGGTGCCGGCGCGTGGGCCCACGCAGAACCTTCTCTTCCTCGATCCGTTCTCTGGGCTGGCGCCCGCGGGGTTTGTCGCCGGGACGGCCGCGCGGCTGCTCGACGGGCGGAGGAGCCAACCCCGGCTCCATGCGGCCTCGCGTGGTGGGATGCTGCGGACGCGGCCCGCCGGGACGCGGCGCGGGTCCGCTGGGACGAACGCCCGGCTTGGTCACCAGCGGCTGGCCGGGACGAATGGGCCCGCGATAAATCGGCTGCCCGGGAGTGGGCGAACTGGGCGCCCGGGGAACTCCCGGACGCGGAGACGGCGGCTGCGCCGGCATAACCGGACGCGGCGCTCCCAGCTTGGCTACCAGGTCGGCACGCGGTGGCACCACCGGACGCGCCGCCGGCTGGCCAACCAGGGTTCGCGACTGTCCGCCGGCGCCAATCGGCAGGGAACTCGTTCGACCGGAATCCGAACGCGGGGCTTCGGGACGCCGCGGCGCCATGGGAGGCCGTGGCATGGCCGGCACTCCCCGGACTTCCGCCGGAGCGGAGCCGGTGGCCGACGGGCGCGCTTCCACTGGAGCCGACGGGAACGGCTGGCGCGGTCCGGAAAGAATCTGTCCGGGTCTCGGTCCACTCCCGGAAGCGGGCAATGGCTTGGCCGTGGGCGCCACCGGACGGCCCGGGGCAATCACCATGGATGGCGGCGTCACCTGGGGAGCGCCGGGCGCAGCGTTGTGCGGAGCGCTGGGCGCAGCGGCATGCGGAGCGCTGGGCGGCGCGGCGTGCGACACGATGGAAGGCGCGGCATGCGGTATCGCGGGAGGCGCGGCATGCAGCACAACGGACGGCATGACGGGCGGTATCGTGGCAACTGGCGCGGGTGTGGGGGCGGGCGCGGGCCTGCCGCCCACCGGCGGCACGATGGGGCGTCCTGCCAATGGCGGACGAATCGGCGCGGCGTGCGAGGGATGCGTTTCCAAATGAATCTCTTCGTGCGCGGACAGATCTTCGGCCGTCGGCGCGGGACTCCCTTGCGGGGTCTCCAGCCGGGCGCCATGGTGGGGCGCCGGCGCTAGCTCCTCTTCGGCAATCGCCGCGAGGTCGTCCGGCTCTTCGGCGACCGCTACGGCGCTCCCCTCATCTCCATCGGGAGACGCATCCGCTTCGGCGTCGGGAACATCCAGCCCATAAAGACGCCGCAAGCGGATTGCCACGTCTTCGTCGATCGAGCTGGAATGCGTCTTCTTTTCCGTGACGCCCAGTTCGGGGAGCCGGTCCAGGATTTCGTGAGCTTTGACTTCCAGCTCCCGGGCCAGCTCGTTAATTCGAATCTTCTTCATAGCGTAAAGCAAATCCGCTTCAACCTCAGGCGCTCCGGCGCTCCTCAACGGCTACCTTCTTCCGAAGCGCTCTCTTCGAGCCCGGACCCGTCAAGGTCCGCTCCGGCCGCCTGACTGTTGGGGGGAGAACCCGCGTTCTCTATCGTACCAGACTGCTCCAAGGGCTCTTCCACCCCGGACTCCGCCGAAGCCGCTTCCACGCTCTCCGGTTCGGAGGCCACAGGGCCGTCCGCATCCGCCGGCTGCGCCTCGTCTTCCGGGGCCGGCTCCACTTCCGCCGCGGGCGCTTCTTCCGCCGCAGGCGCTTCTTCCGCCGCAGGCGCTTCTTCCGCCGCGGCTGCCGCGGGATCCTCGAACTGGCTGTAATACGCGTTCACCGAAAGCTGGATCTGCTCCACCATCTCGGAACCGATTCCCTGGATCGCCTCCAGTTCCTCGGGCGTCATGCCACCCAGTTTCTCGATAGTGCCGACACTCGATTCCAGCAGCTTTTCGACCACTTTCTCCGGCAATCCGTAATCGATCAGCACCGATACGGGAGCTCCCGGAGCCACCAGCGCCGCCATCTGCGACTCCACTTCCTGGCGCTTCTCTTCCTCGCTCTTGATATCGATTTTCCAACTCAGAAGCTTCGCCGCGAGGCGGACGTTCTGCCCCTTCTTGCCGATCGCCAGCGAGAGTTGCGAATCGTCCACGATCACTTCCATGTGCTTTTCGAGCGGGTCGAGAACCGTGATGCGGCTCACCTTCGCGGGGCTCAACGCATGCGTGGCGAAGACTACCGGGTCGTCGGAAAACTCGATGATGTCGATCTTCTCGCCGCGCAATTCGCGGATAATCGACTGCACGCGCATGCCCTTCATGCCGACGCACGCGCCCACGCTATCGACGTCGCGGTCGCGGCTCTGCACGGCGATCTTGGTGCGCTCGCCGGCTTCCCGCGCGCAACCTTTGATAGCCACCGTGCCATCGTAGATCTCCGGAACTTCCTGTTCGAACAGGCGCATCACCAGCTCCGGCGCGGCGCGCGACACCAGCACGCCCGGCCCCTTGGAGCCCTTGTCCACCAGGCGGATCACGCAACGCACACGGTCGCCCACGCTGTAACTTTCCAGCCGCGATTGCTCTTTTTTGGGGAGTTTGGCTTCCGTCTTGCCGAGATCGAGAACGTAATCCGGGCCCTCGACGCGCTTGATGGTGCAGCTCACCAACTCGCCGGTGCGCCCCGAATATTCGTTAAAAACCGTCTCCCGCTCGGCTTCCCGAACCTTCTGGAAAATCACCTGCTTGGCGGTTTGCGCGGAGATGCGTCCGAGGGCGTCGGTGTTCTTCGGAATGTGCACTTCGCCGCCGATCTCCACGTCCGCCTGCAGACGGCGAGCCTCGGCGAGGGTCATTTCGTGAACCGGATCGGTAACCGTTTCGGCGACTTTCTTAACCGCATAGAGATGAATGGCCCCGGTCTTCGGATCCATGTCCGCCACGTAATCTTCGTTGGTGCGGTAATGTTTCCGCGCCGCGATCAACATGGCGTCCTTTACCGCGTCCAGCACGATCTGCGGATCGATGCCTTTTTCCTTGCTTAGAATCTCGATGGATTGAAAGATCGTTTCCAAAGTGCCCTCGTTCCCATGTATGGATTCAGGATGTTTTTTCGTCCGGCGGGCCTACCACTCGAACTTCAGGTTGGCCTTTTCGATGCGGTCCAGCGGCAATTGGATGCTGGAACCGGGCGCGGTTTCGAGTGTTACCCGGCCCTCGGCCAGCCCCGCCAAGGTGCCCTCCCAGGTGCGGCGCCCGTCCATGGCGTCGCGTAACACGATCTTGGCCTTCTTCCCCTGGAAGCGCTCATAGTCCTTGGGTTTCAAAAGTTTCCGCTCCACGCCAGGCGAGCTCACCTCCAGCGTATAGCGGCCACCGGGGAGCACATCCTCGACATCCAGAATCGTTCCCACCTGCTGCGAGACCAGTTCGCAATCGGCATGCGTGACCCCGGCCGGTTTGTCGATCGAGACGCGCACCAGGCGTTGAGCTCCGCCGCCTTTCACTTCCACCTCGACCAGTTCCAGGCCTTCGGAATCCACCACGCGCCGCGCAATTTCTTCGATCTTAGACGACACATCTTCCCGCATACTTCACCGGACTGCGAAATCCAACAAAAAAGTGGGCTTTCGCCCACTTCTAGGGTTCGACATTCAAAAACCCATTGTACCGTGTTTGAATCCTTTTGGGTAGGGCATGCTTTGGCCTGCTTTGGCCCGGCCCGGCTACATGCCGGCCGCTTGGCAGTACCTCTACCGGGAATGAGTCGCCGCCTCCGCCATCGATGCGCGCAACCGTCGCTCGGCCTCGGCGTTCCAATAGGCGCAGTCCAGATTCACGAACACCGTGCTGTAAGGGATTCGCATGGCCGTCTTGAGGATGAGGACGCGGAACGTGGCGCCGGCCCGGTCCAGCATGGAAATGATCTCCTCATGCGGCAGCTCGCGGCGATCGTAAGGGCGCGTCAGTTCGCTCAAACACTCGCGGAACCGCCCGGCCCCGGGAGCGTCGGCCTCGGTCACGAATTGCAACTCCCGGTCCACATATACCAGAGGCCGCACATGTCCCGAGGCGCCGATGGCCGCCAGGACCTCCTCGATCGCTTCCGCTTGTCCGGCCGCGGTTACCACGGTTTCAATCCCCGGACTGGTTTGCGCGGGATAAGCGGCATCCGCCACCACAATCCAATTCCGATGGCCGTATAACGGCAGACGCTCCCGCAGAATCGCGCGCCAGTCTATGGCAGGCTCCACGTTCCCCTCCAGGCGAAGGCTTACTGTAACGTGTTTCGGGGCCAATTGAACGGTGGACGACGAAACACGCCAGACTGGTCGCGCCGTTGCGGGGCAGGCTGTCAGCCTGCGGCGGGTTGTCAACCCGCCTGGCCGGCTTGGGCCTACTGGTCGGCAGGCCGATTGACAATCGGCCGCAGGTTGCCAACCTGCCCCACATAAAACAGCGTGCGAGACTCAATCAACGCCGGTCTGCGGTCGCGGCAAAAGTATGCGGCATTGGGTTTTCACCCTGCGGCCGATTTTGATCGGCCCGCCGGCCAGTTTGCAGAAGCCGCCCGGACGCGTTACAAACCCGTTTATTGGCCGCACACCGGCTGCACAGCGAATCGGTACTCCGGCCCTGTCGAATCGCGCTCCGTACTGAGAGTCCCTATAGGACCGGCTATCCCGGACGGCCCTTGTAATCGGCGCTTACGCAGGTTAGCATTCAGATGCTAACCAATGTCATCGACTTGGATCATCGCGCTGAGCCTGTTCCTGCTGATCCTGATACCGCGGATGGTGCAGGGGCGGACACCCCAGGAGCGGGACGCCGAGGAGAGCCCGCGCCTGCGGCACGCCCGCCGGTCCGAATTCCGCGCCGATCGTCCACTCAGATCGCCCTCCCAGGGCTGGGCTCTTCGCCGATAAATCGTCGAACCGTCGCGAATTCTTTTGACGGATGAGCTTATCTATTATTATCCTGAAGAGTAGACTCCTCGAACATGTCTCTCTCACGGTTCTCCTTTCGCGCTCCCCATCGTGGTGTAGCCCTGCTTGTCATGATGGCTTCGGCCGCTCTGCTCTGCCTGGGCCAACGCGGCACCCAGGCCCCGGCGGCGGCGCCTCCTCCCGCCGCATCGGAAATCTCTCCACAGCTTTGCAACGATTCCGCCAATTTCCTGGGCGGACTGAAGGGACGGCCCGATGGCCCCTTCCACCAGTTGGAGGAGACCCCCGCGTGGCAAAACTACTCGGCGGAGTTCAACAAGAGCTGGGATAACAGCCAAACTACGCAGTTTCAAGCGGTCGATGCCTTCCAGAAGCGCGAACTGGCGCCCCTCCACACCAATAGCGCCTACCTGTTCTACCCCTTCAGCGGGCCGGATGTGCTTTACGCTCAGCACTTCTTCCCCAACGCCAAGTTGACCGTGTTCGCCGCCCGCGAAAACGTGGGCGATATCCTGCGTCCGGATTATTACAAGCCGTCCAACATCGAGAAGGAACTGGCCGGCTGGCGGGAGGGCATCAAGTCCATATTCGACCGCACATTCTTCGTGACCAGCGAGATGGATCAGCAGTTTCATGGAAAAGTGCACGACGGAATCCTGCCCCTGATGCTCCTGCTGCTGGCCCGCAATGGCAATGTGATCGACTACGTCCGCTACATCCAATTGACGGACAATGGAGAGTTCGCGCCCGAAGCGGCCGATGTGCCCCGCCATCATGGCGTGGAGATCCATTACCGCCATCCTTCGGAAACCCAGTCGCGCATTCTGTACTACTTCAAGACCGACCTGGCCTTGCCATTCGACAAGGACCCCGCGTTTTCCCGCTTCCTGACCCACCTGGGGCGTCCCGATACCCTGGTGAAGTCGGCCTCGTTCCTGTTGCACTGGGGCCAGTTCGCGGCCATCCGCGAGTACATTCTGGAGCACAGCAACCTGATTCTGCAGGACGATACGGGGGTACCCTACCGCATGCTCAAACCCAAGGAATGGCAGGTGCAGTTGTACGGCGAGTACAGCCACCCCGACAAGCCCTTCACCGCCGAATGGCAAACCGACCTGGCGGAAGCTTTCAAAGAGCCGGGCCGCGTCAAGCCACTGGGCTTCATCCTGGGCTACGGCTCTCACCGCCGCCCCTCGAGCATGATGCTCGCCACCCGAATCCAATAAATCCGGTGACGGGGTCGAAAATACCCTCGCCGGCAACCGCTCCCTGAGAATTGGGGTGCAGTCGTGGCGCACGCACTCATGCGTGCCGCATCGCCACTCTTGGCGATGCCCGGCGGACAACCTCTGAAATTGCTGGCGTTCGCCGGGCATCCCGGCGAGTCGGGATGCGGCGCGCACGAGTGCGCACGCTTCGGGATTCCATCTCATCCACCGGATTTTCATTCCCTTTCGCGGGCCAACAGGCTACGTAACTCCCGAACTCGGGCGGCGCGTTCGGCTCGGATACTGGCATCCGAAATGCTCCAAGGAGTTCGCACATGCCGACCCACGCCGTCTCCATCGGGAATCCAGTCCGCCCCGTTGTCCCTCCCCAACGCAGGTACCGTGGCGTTACGGGGCGCACCGCCGTGCTATTGGCCGCGCTGAGTTCGTGGACATCCGCCGCCACACCCGCTCTGTCTCTCGTGGTCTCCAGTGAAACTGCGCCGGCGGGAGCGTGGGCGCAAATCAAGGTGTCCCTGATCGCGCCTCAACAGATCACCGCGGGCTATCTCTCCATGGATTTCGACCCCGCGGTCTTCGGCTCCGTCGGCAACGTGGCGGTCTTCAGCGCCACCGGCGACGCCGCGGGATTCGCTCACGCGACGGGCACGCATGTGGACGTCACGTTCACCTCACCCTCTGGAGGAGTGGGCCAGTTGCCCGCCCTGCCGGTGCTGGTGGTCTCCGTGCCCGTGCTGTCCGGCGTCTCAACCGGGAAAACCACCACCGTGACCGTCGATCCCACGGGCGCGCCTTGGAACAACCCCGCCGGAGTCCAGTACTCGGTGACCGCGGCGCCGGCCACGTTCCAGGTGGGTGGCACCATCTCCATCCAGAGCGTTTCCCCGGCCGGAGGAACCATACCCGCCGGCACCGTCCTCACCATCCAGGGCACCGGTTTCGACTCGACCACCACCGCCACCATGGACGGCGTGGGTCTCTCGTCCGTCGAGTACATCTCATCGCAACAGATGACGGCGACGCTCGATAATACGCGGGAGCTGACGGCCACGCATCTGCGTCTGGCCAACTCCGCCGGCGAGCGGGCCGACCATTTCCTGGCGCTGCCGAGTACTCCGGGCAATGGCGCTTCACCATGGAGTATCGCACCCATCCTGCCACTCACCACCTTTTCCCTGGTCCAGTGGCAGAATCCAATGAGCGACCGCATCAACGAGATCGCCTGGCTCTTGAACCAGACTTCCGCTCCGGTGACCGCTACGTTCTTTAGCCCTTCGTTCGGCTTTTGCTCGGCGCTTGGCTTCCAGACAATCACCATCCCGCCGGGTGAGGTGAACTGGTTCAGCCTGGGACATTCGAATCTGGAGATGAGCGTTTCCGCGCCCATCCGCCTGCTCGAATACACGAACACATTCGAGGGAACGTTCCTGGCCAACGAAGAAGGCGTAGCCCCGCCGATCCCAGTCGCGAGTCTGCCACCGGGTTCGATTCTGCCTACCGCGCAGAACTGGCAGCAGGGGACGCCTCTCACCGTGAATTGGCAGGCCGGCACCAATCCGCCCGCGGACATCCCCCTGACCCCGCCCTGCACCGGCGACACCATCTCGGTGTCCGCCGCGGCGCAACTGTGGCTGAGCGTTCAGCAGGGCGCGAACCATACGCCCTCACTGTCGTTCGATGTGTCGTCTCTTGCCCCCGGCGCCTACACGGGAACCGTCACCGCAACCCATGTCCTCCCCGGCGCCTTGGCGAATCTTTCCGCTCAGGTGGCCTCCCTCCAGGTAGTTCTCAATGTCGGCGCTTCGCCGTTTCTCGCCGCCTCCCTACCCGGCATCCAGTGGAACGTGCCGGCCGGCGGGAGCACTCCCAGCCCGCAGGTCGTCCAGGTACAAAGCAGCGGAGTGGCAATCCAGTTTCGGGCGACAGCCAGCACAACTTCCGGCGGCAACTGGCTCTCGGTAACGCCTGCCCAGGGCACGACGCCCGGCTCGCTAACGGTCGGCATCGATCCAACCGGATTCACCGCCAACGGGGCTTACCAGGGTCAAGTCGCCATTCAGGGACCGGCGAACACCGTCACTCTACCGGTGACCGTCTATGTCGGCGCGCCCGCGGTGCCGTCGCCGATGTCGTTCGTCCTGGAGGCCGGATCCGCCGCGCCCTCGTCCCCACAATTCCTAAGCATGAGCACCATCTCGGCGGTGTCGGTCCAAACGCAATCCGGCGGGAACTGGTTGACCGCCACTCTCGACTCGGGCGACGCCGATATTACCGCCAGCGCGGCCAGCCTGGCGGCGGGCGCCTACCACGGGACGGTCACGATAACTATCCCAAGCGGCGCCATCTCCGTCCCCGTCACGCTGACGGTCTTGGGATCGGGTCGAGTGACGGGGATTGCGCCCCGTCACCCTCCCACACCACCGGACGTGCGGTTTTCCGCATCCGGCGGTTGAACGCAGCGGCCTTACCGCGCCGCAAGGTCTGATGGTAGGAGAAA
>Ga0181529_10004510_pt1 | contig 15021 bp, 9 predicted proteins | sample PEATcosm2014_Bin_36_FD_119763 | JGI IMG/M metagenome (GOLD analysis project Ga0181529, IMG submission 119763) | Peatland microbial communities from MTU Mesocosm Facility, Houghton, MI, USA - PEATcosm2014_Bin10_30_metaG | ecosystem: Environmental > Terrestrial > Soil > Wetlands > Peat | place...
ATAAAATCCTGAAGTACGCTTTTCACGACTCCCCGATAGTACGCTGCCTTATGGTCTTCGGGAGCGAGCTCGAGACTGGAAGAGAAATCGGCTATCGCCTCTTCGTACCGCGACTGGGAAAAATAGGCCATGCCGCGGTGCTTATAGACGACCGAAGCTATATTCTTATCGGGCTTCTGAACGAGGATTTCGCTGTAAATTCGAGAGGCCGCCTCGTAATCCTCCCTGTTGTGGGCGCTCAAAGCCGCGAGGAGCCGATCGTCCATGCTCGCGGCCTGCCTTTCCGCCTTCGATCCGTCGAAGCCTTTGTCATTCGTCGACGGCTTGCCCCTTCCATCGAGCTCGAGCGGTCTGTCCATCACGTCCTCGATCTTCCCGTAAAAGGCCGATCGCCTCCTCTCCAGTTCCGACGTCAGGCGTCGTTGATAATCGAGGATTTCCTGGAAGATGATGTCGGACAAGGAAAGGTTTGCGTTGAGCGCGGCCAGCTTGCGCTTCATCGGCTCGTCGAAGGGAGTAAACTCGGCTTTGTAGACGAGTTCGTGCTCTACCTCCGCCCAGGCTTCCTGCAGAATAGTGCGGAGCTGAACTTCGAAGGCAGCGCTTTCGAGCCCTAGGTCGTCGTCTTTCAGGTCCTCGGGGAGATCTATGAGGAGGTGTATGGACTCGTAGCCGAACTCGCGGAAAGAACGTTCCGAGCCTTTACGCTCGACGTCCAAGACCCTGAATGAAGCGCAAATCGAGGACTCAGCCATCGTAAGGTCGCCGAGAAAGGGACAGACGACCCTGAGGGCGACGGTATCCGCGATGGGTATCGGCTCCTTGCCGGAGATTTTTGCGTTCCTGAGGAGTCGAATGCGTTTTTCGTACCAGGAATCGAAGGACTTTACGCGGCCTTTTATAATAGGCCACAGCGAGTCCTTTTCGAGGGCGGAGCGAATCCGCGTCTCGAGCTCGGAAAGAAGCAGCGCATAAGCGGGTTTATTCGCCTCGTAGGCTATCTTGAGCGCCGCTCGATCGGGTATCGAATCGAGGCCTCTTTCCGTGCTCATCGCGCTCCTAACCTCAGTCTACGTGGAGAAATACGGAATCGCATAAAAAGGCCGGGACTCGCATCCCGGCCTTCGGTCTTTACGCGAGAGGCATCAAGGCTTCGCGGCAGGAGCAGCCGCCGGAGCGGCCGTCGTAAAGTCCCCAGTCGCCTCCTTCATCCTTTCGAGATAGCGGAGGACCTGATCGGCGCCGAAGTGCTTGGACTCTATATTCTTGCGCTCTTCTTCCTTCTTGCCGACAATGCCCCAGATCGCTTCGTCGTCGATGTCGCGACCGGTTTCGAGAACGGCCTTGTCATAGAGCATTTTGACGTCCTTGACATAGGCCACGAAATCTCCGCCGTCGTTGGAAGCATCGCGGGTAATCACGAAACCGCCGAACTTGACCATCGGGGTGCTCTTGGGATAGAGCGGATAGAGGCGCAGCTCGCGATTGCGGACATCCTGCACGTATTCCGGATTATCCCAGCGGAGCTCCCTCCAACCGTCGAAGTTCAGGTAACCGAGGAATATCGTCTGCGGATTGCCATCGGCATCGATAAGGACGACCGAGAGCCCATGCGGGAAATTGAGGCCTTTGACGTCGACGGCGACGGATTTTATGATGCCGACATTCTTGACGACGCCGAGGGCAGTCGTGATCTTGGTGTTGGGATCGTAGCTGCCTTCAAACCGGGTAAGCCGGGCGTTCACGGGATCGGTGCCTTGGGCATTGGCTGCGGCCGGGGTGATGTTTCCCTGGTCATCTATGGTGGCCTTTGGCTCGAAGGCGGGGATCTCGAAAGGCGGCTGGACCCTTGCCCAGCTGTTGAAGTCGGCTATCGGGAAGTGAACTCGGAGACCCATGACCGTATTACCGGCATACTGCTTGGCGTCGGAGGCGATGGAAGCCTCGGCGGTCATGGAAAGCGCCTGGTTGAGGTTGCTCCTCGAGGACGAAGCGAGAACGACGTCCCAGTTCCGAATCGCGAGCGATGTACGCATCTGCTTCTTCTGCTCATCCGTGTAGCTCGCCCCGGCCGTGCCCGAGAAGTCCATCATGGTCGCCCTGTTATCCAGGAATTTACCCTGATTGACGGGATCCGGGAAGATATCGGCCTTGAGGAGGGAGAAGTCGATAAGCACTGCCTCGTCGGCGGAAGCTACGGTGAACGCGCCCACAAGGAAAAGCGCCAGGGCGATGACGATTGCTTTACTTCTCATGCAATAACTCCTTTCATTGCACACGATTCCACTTATCTACTATTTGATAAGGAAGTATACGCTGCCGTAAACCTTTGTCAATTATTTTCCTGCTTTTTTTATGTCCTTTCCGCCTTCGGCCTCTATGCCTTCGGCATAAGGTTCTTTGCCGCCTATCGTCAGCGATAGGCGCTTCATGCCGGGCAACGCGGTTTTCAGGCTGCGTTCCAGGGCCGCGATTCCGTACTTCAGCGAATTCGGGTCTTCCAGAGCCGCTTCGGGCGATAAATCGACGTAGAGCCTTCCCCTGCGATACATGACGGTTTCCAGCCTGACTCCCTGCGGAAAAGCAGGATAGAGAGACAGATTCTTGGGACCGAGGAGGATTTCCGATGCGATCAAATCGGCCCGAGCCTCAGTTCCGCGGCTGTGAGGGATTTCCCGTAATTCGCCTCGAAGGACACCCCTTGCGTTGGGGAAAAACAAGACCGCCTCCTCGAAAGCGGATCCGACCGCCCACGAGACGAAGGAGACCATGAAAAGGAGCCCCAGCAAGGCCAGACAGAAGTTGACCGGCACGGAAAGCCACTTTATGGAAGCCTTCCACGCGACGGCAAGGACTCGGCCGAGGGCTAGGAGGTATCCGCGCAGGGCGTCGAGGAATCGGTTCATGGGGAAGGGGCGCCTCTCATGCTCTCGAAGTAGCCGACGAAATCGACCAAGCCATTATATACGCCGTCGGCCACGCGGGACAAGTAATCGTCCTTCGTAAGCAATTGGCCTTCCTCGGGATTGGTGACGAAGCCGGTCTCGACGAGGACCGAGGGCATGTGGGCGTTCCGCACGACGAACCACTCTTCCGCCCTGATGCCTCTGTTCGGGCTTTCCGAGCCTATCTCGGCCTGGAGCCCCGTCATGATATTTCGGGCGAGTATGATGCTTTCCGTCGTAAATTCCTCTTCGAGCATCGCGTTGAGTATCGGGGCGATTTCCTGGCCGGGGCCTCCAGGCTTGCTCGCGTCCACCAGGGTCCGCCTGTATTCGGGATTCAGGTACCAGATCTCGAAACCCCTGGCGTTCTTGTTGAACGAGGAGTTGGCGTGTATCGAAACGTAGACGATGGCCTCATTGGGGGCGAGCTCGACGGAATTGGCCGTTTCGACGCGCTCCTCCAGGCTCGGATAGCTGTCGTCGTCGCGCGTTATGAGGATTCGCTTATCGGGGTACTTGGCCTTCAGGGCGGCATAGAGCTTCAAGGAGACGGCGAGGGTTATTTCCTTTTCCACGACCCTGATCTTCCTGCCGGCGACCACATGCTCGCCGATGGCGCCGGGATCCTTCCCGCCGTGACCCGGATCGATGAGTATGGCCGCGACCGAGTAATGAGAGCGGGCCTGAGCCTCCGCCTCGGAAAAAGCCTTCTCGATAGCGGCGCAGGAAGCCGCGGAGAAGACAAGCCCCGCCGACCCATCGGTCGGAGGATCCAAAGGGATCGACTTGTTCCAGTCGAACACGGCGCGCGGTACGCCCAGGGCGAAAACCAGTCTCTTGCCGGATTTTTCGAACAATCCGTAACCGGTGAGCGGATCATAATAAAGGCGGGCCTTCAAGCGGTCTGCGAGCGGGCCGGCCTGGATCGGGTCGTTCGCGCCCGGCGCGGCGAGCAGGGAGGACAGCAGGGCCAAGCCCAATACGATCGACAGCACGCTCGACTTCGTTCGAGCCGAGACGCGTTTCACCGGGACGAGCCTCGAGCCAACGCATTCCCGCCGGGAAGGCTCTCCGTGTCGAGAACGTAAAGCGCGGCCTGAAGGCCGCCTCGGGCCAGCGCTCGCCAAAAGCGGCCCGCGAGAATCCCGGATGCGCGGGAAGCCGGCTTCCCGCGCGTCTTCCGCGCCAGCTCGAGGGCCATGGCGGCCGATTCCGCGAAGCCGCGGCCGCTCCAATCGCGGCCGTCCACGACGCCGGCGAGGGGAAAGGGGGCTACGCAGCCTGGATCCCCGCCCGTCACCGCGAGGTATTCGGGCATCGCAGCGAGCTCGCGGGCGGCGGCGCCTTCGGGAAGGAAGGCCGACGGAGGCCAGGCCCCGCCCTCCACCCTCGTCGAGCCCAGGAAGGCCTCGGTCTCGGGCTCCGCGGGAGCGAGGCGGATGCGGATGGCCTTCGCCGCCGATTCGGCCGCCGCGACTGCCTCGGCCCTGGTTGGCGCCTGGCTGATGACGTTGCCGCATTTCTCGACGTTGTTGGAGGGAAAGACGACGCGGTCGCCGGCGGCGGCGCGGAAGAAAAGCTGCTTGACGTAGGGCGTTCGCTCGGCCTCGGCCCTGCCTTCGACGCAGGCTACCCTGCCCGGGATCGAGATGAAGGCCCGCTCGGCGGAAAACCATCCCATGTCGGGTCGGCAGGCGCCGAGGCCCATGCCGACCGATAGGCGCAAGGCCTCGCGCGTGAGGTCGATGCCGCTGGCATAGGGATAGGTCCAGCCCGACATATATCCGCCGGAGAGGCGCGCGGCGATTTCCCCTACGACGGCCCCGCCGCGAGAGGGGCAGAATTTCATGTCTCCTTTGGCCGCTCCGTAGTCGATGCCTATCGCCCGGACCGCAAGACGGAACACGCGGAGGACCTCGTCGATCACCTCGCTCGAGTAAGCGCTCGGCATGGTATGGCCGAGCTCGACGAAATAAGGCGAGAAACGGATATGCCTGTCCGCCACGCCATGGACGCGGATATCGCCGTCCGCGACGAGGGCGTCGATCGAGAATTCCGGGCCTTCGACGAATTCCTCCACGATCGCCCTTCCCGAGCGGCTGTGCGACAAGGCCGCCGCGAGCGCATCAGACAGTTCGCCCTCGTCCCGCGCCGAGCGGCATCCGCGGGCGCCCATGCTGTCGGCGGGCTTGACTACGAGAGGAAAGCCGATCCCGGAGGCGATCGCCCCGGGATCGTCGGCCGCGTCGGCGGCGACATAGCGCGGCGACGGCACGCCGGCGACGGCCAAGGCCTCGCGCATCTCGAGCTTGTCGGAAGCCCTGACCGCGGACTCGAAGGGTATCCCTGGAAGGCCGAGCTCCCGCGCGACCCAGGCTACGGAGGCCGAGAAGTCGGTACCCGCCGTGAACACCCCGTCCAGGCCGAGCTCGGACCTGATGCGGCGAGCCGCGGCGGAGAGTCCCTCGCGGTCCTTCAGGTCGACCGGCAGGAAGCGATCGGCCTCGACGGCGCCCGGGGCGGCGGGATCGCCATCGGCGACGACGGCCGTCCAGCCCAGATCCTTGGCCGCGCGGATCGCGGGAATCTGCATGATCCCCGCTCCGAGGATGAAAACGGTCATTACAGCCCCACTTCACTCAATGCCCGTCGGGGCCGCGCGTCACGCCGCCCTTCCTCTTGGCGTCGGGCGATCCGCCGCGCTCGAAGGCATCCGGATGCCGACCCTTCCCGGCGTCTCCGACGGCATCCTCGCGAATGGCGTAAAGCTCGAAGCTATCCCCGAGCCCGAAGATGCGGGAGACGAGGCGCCCGATCGCGAAAAGCGGGCCGTCGAGCGGCCGAGGGCTCTTGCGCGAAGCGAGGAAGCGCAGTCCCGGCAGGCGCTCGGGATGATGCCCCGTGATACGGATACGTTCTACCCGAAAGCCGTAGGTCTTGAGAATACCCTTGACCTTGGAAGGCTCCCATATCGTGGCATGATCCTCGGGACTCCGCGAGAAGAAGGCCTCGCGGTCGAAGCGGCCCGAGGCCCCTTCCAGGGAAGGCGTGGAAAGCGCGAGTATGCCGCCCGGGCGCACGAGCGCCGCGGCGTTCCCGAGCGCCTTGTCCAGGCGCTCGAAATGCTCGATCACGTACCACATCGACAGCACGTCGAAGGGGCCGCCGAAGGACGAAGCCGCGGCCTGGTCGAGGAAGTCGCCCGCGGCGGCCGGAATCCCCAATTCGCGGCGGACGTACGCGGCCGCGTCCTCGGCCGCGTCGAGCCCGAAGGATTCCTGCCCCCGGGCCCTGGCGGCCGCGAGGAATGGGCCGTAGGCGCAGCCGACGTCCAGCATCGAGAGGCCCTTGCTTCGGCCGAGGCTCGCCTTCGCGATCTTCTCGATGAGATCCAGGCGGGAATCGGCAAGGGATGTAAGGGCAGGCCAATCCTCGAGATAGGTCCTGCCGTAGTGGCGCCTATATTCCTCGAAAAAATAAGCCTTGCCGTAAGGATGCTCCCTTCCCCCGGAAAAGCGCAGCGCATAGATCATCCCGCAGGCTCGGCATCGGAAAATGCTCTTGGCGGGATCGCGATACAGGGCCCGACGCGCCTGAGCCGAGCAGGAAGGGCAATCGCGGCTGCCGGCCGATACGATGGAGGCGACGCGATCGGCGAGGGACTGGCGGCTATCCGGAAGGAGATGGGTCGAGGCGGAGAGCACCGACGCCGGCGAGCGCAGATAGCCGCGGAGCGCCGACCGATCCGGGTCGAGCACGCCGATCTCCGGGAAGCCTGCCGCGCGGGAAAGGTCTCGGTGGTAGCGGCTGGGGTTGAGAAGGACGACGCCGCAGCCCGCCCATGCCGCCTCGAAGGCGGTCAGCCCGAACTGAGTGAACACGAGATCGTAGCGGGACAGATGCTCCTTGAGGTCCTGCACGGGGCCCAGGAGAGTCGCGCCCTCGAGTCCGAGGGGAGGGGCGCCCCGCCTCAGCGCTCCCGATACGACGGTCAGGTCCGCGGGCTCGACGAAGCCCTCGGCCAGCAGGATCCGGGCGAGGCCCAAGGCGAGGCCCGCGCCATCCTCGCCTCCGAAGCTGACGAGGACCCTCCGGAATTCCTTCGGGGGCTCGCGCCGGGCCCGCGGCAGGTCCAGGAGGCCGATGCCCGAGCAATTGGGGTCCCCTCCTCCGGAACGAGGGTGCCGCGGGAGTATGTCGATCAGGTATTGGACCATTTCCCTGGCCGGGCCGCCCTCGTCGATGGCGACGACGGGCGCGAACCGCTCCCAAGACCGGAAATCGTCCACGCTGGTAGCGCGGCGGTCCAGGATGACGAGATCCCAAGGATTGCGGCGAGAGACCAAGGGGATCTGGGATACGACGCGAATGCCCGCGAGCTCGCGCGAGTAGGCGAGGGAGAGCTCCGCCGCGCTCCAGAACCGATCCGATGCGGGTTCGGGCACGAAGAGCGAGGCTCCGCTCCCCAGCGATCTCGCGAGGGAGAGGCAGCGCACTATATGCCCCGAGCCGTTGCCTTTCGAGACCGATGGGACCAGGAGTATCGATCGGCTCATAGGTCCCCGCCGCCCTTCGAGTCGGCGTGGGCGCGCAGGTAGCTCATCAGGGCCGCGCTCGAAATGGCCTCGCCGCCATACAGCGCCTCGTATATCCGAAGTACCGCTTCATAGTCCGCCTTCGTATCCACCGTGACGCTCGCCCCTTCCAAAAGGTACTCGCGCGGAGCCTCCGGCCGGTCGATGGAGAAGAGCTCAGGATGCTCGTACAAGTAGGGGCACACGTGCTCGCGTTCCCGCGCTTCGTGCGCCAGTTCTTCGGCTCGCAGGAGGGCTTCGGCGGCGACCAGCTCCACCCCCATTCCCAGGGGCATTCCCACGAATCCGGAATAATCCGAGCGGAGCCGGTCGCGGCGTTCCAGGAGCAGCTCGGCGAGCTCGTGCGAGACCAGCGGATTGTCGCCCGTCGCGCGCACGACCAGATCTATCCCGAAACGGCGGATCGCGAGGCAATAGCGGGCGAGAACGTCCTGGGCCGGACCCACGAGGAGCTCGAAGCCGCGCCGAAGGGCCACCGGCGCGAGGAGCGGGGCGCTCGCCACGTCGGTCGCGAGCACCTTGAGATCGGCGGGCACGAGGCCGAGGCGCGTCATAGCCTGCTCCAGCAGGGAGGAGTCGCCGAGGGGCAGGAGGGCCTTCCCGGGCAGGCGCGTCGAGCCCATCCGCGCCTGCAGTACGACGGCGGTCATCCCTCGGTCTCGTCCCAGAGGTCCACGAGGCTCGAGGCGTCGGTTCGGAATCGGTAACGGTTGATCCTGACCCATTCTCGCGCGGCGTGGAACTCGCCGAGGACCGAGATGGGCCCGACCCGCCGGCTTCGAAGATAGGACCAGAAGCGATAGCGGGGGATCGCCCCGGAGTCGCCGTTGTAGACCGGCGCGAGGTTCTTGAGCCAGAACCATTTGTAGCAATCGTCGGGGGTCTCGTCTTCGGAGGTCGGCGCGTCCGCATAGGAGACTTTGAGGGCCTGGGCGATCCGTATCTCCTCGCCCCACAGCCAGGATCGAAAGCCGAAATCGAGCTTTTGCCAATAGGGATTGGGAATGCCCGCGTCGAAGCCTCCGCTGAGCACGAATTTTTCGCGCGAATAAATCCCCGCATAATCGAAAGGGAAGAGGGTCCTCGCGCCGTCCCTCGCGGGAGGAAGGCTGAGCAGCTTGAGACTTGAGCGGTTGAAGGCCGGGGAAGCCCCCGTTGGTACCTGTTCGCCGCTCCGCTCGAACAGGGCCGGCGCCTGGCAAAGGATATTCCTCTCGGACAGGCGCTCGAAGAAACGGCTGGAGAGGCCCTGCGCCGAAAGGCGCATATCGCTCCATATGACGAATACGTAGGGAGCGGAGGACTCGCGAACGGCGATGTTGATCTGCACTCCCGGCGAAGCGGGTTCGGAGAGGAGGAGGAAGCGCGTGCCGGAATGCCGGCTCGAGAGGATCTCGATGTCTCGAGGGTCGGACTTGGGTTCGACGGAGACGATCGTCCCGAGGCCGGCGCTCTCGAGCTCGGCGATGGCGTCTCCCCTATACAGCCTCGATCCCCTGTTGAGGAGGACGACCGACATGGCCGAGGGATCCCCCCGGGAGCCCGTCTTGAGCGCTCCCAGGACCGTATAAGGCACGACGCCAGCGTCAAGCGTTGTAGGTATAGTATTCATCGCAGGCCTCGCAGGGGGAAGGGAAGCGCGAAGCCTCGCCGGAGCGGCAGGCCTCTATATGGGCGACGTGGTAGCTCTCTCCGGCTGCCCAGGCCGCGGCCAAGCCCGCGGGGCGCCCCTCGCGGGCTTCGAAGGCATTCCCCAGGATTATGTCGCCGTAGGAGAAATCGCGGCAGAGGGGGATGGTCCCATCGATCAGGATGGAAAGGTCCCGCTTAAGATGCCAGCAGGGCCTTCGTGAAAGGGGCGATAGATCCGAGACTTTTCGCTCGGGGAGCAGACCCGCGAAGCGGGAGTATTTTTGGACGATGACCTTCTCCGTCTTCTTCTTCCATCCGCGCCAGAAGGTCTCCAATTCCGCCTCGTTTTCGCGGGCGCGCACCATCTGCACATGGGCTCGGCCGGGGAAAAGCCCGATAAGGCGCTCGGCGAAGGCGGTAGCCTCGGCGAAGCCTTCGCCGCGCAGCTCGGCGTAGAGCTCGGGACTCGCGGCGTCGAGGGACAGGACCCAGTCGACGCGATCGGCGCCGCCCGAGCTCGCTATCCGATTCGCGACCTTTTCCTCGAAGGCCTCGGTCCATCCGAGGCCGGAGGTTTCGATTATAAGGGAGAGCGAAGGTCGCGACATCACCTCGCCGATCATTCCGCCGATATCGGAATGCATGCTCGACTCGCCCCAGAGCGAGATGTCGATGACCGCGTCCTCGCAGAGCTCCACGACCTGGTCGAGGAGAGAGGCGAATTTCGCGCGCGGCATGTCGCGCCTCAGGCCTAGAATGCCGCTTCCGGAGGCGGGGCTCTCGGGAGCGGAGCTCCCGCCGGTCGGCCCGAATAGCGGATATGGACAGAGCCGACAGACCTGAGGGCAACCGGCGGCCACCTGGATTTGAATGAAGGCCGGAAGCGTCCTCAGAAGGCCGAGATTCTCCGGGATGAGCCTGAGGGCGCTCGAGGCGTCCGATACTCCCGCGGATTCGAGCCTCTCGACCAGAAGCGAATTCCTCTTCGTATCGCAGGCCAGACTCAGCCTCAGGTCGCGCAGATCGACGGGAGAGATGTCGGTCTCGATGTCGAAGGCGTTGATATCCCTTTGGATGGCCGTGAAGAGGGAGGTCCGCGTCGGTTCCGGGGGAAGGGCGCCGGCGAGGCCGCGAACGGCCGGGATCAGCCGCGGGGCGAGTATCTCCGCCGCCAAACCGCCGGGATAACCGTCGGCGAAGCCGTATTCGGCTCGATATCGCCTGAAATCCTCGAGCATCTTGGCGGCAAGAAGGGGGTCGAGGAAGGGCTCGTCCGCCCATGCGAGAAGCACGGCATCCGCGCCTTGACCGATATCGGCCATCTCCTCGAGAACCTGGTCGAAAGTCCATGACTCGCGATGGCGCTTGGGAAAGGCTCCCTCGGGAAGCCGGAGACTGCCTTCTGCGACGACGGCCCTCCCGAGCCCCGGCAGTCTTCGGACGTACTCGAGACAGCGCTCGTAGGCGGAGCCGCCCGCGCCGATAGGCACGAGGGCGTGCGGCGAAAGAGACCCGGCGTAGATGACTGCTGCTAGTTTCATAGGCTCTTCAGATTATCGGGATTTGCGCAGCCCCCCCTTAGCGGGTACCGTCCCCCTCAAGATGCTATAGCTCGTCCGCCATGTTTCGTCAAAGGGGCAGTTTATGAAAATATTCTATTTTTCCTAGCTATTGCGCTTGCAAAGCCTATCACCCCAATATATAGTGTCCATCGGTGCTCTATTTATGCATATTATTCCATATAGTACTTTCGTGATCCTATGGAGGACGGCAGTGAAATTCGAACGAAGATTCACGAAAAAAGAGACAGGCCCCTACGATGGCATCGTGTGGGTCGAGCGAAAGAGCGAAATCCGCAATCCGGACGGTAAGTCGATCTTCAATATGGAGGGGGCCGTCGTACCCTCGACCTGGAGTCAGATAGCTACCGATATCATCGCGCAAAAGTACTTCCGGAAGGCCGGAGTCCCCGCGGATAAGGCCGGAGCGTGGAAAGCCTTCGTTCCGGGATCCAAGCGCGCGGTCGCATCGCCGGAGGGCGCAGGCGAATCCGATGCCAGGCAGGTCTTCCATAGGCTAGCCTTTACCTGGACCGAGTGGGGCAAGAAGGCGGGGTATTTTGATACGGAGGAAGACTCTTCAGCGTTCTACGACGAGATCCTCTATATGCTCGCCCGGCAAATGGCCGCTCCCAACAGCCCCCAATGGTTCAATACGGGACTTCATGCGGTATACGGCATCGAGGGACCGGCGCAGGGCCATTATTACGTCGATCCGGCTACGGGCGCCGTGACCAAGAGCGCTTCCGCCTACGAGCGGCCTCAGCCCCATGCCTGCTTTATCCTCAATATCGAGGACGACCTCGTGAACGAGGGCGGCATCATGGATCTAGTGACGCGCGAGGCGCGGCTTTTCAAATACGGCTCGGGTACGGGCTCCAACTTCTCGAAAATTCGCGGGCTCCGCGAATCCCTTTCGGGCGGGGGCGTCTCCAGCGGCCTTCTGTCCTTCCTCAAGATCGCCGACCGCTCGGCGAGCGCGATCAAATCCGGAGGGACGACCCGCCGCGCGGCGAAGATGGTGATCCTCGACGCCGACCATCCCGATATCGAGTCCTATACCAATTGGAAGGCCGAGGAGGAGTACAAGGTCGCCTGTCTCGCCGCCGGTTCGGGCCTGATCCGCGCGAGGGCGGCTGTCCTCGCCGAGGCCGTTCGCTCGTTCGTGCCCAAGGGCGCGCCTTCAGGCGAGGCCTCGGACGAGGCGCGCTTCTCCTTCGAGCTCAACCCCGCCCTTCGGAGAGAGGCGAAGTCGGCCCTTCGCGCCGGCATTCCCGCCCCCTTCCTCCATCAGCTCCTCTCCATGTTCCGCCAGGGCGATTACTCGTCGGCCGAGGATCTCAAGAAGTACGATACGGCCTGGGAGGGGGAGGCCTACAGCTCCGTCTCCGGCCAGTCCTCGAACAATTCGGTGCGATTGGACAACGGCTTCATGCGCGCCGTGCAGGAGGACGGCGACTGGGAGCTCAAGGCCCGAACGACCGGCAAGGTGATGAAGAAGCTCAAGGCGAGGGCGCTCTGGGACGGCATCGCGCGCGCCGCCTGGAAATGCGCGGATCCGGGCCTCCAATATCACGGGACCGTCAACGAGTGGCACACCTGCGCGGCCGACGGGGAGATCAGAGGCTCCAACCCCTGCTCGGAGTACATGTTCCTGGACGACACCGCATGCAACCTCGCCTCGCTCAACCTCCTGACCTTCTATGACGAAAGGACTCGGCGCTTCGACGACGAGGCCTATAGGCACGCCGTGCGCATCTGGACGACGGTCCTGGAGATCTCGGTCGTGATGGCCCAATTCCCATCCAAGGAGATCGCGCGAAAGAGCTACGACTACCGGACCTTGGGGCTCGGCTACGCCAATCTCGGCTCGCTCCTCATGGTGATGGGGCTCGCCTACGATTCGCCCCAGGGACGGGCGGTGGCCGCCGCCCTCACGGCCATCCTCACGGGCGAGGCTTACGCCCAATCGGCGCGGATGGCCGAGGCATGGGGACCCTTCGCGCGCTTCGAGGCCAACCGCGACCACATGCTTCGCGTCGTCCGAAACCACCGCAGGGCGGCGTACGACGCGCCCGCCTCGGAGTACGAGGGCCTGACCGTCACGCCCGCCGGCTTGGATGCCGCGGCCTGCCCCGAAAACCTCGTCGCGGCCGCGCGCGACTCCTGGGACGAGGCCCTCGCGATCGGCGAGAAGAGCGGCTATCGCAACGCCCAGGTGAGCGCCATAGCTCCGACCGGCACGATCGGGCTTCTCATGGACTGCGACACCACAGGCGTCGAGCCGGACTTCGCCCTCGTCAAATTCAAGAAGCTCGCGGGCGGCGGGTATTTCAAGATCATCAACCAGTCGGTCCCCCCGGCCCTGCGCGCCCTGGGCTATTCCGAGGCGGCGATCGGCGAGATCGAGGCCTACGCCCTCGGTCACGGCACGCTCAAGGGGGCACCGGGAAGCCTCTCGCTCGAGGCCCTGGCGGCGAAGGGCCTGTCGAAGCCCTCTCTCGACAAGGTCGAGGCGGCACTCAAGGACTCGATCTCGCTCGAAGCCTGCTTCGCCCCCCATGTCCTCGGCAAAGAGGCGCTGGAAGCCCTCGGCCTGCCCGAGTCGACCTTCTCCCTTCCCGGATTCAGCCTCCTTCGCCACCTCGGTTGGTCGAGCGCGCAGATCGACGAGGCCGAGCTCTTCGCCTGCGGAACCATGGGGCTCGAGGGCGCGCCAGTGCTCGAGCCGAGACACCTGCCCGTCTTCGACACGGCGACCCCATCCGGCAAGAAGGGTACGCGCTCCATCTCCTGGACCGCCCACATCTCCATGATGGCCGCCGCCCAGCCCTTCGTCTCGGGCGCGATCTCGAAGACCATCAACATGCCCAACGGCGCCACCTACGAGGACGTGAAGGGCGCCTACATGCTCGCCTGGCGCTCCATGCTCAAGTCGATCGCCCTCTACCGCGACGGTTCCAAGCTCTCGCAGCCGCTGTCGGCCCTCGCGCCGGGCGCCGACATCATCGCCGACTCCATCGTGGCCCTCGAATCGGCCGCGCTCGACGCGAGCGCTTCCGACGGCTCCGAAGAGGACAGTGCCTCGCGGGAAGCCAATTCGGCCCTCGAAGCGGGCTTCGCCCCCGAGGCCCACGCCCAGGACCTGCCCGGCATGCCCGCGGCTCCTCGAGGCGTGCGGCGCGCCCTTCCCAATCGACGATCGGGCTATACGCAGAAGGCGAAGATTGGCGGGCACTCGGTCTTCGTCCGGACGGGCGAGTACGACGACGGCAGCCTCGGCGAGATTTTCCTCGATATGCACAAGGAGGGGGCGGCCTTCCGCTCCATCCTCAACTCCTTCGCCATCGCGGTATCCCTCGGCCTCCAGTACGGCGTCCCCCTCGAAGAGTACGTGGACGCCTTCACCTTCACGCGCTTCGAGCCCAACGGCATGGTCCAGGGCCACGACTACATCAAGATGGCCACGTCGGTCCTGGACTACATCTTTCGCGATCTCGCGATCGCCTACCTCGAGCGCCACGAGCTCGGCCAGGTCAAGCCCGAGGACCTCGACGCCACGTCGGCTCAGGAGCCTAGGTCGCCCAACGGCGTCGCCGGCCACAGGACGGCCGCCACCTATGCCGGCGCGGCGCCGGCGCACAGGCCTCCGGACGCGGGCAAGGCCGCGCGCATGGCTCGCTCGGACGGCGAATCCGCGGCCCGCTTCAAGGCCGCCCGCGAGGGCAGCAGGGTCGCGCGCCTCAAGGGCTACGAGGGCGATCCCTGCCCCGTCTGCGGCCACCTCACCCTAGTCCGTAACGGGACATGCCTCAAGTGCGAAACTTGCGGCAGCACTACGGGTTGCAGCTGACGCAAGGCTCGCACTTGAGGCGGCGCGGCCACGACGAAGCTCGAAGAGCTTCGTTGCCGCGAGCGCGACAGCGCTCGCGAGAGACTTGCGGGTCGACGACCGGCTGCAGTTAATCGAGCGGCCGCGTTTCGTATTTCAAGTGTAACGGCCACGACGAAGCGCGCATATTTGAGGCGCGCTTCGTTGCCGCGAGCGCTGTCGCGCTCGCGAGAGACTTGCGGATCAACTACTGGCTGCAGTTAATCGAGCGGCCGCGTTTCGCATTTCATATGGAAGACGGCTCTCGACGAGGCTGGTCTCGAATGCAAGGGTTACACTCTTCACTCGATCCACCACGCCTGCGCCACTCACCTTCTCGAGAACGAGGCTTCTGTCCGCTACGTCCAGAAGCTCTTTGGGCATGAGTGTCTGAACACAACCCAGCGCTACACCAGGCC
>Ga0181529_10004512_pt1 | contig 15018 bp, 10 predicted proteins | sample PEATcosm2014_Bin_36_FD_119763 | JGI IMG/M metagenome (GOLD analysis project Ga0181529, IMG submission 119763) | Peatland microbial communities from MTU Mesocosm Facility, Houghton, MI, USA - PEATcosm2014_Bin10_30_metaG | ecosystem: Environmental > Terrestrial > Soil > Wetlands > Peat | place...
CTTGACGGGCGATTCGAAACGCGCCGCTACTTTGCCGGTGCGGTCCACCAGGAACTTCGTGAAGTTCCACTTGATCGCTCCGGCATGGTCCGGATCCGTCTCCTTGCCCGTCAGGAACTGGTAGAGCGGAGCGACGGGCATGGCGGCGCCGTCGTGATGGTCCGCAGCGCCGTTTACGACGATCTTCGAGAACATGGGGAACGTCACGTTGTAGGTCGCCGTGCAGAACTCCTTGATCTGCTTATCGTCGCCCGGCTCCTGGTGATGAAAGTCGTTCGCCGGGAAGCCCAGAATGACGAGGCCCTGCTCCTTGTACTTCTCGTACAGCGCCTCCAGGCTCTTGTACTGCGGCGTGAATCCGCACTTCGAGGCTACGTTCACCATCAACACGACCTTGCCCTGAAATCGGCCGAGGTTAACCGGCTTGCCGTCGATGTCCTTCAGCGTGAAGTTGAGAGCCGGAGGAATCGTGTAGGCGGGGTAGTCGGCCACGGTCGGAGCAGCGTCCGGGCCCATCGTGTCCGGCTTCACGCCGGCCATTTTCGCCTCGAACTCGTTGTCGAAAGTCGCAAACGAGTGGTCATGCTTGCCGTAGAAGATCCCGCGGTAGTTGCGGTCGCCGCCGGCTACGACGTGGCAATAGACGCAGGACTTGTTCTCTTTCTGAGCATAGATGGGTCTTGCGCCTGCCGGGGAGCTGCTGGTAAGCGCAGTTAAAGCCAGGCCCGCAATGCCGCAGGCCGCGGCTTTGTGGAGAAGAGACATACGATACCTCCTCGTGGATGGTTGCGCCCACAGGGACTCCTCGCGATCGTGGCTACGAATCCGGCGGGCCGTATCGTTTTAAGTTATTGACCTTCGCGCATTCCGATGACGACCGACCGTAGCAATCAGGCCCTAAAAGGACCTGACTGCGGACGGCAAGGGGGCCGAGGCCCCCTGGCGCGTTCTGGACTGATTGTGCGGCCGTCACGCTGAAACGCGAATATCAATAGAAGCCGCAGAGCGACGTGCGCTCAGGGTATTCCGGGCTCTATTGTACCCTGCGCGGGCGGCCTGCGGCAGATGAACGCCTCACCGTAAAATCGGATCGAGATCCTGCGGCGCCCGGCGCAAGAAAAAGGCACCGGCCGGATTCGGCGGCCGATGCCTGCCATCGTGAAAGCGCTCTTACAGATGGTCTTGAACGATTTGTCGGCTGCAGCCGTCGTGGGCCGCTGCCGATGGAACACGTGCATATTACTCGGAACGCCGCCGCAACGCTGTGAAATGCGTAACAGCCCGGGTGTGAACTATTTCACACCCGCCGGGGTTCGGCGACACACACGCCTATTTTGCGGCCGGCTTTGGCGGCCACTTCCCCATCTTGCGCAGATTGTCGAGGCACCGCTCCACGCGCATGATAGGCGGATAGAGCGGGCTCTCCTGCTCCACGATGTACCACTCCGTTTTGCAGATGCCCTCGCACAACTCGAAGATCCGCGGCCAATCCGTCTCGCCCTCGCCGATGATCGCGCCCTCGTTCTCTCGCGCCCAGTCCTTGATGTGCACCGTCGTCGCGCGGCCGGGGTATTTGGACAACCAGAACGGCGCGTCCACGCCCTCGTGCATCGCGTTGCCCGTGTCGAACTGCATCACAACCTCCGGCACGGTATTGCCGAAGAACGTGTCCCACGGCACCTCGCCGTCCAGAGGATGGAACTCCACGGTGTGGTTGTGATAGCCTGTCTGCATTCCGTGGGGCTTCAGCTTCGCCGCAACGGCGTTCAGCAGGTGCGCCGTCTCCAGCCATGCCGCTCGCGAGTTTCGACGCTCCTCGGGCAGGCCGGGCACGATCAAAAACCGGTTGCCCAGCGTGTGCATGAACTCGATCGTCGCCGGCAGCCTGTCTTCAAGCAGGTGCTCGATGCCGATGTGCGTTCCGCAGCACTTCAGCCCGAGATCGTCCAGCATCGCGCGCAGCTCAGGGGCCGTGCGCCCGTAGAATCCGGCGAACTCGACGCCCGCGTAGCCCATCTCTGCGACCGCCTTTAACGTCCCCGGCAGGTCCTCCTCGCAGCACTCGCGCACCGAGTAGAGCTGCAAGCCAATCGGAAGCATTGCCATTGCGCTATCCCTCTCTTCCTTTATCAGTCAGCCTCTTATCCTGAGTCTATAATCCGTCTTTAATCCTGAAGATGTCCGGCCAATCCGGAGCAGCTTCCCCGAAGCTCGTTTCCGCTTCTTCCCTAGTCGTTCCTGCTGCGCAGGCTCGTCTTAACCAGGTTCTCGTTCAATTGCGTGATCGCGCCTACGAGCTTCGGCGTCCGCTCGGGCGAGAGCGTATACGGGTTCTGGCCAGGATCGGAGCTGCCGAACTCCCACGACCAGACCAGCGCGATCTGCGCCTGCCCATCCCCTATCCTGCGCAGAAAATCCTGCAGCCACGGCGCCGCCGGCTCGCCGCTCGGCCCGTAGACCTTATCGCCGCACTCGCCGACGAGCAGCGGTTTTCCCAACTGGTCCGCCGCAGTGCGCGTCCACGGAATCTGCAGCGCCGACGTATCGTCCCGCATCAGCCAGTTCGGCGTATCGTCGCCGGGAGGATAGCAATGCACGCAGATCACGTCGAGCGGCGCCGGATTGAAAAAGCCGAGCATCTCGCGATACTGCTCGAACGTATCCTTCGTCCAGTCCATCTTGAACGCGAGCGGATTCGCCGTGTTGCGCGCCGCGAGCATCGCCTGGTGAATGTGCCACGCGTAAGGACGCATGTCTGCGTTTCCGCTCGTCACCGGATGACGGCTGTCCACGCTCTTGATCCGCTTCGCGATCTGGATGAGAAAGTCGCGGATCTGGTTCGACGTGGATATCTCGTTCGGCGGACGCTGCTTCCAATCCAGCGAGAGATCCGCTTCCAGGTTGAACTCGTTGCCGATCTCCCACATCAGCACGCGCATGTCCTTCGCATAGCGTCCGGCGATCGTCGCGACGTAATCGTTGGCGAGGTCGTTGGAGGCGGTACCGGGCGTCAGCTCCTCCACGACGTGATCGTTGCCGCCCCTCTTCTGCCGGACGTAATCCGGAACCATGTTGATGTTGAACAGCAGCGAAGGAATGGCGTAGATGCCGGCGGCGTCGCAGGCGGCCAGCGTGCGGTCGAACGCCCCGAGCCAGCGCGCTCGGTCGGTCTCATATATTCCGAACTCGGCCGGGCCCCAGACCGTGCCCCAGAACCTCACGGCGCGCACGCCCGCCTTTTTCGCCTCCTGCAGCGACCTGATCCCGCTCGCGTCCTGGCCATGCAGGAAGCGCTCGAAAAGGTCCGGGATATTCATTCCCACGTTGTCGAAGGCGAACTTACCCAATCTCATGCTCGTGCCGCGAACCTGCAGGAACCCTCCGCGCGACGGCAGCGAGGCACCGGTCCCCTTACCCGTCTTTCCGGCCGATTTCGGAGGAGCGTCGCCGTGTCCGCTCGCGCCGGTCGCAGGCGAATCGGCCCTGCACGGCACGGCGGCGCTCGCGGCGGCGAGCGCCAGGCAGAGCGCAAGGCCCGGAAGCGCGCGGCGCAGGTATGTTAGCAGCAGGCGGCACAGCTCGCCGGGCGCATCCCGGTGCATGATCTCGTGGCCATGCGAATTCTCGACGGGCAGACCGAGAGTCACCGGCCTCGCAGTCAGGCCCGCCGCGGCCGAGCAGGAGGCGTCGCTTCCGCCGCGCGACAGATACTGCCAGTGCGGCTTCTGGTCCAGCTCCGCACAGCAGTCTTGCAGAATATCGGCGTCGATAGATTCCATGGCGGCATAGGTATCCTTCACCCAGATAGTGGGCTGAGAATCGATCGGAAAGTCCGCGTCCGGCGACGTCGGGCCGATCTCGAGCGCGACGCAGACGTCCGGGCGCACGTCTCCGAGCAGGAACTGAGCGCCATGTCCCCCGACCTCCTCCGAGGTCGTCGCGGCAAATACGACGCGGCCGGGAAGCGGAGTCCCCTCCTCCTGCAGCCGCTCCAGCGCCTGCAGCCAGACCGCGAGATCCGCGCGGTCGTCGAGAAAGCAGCCGGATACAAACGGGCCGAACTCCGTGAGCTGACGGCGCGATTGCGCCAGCACGACCCGCATGCCCGGCCGGACCCTCCCGGCCAGCTCCTCTCTGTCGAGCGCCGTAAAGATCCAGGCGCGGTCCCAGCCCAGAGGATTGTTGCGCGCGAATTCGGCCACGCTCTCGCTTGCGTTTGTGTGGATGCCGCCGAAGCTCAGGATTCCAGGGATCTTCTCGCCGCCGGCCAGGATGTCGACCGGACCTTCGCCCCACTTCCAGGGGTACGCTCCGCCGAGCGGCGCCACGCGGACCCTCCCGTCCCGGTCGATCTTCGAAACCATCAGGGCCAGCTCGTCCAGATGAGCGGTGACGACGATCGCCGGCCCGTCCCGCCTGTCTCCCGTCTCGACGCGAAGATTGCCTTTCGCGTCCACGCGGACCTCATGCCCTGTGGCGCGCACGCGTGCGGCGACGCTGCTACGGATCTCCTCCTCCTGGCCGGGAGGGCCGTAAATAGCGATCAGCTCGCGAATCAGGTCGGTGGAATTCATAGTATCATATCCTGCGGATGGCGAGCGTTCGCGCGCGAGCGCCTGCCCGAGCCCGAACCGACAGGTGTCATAATTCTGCTGGGGCCGCAGCGCCCGGCGCATATCCGAAAAAGCGTCCGCGCAAACCGGCGCTGAAGGGACTTCGCCTGGATAGCCGCGGGATTCAACCGGTCGGCTACCCCGGCTACGTTCGGGGGCGTCCGGCGAATCTCCTCCGGCAAGACCCGAGCGTGAGGGCCGATACGGGAGGGAACATGACCTGGGACGACATGGATACGACAGATGGGTCGCCCGGCGACGAGGAAGCCGTTCCCGACGAGGAGGCGGCCGTCGACGAAGTTATGGGCGACAATCCAAGAGCGGACAGACTCAAGTCGATGCTTGCGTCTCTCCTGGATCGGCGCGCGCTGCTCGTTCGCGAGAGAGATTCCGCCTCGTCGCAGCAAGAGCGCGAGAGATGGGAGGCGCGCATCGCGGAGACGGACCGGCAGATCGCGGCCGTTCGCCAGGAGGAGGCGGTTGCGCGCTTCGTGGAGAGCTCGGTCCGGCTTGCCGTTCGCCGGTCTGGAGAGGAGGATGCGATGTGAATCGAGAATGATCCGTATGAGCAGCTACGTACCCGCCCGGCGTTATCCGACCCTAATGATGTCATCAGACTCGGCCAATCATCGGTTGGAAGCGACTATCTTATGTTGCCGGCAGTATTGCCGGAACCGCCTCCGGCTGTCCAGGGCTATTCGGACCTTACAAGGACGAAGACAATGTTTCCCGATTTGAGACCGTGCCCGCACTGCAGGCATCAGATCTCACCCTATAAATGTTACTGCCCTAAATGCGGCAAACTCGCGCCGGATCCGCCCAACCGCGGTCGCATCTTTGTCGGAATCGTGGCTCTGGTAGTGGTGCTTATCGCGGGCGCCTTTATCTACGTTGTCTTCAACCAGAGCAGCCCACAGCGCCCCTCCGGCGACCAGCCGGTTCACAGCTTCACACCATAGCCCCTCCGCCGGCCCCGACCACGGGTATTCGCTCGCCGGAACTACCCCGGCGCCGTGATTTCGCCATCCCGTCAGTGCTCGACGGCCGAAGCCTCCTTCAGGCGCTCGGCAAGGCGCGTAAACCGTCGCGCCGTCTTGTCGTTGTGAACGGCGCGGCCGACCGCTCGCCGGTCTCCCACGAGAATGCACAGCTTCCGAGCCCGCGTCAGGCCCGTATAGAACAGGTTGCGCTGCAGCATCAGGTACTGGCTCGAGTGAAGCACGAGGACGACCGCCGGATATTCCGATCCCTGCGATTTGTGGATCGAGAGCGCGTTTGCAAGCTGCAGCTCGTCGTAGTCTGCAAAGTCGTACTCGACCGCGCCCTCCGGATACCTGACGACTATGAGCTGCTCCTCCGGCCGGATGTCCGCGATATACCCGACGTCTCCGTTGAACACGTTCCGATCGTAGTTGTTCTTGAGCTGGATAACGCGGTCGCCTACGCGAAAGCGCCGTGAGCCGCGGACGAGCTCGGGCCTTCGTCCGGACTCGTCGGCCGGGTTCAGCGCCTCCTGGAGCGCCTCGTTCAGGTGCTGCACGCCCAGCGTGCCCCGATGCATCGCGGAGAGCACCTGAATCTCGTCCGGACGGTAGCCCAGCGCCGGCAGCGACCTCCTCACCAGTTTCACGACCTGCTCCGCCCCGTCCGCGCTCTCCTCTGCCTCGACCCAGAGACAGTTCTTGCCCTCCCGCTCCTTGGGCGGCACGAGAACCGGAAACTTGCCCTCCCGAACCCTGTGGGCGTTCGTCACGATCAGGCTCTCCTGCGCCTGCCGGAACACCTGCGTGAGCCGGATGGAGGGAATGACGCCGGAGGCGAGCAGGTCGGCCAGCACGTTGCCCGCACCGACCGACGGAAGCTGATCGCTGTCGCCGACTAGCAGAAGCTGAGCGTGGATCGGCACGGCCTTCAGCAGGTTGTTCGCGAGCACGGCGTCCAGCATCGAGACCTCGTCGGCAATCAGCACGTCGCACTCGAGCGGATTGGAGTCGTTGAATTGGAACGCGTTCGTGCCGGGATCGAACTTCAGCAGGCGATGGACGGTCTGCGCATCTCTGCCGGTGACCTCGGAAAGCCTCTTTGCCGCGCGGCCCGTCGGCGATACCAGCATCAGCCGCTGCCTGCGCGCCTCGAAGGCGCGGGCGATCAGGTTGACGACGGTCGTCTTGCCCGTTCCCGGACCGCCCGTGAGGATGAGTATCCGGCTCCCGAGCGCGAGCGCCACCGCCTGGCGCTGCTCCTCGGAGAGCGTGATGTCGAGACGCCGCTCCTGATCCGCAAGCCACGCCCCAATCCTGTCCTGCGAGAGCGGCCTTCCGAGCCCGGAGGTCAGCCGGCGCCGAAGCTGCGACGCCAGTCCCACCTCCGTGTGGTATAGCGCCGGATGGTAACAGGCGCGCCGCGCCTCCTGCCGGCGCGCGGATCGGCCTTCCACATCCGGCAGCTCCTCCGTTACGATCGTCTCGGCCGCCGCCATCGCCTCCAGCACGGGCGTCAGCTTCGCCTCCTCGACGCCGAGGATCTCCGCCGCCGACCGCAGCAGCTTCGGCTCCGGCAGGTAGAGATGGCCGAAATCCGTCGCCTCGGATAGCGTGTAGAGCAGGCCGGCTTCGAGCCGGCGCTCACTGTCGGCCGGAATCCCGATCTGCAGCGCGATCTTGTCGGCCGTCCGGAAGCCGATTCCCCAGATGTCCTGCGCCAGCCGGTAGGGATTCTCCTCGACCACGCGGATCGAGGCGTCGCCGTAAGTCTTGTAGATCTTGACTGCAAAGGCCTGGGAGACGCCGTGAGACTGCAGATAGAGCATCACGTTGCGGATCTCGCGCTGCTCATGCCAGGCGCGCTCGATCATCGCAAGCCGCCCCTTGCCGATCCCCTCCACATCCAGCAGGCTGCGCGGACGCGTCTCGATCACCTCGAGCGTCTGCTCGCCGAACGCGCCGACCATCCTCTCCGCCATAACCGGACCGATGCCCTTGATCAGCCCGCTTCCGAGGTACTTCTTGATGGCGAAGGTCGTCGCCGGCTGCAGCGTGCTGTAGCGCTCGACGACGAACTGCCTGCCGAACTCGCGATGCGATGTCCAGCGGCCCTCGCAAAACACGGACTCGCCGATTGTCGGGTTCGACATCGAGCCGACGATCGTGACCAGGTCGCGATCGCCCTCCACGGCGATGCGCGCCACCGTATAGCCGTTCTCCTCGTTGTGGAACGTGATCCGCTCCATCACGCCGGAGAGGGCGGCATACGCGGCGGCGCCGCCGCCCTGCGCAGGCGTGTCGGGAGGCTGGGAGATTTCTTGCTTCATCGCGTGTACGATCTTCGACTAATTCTCCCGTGGGAACAGGTCAGGCGGGTTGGGCCACCGGACTAAAGTCCTGCGCTAATCGGCCTTCGGCAGGGCGCCGGACTAAAGTCCTGCGCTAATCGGCCTTCGGCCAGCCGTCCTCCGGACGGAGTCGACCCCATGCGGCATGTTGGAGCCGCCGCGAAAAAGGGGCCGGGGGATTGGGCGCTATGGATGAAGGTATTTTGCGAGGAACTCCAGGGTGAGAGCCAGCGACCGCTTCCGGTTCTCAGGCATGTCGAATCCGTGGCCCTCGTTCGCCATCGGAACGAGCGTCGCCTCGACCTTCGCCTTGCGCAGCGCGTCGTATAGCCTCTGGGACTGATCGAACGGCACGAGCGGGTCCTTCGTGCCGTGCATAATGAGGAAGGGGGCAGAATCCGCCGACACGTAGACGATCGGCGAACCCTCCCGGTAGAGATCCGGCGCCTCTTCGCGCCCCTTTCCGAAGAAGTTCTTCAGCAGCAGAAGCTGAATCCCGTCGGCCATCGAGTGGTTCTCCGGCGTGAAATCGGTGGGGCCATACATATCTACGACGCATTCGACCCGGCTGTCGTACTGCGCCAGGCTCGCGTCGCTATTGTCCCGCGTCCTCCGCGTCCCGAGCATGGCAACGAGATGGCCGCCCGCCGATTCGCCCACCGCGCCCAGCCGCTGAGGATCGACATTGTAGTCTGCGGCGTGCGCCCGCACCCAGCGGACGGCTCGCTGCACGTCGTCGATCTGCATGGGATAGCGGTACACCGGAGCGAGGTGGTAGTTGACCGAAAAGGCGACGTAGCCGACCCTCGCAAGCTGCCGGCCGAGCCAGGCGAAATCGCCCTTATCGCCCTCTATCCATCCGCCGCCGTGCACGAGGACCACGGCCGGCCGGACTCCCGTGAATCCATCCGGCTTGAAGATGTCGAGGCGCTGCGCGCTTCCGCCCGTGCCGTAGGCGACGTCCTTCTCGACGGTTACGTCCGACGCCCGCGCGGCGATGGAAGCGAGCAGAACAAGGATTACACCGGCACAGGCCCGGCCCGCGGTGCGCCGCAAGACACCGATCCTCATCTCCATCCCCCTCCGGCGCCGGCGCCCGCGCCGTCCCTCCTACGCCTTTCCAAGCCGGTTGGCGACGACCGAACAGATGCGGTCGACCACCTCGACCACGGTCTCAGCGCTCGTTCCTTGCGCCATCACGCGGATTAGCGGCTCCGTGCCCGACGCGCGCACCGACAGCCATTCCGGATTTCCGAGCCGCTCGCGGCCCTCCGCGATCGCCCGCTGGATCTCAGGATCCTCCTGCCAGCCCCGCTTGTCGTGAACGCGTACGTTCTTCAGAAGCTGCGGACAGCTCCGAACGACGGAGGCCATCTCGGACAGGCGCTTTCCGCTCTCCCGCATCACGCGAAGCACCTGAAGCGCCGTCACTAGCCCATCGCCCGTGGGCGTGAGCGCGGGCAGCAGGATATGGCCGCTCTGCTCGCCGCCTACGGCCGCGCCGAGGTCGTCCATCGCCTCGGCCACGTAGCGGTCGCCCACGTCCGTCCGGTGCAGCCGGATGCCGTTGCCGGCGAGCGCCTGTTCAAGGCCCACGTTGCTCATGATGGTCGCCACGACCACGTCGCCCGGAAGCCGGCCGCGCTGCTTGAGGGTCAGCGCGATGATCGCCATCATCCGGTCGCCGTCGACGACTGCGCCGGTCTCGTCCGCAAACATCACCCGGTCCGCATCGCCGTCGAACGCAAGCCCTGCGTCCGCGCCCGTCTCGACGACGCGACGCGCCAGCGCTTGCGGCCGCGTCGAGCCGCAGTCGACGTTGATGTTCACCCCGTCCGGCGCCGCACACATAACGTCGAGCTGTGCGCCCAGCTCCCGGAATATGCGCGGCCCAAGCGCGTAGGCTGCGCCGTTCGCGCAGTCCATGACGAGTCGCAACTGGCCGAGAGGCTGCGGATCCGGCGAATCGACCGTCGCCATGACGCGTTCGACGTACTGCTCCACCGGCTTGACGGTCTCGTCTATGCGGCCGATCTCGCCGCCGATCGGAGCCGCGGGAAACTGCGCCGTCTCCAGGATCGCCTGCATCTCGTCCTCGACGCGGTCCGGAAGTTTCTTGCCGTTCGCGCCGAAGAACTTGATTCCATTATCCTCGAACGGGTTATGCGACGCGGAGATCACTGCGCCGCCGGCAGCGCCGAGGGAGAGCACGATGCGCGCCACGGCCGGGGTCGGCACGACGCCGACGTTCACGACGTCCACGCCCATCGAGGCAAGGCCGGCCGCCAGCGCGGCTTCCAGCATGTCGCCAGAGAGCCGGGTGTCCCGTCCGATCACGACGAACGGCCGGGCGGCCTTATGATTCTCGGCGTGCGCTGCGCGCGCCGTGCGCATCCAGTGGCCGGCTGCCGCGCCAAGCTTGAGCGCGAGCGGCGCCGTGAGGTCGACGTTGGCGACGCCGCGGACGCCGTCGGTTCCGAATAGACGGTGCGCCATCAGCCCTGCGCCACCTTCACGAGGCTCGGCCGGAGCACCTTCTCGTGCATTACGTAGCCGGGCTGGATCTCCTCGGCGACTGTGTTGGCCGGATACTCGTCCGAAGAGGAGGCGCCGATCGCCTCATGGAAGTTGGGATCGAACTCCTGGCCGAGCGCTTCGATCCGATGGACGCCCGCCTTGCTGAGAAACGCCTGAAGCTGCTTCAGCGTACCGGAGACGCCGCCTACCAGCGCCTCGAAGTTGCTCGTCCGCTCCGCCGCGTCCAGCGCGCGTTCGAAGTTGTCGATGATCGGAAGGAGCTGCTTTATCAGCTCCGAGTTGGCATGCTTCAAGTCCGAGCTGCGCTCGTCGTCGCGCCGCCTGCGGTAGTTCTGAAATTCGGCTTGAAGATACATTAGCTTCTTTGCCGCCTCTTCCGCGATTTTCCGGGCCTTATCGGCGCGATCCTCCGCCTCCTCAATCCGGCGGCGCGCATCGTCGAGCTCGTCGACGATGGCGGCGACGTAGTCCTGCTGATTCAGCTCCTGCGTCCTGGCCGACGTGTCGTCGATGCTCAGCTCCTGCGTCTTGGCGGAGGCATCCGGGCTCAGGTACTCGCCCTCCAGCACGTCCGCCTCGACCGTGCCGGCGGCAACGTCTTCAAGGGTGAGATCGCGCGTTGTCGCGGCCCCGTCCCCGCTCCGGCTTTCAGCGGCGCCATCCTCCGCCGGATCGGTAGGCGCGACGGGTTCCTCTATCTCGGGAGCACTGTTCTTCTCCGGAGCGTCGTCGAGAGAATGCTCGGGCGCTGCTTCGGCTTGCGGCTTCCCGTCCGGTGAGACCTCGGTCTTCTTACGCATTGGCGAGCGCACTCCTTCAATTACGGTTATTCGGAAATACGGCGACCGTCCTGCTTCGGGCTGCCGGCGCCGGGCGCCCTGTTGAACGATCGCCGACCTCTAGTCTTGCCTGTATTGCGCGGTCAGGCCAGGCTCAAATTCGTCAGGGTCTGAGAAAGGCTGTCCGCCATGAGATTGACGGCAGCGGCTACGCGCGCATAATCCATTCGCGTCGGACCGACGACGGCAACGTACCCCGCCGGCCGGCACTCGATCGTATATTGGCGGCTCACCACGCTGCACTCCTGCATTCGCGCCAGCTCATTTTCCGTACCGATTGCGATCGTTACGTCGTTCCCGAGCATGGCGCGGCAAAGCACCTGGTACATCGCGCCCTGCTGCTGCAGCACCGCCAGGAGATTTTCGAGCCGGCGGACGTCCTGAAACTCCGGGTGCTGGAAAATCCGGTTCGTTCCCTCAAGATAGATGCGCCGCTCGGCCAGCGCGCGCGCCGTGCGGTTGAAAGCCGATAGAATCCGCGCCGTCGTCGCGCCGAGCCTCGCGATCTCGCCCGGCAGCTCCTGGACGGAGTCCGTGCGCACCGCGTGCTGGAGCTCCTTGCCGGCAAAGAGGGAGTTCAGGTAGTTGGCGATCCGGGCGAGATCGGCGTCCGACGGCGCCGTCTCAATCTCCACGAGCTGATGCTCGACGTGCCCCGTCGAGAGCAGAACGACGAGCAGCGCGTGCCTCATGCTTGCCCGCGTGAGAAAGAGCCTGACTACCGTGGTGACCGTCACGTCCGGGTCGGTGGCGACCGACGGATACGACGTAAGCGCGGAGAGGATACGGCACGTCTGGAGCAGCAGGCCCGTCACGTCGGATTGCGGCGCCTGCGACTCGGCGCGAGCGCGAGCGGCATCCCGGCGCGAGAGCGCGTTCGGCACGTCCATCAGAACGTCCACATAGTACCGATATCCGCGGTCCGACGGGATTCGGCCTGCCGACGTGTGCGGCTGGACGAGATAGCCGAGATCGGCCATCTCCGCCATTTCGTTGCGAACCGTCGCCGGCTTGCAACCCATGTCGTAGCAGGCGACCAGGCGCTGTGAGCCGACGGGCTCGGCAGTGCTCACGTAGTCGTGGACGATCGCCTGCAGGATTCGGCTCTTTCTGCTGTCCAGCTTCATGCGACACCCGACTCCGATGCGCTCACGTATTCGGAAGAGGTCTTTGCGGCGAGGTTCAGGCTGCACGATCGGGCGTCTTCACCGCCCGAATCTGCGCCTCGTCGAGATCAGGGTCCGGGTCTTGAACAGAGATCGCGCCGCTCGCCGAAGTCTATTTGCCGGTCTGGCCGGCGTGCCCGAACCAGCCACTATTATATTGATTGTGGCTCGCCCTTGTCAAGCAGCCGAAAGCCGATGTCGAGATCGGCAGGAAGTGCCCGGGCCGATCGGGAATAGCACGGGAGAGCTCTCGCGGCTCGCGTAAGTCCGCCGCGAGCCCTGCCCGATGGCAGTAAAACTCAATCTAAGGAGAGCGCCATGTACGTCGGTATTCTGACCGGTCCGTTCGGAGACCAGTCTCTTGATCACGTTGCCGCATTCGCCGCGGAGTACGGCTTCGGAGGCCTCGAAGTCGTGACGGGACCGGGAAGCAAGCACATCGACACCAACACGTTTGACGAGGCCGAGGCCAGGCGCGTCCGGGAGCTGATGGAGAGCAGAGCGCTCGTCTTCTCCTCCATCGCCGCCTACGCGAACATGACCGACGGCAAGCCGGAGAACCGGGCGAAGAACGTGGCGACCGTCCGCAGGGCGATCGAGATCGCGGAGATGCTGCGCGTGCCGGTGGTCTGCACGCTCGCCGGCCATCCCTACAACGATAGGAGCAAGTACCAGACGATCGAAGAGGACTGCGCGTCGGTCTTTCCGCCGCTGGTGGAGTACGCGGAGAGCAAGGGCATTAAGATCGCGCTGGAGAACTGGTACGCGACGAATATCCAGCATCTCGGCCACTGGAAGCGGCTCTTCGAGGTGGTTCCGAGCAAGAACTTCGGACTGAACTTCGACCCGTCGCACCTTTGCTGGCAGCAGATCGACTATATCGAGGCGGTCGACAAGTTCGGCGACAGGATCTTCCACACGCACGCGAAGGATACGGAGATCAAGGACTACTGCCTGCGCTGGGTCGGCAACCAGGAAGACGGCTGGTGGCGATATGTGATCCCGGGCATGGGCCGCGTGAAGTGGGGCGAGTACATCGCGGCGCTGCGCCGCAACGGCTACGACGGCACGCTCTCGATAGAGCATGAGGACAACGCGGTCGGGCGCGAGGAGGGCTTCCTGCTCGGCAAGAAGTACCTGGAGCAGTTCATCGTCTACTGAGGCGGTAGTGGTTGGCTGTCAGGCGAGGGGCGCGGGCGCGGCGCGAGCTGCCGCCCGCGCCCCTCGTGGCGACCGGCAGGCGCTCGCCGGGCGGTTCGCCGGCGCGCCCGGCGTGTCGGCTACGGACGGTCTGGTTCTTATGCCCGGAAAGTGGGTGTTCAGAAGCGTAACGTGATGCCGCTCACGCGCCCGATCCAGCAGCAGGTACCGATCGAGGTCGGTATCCCATTCCTGGCCTGAATAGATCGCGCATTCGTCGATGTACGGCTGCCGGCGCAGGAACGAGAGTGATCGAAGGAAGGCGCCACGATACCACGGCATGGGTTGTACGGCGTCGGCCCGCAAGCCTTGCCGCAGTCCCTCGGGTCAGTTGGATTGCATCCCGAGCTCGGGCCCCGGAACGATTCGCGCAGGTCGGCCGTTTCTTCCAGAAACGCCGCGGACTCGGCACAACCGCCGGGCAAAATGGCTCACTTTGACAAGGCGCGCAGTGGCTCAGTTTTGTGGTTCTCCGTCACTTTGCGTGACGGCCGGCCTGCTCCGTTGCCGGCCGGTTGATGAGGATTGACGAATAAGTGCCGCGCGGCCTTGAGCTGGGGCGCCGGACTAAAGTCCTGCGCTAATCGGCCTACGGCCAAGTGCCCCTCCGGGGCACGGGATGCGTCCGATCTAGCCGAGCGGCGCCAATTTGTTAAGCGGCATAAACCGGCGGCTCGCCGTGCGAAGTCCTGAAGGGACTCGCGACGCGGCGGTAGCCCTCGATCCTTGCCTCAACAGAACGCGGGCAGAATTCCGCGTCGATGATGAGACGAAGCCGATCTCGAAGGACGTCACGAAAAGTGACGGAGAACCAGTTTTGTTTGGTGTTTGGAACCCGGCGTGTCAGCCGTTCACGACCTTTCGGTACACGTAAACACGAGGCCGTCCTCGTCGCGGTAACCGAAGGCCTCGCGAAGCACGGCTGTGCACACTGCCGTCACCCGGAGCGGGTCGGGATCAAGTTGACAATCAATGCAGCGCACTGCCGCCGGGTCCGCGCCGTTGCCGGCGATGTAGTCGCGCGTAATTGAGACGCCGAGACCGTCGAGGCAACGCCGGAGGCGAAGCTCGCGCTCCGGGCCCGCCGTGACATCAACGTGCAGGCAAAGCGTGACGGCGGCGCCCTCCGCGACGAGCAATAACCCCGGACCGTTGCCGGTTCCCCAGACCATCAGAGAACGCCTCGCCGCACCGCCGCTGCATAGCCGCCCGACGTACCCGCCTAGGAGCGCGAGCCCGCCGGATTCGGCGACTTCGGTCGGTTCGGGCATAGGCCGTTCCTCGATCCGAACCGACCCGTCTGCCGAGATGAATACGGTTATCATGTTCAC
>Ga0181529_10004515_pt1 | contig 15014 bp, 14 predicted proteins | sample PEATcosm2014_Bin_36_FD_119763 | JGI IMG/M metagenome (GOLD analysis project Ga0181529, IMG submission 119763) | Peatland microbial communities from MTU Mesocosm Facility, Houghton, MI, USA - PEATcosm2014_Bin10_30_metaG | ecosystem: Environmental > Terrestrial > Soil > Wetlands > Peat | place...
CTCCTGCGTGGTATCCCTTGTCATGGCGTGGTCTCCGTTCCAGCGCGCTAACGCCGGAATCATTGGGGTTGAGCAACCCGGAGACTACGCCAACCCAATTCCAACCACCTCCGCGACGGGACCGCAGCGCAAGGGGCAACCATACAGAGGGTCTCGGCCGACGCGTTGCTTTCGCTTGTGCTTCCGATCCCGTCTCTGCAAATCCAAGGACAGATTGCGGGAATTGGGACCGACATCGGCCTTTTGCAGGCGGCGTTCCTAGATATTCAGGAGACGGTTGGCCGCGATTGGACAACTCTTCCAGAGGTTGCTGGAAAGGTGGACGAGCTGAAGGCCGTGCTCGACATCGAGCGGCGGATTGCTGACTGGTGGCGCGAGCTGCCTTATCCGATGGCGACGATTTACCGTCGATATCGCGTCTCAACCGACCCCAAGGAGCGCCTAGAGACCCTTCTTCATTTCTTCGAAATGGCTGCGGTCTACTTGGCGACCGTTGGGACGAGCCACATCAAGATGTTGCGGCAGAATTGGCAATCGACGATTGCCGACTGGATTCATCCGGCAGGCGCAGCAGGCATAGAGCGTGCAGATTTCGGGTTTTGGCTGAATTTGGCAACGACAAGCCTCAAGGACGTCAACCGGATTGGAAGTGAGAAGGACCTGCGAGCGAGCGCTGAAGCCCTCGCAGGGCCGGAGCTACTTCAGGCGGCCGAAGCCATAGGCTCGCTAGGCAAGGCGTTCCAGCCGCTCGACACGGCGCGAAGATATCGGAATTCATGGATGGCGCATGGCGGGCATATGAAGCCTAGCGACGCCGCACGGCTAGCCGAAGAATTGCTGCAATCGGTTCGGGATTTCTATGAGATCGCGGCAGGACCATTCCGACGACTTCGGTTGGTTCGGCCCGGCAAGGCTGAAGTGACCGACTACGGAATTACGTTCGAAGTCGAAAGACTCGTTGGCAGTGATCCAACCTTCAGCAGGGAAAACGTCGAGCTGGATCGGCCAGTCAAGTCAAATGCGCTGTCGTTCTGGATGGAGGGCAGCCGAACTATGTGTCGTGCTTTGCCATTTTTTCGTTTTGGAATTCCGCAGAAAGTTGCCGAGACAAGCTTCTACGTTTTCAACCGCATGGAGCAGGGAAAACTCCGGTGGGTTTCGTATCAGGAAACACAGGAACAGGAGCTATTTGTTCCAGACGATGAGCTTCTCTCTCTCATCAGCATGGTCAAGGGCCCCGTCTGAAAACGGGTTAAGCGTCAAGTCGGCTCAGGAGGCCGTCGAGCAATGCCAGGATCAACATTTCAGACAAACCCTATCGACCTGAACAAGCTCCTCGACGACTGCCACCGAGGCGTTATGCAGTTGCCGGATTTTCAGCGCAGTTGGGTCTGGGATGAAGATCGCATCAAGAGCTTGATCGCCTCGGTATCGCGGGCTTTTCCAATTGGCGCATTGATGTCGCTCGAATCGGGCGGCCCCGTAAATTTCAAGCCGAGACCGGTAGAGGGGGCCCCGACTGAGGCCAAATCCGTTTCGCCGCAGTCGCTCCTGCTCGATGGTCAGCAACGGATGACGTCGCTCTACCAGGTCACATTGCGCGGCAAGGTCGTTGAAACGGTCACCCCGAAAAAGAAGAAAGTGCAACGGTGGTTCTATATCGATATTCGGAAAACCCTTGATCCGACCGCTGATCGAGAGGAAGCGGTCGTCGGTGTCCCTACGGATAAGATCGTCAAAGCGGAATTTGGACGCGGATCGACATTGGACCTCTCGACGAACGAATGCGAGTACAAGCAATTAATGTATCCCGTGTCCCAGGTGTTCGATTGGGATAAGTGGCAAGACGGCTTTGATAACTATTGGCGAGGCGATCAGAACGAGAGCGTCCGCCAGGAATTTAGAAATTTCAAACGTCAGGTTCTTGAGAATTTCAAATACTACCGCGTCCCTGTCATTTCCCTGGATCGCTCAACCTCTAAGGAAGCCGTCTGCGTAGTCTTCGAAAAGGTGAACACCGGGGGCAAGGCTCTCGACGCCTTCGAACTCGTCACCGCGATGTATGCCGCCTCGGGCCACGAACTCCGCAAGGATTGGTACGGCGATGACACGATTAAGGGACGCCATCGGCGTCTCGCGGAAACTCTGCGGCCCGCAAGTGAAGAAACCGGGATTATTGCTGGCGTTGGGAATACCGACTTCCTTCATGCGATTTCGCTATTTCATACCCGTGACCGGCGGCGCGCCGCGGAGGCCGAAGGGAAGCAGGGCAAGGAATTGCCCGCGGTCTCCGGCAATCGGCAAGCGCTTTTGAATCTGCCTCTTGGGGCATACAAACAATATGAAGCGCAGGTGGAGCGCGGGTTTGTGCAGGCCGCAAAGTTCCTCTACACGCTCCACATCTACCGAATATTTGATCTGCCGTATCAATCCCAAATCATACCCTTGGCCGCCATTCTTGCCGATATCGGCGATGCTTGGGAGCACGAGGCGAACCGCGCGAAGCTCGTAACGTGGTACTGGAATGGGGTCTTTGGCGAGCTTTACGGTTCAGCGGTCGAAACGCGGATCGCTCGCGACTTCATGGAAGTGCCGCCTTGGCTAAACGGCGGGGCCGAACCATCGACAGTCAGCGAGACGCTGTTCCGTGCCGACAGATTGAAAACCATGCGCATGCGCCTGTCCGCCGCGTACAAGGGGGTCAATGCGCTTTTGATGAAGGAAGGTGCCGAAGATTTCCGCTCGGGGCAGAAGTTCGACCACACCGTATTCTTTGGCGAGAATGTCGATATTCATCACATATTCCCCCAAGATTGGTGCAAGAAGCACGGGTACAAACCCAATGTATTCGATTCGATTATCAACAAGACGCCATTGTCGTTTAAAACAAACCGAATTATTGGTGGCGTTGCGCCATCCGAATATCTTGCAAAATTAGAGAAAGGGGATGCGACAACTCCGTCAATTGACGCTAAGAGGCTTGACGGCTATCTCGCTTCTCATTTGATAGACCCAGCTATTTTAAGGGCCGATAAATTTGATGTGTTTATGGAAGATCGGCAAAAGCGGCTGCTATCGCTAATTGAGCGCGCGACCGGGAAGGCCTCATACACCGGTAGCGTTCCTGAAGAAGGCGAAGATGTCGAGGCAGACAACGACACCGTCGAAGCGGAACTGACAATTGCGGCAGAGTGATCATTAGCAACGAGACGTCGGTTGCCTGCGCGCATGCGCTGGCTACCGTTCCGCGTCACCCGGTCGATCAGGAAACAACCCGGGCATCCAGCGCGAGGCAAGCGTGGCGGGAAACGCCAGCATCAACGGGTCGCGCGGTCCTTTGGACACCAGCACTTCGCGCGTCAACAGTTCGGAGACGATGCGCCGCGCATGACGGGGCGTGAGACCAAGAAGTTCGCCGACCTCTCCGCGCGGCAGTTCGCCACGGTAAAGAATCGCTTCGAGAACCGTCCCAGCTTTCGCCGGCAGCAGGTTCAATCGCGTCTCCTCTTCCGCCCACAGAAGGATGCGCGTGCGCAGGCGATCGGGCTGCATCAACCCTTCCATGAACGTGACCTGATCGATGCAAGTTTCGAGAAAGAATTTGGTGAACGAGGCAAGCGCTTCCTCGCTCAGGTTGCCTCGTCCGTCGAGGTCGTTGCGGCGTTGCAGGTCGCACTCGGCAAGATGGCTCTTGTAGGAAGCCGCGCTACGCGCGAGACCGCGGGCGACGGACCACACCGCCCCCGTATCCAACGCCTCTAGCAACATGGCGTGTGACATCAGGCGCGTGACGCGGCCGTTGCCGTCGAGGAAAGGGTGAATCCATAAGAGGCGGTGATGCGCGGCCGCCGCCGCCAGGATCGTGTCTGTCCTGCCGAGGCGGCTGTACACCGTCTCGAAGTGCGCGAGAAAACGCTGCAACGCGCCGGGGCTGACCGGAATGTGACGTCCGACACGCACGTCCCGGTGGCGCAGTTCGCCGGGGATAACGCGAATTCGTTCGTGCGTGTCCGACTCTTCGACCCAGAGCATGTCGTCAGGCAGCAACGCGCAAAACCGCCGGTGCATTTCGAGAAGACCACCCGACGTGGTCGCGCGTCCCTGGAGCCCGCCCTCATCGATCCAGCGCTGAACGGCGATGTGCGCTCTTGCCTCAATTTGCAAATCGCGCTTTTTGGGATCGGCGCTGTAATCGCTTTTGAGGGCGCGCTCGATATCGATCGGATGCGTATCGTGCCCCTCGATCAGATTGCTGTAGTAGCAATTCATCGAGCGGACTAGGCTAGCGAGCGCAGTCAGTACGCCCGCGGGCAGACTTCGGCGGAACCCGGCCGACCTGGCCGCAAGATCGATGAGAAGATCGGTCAACTGGCCGCGATGGCGCGAATCTTCGCCGACCAGCATAGGCGTCATGAGCGACACCGGCTCGCCGCGATCAACGACCGCCAAAATGTCCTCTTTTTTGTCCTCTTTTCTTTTTCTCATACGCTCATAATAACAGATAGTTATACAATTTGCACCGGAAATTGTGCACTCAAAAAGTCCTCATCAAAACGCCACCTGCACCACGCTAATGCATTGTTCCAGGCTCACATTTCTTATATTAGACCCAATCGAGCAAGCGAGGGCAAGTGTGCACAGCAATCAACTGCATTGAGCCCCTCAACCGGGAGCAGTAGCCTCCGTGCATGGAACACGATCAACCAATTCTTGAATGCCCTGTATGTCGCTATCAACTGCGGCAAACGGCGAGCAGGCAAATGTTTGGGCCGGGCAATCGCAAATGGCCGGGATGGCAATTCGACTGTCTCCATTGCGGAATCTTCGCGGTCGACGAAATCGAATTTGGTCACCTCCTCGGGTACCTGAATCCTCCCGATATCCCCGGGGTCGTCACGAATCCACTCCAGACCAAGCGACATCGCGCGGTGATGGCCCACGCCCTCCGCCGCATGGCGGCCTCGGGCAAAATGCCTGTTCTGACGGACGGCATGACGTGGCGAATTCTTCAGGAGAACCGCCTGCCGAGTCTCGCAGAGCAGCGAGACAATTTACTGCGCTGGCTTGCCGACCATGTCGAATTTGATCGTGCTGTCTCATTCGGCTACGAAGGCCTTGGAGCTCGGGTCGGATCGGCATCCCCCGGTGCTTTTCAGTTGTTGCTCGAAAGCATGCTTTCGGACGGCATTCTAAGCGGGAAGCTCGGCGCGGATGCGGGTGGCGAGTTTAAGCTCGCTCATCGCGGGCTTGAACGGTTGGAGCAGCTCGAACGCGCCACACCTTCCGGTTACAACGCATTCATGGCCATGCAGTTTGGTGACGCCGCGCTCAATCGAATCGTCGACGAATATTTCAGACGGGCGGTCAAGGACACCGGGTTCGAACTCTATCGCCTCGATGACAAGCCGGAAGCAGGATTGATCGACGCCCGGCTCAGAAACGAGATTCGGAACTGCCGATTTCTCGTCGCCGATCTCAGCCATGCGAACGCTGGCTCCTATTGGGAGGCAGGTTATGCGGAGGGACTGGGCAAGCCCGTGATTTACACCTGTGAGCAGACTGTTTTTGACGGCAAGGCGGCGGGCATTTCCAAGCCGCATTTTGACACCAACCATCATTTGACAATCGTTTGGAACGTGGACGATCCGCAGCCGGCGGCGAGCCAACTTCGGGAAACGATCAGGTTCACGATTCCCGAAGCGCGGCAGGCGAACTAGCCGCTCGCCCGTGGAAAGAACCGGCCGCTCGTCGCGCCCAGCCTGTGGAGTTTTGACGCGCTAATCCGCGCGTATTCGCGCTGTCCGTGTGCCGCTATAGCGCAAGCAATTGGGCGCGCCTGTCGGGATCGATGGCGGCGCGGGCGATGCGGCGCAGGCGGTGAGCGTCTGCACCGGCGCGATGCGGCGCGGGCAGACGTTTAGCAGCGGCGGCGATCTCCGCGGCGGCGGCCGGCGCTAGACCGCCTTGCTGATAGAGGGTCGAGAACACGACGTCGAATTCGACCAATCGCCACGGCGACTGGTGACCAAGGGCGTCGTAAATTTGGCCGATCCAGCGCTCGTCGTGGGCCTGGGCGTCAGAGACGAGGACGGCGTCATGCCAAGCGGTGTTGAGGTTCTTGGCGGCTTTGGTAAGAGGAATGCCCTTGGTAATGAGGTCGGCGTAGGAAATGCCGTGGACGGCGAAACCGTCTGCGTAGGCGTCGGTTTTCGACCACGCCTTGTCTGGACGCAGGAGAAGGGATTGTGGCAGCTGGTCGTCATCGATCGACCAGCCGATTTCGACCGGGAAGCTGTCCGACGCCAGGCCAGACGCCTCGACGTCAACGAAGATGATGTTCACGCCGCGAAATACGATTTTCACGGATTGATGTACCTGTTTCGCCCCTGGCCAAAATCGAATGTCGACGATGTAGATCGAAGGGCGATATAATACTCTCTATCCCAACGATTCCGAGACGCACCCAATGACCAGGATGGTCGTCGACAGCAACTATCTGCGATCCCCAGCACTGAGCGACTATCTCTCGGCGTCGCCGGATAACTATGCCGTGCTTACCGACTACGCGGCGATGGAAGCCTACAAGGGCGATCCGCAGGTCATCTTTCACTCGATGGAGATCCTGTCCGCCCATCCGAAGCAAGCCATCATCTTGAAGGGAACCCAGGACGTCTGCGGGCTCAACGCGCACGAGACCGCACGTGCCGAAAGTCTCATCGACGCAGAGCAGACCCGACATTTCCCGGAATTCTGCCGCCAGCTCGCCATAGCGAGAAATGGCGACCGACTGATTCAATCACAGTTGCAGGAGTTGGGGCGCGAAGCGGCGGCCCACATGAATCGCGTCCTTGCCGACATGCCCTTGCTCGATCTTGGATTCGAGAAGATCGCCGCGACCTATTCGCCCGACGAATTGAAAATACTGCGCCGAGGCGAAGCAATTACGCCACAAATGGGCGACAAGCTCGCCGCACAAGTTATGTGGCTGGCCGCAGAGTTGTTCAGCACGCATCCGAAAGTCGCGGAGTTGCCCAGAGGGCCTGAAGTTCGAAACACCTTCATCTTTCGTCACGCGATCTGCGCATACGCGCTCGCCATAAACGCGATATCGCACGGAGGTGCTGGCAGAGCCGCTCCTCAAAAGCTTCGGAACGATCTCGTCGATGTCAACTTCGCGACGTTCGCTACGTTTTTCGACGGCCTGCTGTCGGCGGATAAGAAGGCTCAGAGCATTTACGCGGAAGCTACGTTTCTGCTTCGCGAGGTTTTTGTCATGCCGGTGGCGGCGTGATGGAGGCCACGTGAGTCGCGATTTCGAAATCATCCAGCTCGAAATTGAGGAGGCGGCGCTTCAGCAGCTTGATAGCCGCTTGCGCAACCAGCTCATGGGTTGCATGCATGCGCACAACGAGCTGACAATCCTCAATCGGATTTTCATGTTCGTGCTGAATGACACGGGTGCAGGCGAACTGCACGACTCGGCGAATTCGGTGCAGATGTGGTGCATGCTTCAGATGCTCGCCGGCAAGCTCTTCGAGACATGGCTGATGCTGATCAAGCGCTTCTTGGCCGCGCGACCTGAGGATTCGACTCTCGCCGGGCTGCAACCCGAACACCGGAAGAGCCTTGAATGGTTGAAGGACTACTTCGGGTCGGATGAGAAGAATTTGAAGCCGTGCGCAATCCGCATCATTCGGGACAAGACAGCATTTCACTACGACAAGCTCAATTTGGATGAAGCTGTCAATCACCTCGCCCCCCACGAAAACTCCGTGTATCTGGCTCAGCATCCGGCCAACAGCCTGTATTATCTCGGTTCCGCGGTCGTATTTCGGGGCATCTTCGCGTTGATAGCGGACAAGGCGCGGGACACGAGTGGCCTCACGCACGGCGACCGCACAAAGGAAGGCGCTCGCATAGCAACCGAGGATGCGAAGAACGCGAACTTTCACATGCATCAGCTCCTTTATGGGCTCATAGATCAGCTTCTGGAGCGCACTGTCGGCAAGCCGCTTACGTCGCTCAGTCAGACTCGCATTCCCATTCGCGGGGCACCCGATCCAGAGAAAGTTGGATTGCCGCCCTTTGTCGATATGGGATGACGACCTCCAAATTCGGCGGAGACTATCAATCTTAGTTATCTGAGCGCGTGCGGCGTTGCCGGACCGGGCTCTCGCGCGCCGCGCCCCTTGGATCCCGTGCCGGGATGGCGGGTCTCGGCCCTGCGGGCATCGATCCCTCGCGCAGGAATTCGGACAGCCTGCGGCTAACTTTGTTCGTTGAGTCTTTGGGGGCCTGCGGCCCCTGGCCGTCAAGGCCAAGGCAAGCGACGGCGGGCGTCTCCCCGTCCTTCCTCTCTTCGTTCGTGCAGGACGGGTGATCCCCCTCGCCCGCCGTCGGCCTGTGACGGCCCACCCCGCTCATTGCCGCGTGGCTAGTCGGGTTGCAGCAGCTGCTGCAACCCGAAACTCAAGGAGCCACGTCATGAGAAGCGATGTCTATCAGCGCGTCACCAATCAGATTGTGCACGAGCTTGAAAAGGGAGTCCGCCCGTGGATGCAGCCCTGGAGCGCCGACCATGTCGCCGCGCGCGTGGTGCGTCCGTTGCGCTTCAATGGGCAGCCCTATAAGGGCATCAATATCCTGATGCTGTGGGCGGCGGCGATGGAGAAAGGCTTTGCAGCGCCGATATGGATGACTTTCAAGCAAGCCCTCGAATTCGACGCGCATGTAAGGAAGGGCGAGACCGGGAGCCTTGTCGTCTATGCCGACAAAATCACCCGCACCGAGACCGACGCCGCAACCGGCGAAGAAGCCGAGCGCGCCATCCCCTTCATGAAGGGCTACACGGTTTTCAATGTCGAGCAGATCGACGGCTTGCCCGCGCATTTCTGCGCGAAGCCCGAGCCGAAGGGTGAGAGCGTGCCGCGCATCGAGCACGCCGAGTCTTTCTTCGCGGCGACGCGCGCGCACATCGTTCATGGCGGCTGCCGTGCCTGCTACGTCGTGTCGCGCGACCAAATCCATATGCCTTGCATCGATTGCTTCCGCGACGCCGAAAGCTATTACGCGACGTTGGCGCACGAGGCGACGCATTGGACGCGCCACCCCTCGCGCCTCGACCGCGAATTCGGGCGCAAGCGCTGGGGCGATGAAGGCTATGCGATGGAGGAGCTTGTCGCCGAACTCGGCTCCGCCTTCCTCTCCGCCGACCTCGACCTGACGCCGGATACCCGCGAGGATCACGCCGCCTACATCGCGTCGTGGATCGAGGTCTTGAAGAACGACAGGCGCGCGATCTTCACCGCCGCGTCACACGCCCAGCGTGCCGCCGATTTCTTGCATGGCACGCAGACCACAGCGAACGCCGAGGCCGCGTGACATGGCCAAACACGACATCCTTTATGTCGACGGCCACGCTTTCAGTTGGCGGCGCTTGTGCGAGCTGCGCCGCCAGAAAATGGAGGCCTGGGCCAAAGCCGAAGCGCCGCAACCCGCGCTGTTCGAACTTAAAACCGATTGTCGGCCGCGCACCGAACGGACCGCTGACGGCCGCTATCGGCAGCCAAGTTTGCTGGACGGCACACGAGGCAAAAGCAGGGGGAGCGCGGCGACCCTCAGTTGAACGTGACACGCCGCCGCGTTCCGTTAAAGGCGGCCTCGGCCAGCGTCTCGCTCACGTCGTGCAACTCGACTATCATGTCTTGGATGATCGCCTGAGGGGGCGCACCGTCGGGCAACGGCGTGGTGCCGTCGGCTCGACCCGCCTCGATTAATTTGTACCGGGCAGCGCGCAAGCGCATCACCAGCTGCATTAATTGCCATGTTTCGTCGGCATCCATTGTCGCGTACCTGGTCAGCTCGGCGCGGGGATCCTCGCAAGAGTGGAATCTGGAACGATGTCGATTGCAAGCCAGATTTTGTCGCACCCGTTCGCGTAACCGCTCCGGAAATACCCAACACTCCATGCGGCGTTTGCGGTGCTTCGCCGTCTGATTCAGTTCTAATAAGCGTACTCATCTGTCGCGTTCGAGCAGGCGCTCCATTTCCGTTTCCAGCGTCCCCGGTCGGCGAAGGGGTTGTCCGCGATCCCACGCCGTTTCGAGCGGCGTCGCGTGGTTGGTGGAGCTAACGGAGGTTCTTCAGTCCGACAGCCAGTGCGTAGTGATCCACGTCATTTGACTGGCCTGAGCAGAAGTTATGTCGCAGAGCATTACCCTCGCCGTTCGTGCCTTCCAGACGCGAACCATGCCGCCCGAGGTTCGCGCGTTCGCCTTCGCAAGAGTCCTCCGCCTTTCGACTTTGCCGATCGACCGTGCCCCTTCCGCGCCGGCCGCCGGAAGGACCTCGAAAACGCGCGCCCTACGACGCACTCCGGCGCTTCGGGGTTTCGGCCCTGCGGGCCTTCAGTCTTCGACCGCAAGCCGGGTGTCCCCGGACTTCCTTCGCTGTGCTCAGTGCAGTCCGGGTGACCCCCCTCCCGGTTTGCGCCCCGCCGCTGCCGAAGCCTCGCGTCGTTGCCGGTCGCTATCGAGGCCCCAGACCGGCGGCCTCACAACGCGAAAGGAACACGAACATGATCATCGGCAACTTCACCTACAACAAGGCCAAGGACACCTATGCCGGCGAAATCAAGACGCTCACCCTGCTGCGCAGCAAGGTTGCGTTCCGGCCGGCGGAAAGCAAGAACGGGAAGGGTCCCGCTTACCGCGTCGTCATCGAGGGCACGCCCGGCGCAGTCGAACTCGGAGCCGCCTGGAAGCGCACCAGCGAGGCCGGACGCGATTTCCTCTCCGTCAGCCTCGACGATCCGGCGCTGGGCCATCCGCTCAGTGCCGCTCTGATGCCGTCCGACGACGGCGCAGGCGCGATCCTGATCTGGTCACGCCCCGCCAAGCGCGAAGCGCTGGCGAACTGACATCGATCCGGCACCGGCCCACGCGGCCGGTGCCGCTTTCTCGCACGGGGCATCGGCCTCGCTTCGTTGCGAGCCTTTGCCAAGCGTTCCGCGCTTTCGTCACGACGAAGCCGCTATGCTGCCGACATGCGAACGCATGTCCGGCTCGATCGCCCGCAAAGACGCGCTCAGACCGCACGCCAAGTCGCGCGGCCTGCCGCGATGCCGCGAACCATCGCGAGATCGCCCGCGCCCGTTCTCTACCGAGATCGTTCGGCTCCGGCACTCCCGAACTCATCATGGACGGACTTCGAACCCGACCCTTACGTCGACTATGGCCGCTTCCTCACGGCCGAGGGCGGCGTGTTGATCGTCTACAAGGACCTTGACCTACGGTTTCGCCACACCCTCTGGCGCTTGTTCGCGTGGACTTAGACGCGCCTCCCTTCGCACCACCCGCCGCTGAGTGACTTCTCTAACAGCACGGCCTGACTCAGCATTCGCCGCATGTTGCTTCAAAAGCGCTCGGCGTGACGATGCCGTGCGGAAGCGAGGTTCGCGACGGTCGCCCGAATCGCGGCGACATCCTCATGCTCCAGCCGCATTGCCGCCGCCGGGTGTCGTTCGGCGCATGGGTCTCGATGCCGATCGGCGTCGCAAACCCTCGACCTCTAAAGGTGTGACCGGGTCAACTCGTGGCTCTGACGCAATCTCGATGATGGTTTGCGGGGTTCATGCAGCGCCGAGCAATCTGGCTTGAAGAAGGTCGAGTTTTGCGCGCCCGTACATCTGGCGTTTGACGAGCTTGAGTTTGGTGATCTGAGCCTCGACCTGACCATTGGACCACGGCTCGGCGATAGCCGCCCGCACGGCAGCTTTATCTCTCGCGACGCCTGTCGCGAACGATGAGACGAGACTGCCGCTCGCTTCGGCGATCCACGGGTCGAGTTGATCAGCCTCCTTCTTTCTGATCATGGCGTGGAATCGCTCGATGAGGGCATGAGCCTCTACGAGCGATGGCACGCCCGCCTGGATGGCGGCGACGGTGACGGTGTCCGCCTTGTTCATGTGATCGCGCTTCACGGTCATGAGCCGCGCAATCGTTCTCGCCGAGGGAACCTTTTGTAGCTGCTGATTGCTGACCTTCTGCGCACGACGGCGACGTGTCGCCCATTCGCTGACCACGCGCAGGGATCCATGGAAGCCTTGCCCTTTGAGGCGTCGCCAAAGTTCGGCGCCCTTTCGGCAGCCGCCCGTCCACTGCGCGTCGAGAAACGGCAAATACGCGTCGATGGTGCTTTGGCGGGATGGGAAGACCTCCGTTCTCTCGCCTCGCAGAACCTGGCGAACGAGATTGCGGCTATGGCCTACGCGGCGCACGATCTGCCTGATTGACAGACCCTCCCTGGCCAGGGCGCCGATCGCAGCGTTCGTCTCCTCGCGTCGCAGATAGCTTTCGTATTGCAGCTTTTCTGCGCTCGTGAGCAGCGCTGGGCTGATCGTCGTTGCGCCGATCGCGCCACGGATCGCGCGCATCGATTTGCGCACGGCGTCAAGGAATGCGGAGCTGGCGTTCTCCATCAGATGCCATCGATCGGCAACCTGCATCGCAGCGGGCAGCGCTCTGGCGGCCGCCTCGCCATAGCCACCGCCGCGATCACGAGAGATGACCTTGATGCCGGGGTGGGCGGCCAACCAGGCCTGCACCGTCGCGATCTCGCGATCAGGAAGCAGCGTCACGATCTGTCGCCGCTCCAGGTCGCAGACGATCGTGCCATAGCGGCGGCCTCGCCGAAAAGCCCAATCATCGATGCCGGCAACCGTCGGAGCCTCAATTGGCGCGCAAGCTCGTCGCCGCACGACGCGCAGAAGCGTGTCGTTGCTGACCGGAACCATCAGTCGCTTAGCGAAGCTGGCCGCCGGCCGGCCGCCAAGCGCCAAGCCTAAATGGTGGACGATATGCTCCAGCCGCGACGTTCGACGCGCCCGCGCCGGAAGCACGCTTTCCTCGAAGCGCTCGGCAAAAATCCGCCTCGGGCAATCTCGTCGCTCGCAGGAAAACCTTCGCGTCGCCAGGCGGAGACGAACGCCCCGCCCCGAAAAGGGCAAGTCTCCTACGTGGCGAACGTAGCGGCTGTGGACCCGGCGCGACGCCTCCCCGCAGACGGGACAAAACGCTTCGCCGGCTTCGGCCCTGGCCGTCACGATCATCGTTTCGCCAACGCAAGAAACGCTCTCCGCGACAAGCCCGCTCGGAACGAAAGAGAGACTTCCAAAATTGCGTCGCATCGCGCTGATTCTCCAAGAGAAACAGCGCAAACTCGCCACCAAACTTCATCGAATGTGAGTCAGAGCCAACTCGTGGTGCCGATTCACATACGGCGTCCCTTGCGACTAACGCTCGCGGCCCCCGCTGGTGCGGCGTCGTTCGTCGGCCGACAGTTCGCTGAACTTCTTCTTCTTGCGTTTCTTCGCTTCCGGCAGGGCGGCGATGTCGATGGTCGGACCGATCGCCGGCGGTTCGGTTGGTTGGCTCGGCGCCGGCGCAGTCTTCGGTTCGGCCGGCTTGGCCGGCGTTGCGATCGGCTGCTGCGCCGCGACCGGTTCTGCCGGACGCGCAGGTGTCGCCGTCGGCGTTGGGGTTAGCGCGGCGGCAGGCGCGGCGGGTTCAACATCCGTCGTGGGTTGGCGCGGCGCAGCGGTCGGCGATTGCACTACCGCTGCCTCATCGGCGGGCGGTTCGTCGTGCAGCTGCGGCCGACGTCGCCGGGCGTGCGCTGGCATGGTCTCCGGTATCTCGTCCTTTGGCTTGGGCTTGGTGGTGATGTGCGTCTTGGTCAGCGCGCTGCGTTCTTCGGGCGTTAGCACGCGGGTTCGCCGGCGATAGAGGTTTGGCGTCGGCGTCGTTGGTTGTTGCAGTGGCGCTGGCGCAGGCTGCGGCTCGACGGGCTTGGCGCCAGCGGCCTTCGGCTCATCGGCCTTGGCGGCCTCTGGCTTGATTTCAGCGGTCGGTTGATCAGCCTGAATGTTGGCCGCTGGCCGCTCTGCGGCTGGTGCGGGCTGGTCTGTTGGACTGCCCGCCTGGGGTTGCGGCGCGGCGGCTGATTGAGCTGGCGTCGTTCTTGTGGCGAGAGCCGCCACGGCTGCGGCGGCAAGCGACGGGTCTTTGTCTTTTGCGATGACCGCCAGCCGTTCGTTAAGGAAGTTGCGGCTGGCGTCGGCTATGCCGGCATCGTTGTAGGGCGTCCGTCCGTTACGGAGGTTGTTGCGCAGGATGTCGTCGATTTCGACAGTAGCGGCGTCAAAGTCGGCAGTCTGGGTGACCAGAGTTTGTCGTTCGGCGTACATATTGTCGACCGCCAGCTCAATGTCTGGCGCGTCGGCGATCTGAGTCGTGATGTCGGCGATCGCCTTTATTAGTGGGCCGGTATAGGCGTCATGCCGTCGCTGCCAGTCAAGATTGAATTGACGGATGCGCTCAGCCTCCATTTGCGCCAGGGCGTCTTTGTTGAAGCCAAGATCAGGCGTCGACGTTGGCTTGAATTTGGGCGAGCTGCCGAGGCCAGGAATTGATCCGTATGTCTTGCGCTGCGCCGCCTTTGGCGGGTCGCTTGGCGTCGGCGGCGCCGTCGTCGCAGTGTTGGATTTGGCAGCTGAGGCCGCGCGAGGGCTCGGCGGGAAGTTGATGGTCCCGGCCTTTGGCTGCGCCTTCGGTTGCGGCTGAAGCGTCGGCGACGATGGCGTGACGACCTTCTTGACGGCGGTGGGCGAAGTCGCCGTCGTGACGGCAGCCGCGGCGGCCGCTTGGGGCTTGCCGCTGTAGGCGCGCTCGAGTTTGGCGAGCGTCGCTAGCCCAGTCTTCTCTTTAAGCAAGGCGGCCCGGTAGAGTCGGGTAAGCGGCGTGAGTTCGTCTTTCTGTAGGTTGTCGATGACCGCCTTGGTGGCGGCGATTTCAGCCTTTGTGCGATGGTCGAGTGGCGGGGTCAGGCGTGAGCGGATCTTGGCGATGTTGAACAGCACGGCGGCGCGCTCGGCGAGCGCGCCGCGCTTGTCGACCACCGCCTTCACCCACACGCCGAAGGTCTTCTCGATCTCGGCGGTGCTTGTGTGCAGCGTC
>Ga0181529_10004516_pt1 | contig 15014 bp, 10 predicted proteins | sample PEATcosm2014_Bin_36_FD_119763 | JGI IMG/M metagenome (GOLD analysis project Ga0181529, IMG submission 119763) | Peatland microbial communities from MTU Mesocosm Facility, Houghton, MI, USA - PEATcosm2014_Bin10_30_metaG | ecosystem: Environmental > Terrestrial > Soil > Wetlands > Peat | place...
GCCGCGACGAAGGCCTTGAGGCCGGGGAGGATCCCGAGCTGGGTCCAGATCGAGGAGTAGGCGATCGCGTAGAGGACGCCGCCCAGCCCCGCGAAGGCCGCGCCGACGGCGAAGGTGAAGGAGATGACCCTGTCCACGTTGATGCCCATGAGCCGGGCCGTCGGCTTGTCGTAGGACGAGGCCCGCATCGCGATGCCTATCTTCGTGCGCTTGACGATGAACTGGAGGAGGATCTGCACGAGGATCGAGGCCGCCGCGATGAAGAGGAAGATGTTCGAGAAGGAGATCGTGTTGTCGGGCGACGATGTGCCCGAGACGATGGGGTGGATCCCTCCCTGGATGTACCAGGCAGCCGTGGGGAAGGGAGCCTTATAGGGGATGAAGCGCCCCGTGAAGACGAAAGGCAGGGCGCCGAAGAATTCCAGGAAGAAGGAGACGCCGATCGCCGTGATGAGGGCGGCGATGCGAGGGGCGTCGCGCAAGGGCTTGTAGGCCACGCGCTCGATCGTCACGGCTAGGATGACGCAAACACCCATGGAAAGCAGGACGACCGTAAGCGAGCCGATCACGATGGAAAGGCCGGGGGCCATGGAGGGGAACACCATCGCGGGCCACTGGTGCAGATTGAAGCGGCTGACCGCGTAAAAGCTCGTGAAGGCGCCCACCATGAAGACGTCGCCGTGGGCGAAGTTGATGAGCTTGACGATGCCGTAGACCATCGTATAGCCCAAGGCTATGAGCGCGTAGACGAAGCCGAGCTTGAGCCCGTCCAAGAGGTTCTGCAGGAAGAGCGTCGGGTTGGACCAGGCCTTGCTCGCGATGTAGACCACGATGACGAGGGCCAGGAGTATGAGGAAGGCCCAGCCAACCCAGGCGAGGGGTGGGCCGCGCCGCGCCGCTGCGCTCTTGGCTCTTTTCGGTTCGGTGCTAGCTGGCATTCGCGCTACCTCTTCGATGGTCGTTTCAAAGCGAGAGGACAAGCCATGGGTCTCGTCCCAAGGGCTTGCCCTCTCGCTGCACATTTTTCTTGGCGTTCCGCGGTCTTCCGCGACCCTTTCGGGGGGCGGAAAACCGCGGGATCGGTTCCGAAGGCGCTATCGCCTCCGATACCGGTCAGGGCTGGACGACCGAGTCGAAGTTGATCTTCCCGCCCTTGATGGCGAGGATGGTCAGGGACTTCACGGGGTTGTGGAGCTTGTCCATCGTGATCTTGCCGGATACGCCGTCGAAGGTGATCGCCTCGAGGGCTGCCTTGACCTTGGTCGTATCAGTGGCGGTCTTCGCGTCGGTGATCGCCTGGAGGAGAAGGTTGGTTGCGTCATAGGCGAGGACGGCGAGGGCGTCCGGGACCTTCGCGGCGCCGGAGTCGGTCTTGTAGGCGTCGCCGTAGGACTTGAGGAAGGTCTGCACCTCGGGGCGGGGATCGTCCGGCGCATAGTGGTTGGTGTAATAGCAGCCATCGGCGGCCTTCTTGTCGAGGTCGGGGGAATCCCAGCCGTCGCCGCCGACGAAGGGAACGGTGATGCCCTTCTCCTTGGCCTGCTTGGTGACGAGGTTGACGATGTTGTAGTAGTCGGGGAGGAGGACGACTTGGGGCTTCGCGTTCTTGATCTTCGCGAGGATGGCGGAGAAGTCCGTATCGGTCTTGGTGTAGGTCTCCTTGCCGACGATCGTGCCTCCGAGCTTCGTGAACTGCGCCTCGAAGGCGGTGGAGAGGCCGATGGTGTAGTCGTTGCCCTGATCGTACATGATGAAGGCCTTCGTGGCCTTCAGCCTCTGGTTGGAGAACTGAGCGAGGATGCCGCCCTGGAAGGGATCGATGTAGCAGGCGCGGAAGATGTAGTCCTTGACGTTGCCGGACTTGTCCACGGTGACGTTGGGGTTCGTGGACTGCCCGCTGATCTCTATGACCTTGGCAGGATTCGCGATCTCGGAGACCGGGATCGTCGCGGAGGAGCAGACCTCGCCGATGATGTACTTGACCTTGTCCTGGTTAATGACCTTGTTGGCCGCGTTCGTCGCGGCCGCGGCGTCGCACTGGCTGTCCTCGACGATGGGGACGACCTTCAGCCCGAGGACACCGCCCTTGGCGTTCCATTCGTTGATGGCGAGCAGGGCGCCTTCCTTGTCCGAGAGGCCGAACGAGGGGACGGCGCCGGACAACGGAGCCAAGACGGCTACTTTGATTTCCTTGGCCGATGGTGCGCAGCCAAGCATAAACGTTAGCGCGACGAGGGCTACCAACGCGAGAGACAGTACACGCTTCATACATCCTCCTTTAGACAGACTTCAATTACTATGCTTTCCCCATTGAATATGTCAAGTACACGGTATCCGCGACCCTCTCGATTTTCCTTTATAACAGCGGTCACGAGGGTGGTTTTCTACGCCGATGGCGGAGAGAGCCGCGCTACTCAGAGGATTAGGCCGGAGCGTTCTTGAGGCTCCTGGCCGCTAGCCTTTGACGAAGCTCTGGTAGGTCGTTGTACCAGATCTCGAAGGCGGAAAATAGAATCGCGGCGAAGGCGATGATGATGTAGCCGGCATTGGCTTCCAGGCCGCCCCCCGATTCCGTGACCGTCGCATGGGGCAGGAGCGTCATGATTCGGCTGATGATGTTGAGGCCCTGGGAGAAGGAAAGGATGTACCAGGGCGCGACGGCTATCTCGCGGCGCAGAAGTATCTGTATGAGCGATATGATCGTGAGCATGGTGAGGAAGGCTGGCAGCCACCACTCCTGGGTGCTGAGTTTGAAGACGCTGAGCGGAAAGACAATGAGCGGCAGCACTTGAAGGCAGAGCACGACCGGGATCATGGCCCGGCCGGTGATGAAACGACGGAACATTGCAAAGGCGTACCATCGTTGGTTCGCCTTGTCAAGCGGAGATAGCGCCGGGTCTATGCAGGAAGACGCGTCCCTCGCTAGACTGCGGGCGTGAAGACGCTCCGGAACTCCTATGCGGCGTCCCTGCTGGCCCTCGCCCTGGGCCTCGGCCCCGGCCATAGCCCGAGCCTGTCTGCGCAAGCGCCTCTACGCATAGAATTCTCGCCTCCTGAATGGAAATTCGGCATGATTCTCCAGGGAGAAATCGCTAGGACGAAAGTAGTCGCGACCAATGCCGGAGCCGCGGCCGTCGAGATCACCTTCATCCCCACCTGCACCTGCCTGACTGTCTTCCCGTCCGCGGCCTCCGTGCCCCCCGGCGGCTCGGCGGCTTTCGACCTGAGCTTCGACTCCAAGGACGATTACGGGATCACCCAGCGAGGCTTCATCGTCGCGAGCGGCGAAAAAGGATCTAAGCCCCTCTATTTCGAGTTGACCGGGGTCGTGAGGGTGGAGAGGGCCGAGGGGGCGGCCGTGGGCCCTTCCTCCAGGCCGCCCGCCCTCCCCGCCCAGGCCAGGAGCCTGCAGTTACAATACTATTACACTCCCGGCTGCCGCTCCTGCGAGCAGTTCCTCTCCGTCGAGCTGCCGAGGCTCGAGGAGCGCTACGGCCTGAGGCTCGATGTGGCCAGGAGGGACCTGCTCCAGGGCTCGGCCTACGAGGAGCTCTCGGCCTTCGCCTCCTCCCTCGGGACCGGCGTCTCCTCGATCCCCGCCCTCCGAGTCGACGGCATCCTCCTGCAGGGGGACGACGAGATCAGGGCCCGCCTCCCAGGCATCCTCGTGACGAGCGCGGCGGGGGGCTCCCTGGCCCTGGCCGCGCCCACCTCGACGGCCTCCGGCCCGGCGGCGAATCTCTCGGCCCTCCCGGTGATGGCGGCCGGCCTCGTCGACGGGCTCAACCCCTGCGCCTTCACGACCCTCATCTTCCTCCTCGCCTCGCTCGCCTTGGCGGGGAGGGGAAGAATGGAAGTCCTGGTGATAGGCGCCCTCTTCACTCTGAGCGTCTTCCTGACCTACCTGGGCGTGGGCCTCGGCCTCTTCGCGGCCATCCGCGCCGCGAGCGCGCTTTCCCTGGTATCGACCATCCTTCGATGGGCCCTCGCCGCCCTCCTGGTCGCATTCTCGGCCTTGAGCGTCTACGACTATACTCGGGTCAGGGCGGGCGCGCCCGCCAAGATGATCCTCCAGCTGCCCGATTCCCTCAAGCTGAGGATCCATTCTTCGATACGGAATCGGGCCAAGGCCGCGGCCCTCGCCGGGAGCTCGCTGGCGATGGGCTTCTTCGTCTCGATCTTCGAGTTCGCCTGCACGGCCCAGGTCTACCTGCCGACCCTCGCCTATCTCGCCAGGGCCGAGAAGCGGAGGGACGCCCTCGGCCTCCTCCTCCTCTACAACCTCTGCTTCATCCTGCCCCTGCTCGTCGTCTTCGCGGCCAGCTACTTCGGCGCGAGCTCCAAGCGGATCACGGCCCTGTTCCAGCGGCACCTGGGCAAGCTCAAGCTGGCCCTGGCCCTCGTCTTCCTCGGCCTGGCCGCGCTGACCCTGCTGACCTGAGCCGAATCAGGGGACGATCGTCACTTTGTCGCCGTCCCCGAGGAACTCCTGGCCGGCGGACACGACCATCTCGCCGGGGGAGATGCCGTCCAGGGCCTCGACGCTCGAGCCGTCGCTTTCGCCCAATGTGACGCGGCGCATCGCGACCCGGTCGCCGCCGTCGGCGTCCGGGGACACGACGAGGACGTAGTCGGCCCCATTCTCCGAGAAGGTCGAGCGCTCGGGCACCAGGATGGCCCCGGGCCGGGTCTCGACGGGGACCCGGACCCGCGCGAGCATGCCGCCCTTCAGGGCCCCGTCCGGGTTGGGGACGAGGATGCGGACTTCGTAGAGCATGCTGCGGGGATCGGCCGCGGGGCTCACCGAGTCCACGATGCCCGCTTTCTTTCCGTCGGCGACGGCCGACTGGAGGGCTGGAATCTCGAGCTCCAGTCTCATTCCCTTCGCGACTCCGCCTACGATCCGCTCCGAGAGCCACGTCTCGGCGATGACGCTCGACTCGTCGATCACGACGAAGACCAAGGTCGAGGTCCCGACCATCTCCCCGGCCTCGACGTTCCTGTAGGACACCCTGCCCGCGATGGGCGATCGGATCACCGCCTCGTCGAGCTGGCTCTTCGCGAGCTCGGCCTGGGCGCTGGCCTGGTCCACCTGGCTCGAGGCGATGTCGCTGGCCTGGGTGCCGGCCTTGTCCCGGACGAGGGAGAGGGCCTTGGCCGCCGCGTCGCGCTGGATCTCGGCCGCCTTGTAGCGGGCCTCGACGTCCTCCAGGGTCTGGCGCGGGACCGAGCCCGCGTCGTAGAGACGCTTCGTGCGGTCGTAGGCGCTCTTGGCCTCGTCGTAGGCCACCCGGGCCTGGTCGGCCGCGGACTGGGCCTGGATGGTCTGCTGCTCCTGCCCCGAGTCGCTGGTCCGGGTAAGCGCCGCCTTGGCGCTGCCGAGGGCCGCCGAGGCCTGCCGGTACTGGGACTCGAAGTCCGAGGCGTCGAGGGTCAGGAGGCTCTGCCCCCGCGACACGGCCATGCCCACCTCGACGAGGACCGAGGCCACGCGGCCGCCCACCTTGGGTGTGATGTTTATTTCACGAAGCGGCGCGATGCGCGCCGAGTACTCCGAGGAGAGCACGAAGTCCCTCTTCTCAGCCGCGACTGCGGACACCGCGCGGGGAGGCTTCGCGGCGAGCGAGGCCTTTCGGGCGCAGGAGGGGAGCGCGATGGACAGGGCGAAGGCCGCGAGAGCCACCGCCACGGCGGTCGCCGCCATGGCGGCCTTGGAGTTTCGTTTCATGGCTGGACCTCCGACGGCGGCGCGCTGATGGCGGAAGGGCAGCGCGACGCGCCGCTTCGAGACATGGCGCCCAACGCCCCCCGGGCCGCCCCGCGAGCCTCCCTCCTGGAGGCGCCCCGCCTGCGAGCCTCGTCGATGAGCGTATAGGAGACCGGGAGCAGGATGGGAGAGATCAGGGTCGAGGTGACCAGGCCCCCGATCAAGAGAATGGCCATGCCCGATTTGATCTCCGAGCTCGCGCCGGCGGAGAGGGCCAGGGGCATCATGCCGACTATCATGGTGACCGAGGTCATCACGATGGGCCTGAGCCTGGTCGAGCCCGATTCCATCAGGGCCTCGCGCAGGGGCAGTCCCCGCTTCATGAGGGTGTTCGTGTAGTCGATGAGGAGGGTGCCGTTCTTGGAGGCGAGGCCGTCGAGCATGATGACCCCTATGAACGTGATGATGTTGATCGCCTTCCCGGTCAGGGCGAGGGCGCAGAGCCCGCCGATGATGCCGGCCGGCAGGGAGAGCATGCGGATGAGGGGCGTGATGAAGGAGTCGTAGAGGACGAGGAGGATGAGGTAGACCAGGACGAGGGAGGCTATGAGGGCCCAGGCGAGGGACGAGAAGGAGTCGCTCATCATCGAGGTGTCGCCCTTGAAATCGAAGGAGTAGCCCTTCGGGAGCGGCCTGGCCTTGAGCGCCTTTTTGATATCGGCGGTGACCGAGCCCAGGGCCCTGCCCTGGAGGTTGGCCATGATCGTCGCCACGTTCGATCGGTTGGAGCGCGTGAGCTGGTTGGGCGCGTCCTCCCTCCCTATGGTCGCGACCTGCGCCACGGGTATCTGCATGCCGACCGGGTTGGCGATCCTGATCGAGCCGATGTCGAGGGGCGTCTTCACCTCATCGGGCTGGAAGCGGAGCAGGATGTCGTAGTCGTCGCCGGAGCTTCGGAGTATGCCCGCCTTCGTGCCGGCGAGGGAGGTGCGCAGGGCCAGGGCGGCGTCGCCTACCGTGAGCCCGTATTGGCTCAGGGCGACCCTGTCCATCTGGACGAAGAGCTCGGTGCGCCGAGAGCGCATGGAGTTGTCGACGTCCACCGCTCCGGGCGTCGCCTTTACGATCCCCTCCAGCTCACTCGCCAGCTCGGCTATCACCTTCCTGTCGGGGCCCCGGACGTTGATGATGAGGGCCTTGTTCCCGTCCACCGAGGTCTGCTCGATGATCGAGGGCTCGGTCACCGAGAAGTCGATGCCTGGCAGGTCGTTTCCCCAGGCCCTGAGCTCGCGGGCCACGAGGGCCTGCCCCTTGGGGCGCTGGCGCTTGTCCTTCAGGTTGACCAGGAGCTCCGCGTAGTTAGTGCCCGCGTCCATGCCGATCTGGCTGAACACATTCTTGGTCTCGGGCAGGGCGAGCAGATGGCCCTCGACCTTGGCGACCGCCGCGTCCGTCCTGGCGAGGTCGGCGCCCCCGTCGAGCTTGAGGTCGACCACGAGCTTGCCCTGGTCGAAGGGCGGCAGGAACTCGGAGGCGACCAGGCCGGTCGGCAGGAGGGACAGGCTGCCGACGAAGAGGAGGGCGACGGCCGCGATCACCGCCGCGCGATGATCGAGGGCCCAGCCGAGGGCCTTGCGGTAGAGAGCCCTGACCCTCGTGTCGAAGAATGAGCGCTTCCGCCTCTCCTCCTCCTTGCGCTCCCTCTCCTCCCGACGCTCCGGGGACTCGCGCCAGCGGCCGCGCCCGAGGAGGCGGGAGGCGAGGGCCGGGGTCATCGTGAAGGAGACGAAGAGGGAGAAGAGGGTGGCGAAGACGACGGTGAGGCCGAACTGCCGGAAGAACTGGCCGACCAGGTCGCTGAGGAAGGCCACCGGAGCGAAGACCACCACGTCGCAGAGGGTGATGGCGATGGCCGCCATCGCTATCTCCCGACGGCCGTCGATGGCCGCCTGCCTCGGCTCCTGGCCGAGCTTGAGATGGCGGTCTATGTTCTCGAGCACCACGATCGAGTCGTCGACGAGGATGCCGATGCAGAGGGCCAGGGCCATCGTCGAGACGACGTTCAGCGTGAACTTGAGGACGTACATCAGGAAGAAGGTGGCTACGAGCGAGGTCGGGATGGCCACGAGGACGATGAGGGAGGAGCGCCACTCGCGGAGGAAGAGGAGGAGGACCAAGGCGGTGACCGCGATGCCCGCCAGGAGGTCGCGCATCGTCTCGGCGAGGGAGGACTCGATGAAGGTCGTCTCGTCGGAGGCGATCGCCAGGGACATGCCCTCGGGCAGGTCGGCGGACTGGGCCGCGATCACCTTCTTGATCCTGTTCGTCACGGCGACTACGTTCGCGTCGCTCGCCTTCACGATCTGGAGGCCGATGGCGCTTTTCGCGTCCATGCGGATCGAGCCAGCGTCCTCGGGATAGCCGAAGCCGACCTTGGCTATCTCGCGCAGGGGCACCGTCCCGCCGCCCGGCAGGGGCGCGCGGAAGTCCTCGATCTCGTCCAGCGAGCCGAACTCGCCCACGACCCGGAGAGTCCGCGTGAGGCCCTCCTCGCGCAGGATGCCGGCCGGCATGTTGAGGTTGCCCGCCTTGAGCGCGCCTATCAGGGTCGGGAGCGAGATGCCGTAGGACTCCAACGCCGTCCTATCCAGGTCGATCCGCACCTCGCGGGCAGGGGCGCCCAGGAGGTTGACCTGCCCCACGCCGTTGACGTTCTCGATGTCCTTCTGGAGCGACTCGGCGCGGGCGCGCAGCTCCTCGTAGGGGGCCTTCCCCGAGAGGCTGAGCACGAGGATGGGCCTGGCGCCGAGGTTGAACTTGCGCACGATGGGCCGGGTGGAGTCGGCCGGCAGGTCGTCGACTATCGCGTCGATGGCCTTCTGCGCGTCCATCACCGCCGTGTCGGGGTCCGTGTCCATCGTGAACTCGAGGACGACGACGCCGTAGCCCTCGCCCGAGGTCGAGCGTATGGTCTTGATGCCGGGCAGGCTCGAGACCGCGTCCTCCATCGGCTTCACCAGGTCCTTCTCGATCTCCTTCGCTCCGGCTCCCGGGTAGATGGAGTGCACTCCGACGAAGGGAGTGTTGGTCGAGGGGAAGAGGTCGGCCCCGAGGTTGAAGTAGCCCATGAGGCCCAGCCCGATGAGCAGGGCGAAGATCGCGAAGAGCGCGGTCGGGCGCTTGACCGCAAGCTCGGTGAGACTCATTTCAGCGCCTTTCCCGCCAGCCGCTCGAGGTCGGCTATCGATTCCTCGAGCGAGTAGCGCGCGTAGAGCAGGTCGAGCCGGGCGCTCGCCTCGGTGATGGCCATGGCGTCGAGCTCGGCCCTCGAGGAGGCCTGGTCGGCCGCCTTGGCCCGCTCGGCCCGCAGGGCCTCGGCCGCCCAGGCCGCCTTGGCCTGCTTCTCGCGCAAGCTCGCCTCGGCGCCCCGCGCCGCGTCGATCGCCCTCCGGACCGCGAGCCTCGCGGCCTTCTCCGACGCGGCCTCGCCGATCCTGGCGGCCTCGAGGTCGGCCGCCGCCTCCTTCTTCCTGGCCGCCGAGGCGCCTCCATCGAAGAAGTCGACGTTGGCGGCGATGCCGATGCTGACGTCCATGCTCCAGTTGTTCGACCACCACGAGGAACTCGAGAAGGGGATGTCCTGTCCCGACGCGTCGACGTTCGCGAACAGCGAGAGGTCGGGGAGGAGGATCGAGGAGCCTCGCTCCAGGTCCAGCTTGCTCTTCGCCTCCGTAAGCCTGGCGCGGGCGATGCCCGCGTCGGTGGATGCCCGGGCCGCCTCGTCCTTGAGCTCCGCCTCGGAGAGTGCCGGGAGGGCCTCCCGGTACCTCGAAGTCAGCCGGAGGGCTCCGGCGTCCAGGCCCGTGAGGAGGCCGAGGGACTCGAGGGCGCTCTGCTCGCCCTCGGTGGCCTGGACCAGCCTCGTGTCGAGGGCGGCGAGGTCGGCCGTCGAGGAGAGGACCTCGGCCTGGGTGACGAAGCCCTCGGCCAGGGCGGACTTCCTGTCCTCGAGGATGGCGGCGGCCAGGCCCTGGAGCTCCTGGAGCACCGGGATGCTATCTTTTGATAATAAGGCCGAGAAGTAGGCCCGGTTGGCCTGACGCTCGGCGTCGAGGGAGGCCCCGGCGCTGCCTATCTCCGCAATGTCCGCCTCGAAGGCGGCGAGGTCGACGGCCGCCTTGATCTTGCCCCAGGCGACCAAGGGCTGCGTGAAGGTCAGGTTGCCCTTGAAGTAGCTGTTCTTGGTATAGCCGCCGACAGTCCAATCTTTGGCGGGCATCGTGACGGGATATTCCGTGAGCGGGTCGCTAGCACTAGGAGTATAGACGTAATGCCCGTTCACTACGTTAACGCCGCTTTGGTTCGCCGGCACCCAGAGGGGCAAGGTGCCCAACGAGCCCGCATCGACGGTGACCCCCGAAGGCGTGACCGGCATATACGCCCCCGAGACGCTGCCCGAGAGCTTCGGGAAGAAATTAGCGCGGGCCGCGTCCACGCCTCGGAGGGCAGCCTGGGCCGCCGCCGCCTTGGCCAGGACCTCGTCCGCGTTCCTGGCCGCCAGCAGCTCGGCCTTTTCGATATCGAGGGGCGAGGGGGCCTGTCCCTGGGCCCGGGCGCTATACGCGAGGGCCGCGAGCATGAGGGCGAAGGCGGCTCGGGCCGTCCAGCCCCTCCCCGAGCCGCAGCTCATGGTTTCCCGCCTTGCGGCAGGTCGGCCGCCGTCACGTCCCCGACGAGGAGCCCCGTCGCGGTAACGAGGGCGGTGATGGCCCTCTTGAGGTTGCCTATGCCCTCGGCCTCCGAAGGCGCTGGCAGGAGGGCCGCCGAGGTCAGTATCCCTAGGATGATGATCCTGGTGATGGCGAGCCTGTCAGCCGCCGAGGCTGCCCAGGCCTGGAGCAGGGGGCTTCCCTCGTCCGGCTTGAGCAGCTCGCCTATGGCGACGCAGAGCTTCTCGACATTGGGCTCGACGAGATTCTGCTTGCTCGCCTCGAAGAGCATGCCCCCCACGAGGTGGATGGCCTTGCCGAGCATCGAGAAGCCCCTGTCGAGGAGAAGGGCCAGGCGTTCGTCCCGGGCGAGACCGCTGCGATTGATTTCCTCGACCTCGGAGATAAACCCGGCCCAGCCACGGTTGACCGCGGCCTTGAACAGGGATTCTTTGTCGGGAAAATACGTGTAGACCGAGCCCGAGGAGATGCCGGCTCCCAGGGCTATTTCCTTGAGGGTCGTGGCCTCGAAGCCCCTTTCGCCGAAGACCGCGAAGGCCGAATCGAGGATCCTATCTTCCATGCCCGCGTCGCGGGTTCTCGACATGCTCGCTCCAAAAATAACTGAATGACCAATTAATAATGTTTTTCGAAAACGAGGTCAATATCTGAATGTCAATTTTAGGCGAATGTTCGTTCATTTTACAATTGAGGCATTTTCAAAAATCAGACGATTTTCAAAAAGCTACTTGAATGGCGTGCAGAATTCGTAGCGCTTCGTGCGGATTGCAAGAATCGCGAGAAACCGCAAAGCCAATTTCAGAAGTGAACGACTTTCAATTGGCTGAATTGGCTTGTGAAAACCTCGGCCTCGCACCTATAGTGGCCTGTGTTTCGCCATTTCTCCGCCCGATTGAGCTGGCCAGCCCCGGACAATGAGCTTTCCACGTTACGTCAGGAGTTGCGGCGGTCCGGCCGTACAATCCTGGACCTTTCCGGGAGCAATCCCACGCGGGTCGGTCTTCCCTCCTTAGACCTGAGCTGCCTCCTCGATCCAGAAAACCTCAAATACGAGCCTGATCCGCGGGGCATGCTCGGCGCCCGAGAGGCCCTGGCCGCCCACTATGCGGCCGAAAGGTCCGAGGGCGGAGCCAGCCCCGACCGGCTCTTCCTCTGCGCCTCGAGCTCCGAAGCCTACGGCTGGCTCTTCAAGCTCCTGTGCGACCCAGGAGATGCTGTTCTCGTGCCCAAGCCGGGCTATCCCCTCTTCGATTATCTGGCCGGCCTCGAGGCCGTGGAGCCGAGGCCCTACCGATTGGACTACCTCCATCCCGCGGGCTGGAGGATCGACCTCGATTCGGTCCGGGCCGCCCTGGAGCTCGGCGGGTCACGGGTCCGGGCCCTCGTCCTAATAAACCCGAACAACCCGACTGGGTCCTATATCGGCGCGCAGGAGAGGGCCGTCCTGGTGGAACTCTGCGCTCGCCATGGCTGCGCCCTCGTCGTCGACGAAGTTTTTTTCGGCTTTCCCCTCGAGCCCCCGTCGGAGACGAGCAGTTTCCTGGGCGAGGATTCGGTCCTCTGCTTCGTCCTCGACGGCCTCTCCAAGCGGCTCGGCCTGCCCCAGCTGAAGCTGGGCTGGATAGCCGCCTCCGGCCCCGGTCCAGCCCTCGCCGAGGCCTGCTCCCGCCTCGAGATCCTGGCCGACGCCTATCTCTCCGCGGGTACTCCCGTCCAAAATGCCCTGCCTCGTCTCCTCGCCCAGGCCGAGGTTTTCGCCGGGCCCTGCAGGCGGCGAATAGCCTCCAATCTGGCGAGCCTGCGGCTCCTCCTCGAGGGTAGCGGCTCGCCCCATCGCGTGCTGCGCTGCGAAGGGGGCTGGACTGCCCTGGTGGAATCCCCCAGGTTCCTGCCGGAGGAGGAGCTCGCGCTCGCCCTGTTGCGCGAGGAGGGCCTCGCCGTCCAGCCCGGATACTTCTTCGATATGGAGCGCGAGGCTTTCTTCGCCTTCGGGCTCATATCGAGGCCCGAGCTCCTCGAGCGGGGGGCTCGCGCCTACGCAGCTTGCTTCGAGCGCCTTTCGAGGCGCTGAATCCAGGATGGGGCCAGGCCTAGCGCTCCTGTCCGAATAGGCGCAGGAGGCGGTCAAAGCCGAGGGCCGACACTATGGCGAAGGCCAGCATCAAGAGGAGGGGAAATTCGGGCCGGACCGATCGAAGCAGGAAAATTGCGATGTAGGCGCCCCCCAAGGCGAGGGCCAGATACCCGAGGTGGAGGAGGAGAAATCGCCTGGATACGGCATTCCCCGCCTTCCCCCGGAGGGGCCGATCGAGCGCGCCGAGGTCCCACGCGGCCAGGGCCGCTCCGGAGGAGATCAGGAGCGGCGGCGAAGCTCCCCCTAACAGGATGCCTGCCGCGGCGCAGGCGAAGGAAAAGGCCAGGCAGAGCCTAGCTATCCTTTTCCTGCAGGATCCAGGGCAATGCCGAGAGAAGCCCGGCCAGCATGGCTTGGGTCGGGCCGAGCCTCGAGTAGCCGGCGAAGGCAGCGATAGACGAGGCGGCCCAGCAGGCCAAGGATAGGGCTTTCTCCGCTTTCATGCGTCCCTCACCCTCCGCGCTTCCTTCGACGGCCGAAGGCCCTTCGCAGCAAGGGCCCGAGAGGCTCCCCGACCCGCCAGTCGACCACGGTCACCGAGAGCTGCGAGATGAGGCTCAGGTGGACCCTCCGTTCGAGCCTACTCGCCCTGAGAGCCAGCGAGGTCGCCCGATCCCCGGCCAGGATCGGTCCGGCGAAGTCGAACAGATCGGGGCAGATCAGGGCGACCTCGAAGCCCAGGGACCTCAGTCGCCGGAAGGTCAGGAGCTCCTCGGAATCCACCGGGCTCATGATGGCGATCGTGGACCTGCCCGAAATCTTGCCGAGGCTCAGGCGGAGGAGCGAGACCTGGCTGCCCGCGGATCCGGCATCGGCCATGGCCAGGCAATTCAGTATCCTTTGCAGCTGGACCTTCCCGAAATCCGGCGGCGCGCGGAGGATCCTCGAGCCCGAGACGATCAGCCCGACTCGATGTCCCTGCCGCAGCAGCAGCTCGCAGATCGATGCGACCGCCCTGAGCTCGATCTCGAAGAGGCTCTCCCCTTTCGCGGAGCGGCTCGTTCCCCCGCGGCCGTCGAGGATCAGGGTGATCTCGGAAGTCCTCTCCTCGACGAATTGCCTGGTGAAGAATCGGTGAGGATGGCGCGCTGTCAAGCGCCAGTCGAGGAGCTTCAGCGGGTCCCCCTGCTGGTATTCGCGCAGTCCCCAAAAGTCGGTCCCGCCGCCGCCTTTCATCGTCGGGACAGGCCCCGGCGAGGACAGGGTATGCCCAGGGCGAAAGGCGAAGGGGCGGATGCGCTCGACCCTCGGCTGGACGAGGGTCGCCTCCTCCGAAAGGACGGCTACCTCGGTCTCGAATAGCCCGAAGGGGTCGCCGACCTTGGCCTTGGCTTCCTTCCAATCGTAGGAGCCTCGGTCGGCCTCGAAGACATAGCGCAGGCTTTCCGCAGCTCCGGGGCGAATGGCGGCTCGCATGCTAGCTCCTCCCTCCGCGATTCTCGGTTCCCCCCGAATGTGGTCGTGCAGGCTCACGAAGACGGTATGGTCGCCCTCGTTGCGGACCTCGAGCGAAACTTCGACGGAGAGGCCCCCGCCGGCGAGGGCCTCTCGGCGCTTCAGTTTTTTCGCGGCTCGTCGAAGGCTCAGCGCGAGACCCTCCTTGGGGGGCGACAAGGCGAGACCGAGGCCGAGATAGGCGAGAATGGGGAGGGCCATCCAGGCTAGGTCCCCCTTCCTGAGCGCAAGGGAGAGGACGAACAGGGCCAGCGCGATTATACCGAGGAAGAAGGCGCTATCGCTCATTTTCTTCATTGAGCACGGGCACCGGGACCGATTTCGCGATCTCGGCCACGATCGCGTTCTCGGACTGGTGGATATCCCAGAGGCTCGCGTCGAGGGTCAGGCGGTGGGCCAGGGCGAACTGGGCGAAACGCTTGACATCGTCCGGCACCACGTAGCTCCTGCCCTGGATGGCCGCCCATGCCCTCGCCAGCTTGAGCAGGGCCATCGAACCGCGGGGACTCGCGCCTACGACCACCCTGGGATGGGAGCGCGAGGTTGCGCTGAGGGCTACCATGTAGGCCAGGACGTCGGGGTCGACGTGCACGCCCTCCACGGCCTCCCTCATGGCCAAGAGCTCGTCCTGGCCGATCACCGCGCGGAGCGCCACGTCGTCCCGCCCGCGCTCGGCCCTCCTCCTCAGGATCTCGCCCTCCTCCTCGGGCCGTGGGTAGCCGATCGAGAGTTTGATCATAAAACGGTCCAGCTGGGCCTCGGGGAGGGGGAAGGTGCCCTCGTACTCTATGGGGTTCTGGGTGGCGATGACGATGAAGGGACTGGGAAGGGCGAGGCTCTCGCCCTCGAGGGTGACCTGGTTCTCCTGCATCGCCTCGAGCAGGGCGGATTGCGTCTTCGGCGAAGCCCGGTTTATCTCGTCCGCGAGGAGGACGTTAGTGAAGATGGGCCCCTTGCGGAGGGCGAAGCGGTTCTTCTCGCCGTCGAA
>Ga0181529_10004517_pt1 | contig 15013 bp, 10 predicted proteins | sample PEATcosm2014_Bin_36_FD_119763 | JGI IMG/M metagenome (GOLD analysis project Ga0181529, IMG submission 119763) | Peatland microbial communities from MTU Mesocosm Facility, Houghton, MI, USA - PEATcosm2014_Bin10_30_metaG | ecosystem: Environmental > Terrestrial > Soil > Wetlands > Peat | place...
AAAGCCACTCGCCGAAATCAATGCAGAGGTGGAAGACCACGGCCGGTGGGAGGGCGAACTGGTTCATACTCGAAAAGACGGTTCGGAGATCACGGTCGCCAGCCGCTGGGCGGCTCAACGAGGTCCGTCGGGACTCCTGACGGGTATCCTGGAGATCACCAGCGACATCACCGAGCGCAAGCGGGCCGAAGAAGCCCTGCGGGAGAGCGAGCAGCGATTCCGCTCCGTCGCGGAGAACACGTCGGAGGGCCTGATGCTTTTCGATGCCCAGGGCAATTTCATGTACCAGAACGCCGCATCCCTACGGATTCATGGCTTTGGGACTCCAGAGGCTGGGCACGTCGAAAACGAGAATCTGCCGGCAACGTGGAAAGGTTGGGACGATGCGGGGCGTCCGATGTTGTTCGAGGAGTGGCCCCTCTCTCGGGTGTTGCGAGGCGAGCGTTTCCAGAACCAGATCCTGCGCGCCACAAGGGTCGAGACAGGTCAGGAATTCTGGGCCAGCTACAACGGTTGCCCGATCTTTGACGCCAACGGCAAGCTGAACTTCGGCTTCGTAAGCGTTCGTGAGATCACCGAGCAGCGCAAAGCCGAGACGGCGCTGCGCGAGAGCGAGAACCGGGAGCGTGCACGCGCGGTGGAACTGGAGTCACTGATGGATGCCACGCCGTCCGCAATTTTCATCGCTCGCGATGCCGAGTGCCTCTCCATGAGTGGCAACCGCGCGGCCTACGCGTTACTCCGGGGGCAGCCCGAAAAGAACCTTTCGAAGTCCGCGCCGGATGGGCCGATGAATTTCCGCACGATGAGGGATGGAGTCGAGATCCCGCCGCCCGAGTTACCGCTCCAGAAGGCGGCATCCTCGGGGGAGCCGGTCCGGAACTATGCGTTTGATATGGTGTTCGATGACGGCAACACGCTGAACCTGATGTGCGATGCGGTGCCGCTACTGGACGAAGAGGGATGTTCGCGAGGTGGGGTGGGTGTGCTCACCGATGTCACGGAACTCAAGCGCGCCGAGCAGCGCCTCCGGGAATCTCAGAAACTGGAGAGCCTGGGCTTGCTGGCGGGCGGCGTCGCACACGACTTCAATAACCTTCTTGTCGGCGTGGTAGGCAATGCCAGTTTGGCCCAGGAGATGCTGCCGCCCGATCACCCTGCCGCCGATCTGCTGACTGGGGTCCTCAAGAGCGGCGAACAGGCGGCCCACCTGACGAGGCAGATGCTGGCATACTCGGGCAAGGGAAAATTCGTCGTGGAGCCGCTGAATCTCTCGGCGGTCATCCCCGAAATGATCGGCCTTGTCCGCCCGTCCATCTCCAAGAACATCACGCTGCATCTTGACCTGGACGAAGGTCTGCCTTCCATCGCTGCCGATCGGGGCCAGATGCAGCAGGTCTTTATGAACCTGACGATCAATGCGGCAGAGGCGATTGGCAGCCACGAAGGATTGATCGCGGTCAGGACGGGCGTTGAGGAAGTGGATGACCGGTTTAAGCGCCTTCACCCGGAGACGGCGGCGCTGGCGCCGGGGCAATACGTTTTTCTGGAGGTTCGCGATACGGGATGCGGCATGGACGATGCGACCAGAGCCAGAATCTTCGACCCCTTTTTCTCCACGAAGTTCGTTGGGCGCGGCCTGGGACTTGCGGCGGTTGACGGCATTATGCGCGGTCATAAAGGCGCCATCGCGGTCACCAGCGCGCCCGGTCAGGGCACTTGCTTCACCGTGTTGCTCCCGCCGGTCGCGTCGGCCGCCGGGAAGCCGATAGCTTCGGTCCGCTCCGCCGCGATCCATGGCTCCGGAACCGTCCTGGTTGTGGATGATGAGCCAATCGTGCTGGGCATGGCAAAGAAGGCGCTGGAACGCCACGGCTACACGGTTCTGGTGGCGAACAGCGGAGCGGCTGCGATCGCCGTGGCAAAGAGGCACCCCGGCGAGATCGAACTCGTGGTTCTCGATTTGAGCATGCCGCACATGAGCGGCGAGGAAGCTCTTCCCGAACTCAGGAAGGTCCGGCCCGAGGTCAAGGTGGTGGTATCCAGCGGCTATAGCGAGTCCGAGGCGATGAGGCTGTTCGATGGCCAGCGGGTCTCCGGCTTCATTCAGAAGCCTTACACATCAAAGGGGCTTGCGGAAAAAATAGAGACTTCGCTGAAACGCTGAAGCGGCCCCGGCGGCTGGCCCACCAATTCGCCTCTTCGCCTTCGTTTGCGAACCTCGGCGGGTCCAGGGGGACCCGCGCGGACCCGGGGTCCGCCCCACATTGCTGTTACCCTGTAGGGGAGTTTTCGTGGAAACGCATGTGCGGAATCGCTGGATTCGTTACGGCCCGGCCGGCCGGCCCCGACCGCGTCTTGCTCGAACGGATGACGGATGCGATCCGTCACCGCGGACCCGATGAATCCGGCTACTACCAGGATGAGCGGGCCTCGCTCGGCCACCGCCGTCTGAGCATCATCGACCTGGCTACCGGCCAGCAGCCCATGTCCAACGAAGACGGCGGGCTGTGGATCGCCTACAACGGCGAGATCTTCAACCACGCCGGATTGCGGCCGGCTCTCGAAGAGGCCGGTCACCGCTACCGCACGCGCTGCGACACCGAGACCATCCTGCACGCCTACGAGCAGTACGGCCCACAGTGCCTGGACCGCTTTCGCGGCATGTTCTCTTTCGCCATCTGGGACAAGAACGCGCGGCGCCTCTTCTGCGCGCGCGACCGGTTGGGGAAGAAGCCCTTCTACTATTACTGGGATGGGCGCCTGTTCGCCTTCGCCTCGGAAATCAAGGCGCTGCTCGAACACCCGGCCATCTCGCCGCGCTTCGAGGATTCGCTGCTGCCCGAGTACCTGGCGTTCGGCTACGTCAGCGAAGAGCGCACGCTGTTTTCGGGCATACGCAAGCTGATGCCGGGACACTATCTCACGCTCGATGTGAGCGGGGATGAGCCGCGCTTCGAAACGCGGCAGTACTGGGAGATCCCGGCCGCCGGTGAGACCGAAACGCGCAGCGACGCGGAATGGATCCGCGAGTGCCGCGAGCGCCTGGAAGAAACCGTGCGCATGCGGCTCATGAGCGATGTCCCGCTGGGCATGTTTCTCAGCGGCGGCCTCGATTCGAGCGCCATCGCCGCGCTGATGCGGCGTATGTTTACGGGGCCGGTCAAGACTTTCGCGGTGGGATACCGGGAAGCCGAATACAGCGAACTCTCCTACGCGAGCCGCGTGGCCGGGCGCATCGGCACGGAGCACCACGAGGTCTCGATCGGCATGGAAGATTTCTTTCATGCGCTGCCGCGCCTGGTCTGGCATGAAGACGAGCCCATCGTGTGGCCTTCCAGCGTTTCGCTGTACTTCGTCTCGAAACTGGCGGCCGAACAGGTGAAGGTGGTGCTGACAGGCGAAGGCAGCGACGAGCTTTTCGCCGGCTATGGGCGATACCATTTCTATGAATGGAATGCGCGCTGGGGCGAGCGATATCGCGTGGTGCCGGCGCCATTGCGGCGGGCGATCCGCTCGCTCGTGGCGGCGTCGCCGCTCCTAGGGGCGGGCGCGCGGCGCAAGCTCCAGCACACTTTCCTGGGTCTCGGCGAAGATCTCGAATCGCTCTACCTCGATAACTTCTACAGCGCCTTCCCGGCATCCGAACAGGCCGGCCTCTTCCCGCGCCTGAACGGCGCATCGGCATACGGAAACTTTACGCGCTACTGGGACCAGCGGCCGTCGAGCCCGCCGCTCGCCCGCATGCTCTTCGCGGACCAGAAAACCTACCTGGTGGAGCTGCTCATGAAACAGGACCAGATGAGCATGGCCACCTCCATCGAGAGCCGCGTGCCGTTCCTCGATCATGAGTTCGTGGAATTCTCGACGCGCGTCCCGGCGCATCTGAAGCTGCGCAACGGCGAAGGCAAGTACATCGTCAAGAAGGCCGTGGAAGACCTGCTGCCCGCGGACATCGTCTACCGCAAAAAGATGGGCTTCCCCACGCCCTTGCGCCGGTGGCTGCTCGATCCGCGCGCGGACCATATATTTCAGATGCTGGAGGCGCCGGACGGCCTGCTGGCGGAATACATCGATGGCGGGCAATTGCGGACGCTCATCGAGCGGCAGAAGACGCGCAAGCTCGACGCCACCGACCGCATCTGGCGTCTGCTGAACCTGCAAGTCTGGGGCGACCTGTTCCTCACCGGCGACCGAGGCCGGCGCTGGGAAGAAATCTGTGGGGCATGCTTTAGCTTGCCATGAAGATTCTCTGGGTCAACACCAATTTCCTGCACCCCACCACCAAGGGCGGGCAGATCCGCACGCTCGAAATGCTGCGGCGGCTCCACGCGCGGCACGAGATTCACTACGTGGCGATCGAAGATCCGCTGCATCCGGAAGGGCCCGCGCGCGCGTCCGAATACTCGGCGCGGGCCTATCCGTTCCGCCACCGGATTGCCGGCAAGCGCTCGCCGCGCTTCGCGCTGGAGCTGGCCAAAGGGCTGTTCGACCCGATGCCCGTGGCCATCCGGCGCTTTCATTCGCCCGCGCTGGGGCAATTTCTGGAGAGGCTTATGGCGCGCGAACACTTCGACCGCCGGGTGGTGGACTTTCTCAGTCCCACCTCCTACTTCCCGGACTTGGAGCACAGCCTGCTGTTCCAGCACAACGTGGAGACCATCATCTGGGGACGCCACGCGCAACTGGCCAAGGGCTTCGCGCGGCGCTGGTATTTCCGCGCTCAGGCCAACCGGATGTTCGAGTACGAGCGGCAGGCCTGTCGAAGGGCGGGGTATATCGCGGCGGTTTCCGAACAGGACGCGGAAACCATGCGGAAGTTGTTCGGCGTGACGCGCGTCAGCGCCATCCCCACCGGCGTTGATATCGAATTCCTAGCCCCGCCGGACCCGCCGCCGGCGAAGACCACGGACCTGGTGTTTGTGGGGTCGATGGACTGGCTGCCCAACATCGATGGCGTGGAGTGGTTCGCCTCCGAGGTGCTGCCGCTGATCCACTATGTGCGGCCGGAATGCACGGTGGCCATCGTGGGGCGCACGCCGCCGCGCTCGGTGGTGGCGCTGGGCGAGCGGGACGCTCGTATCCAGGTGACCGGCACGGTGCCGGACATTCGCCCGTACCTGTGGAGTTCGTCGGTTTCGATTGTGCCGCTGCGCATCGGCGGCGGCACGCGCCTGAAGATCTATGAATCCATGGCGGCGCGAAGTCCGGTGATTTCCACCACGGTGGGCGCCGAGGGGCTGGACGTGCACCCTCCCGAGGATATCTGGATCGCCGATTCCGCCGGAGATTTCGCGGAAGCCTGCCTGGAGTTGCTGGCGGACAAAGACCTGCGCGAGCGCCAGGCGGCGGCCGCCTGGGAGATGGCCGCCAGCCGCCTGTCCTGGGAGCGCGTGGCCCGCTGCTTCGAGCAGGTCATGGAATTGGCGCCGTGAGCCAGCGCCTCGAAACCCTGCGCCGGCTCCGGTCGATGAGCTGTCATGAGATCGCGACGCGCGGCCGGCAGGAGACCGGCAAGCGGTGGGACGTTCTGCTGAGCCGCCTGGGCATCGATTCGTTCCGGCAGCCGGGCAGGGAAGAGCTGCGCAGAGCCGGCGAGATCGATTGCCAGCGCATCGTCGAGATCCTGAGGCGGCGCATGCCGGGCGAGGCGGCCGCGGTGGTGGCGCGCGCCGAGCGCGCGCTCGGCGGCTGCTTCGACCTGCTGGGGTACCACGGGCTGAATTTCGGCGCCGAGATCGATTGGGCCTTCGATCCGGTTCACGGCAAACACATACCGCCGGGTCCCTGGCCCACCATCGACTTTCTGAACTTCGACCTTGCGGGCGATCACAAGGTGATCTGGGAGCTCAACCGGCACCAGTTTCTGACCACCCTGGCGAGGGCCTACCGCATCACCGGCGAAGCGCGCTTCGCCACCGGGCTGAAGGAGCTGTGGTACGACTGGCGGCGCAAGAATCCCTACCCCCTGGGCATCAACTGGACCAGCACGCTGGAGGTCGCCTTCCGGGCCATGGCGTGGATGTGGGTGGCGGAGATCCTCGCGGGAACGCCCGCGGATTCGGAGGAGTTTCAGCGCGATCTGGCGTGCGAAACAGCGCGCGCGGGATGGTATATCGAGCGCTTCCTCTCCACCTACTTCTCTCCCAACACGCACCTTCTGGGCGAGGTCGTGGCGCTGCTCGCGATCGGCACGCGCTATCCTGGCCTGCGGCACGCCGCGCGTTGGCGCGCCACCGGGCGCCGCATCGTGCTCGAGGAATCGCGCCGCCAGGTGCGCGCCGATGGCCTGTACTACGAGCAATCCATCTACTATCACGTTTACGCGCTCGATCTGTTTCTTCATGCGCGCGCGCTGGCGGGGGTCGCGGAGCTGGATGGCGTCATCCGCGATATGCTCGGTGCGCTGGCGGCGCTCTCGCAGGCCGGTGCGCTGCCGCGTTTCGGGGATGACGATGGCGGCCGGCTTTTCGATGGCGCGCGCAATCGCGCCGAGCACATGCTCGATCCTCTCTCCACCGGAGCGGCGCTTTACCAGGATGGTGCTTCGAAGGCCGCGGCGCCGGGGCTGATCGAAGAGACGCTCTGGTTGCTGGGACCCGCCGGCGAGGCGGCGTTCGATTCCGTGCCCGCGTGCGCCCGGCCAATGCGCCCGGCGGCCTTCGAGGCATCCGGCCTTTATGCCATGACCGCGCCCGGCCCTCCGGCAGCGCAACTGTTTATCGATGCCGGCGAGATGGGGCCCCTCGCCGCGGGGCACAGCCATGCCGACGCGTTGAGCGTGCAGCTTGCCTGGGGCGGCCGGCTGTGGCTGACCGATCCGGGAACTTGCGGCTACGTGGGAGAGGACGGCGTCAGAAACCGGTTCCGCAGCTCGCGGGCCCATAACACCATGACCGTGGATGGTCTCGACCAGGCGGAACCTCGCGGGCCTTTTTCCTGGGGGGCGCGCCCGCGCGTCGAAGTGCGCCGATGGGAATCGCGCGAAGAGTACGACCTTCTGGAAGCCTGGCACTCGGGTTACGAGCGCCTGCCGGAGCCGGTGACTCACCGGCGCTGGGTCGTGCGCTCGGGCGGCGTGTGGCTGGTGCGCGACGTGGCCGAAGGGCGCGGCACTCATGACCTGGATATTTACTGGCATTTCGCACCCGAGCTCGCCGTGACGGCTCGCGGGACGGCCCTGGTGGCCAGCCACGAAGACCAGGTCCTGGCGATCGTGCCGGCGGAAGATGCCGGCTGGGAACTGGCGGTGACCGAAGGCGAATACTCGCCGGCCTACGGCTCGCGCGTGGCCGCGACAGTGGCGCGCTGGAGCCGGCGGGCGGCTATGCCGGCTGAGTTCGCGGTGGCCATCGGGTTCGGAACGGATGCCGCGGAAGCCCGCCTGGAGCGGCGCGATGGAGACGCACCCGGCACGGTGATTTTCGAATATATCCGCGGCGGCCGCCGGCGCGACTTCGTTTTACGAAGCGGCGGAGGGTAGACCCCGCGGGCCGTCCCCCAGTAAGGTGCCGATGACATCCGCGGCGGTGTAGGAAGACGCGCCGTCTGGCAGGAAGCGCGTCAGTTCGGTCAGGGAATTTCCACAGGTGACCAGGCCCGGCTCACGGTATAAGTCGTTCCGTATTTGCGCCAGGCCGATGTTGGCCAGCAGGGCGCTGCAAAGACATTTCCGGCCCACCGTGCGGTCCTGTGCGCCGCCCTTGGCGAGGTAGGCCGCCTCCGGTTCGGCGGCACATCGATATCCGAGCTTGCCATCCGGCCGGCCGTAAGCCTCTCGCAGGTAGCCAAGATCGCAGACGCGTGGCCTGGCGGCATAGACTTCGGGATCCGCGACCGTGCCTTCGAGCGGCACAGTCTTAAACGGGAAGGAGGTGGGAGAAGCCAGCGGGTCGGTGAACACGCGGGCCTGGCCGGACAGGACGCACTGGAGAATGGCTGCTTTGTAGTCTTCTCGCAGCGCCGATTCCTCGCACAGCGCGAAGGCGGTCCCCACTTGGACGCCTGCCGCTCCGGCCTCCAGGGCCTCGTGCAGTTTTTCCGGGCTGCCATAGCCCCCCGCCAGCCAGAACGGCGCGCCCAGTTCGCGGAGCTTCTCCAGATCGACCGTGTCGCGTTCGCCGTAGACCGGTTCTCCGGCCTCATTGAGTTGCCGGGCGCCGCGCGGAGGGGCATTGTGGCCGCCCGCCGTGGGACCTTCGATGACAAAGCCATCCACCCGGCCGTTGGCCTTCCGTAGCATGGTGATGGCCAGGGTGTTGGAGGCGATAATGGCCAAAAATCGCGGGCGGGTCAGCGGCGCCAGGTTCCCTTCCCTGTAGTCCTGGGGATCGAAGGTCAGGGAGGCGCCGTGGGTCTTGTCCGTGCCGGTCACTTGCAGCGCATAGGCGGCGGGTTGATGCGCGGCCAAACGATCGAGAACGCCTGGAATCTGGAGGGGGATGCCCGCGCCCATCAAGACGTGACTCACTCCGGCCAGCAGCGCACCGTATAGAGAAGGCAGGTGCGGAAGCTGCACTTTTTCCAGATAGTTGATGCCCACTCCGTTGTCGTGGCCTTCGCGGGCGAGTGTTACCTCGACGAAGTTCGCCGCGATGCACAGCTCCCGGCGCTCCGCGGGGCCTTCCGCCGTGTGCTTGGGCAGCGTGCGGTATGGCTTGTCGGCCGGCTTTCCGCCCGGGACAAAGTATCTTTTCCAGATACGCTCGGCCATCTCCGGGAAGGGGAAGCGATCCAGCCCCCGCCGCATGTGGCCGCCGGGGTCGCCGTTCTGGAGACGCCGGGCGAATACCTCGTCCAGGGCCGTGCCGGAGACGACTCCCAACTGGCCCAGTCGGGCAACCGCCCGCGCCAGTTTCCAGTTGGAAACACCCACCCCCATGCCGCCCTGGATAATTACGGGCGTAAAATTCATTAGATCTGATTTTCGCACGCCCGAGGCAGTTGAAAAAAAGCGCGGGCCCGGCTCCGTCGGCCAGGGCGGGGACCAGTCTCTTCTGCCGGCCGATGCGGTGAACAGAGTTTCGGGCCTTTAACGCTTTATCCGGGCTTGCTTCACACCCCGAAAATGCCTGAGACTGTTAGTTCCAAGCGAATGCACAGACGTGACATGTTCCGAGGAGCGGTGGCGGCCGCCGTCGGCGCCGGAGGCTACCTCGCCGGAAGCCGCGCCCGGCCCGAGACGCGGCGCGCGGATTGGAAGCCTTATGCGCTCGAATATCCGCTCGCCCCTCCGCGCCTCGATCCCGATACCTACTTCACCACCGAGATCTGCCGCCGCGAGCTCGGCGTCCCGGCCCTTGGCGCGGCATCGGATTGCGAGGTGATCGCCTACTACTTTCCCGCCTGGCATCCCAGCCCCTACATGGAGCGGCTGTATGGAAAAGATTGGACGGAGTTCGAACTCCTGAAAAATGCCCGGTCGCTCTTTCCCGGCCACCAACAGCCGAAGCAGCCGCTATGGGGGTACTTCAACGAAGCCGATCCCGTTTGGGCGGAGCGGGAGATCGACGCCGCCGCCGATCACGGCATCCACGGCTGGATGGTCGACTGGTATTGGCACGACGGCGCCATGTTCTATCAGGAGCAGCTCGAGAACGGTTTCCTGGCGGCCCGCAACCGGAGCCGGCTGCGCTTCGCTCTCATGTGGGCCAACCACGATTGGCGCGCGGTTTACCCGGCCCGTTCGCCGGATGAAGCCCAAATTCTGCTCCCGCAAACTCATTCCGAGCGAGACTGCCTCCGCGTGATCGATTACTGCATCGAGCACTATTTCCACCAGCCCAACTACTGGCGGTTGAATGGCGCGTTGGTCTTCGGCATTTTCGATCTGGACCACCTGGCTCGCCAGCTCGGCGGGGCCGAAGCGCTCAAACGAACGCTGGGCGCGATGCGCGAACGCGTCGCCCGAGCGGGTCTCGGCGGCTTGCATATCCAGTCGAACAACGTGCACGGCCACCTGGAGGGCCGCTTTCGGGAAGTGGGGGTGGATAGCGCTACCTTCTATCACACCTTCGGCTGGAGCTACGGAGGCCGCCCCCCAGGAAGCTTGAGCCCCTACAGCGACGGGGCCATCCACTCTATCCGGCAGTGGGCCAAAATGCGCGGCCGCTGCGATGTGCCCTTCTTTCCGGATTGCCCGGCCGGGTGGGACGATAGTCCCCGATTCGGCGCCTCGGCGCACATGGTGGTCGAGCGCTCGCCCGACCAGTATGAGATTCTGCTGCGCGCGGCGCGCCAGTTCGTCGAGGGCCAGACGCCGCGGGTGATCTTTCTCTCCTCCTGGAACGAGTGGACCGAGGATCACACGCTGCTGCCGGACACGGTCTACGGCTACAGCTACCTGGAAGCGGTGCGGCGCGCTTGCGGGCCGGCTCCGTGGGAAGATGCGGCGTTACGCGGCACACGCATATATGATGGAGGATGACTTTTCTCCAACGGATAGCCGTGTGGCTGGATCGGCGGGGGACACGCTGATCGTGCTGGCTGGGATGGCGAGCTATTCTTTCCGGGGTTGGATCTAGATCATGGCCGCGGTCCTGCTATTTACGCTCTGCGCCGCGGTCCTGCTCTACATTCTTTTCGGTTACCCCCTGCTGCTGGCCGCGCTGGCGCGCTGGCACGCGCGGCCCATCCGGCGTCGCTTCGAGCCGCGCACGGTCAGCGTGCTGATGGCCGTGCGCAATGGCGAACGAGCGATTCGCGCCAAGCTGGAATCCATCCTGGATCTGGACTATCCCCGCGACCGGCTGGAGGTGCTGGTGGTGTCCGACGGCTCCGACGACGGCACCGACGAGATCGTGCGGGAATTCGAGCCGCGCGGCGTCCGGCTGGTGAGCATCCCGCGGGGTGGCAAGGCCATGGCGCTGAACGCCGGGATGGACAAGGCGGGCGGCGAGATCCTGTTATTTACCGACGTGCGCCAGCCGCTGGCGCGGGACTGCCTGGCCCGCCTGGTGGCCTGTTTCGGCGATCCCTCGGTGGGGGTGGCCAGCGGCGAGCTGATGATTCGCGACGGCACGACGATGGAAGAGAGCAACGTGGGGCTGTACTGGCGTTACGAGAAATGGATCCGCAAGAACCTCAGCCGCGTGGATTCGGTGCCGGGAGCCACCGGTTGCCTCTACGCCATGCGCCGCGAACTGGCCCGGCCCATGCCGCCGGACACCCTGCTGGACGATGTCTTTCTCCCGCTGGCGGCCTTCTTCCAGGGATACCGCATCGTGCTGGAAGATGGCGCCAACGCCTTCGACGCGCCGGCTTCGCTCCGCTCGGAGTTCCCGCGAAAAATCCGGACGCAAGCCGGCGTATTTCAGACCATGCGCGATTATCCGGCGCTGCTTTCCTTTTCCAACCGCATGCTGCCGCATTTCCTCTCGCACAAGTTCGGCCGCCTGCTGCTGCCCTACCTGTTGATCGGCATGGGCCTGGCGGCCTTCTGGCTGCCCGCGCCGTGGCGCGCGCCGGCCCTGGCGGGGCAGGCGGCCCTGTACGGGTTGAGCCTGGCGGACATCTGGGTGCCCGAAGGTCTCTGGCTCAAGCGGCTGACGTCTCCCCTGCGGACTTTCGTGGCGCTGGTGGCATCGGCTTTGTTCGCCGTTTCGATCGTCTTCGTGCCCGCCTCCAGCCTGTGGAAGCCGGCCGGCAAGGACGCCGCACCGCACTGAAGGGCCGGCTGAAACAGGTATCGTCTTCGCGGGGGGCGGCGGACAGCTCAGACTACGATAACAAGGATCATCGAGCCCGCGCCGCGAAAGCGGCTAGCTGCGATGCCTAAGCTAACTCAAGCAGCATTGCGCGGGCGTACTTCGCGGACAATGCGGGTTTCCCACTCGTCCACGGCGGATTCCAGATCATATCTCGCCTGCAAGTTGATCCAGTACTGAGGGGTGGTCCCGAAATACCGGGCCAAACGAAGAGCGGTTTCTCCCGTGACAGAACGCGTGCCGGCGGCAATGGCGCTGATGCGATTCGCGGGCACGCGAATATCTTGCGCTAACCGATTCATGCTGAGGCCCAAGTCCTCCAGGGTCTCTTTCAAGATCTCGCCGGGATGCAGGGGCGGGAGTTTATCGGTGGTGTTTTGTGATTTCGACGTCCTCGGCATGTCCCTCTCTCCAGGTAAAGCAAACTCGATAATTGTCATTGATCCGAATGCTGTGCTGACCTGCCCGGTTGCCGCCCAGCGCCTCCAGCCGGTTCCCCGGCGGAATGCGGAGATCGCTGAGTATGCTAGCGCTGTCCAATGCCGCCAGCCGCTTGTATGCAACGAGCGCGATCGCGTCGAACTCCTCTACCCACTTTCGTTGAAACAGTTGCTCGGTCTTTTTACAACGAAACGTTCGAATCAAGCTGAATGATACTTCGCTTGTCCGTTGTACGTCAAGCGTAAAGGCTGGCACTCGAAGAAAGGCGCCGCGCGGTAATCACAGAGGCTCAGACTTGGCATCCGCACGTGGCCTGCTACTCGCCGCTGCGGGACTTCTTTCGCCGCCTGTGTTCGGCTGCATGGCACCTCTTGGTATAATGGTTGAATATAGGCAGCTTTATACCCATGGCAATGAACATCAAGAATCTGGAGGTCGAAAAGTTAGCCGGCGAAGTGGCAAGCCTGGCCCATGAAACCAAAACCGAAGCTATCCGGCGGGCGCTGGTGGAACGCCGGGCCCGGCTACAGGCCAGGGCCGGTAAGCACGGCGGACGCAAGAGCCTGCGGGAGTACTTGGAGCAGAATGTGTGGCCCCTCATGCCAGCTGGCGGGTTGGGGCGGACCATGAGCCGGGAAGATGAAGACCAGATTCTTGGCTATGGCCCCGAGGGCTACTGAAAGCATGGTTCTGGACAGTTCCGCGATCGTGGCGATTCACCTGCGAGAACCGGGTTACGAACGCCTCATCGATAAAATCGATGCCGCCGAAGTGGTGGTGGTGGGCGTTCCCACTCTGCTCGAAGCCGCCATGGTGTTGACCGCGCGGCTCGGCCAAGACGCCCGTCCGATTCTCTTCGCTTTTGTGCGCCGCCTGGAAGCCGAGGTCGTGCCGTTCAACGAGGAGCACCTGGACGCCGCTACAACTGCGTTCATCCGCTTCGGACGGGGCCGGCACGCCGCCGCGCTGAACTTCGGCGACTGTATGTCGTATGCAGTCGCATCGGTGACGGGTATGCCGCTGCTTTTCACTGGCGAGGATTTCGGACAGACAGATATCGCCAGAGCCTGATCACATTCGCCGCGCCAGTTCGTCGAGCCTTTGCAAATCCGCCCGAATCCGCGGCGTCTCCCGTTCGGCCGAAGCGATCAGCTTCTCGATGGTGGCCACCAGACCATCCACGCGCCGAATGGCCTCCTTTTCGAGGACCGAGATTGCGCCGTTGACCGCCTCCGCCCATTGCGTTGCCAGCCGGGACAGGTTCATGAAAACCACGTCCGCCACTTTGCGGGTGAAGTGCCTTTTCAATATCCCCCGGATCGCCCACATGGGAATGAGAAACGACAGCAGCTCCCAGCCGCGATCGAAGATCTTGCCGACGCGCACGTCGGGCGATTGCGGCTCCGGAACGCGCAGTTCCATTTCAGTGGTTCTGAGCGGCACGCCCAGCGCGCTCAAGGCCCGCTCGGATAGTCGGTTGCGAAAGTCCTGAAGGGCTTGCGACAGTTGCCGGCTCACCCGCCCGAGGGGCTCGAGAAATTCCCCGCGGCGCGCTTGCGAGAGGCCGGCCATCTCCCGTGTGATGGCGCCTCCCAGCCAGCCGTCGAAGCGCTCGGTCGCCGCGCTCAGGCTGCGCGTCCAGGCGGGAAATTCTTCCGCCAATTCCGCCGCCAGCCGCCCGCGCACCGGCAGCTCGTCGTTTTCGAGGATGCGCTCGAAGGCCGCGCGCGAGGCTCCCGCGGCATGGCGCGCCATTAGGCGCAGCGTCTGGCGGGTCTCCTCGAGATATTGCTTCTCTCCCAGGATGCTCTGGCGCAGCCGCTCGCGTTCGGATTCGTCGCGCTCGGCGGCTTTCAGGGCCAGGTTCAAATACGCGGCGCATTCGCCCGCCAGGGAATCGAGCTTGTGCCGCAGGATGGCCGCGCGGTGCTCGCCGGCATCCGCGCGCGCCCCGGCGAGCAGTTCGCGGTCGAGGCGCTCGCGCAGGTGCTCGAAGCCCGGCCGGATCGAATACGGAAACACCGCGATCTCGCGGTCCCCGTATCGCGCGAGCTGCCGGCGCACGAAATTTTCCACCTCGCGCCGCTCGTTATCGTCCAGAAGGTCGATCTTGGTCAGCAGGAGCGAGATGTTCGGCGTATAGAGGCCGAGCCGGCGAATCAATTCGACGTCATGCTGGGAGAGCGGCGGGTCCACCCCCACGGCGACCAGCGCCAGCCCCACGTTGGGCAGCCAGTCGAGCGAGGCCTCGGTGTTGTGTTCGAAGACGCTCTCGAGGCCCGGCGTGTCCACGAACCGGATGCCGTGGTATGGCGCCATCGAGTCCAGTTCCAGATGCACCCGCACAACCTGTTTGACGTTGCCGGGGTTCTCCGTTTCCGAGATGAAGCCGCCGATGCAGTTTGGCGGGACCGCTTCGGCGTGCCCGTCCCGAAATATAACTTCCGCTCGATCGCGCGGCCCGTATTCCATCTCCGTCACCACGGCGGTGACCGGAATGGCGCCCACCGGCAGGAACTGCCGCCCCAGCAGGTGATTCAGAAAGCTGCTCTTGCCCGCCTTGAAGCGGCCGAAAACCGCCACATTGAGGATCTCCTCCCGGGCAAAACTCCGGCAGCTTTCGATGAAGTCGTCGAGCGCGGCGATCTGGTGGCTCCGGCAGATTTCCGCCACGAGCCCTACCGCGGAATCCTCCTCAAGCACCCGTCCCCTCGGGCGCGGCGGGGGTTTTTTGAATGCGGATCATCTGCACGGCGGAGGTGGCCATCAGGCCCGTATCCATCATGTCCGCCACCACGGGGATGAGCCGCCCGATCTGCTCGGCGCTATCCACGACCGTGATCGTAATGGGCCGGTTGCTGTGCACC
>Ga0181529_10004519_pt1 | contig 15008 bp, 13 predicted proteins | sample PEATcosm2014_Bin_36_FD_119763 | JGI IMG/M metagenome (GOLD analysis project Ga0181529, IMG submission 119763) | Peatland microbial communities from MTU Mesocosm Facility, Houghton, MI, USA - PEATcosm2014_Bin10_30_metaG | ecosystem: Environmental > Terrestrial > Soil > Wetlands > Peat | place...
TCACCTCCGGCCTGGTGAAAGAGGTGCTGTCGCGCCCGAAGATCAAACTCACGATCTTCGCCGAGGCTGGCGACGTGCGCGCCTCCTCTGCGGGAACGATCACCAACGAGCTGCTGGTGGCCGCTGGCGTCGGCGTCTCGATCCCGATCCGGAGGTGGGTCTCGCTGTCGGTGACTCCGGCGGAGTATATCTTTCTCTATCCGAAGGGTGACTGGCGGAACGATTACAACGCGAAGGTGGGCCTGAGCTTCCCGATCGGCCATCGCTGATTGGCGGTGAGAAGAGAGACACTGGTATGCGACGGTTGGGCAAGTCAGGTGGCGAGAGTGGCAGCGGTGAGAGGAACGGGCAGCAGGGTGGAGGAGGTTGTGCGAAGCGCGATGCAGCCTCATCGCGGGAGAGAACATCCGTGAGACAACGGCGCGATCTGGATACCCGGCCAGTGTTTTTGAGGGTGAAGTTCTATGAGAGGCGGCAGGGTGGGAGGAAGGCGATTCAGTCGTTCCGCCCGTTGGGCTCCACTCGGGCCTTCGGCAGAGCGGTAGCGCCTTCGGCGCGGCTGTTACGGCACGGCTGAAGCCGTGCCCTTAACAAAACAGGGTTTGTCGGCGACGCGTGAACGCGGGCACTTCCGGGGGTTGGCGGTTGACGCAGGTGTCCGAGGTTGCGCGGAGGGCGGAGCGCATATCGAAGAAGCGAGTGGGGCACCCAGCCAACCGATTCGGTCGCAATCTAAGATGGAGTAACTGCAGTACGTCGAGCAGGTCTTAAGCGTGTCGCTATTCTTGCTCTCAGATCGTTTCTGACCGATCTTGGCGGTAACGTATATGCTCTCGTGCTGTCGTTCGTATGGCATGTGGCGATTACTGAATGTGCCCCACACTGAGTTAGTGGGCGGTGTACTGGAAACACGTCAAATGAGCGGTTATCCTTCCCTACTATTGGACTAGGCAGAGCCCCAACCGAAATTTCATAGGCCAGCCAATTTGATACGTCCTTTTCATCCGCGCAAGCGGTGTGAAGCACGTCCTCCGGGATTGAGAATGCGCTTCGAAGGAAGGAAGGCGCACCATCAATCGTCTTGTCAAAAGACATAGTGTTCAATTCACTCGGGAGTAACGTGCCGGTGTCGTCCACACCGTCTCGCGCTACTCGTCGAAAAAGTAGCTCGGTTTCTTCGAATGGAAGATTTGCGTCTACCTCGTCTCCTCTAAGTGGCAAGTATCAGACCTCGCAGATGATCTTTTAGTTTTCTAATCGATTCAACGGCGCTTGATCCGGCGGGCCAATCGAAGGTCTCATTTCCCCCATCTAGGTCGTAGAGTAGCATATATCTCTCACCATTATTAAGTGATTCGATAATCGCCCTGTTCTTGCCGGCACCACTTAGGATTATCGCCACTCCTCCCTCAGCTGAGGCTTTGAGATTGTCAGGGGCGATTACCGCATCTGCAAGATATTCGAGAATTTCTTTGGCTCCACTGACCGCAACTGTTGAAGGGGCTGGTGAGCCGTATGAGTTCCAGTTGTCTTTAAGTGAAGTTACTTTGCTAAGGACGTTTATCCAGTCGTAAATACGTGTACGGTTTGTATGATACTGCGAAGTATACCTACTTCTATATGCCCTCTCAATTTCTCTATCGAATAATTTACTAGTGCTTTGGCTTGCCATCCTGCTTAATATATCCGCAACACTTATTCTCGGTTGTGGGATTATTGTCGCTCTGGCTGCATAGCTAGGCATTGAATTGATCCTTCATTTTTGAGGTTAGAAACTTGTCGAAATAGTCATTCTTTAGTTCTCGTACTTCTTCAATTCTCTTCCATAGGCTAGACATAGGTGTACCGATTGCCGAAAACTGAAAATCATTGTCTAGGATCACAGTGGCAAAACCTTCCCTTTCGGGAGGTAACATTACTTGCTGATGACTAAGGCGTCCTGGTGGGCTTTGTATAGGCATTGAAATTCGCATAAATAACTCGGAGATTTCCTGTGGAACTTCTTCGGGGATAAATGGATATATCTTTATAAAATCCTGCCACGGTTGAAGTTCAGGAAGGAAAAGTTTGTTAATATATCGAACATTGAAGGAATCTAACTCTATAGCACCAAGAATACGCACATACACGCTCCAAACTTGTCTGGCTGCTTGTGTGAATTCCTCCCACGACGTATAGTTACCCAACTGACTGAAGATAAACCCATTCCGAAGAAACTGCACAGCAAATGAACGATCTCGTCGAAAATACTGGAAGCCATAAGGCATGTCTTTTCCTGCGAAAGAAGAGACGCCTTCCTCGACCTTGATCTGGAACTCATGTCTGTGTCGCGGTAACTGGACTTCGAAGCCGAGGGTAGCGAGTTCATCCTTAGCATCTCCAAGATCGCAGACAACCGCTTCGGGAAGCTCGGATATGGTCACAGCAATAACGGCCTCCATGATTGGAGGGTTCTTGAAGTGAAGTCGTACATGCTTTTCGTCAGACATATGTGATATGCGCGTTCGATCTTATCATTTGACGCATCGTCTGCCGATACCGCTCGTCACTCCACAGTAACACTTTTGGCCAAATTGCGGGGCTGGTCTACGTCGCAGCCGCGGCGGACGGCGATGTGGTAGGCGAGGAGTTGCAGGGGGACAACCTCCAGGATGGGCAGCAGCAGCTCTGGCGCGGGGGGGATGTGGATGGTCTGTTCGACCAACTGCTTGATGTCGCGGTCGCCCTGGATGGCGATGGCGATGACGCGGCCAGAGCGGGCGGCGACCTCCTGAATGTTGCTGAGGGTCTTCTCGTACTTCAAAACTGAGGTAGGATCGGCCGGGTCTTTCGTCGCGATGACGACGACGGGGAGGTTCTCGTCGATGAGGGCATTCGGCCCGTGCTTCATCTCGCCCGCGGGGTAGCCCTCGGCGTGGATGTAGGAGATCTCCTTGAGCTTGAGCGCGCCCTCGAGGGCGATGGGGTAGTGGATGCCGCGGCCCAGGAAGAGGAAGTCGTTGGAGGCGTAAAAGACCTTGGCGAGTTGGAAGCACTGGTCGTTGACCGAACGCAGAAGCTCTTCGAGCTTGCCGGGGATTTTGGATAGCTCGTCGACGAGGGCGAGGGATTGGGCGTCGGTAACGGTGCCGCGGACCTGGGCGAGGTGGAGCGCGAGGAGGAAGAGCGCGGTGAGCTGGGCGGTGAAGGCCTTGGTGCTGGCGACGCCGATCTCCGGGCCAGCGTTGGTGGTGATGGTTCCCTGGGCCTCGCGGGAGACTGCCGCGCCGACGACGTTGCAGATGGCGATGGTGCGTGAGCCGAGGGCGTGCAGCTCGCGCTGGGCGGCGATGGTATCGGCCGTCTCGCCGGACTGGGTGATGAGCAGGCCGATGGAGGCGGGGTCGGCGATGGGCGAGCGGTAACGATACTCGCTGGCGTAGTCGACTTCGGTGCGCAGGCGGGCGAGGCGCTCGATCATGAACTTGCCGGCGAGGCCGGCGTGCCAACTTGTTCCGCAGGCCGCGATGGTGATCTGGGTGGCGGCGCGGAGGTCGGCGTCGGTGAGATGCATCTCGGAGAGGAAGACGCGGCCGGTGTCGGCGGAGACGCGGCCGAGGATGGTGTCGCGGACGGCGGTGGGCTGCTCGTGGATTTCCTTGAGCATGAAGTGCTTGTAGCCGGACTTTTCGGCCTGGATGGGGTCCCAGGAGATGCGCTGGATGCGCAGCGGGATGGGGTTGGCGTCGAAGTCGGTGAGGGAGATGCCGGAGGGGGTGAGGATGGCGAGTTCGCCGTCCGCGAGGAAATGGATGTTGCGGGTGTGATGCAGGATTCCGGGAACGTCGGAGGCGAGGAAGAATTCATCTTCGCCGAGGCCGAGGACGATGGGAGGGCCAAAGCGCGCGGCGACCAGCTTGTTGGGCTCGTTGGCGGAGAGGACGCCGATGGCAAATGCCCCGGTGAGGCGCTTGACGGCGCGGCGGACTGCCTCCTCAAGTGGTATAGCGGGCTTGCGGCGGGGGAGGGTGAGGACGGCTTCGGCGGTGTTGGATTCGGCCTTGGATTCGGTGGAACCCACTTTAGGCGACGAAGAGGCCGTCGCCGAAGATGGGGCACCCGATTTTGATGGGGCAGCGGCGAGGTTGAGCTCGTTCTCGATGAGGTGAGCGATGATCTCGGTGTCGGTCTCGGAGACGAAGTGGTGACCCTTGGCGATGAGTTCGGCCTTGAGGGCGAGATAATTTTCGACGATGCCGTTATGGACGACGACGAGGGTTCCGGATCCGTCACGATGCGGGTGGGCGTTCTCCTCGGTGGGGCGGCCGTGGGTGGCCCAGCGTGTGTGGCCGATGCCGAATGTGCCGGAGATGGGGCTGGCCGCAATGGCGGCCTCAAGGTTGCACAGTTTGCCGGGGGCGCGGCGCAGCTCCAGGCCATGCGGGCCGCCGGCGACGGCTATGCCAGCTGAGTCGTAGCCGCGATACTCCAGGCGGCGCAGGCCGTTGAGGATGATGGGGACGGGAGGCTTGGGGCCGATGTAACCGACAATTCCGCACATAGATTGAGTGTAGATTGTCCGCGTTGGATTTTGTGAGTTGAAGATGGCGGGAGTTTTGTGGGAGCGATTGAGAACGGTGTAAATGCGCTGGGAGTGGTAGTTTGGTGGTGGCCGTGGAGAGGCCTGAGCGAATGCATATTTTGGTGCTGAATCCCGGGTCGTCGTCGATCAAGTTCTCCATGCATGAAGTTGCGGAGGGCGCGGCGGAGGGCCGCACGCTGTATGCGGGCGAGCTGGGCGGGATTGGCGGGCGGCGGGAGAAGCTGGAGTTTCGCGATGCGGCAGGGAAGGACCTGAGCGGCAGGCTGGGTGCGGTGAAGCCCGGATCGATGGAGGAGGCCATTGCGCTGGTAGAGCGCGCGGTGGGGCTGCATGGGCTTCCATCGATCGATGCGGTGGGATACAGGGTGGTGCATCCGGGGGCGCATTTGCGCGGGCATCAACGGCTGACGCCGGAGGTGCTGGCGAAGCTGCGCGAGGCGTGCGAGTTCGCTCCGCTGCACGACCCGGAGGCGCTGGCGATGATTGGCGAGACGATGCGGCGTTTTGCGGGCGTGCCGCACATCGCGTGCTTCGACACGGTCTTCCACGAGACGATGCCGGAGGAGGCGACGGTGTATGCGCTGCCCTACGCGGTTCGTCGGGAGGGCGTGCGGCGATACGGGTTCCATGGGCTATCGTGCGAGTCGGTGGTGGCGCAGATGAGGGAGGCGGTCGGCGTGCAGTTCCCGCGATCCATGTTGATTGCTCATCTGGGCAGCGGATGCAGCGTGACGGCATGCATCGATGGCAAGTCGGTGGACAACACGATGGGAATGACACCGACTGGCGGCGTGGTGATGGGAACGCGCACGGGAGACATCGATCCCGGTGTGGTGCTGTTCCTGATGCGGCGCGAGGGCGCGACGGCGGACACGGTGGAGCGGATGATCGACGGCGACGCGGGGCTGAAGGCGCTAGGCGGCGTGAACGATATGCGCGAGCTGCGCAAGCGGGCGGCGGAGGGAAATGCGAGGGCGGGGCTGGCGATTCGCGTGTTTACGCGTGGCGTGGTGAAGGCGATTGCGGGATTCATCGCGCTGCATGGAGCGGATGCGCTCGTGTTTACCGGCGGGATTGGGGAGCATGACGCGGCCACGCGTGGGGAGATTGCGGGCGGGCTGAGTGGACTTGGCGTTGAGCTGGATTTGGCGGCGAATGAGCTACCAGAGAAGGGATTGCGCAAGATAAGCGATGAGGATTCGCCGATCGCGGTGTATGTGGCGCCGGCGGAGGAAGACCGTATGATCGCGCGCCACGTGGCGCAGATGTGCCATACGGCACAGATCGGCGAGGGAAGGTCATCGTAAATTGATCGGAGTGGGCATGCCGTCGTACCGCCTTTGGCGGGATACTGGCATCTGATGTGCATACACCCAGGTCTTTCTGCCCCAACTATAAATGAGGAGTCGGATTATGAGGCAAGCAGCGCTGGCGAGTTTCGCTGCGGTCATTGTGGCGCTTGGGACCCTTTCTGCTAGCATCTCGACCGCACAGCAGCCGCAACAGGCAAAGTCGCTGCAGTTTGAAGTGGCTGCCATCAAGCCCAGCGACCCGAAACTGGGAGTTGGTTCGTCGTCTTCGACCAGTGGTGGGCTGTTTCATATGGTGAACACGCCATTAAAACAGTGGGTAAAGATGGGGCTGTCCGTTAGCGATTACGCTCTGAAGGCGCCCTCGTGGCTCGATACGGCCAGGTTTGACCTGAATGCGAGACTGCCCGCCGTCGAGCCGGGCGACCAAAAAGCTACAACCAACCAGGATCCTAAAGCCGAAATGATGAAAGCGCTCTTGATCGAGCGGTTTGGATTGAAATGGCACGAGGAGCTTCAGACCGCGTCCGGCTTTGAGTTGGTGCCGGACAAGAAGGTCCTGGCCCAGCCTGCGACCCCGCTGGAACGACTGCGCGGTCGAGGGGGATGGGGTTCTGGCGCTACGTCTTTTAGTAGCACAAATATGCCGATGTCAGAGTTTGCGGAGGAGTTGGGAGAGATACTCGGAAGGCCCGTGGTAAACGCAACACATCTTTCCGGTGGATTCGATATCAAATTGATCTGGTCTCCCTATAACGACGCTGCGAGGGCCGAGGCGAAGGGATTTGGAATGAAGGATGCGGATATCGATAATCTTCCATCAATCTTCACCGCGGTTCGGGAGCAGTTGGGGCTGCGGCTTCAGAGCGCCAAGGTCCCATCGAAGGTCATCGTCGTGGACAACATCAATCGCCAACCTACCGAGAACTGAAGATGAACGCGCCGGAGGGAACCTTGGGCCAAGTCTCCACATTGCAGATTAAACCGACGCCATTGACCAGCGAGCCGCTCACAGCCGACGAGCTGCACAGAATCGATGCATACTGGCGCGCGTGCAACTATTGCTGCGCCGGAATGCTGTATCTACAGGCGAACCCGCTGCTGCGCGAGCCGTTGAAGCCGGAGCACATCAAGAACCGGCTGCTGGGCCACTGGGGATCGGACCCTGGGCAGAACTTTACCTGGGTGCATCTGAACCGGCTGATCAAGAAATATTCGCTCGACCTGATCTATATTTCGGGGCCAGGCCACGGGGCGCCGGCAACGCTGGCGAACAGCTATCTGGAGGGCGTTTATTCCGAGGTCTATCCCGACAAGAGCCAGGACGCGGCGGGGATGCAAAAGTTCTTCAAGCAGTTCTCCTTTCCCGGCGGGATTGGCAGCCACTGCACGCCGGAGACTCCGGGGTCGATCCACGAGGGCGGCGAACTGGGATACAGCCTTTCGCATGGGTTTGGCGCTGCCTTCGACAATCCCGACCTCATCGTTGCGGTGGTGGTGGGTGATGGCGAGTCGGAGACGGGGCCGCTGGCGACGAGCTGGCACTCCAATAAATTTCTGAACCCGGTGCGCGACGGAGCGGTGCTGCCGATCCTGCACTTGAACGGCTACAAGATCGCGAACCCAACGATTCTGGCGAGGATTCCGCCGGAAGAGTTGGAGATGCTGTTTAAAGGCCTGGGCTATACGCCGTATGTAGTGGAGGGATGCGATGCGGCGGAGATGCACCAGAAGATGGCCTCGGTGATGGAGCACTGCGTTCTGGAGATTCGCGCGATCCAGGCCGAGGCACGGGCGAATCCCGATGCTACTCCGGTGCGGCCGAGCTGGCCGATGATGATCCTGCGCACGCCGAAGGGATGGACGTGTCCGAAGGAGCTGGATGGGCACAAGTTGGAAGGCTCGTGGCGCGCACACCAGATTCCCATTACCGATCCGGCGACGAATCCCGCGCACCTGAAGCTAGTGGAGCAGTGGATGAGGAGCTATCGGCCAGAAGAGTTGTTCGACGAAGCTGGCAGGCTTATGCCGGAGATTGCGGAGATGGCGCCAACGGGGACGCGGCGGATTTCGGCGAATCCACATGCCAATGGCGGGCTGCTGCGCAAGCCGCTGGAGATGCCGGATTTTCGCGACTACGCGGTGAAGGTGGAGCAGCCGGGGCAGATTGAGGTGTCGTCGACCGCGACGCTGGCCGTGATGCTGCGAGATGTGATGCGGCGGAATATGACGAACTTCCGCGTCTTTGGCCCGGATGAGACAGCGTCGAACAAGCTGGACGGGATCTACGAGGCAAGCCCCAAGACGTGGATGGAGGAACGCAAGCCGGAGGACGACGATGGCGGCTTCCTGTCGGCCACGGGACGCGTGATGGAGATGCTGAGCGAGCACACGCTGGAGGGTTGGCTGGAGGGCTATCTGCTGACCGGGCGGCATGGATTTTTTTCCAGCTACGAGGCGTTTGTCCACATCATCGACTCGATGTTCAACCAGCATGCGAAGTGGCTGGAGAAGAGCAAGCTGGAACTGAGGTGGAGGGAACCGATCTCGTCGCTGAACCTGCTGATTACTTCGCTGGTGTGGCGGCAGGACCACAACGGATTTACCCACCAGGACCCCGGATTCCTGGATGTGGTGACGAACAAGAGCCCGGAGATTACGCGGATTTATCTTCCTCCGGACGCGAACTGTCTGCTGTCGGTTGGCGACCACTGCCTGCGGTCGGTGGACTACGTTAACGTCATCGTCGCGGACAAGGCACTGCATCTACAGTACCTGAACATGGAACAGGCCATCGACCACTGCACGAAGGGGATTGGGATATGGGATTTCGCCTCGAACGACGATGGCTCGGAGCCGGATGTGGTGATGGCCTGCGCGGGCGACATTCCTACCTCGGAGTCGCTGGCGGCGGTGGCGATCCTGCGCGAACGCTGCCCGGAGGTGAAGATTCGGTTCGTCAACGTGGTGGACCTGTTCCGGCTGATGCCGGAGAGCGAGCATCCGCATGGGCTGACCGACAAGGAGTTCGATGCACTGTTTACGGTGGACAAGCCAGTCGTCTTTAATTTCCACGCATATCCCTACCTCATCCATAAGCTGACCTACCGGCGCAAGAACCACGAGAACATCCATGTGCGGGGATATAAGGAGAAGGGGAACATCAATACTCCGCTGGAGCTGGCGATCCTGAACCAGACGGACCGCTTCAACCTGGCGCTGGACGTGATTGACCGTGTGCCACGATTGCAGGCGACGGCAGCGCACACTCGCGAGTGGCTGAAGGACCAGATTGTGGAGAGCGTGAACTATGCGCACCAAAACGGCATCGACCGGGCGGAGATTACGGGCTGGAAGTATCCGACTTAGTTGCCAGTCCAGGTTCATCTACCTACCACGGAGCTACGCCGGGACCGTGGCAATCGGGCTATGATGAATGGGATTGGAGCGGCGATGACGACGCAATACTATACCGGGCCAAACTACGGCGGCAGGTTCTTCCGATTCCTGCTGGCACTGGCGCTGGGCGCGGCGGCGTTCGCCGTTTTTGTGCGCCATGCGACCACCGGCAGAGCAGCCCGAATCGTCGCGCTGATCACCGGGCGCGCCAGTGGCATGGACACCTCGGCGCCCGCGGTGGTGGAGAAACTCCATCGCCTAGGCCGGATGCAGACCGCGGTCTACTCGGTGGACACGGTGGTGGAGGGCGCGCCGTCCGCGCCCACACGCCACAAGCCGGGCGAACCGCTGCTGCTGGTGGTGCATGGCGAGTCGATCGCCGGCATCGACCTGGCCCAGCTCAAGCCGGAGGATGTGAGCATCGACGCAGGTGGGCATGGCATTCATGTGACGTTGCCTGCCTCGCAACAATTCTCGACTGCGCTGGACGACCGGCGCACGCGGGCCTACTCGCGCACGACCGGGACGATGGCACCGGCGGACCAGTCCCTGACACCCGACCTCCGCGCCAGCGCGCAGGACCAGTTGCAGGAGACGGCGCTGAAAGACGGCATCCTGGACGCGGCGAGCAAGAACGCACGCGACCTGGTGACCGCGCAGATGGTTGCGCTCGGCTTCGAGCAGGTCGAAGTCCAATAAGTCCAGAAAGAGAACCAGAGCTGGTTCCGTTTCGGTACACATGCAATCAATTTGACTCCCGATGCATAGCATTCTTGCGGTATCATGCAGGCATGAGGTTCCTTCCTAAACTCGGCTGCTGTAGGCGTTCGTCCCACGGTTGTGAAGCGATTGGAGAGAATAAAGACTCCAGCGGTCCGCCGGAGGAGCCAGTAGCCGCCGTCGAGCAGGCCCAAGCGAATGAGTCGCATTTGCTGAGGACAGTCGGCTGGATCTCGGCTGCGCTTGGGGCGCTGGCGATTGGGTTGATTGTGGGTCGAGAGATCCGTCAGCGATACAAGTTCAACCGCCGCACTCCCTACGATCTCTACGCCCACTCCGGCGACGAGCTGCCCGATGCCGACTGTAGCGTGGGCATATAAGCCGCACCGCCGGCATGAATGATCCGCACGCGCCCGGCATGAATCATGCGAGCGCGCCCGGCAGGGAATCAGTTCAACTTCGAGAGGGTTCCATGGATCCCGGCCCAGCCATCGGCGCGACTCCCCTGGTCAGCATTGCAGTGACTGCGTACAACCTGGAGAGATGGCTCCCCCGGGCGGTTGACAGCGCGCTTGCGCAACGGACAACATTCCCCATTGAGATCGTGATTGGCGAGAACTGTTCGCAGGACTCGACCCTGAGCATAGCGCGCAGCTACCGGGATCGGCACCCCAACGTGGTCCGGGTGCTGGAGCGAAGTGAGAACCTTGGCATTCAGCGCAATTACTACGACACGTTTGACCACTGCCGAGGCAAGTTCATCGCATGGCTGGATGCGGACGATTATTGGACCGACCCGGAGAAACTGGCGATCCAGGTTGAAACCCTCGAATCCGATCCATCGCTCAGCGCATGCTGTCACTATGTGCGGTGGGTGACAAACGATGGGGAGGTCAAACGGGAAAAATATCCTGTCCTTGCTCCCGGCCGCTATGGAATGGACGAGATCCTTCGTCATAATTTTGTGCCTGCGCCATCCATTCTGTTTCGCAACGGGCTGCATCGCGGCCTGCCCGCATGGTACTTCGACCTTGCGCCAACGACCGATTGGCCGCTCTGGGTGCTGGCTGCCGGGTCGGGGGAGATTGCCTTGCTGGACCGCGTGATGGCGGATTACAGGCTGACTCCTGGCAGCTCCTTCATGAGCCAGGGAAGTTTGTTCTGGTACAAGACGGACGCGGTATTTTACGAGCACATCGAGAGCGTCCTGCCCGCGCAGTGGCATCGGCTGGCCCGCGCCGAGAAGGGCAGGCGGTATGAAGCGATGGCCTATCAGCTTCGCAAAGAGGGAGAGTTTACTGCCTCGCGCAAGGCGGCCGTCAAGGCGTTTCGCGCGCCTGCCCTGATGGATAACCTTGGCAGCAAGGCGAAGGCCCTGCTGGCCGCGGCAATCCGCGAAGCGGAGTGGAAACTGCGAGGCGGAGTTAGCGCACCGTCCATTTGATATAGTTATTCGTTACCATGACTCCTTCTCAAATGGCCGAAACAGGCCCGATCGGCGATCCATCTGCGATGGACGAGAATTCCTCGGTACGCCCGAAGATCACTGTTGTCAAAACCATCATTCCGGGCTGTTACGAGCTGCGTCCCACGGTGACGCGAGACTCGCGCGGGTTCTTCGCTAAGATTTTCCACCGGCCGCTGTGGAAGGATTTCGGCCTTCAGACAGCCTTTGCCGAGGAGTATTCCACCTATTCGCTCCCCTGGTCGCTGCGTGGTCTGCACTTCCAGCTTCCACCCATGGCCCACGATAAGGTCGTTCTGTGCCTTAAAGGAAATGCCTTCGATGTTGCCGTCGACCTGCGACGAGGGTCCCCGACCTATGGAGAGCACATCTCGGTGAATCTGAGCAGCATGCAATCGAACGCGCTGTATCTTCCCGCCGGCGTGGCCCATGGCTTCTGCGTAACCGGCGACGAAGCGCTCCTGTACTACAAACAGACGACGGTCTACTCCCCGGAGCACGATGCCGGAATTCGCTGGGATACCGCCGGCATTCCCTGGCCGATGACCGATCCGATTCTCTCGGAACGCGACCGGAAGCTTCCCGCGCTCGAAGACTTTGACAGTCCATTCCAGTTCTGAGGCAACCGATGCATGATTCTTCTCAGCAGGCGCTCGGTCAGCGTGCCCTGGTTACGGGTGGCACTGGCTTTATCGGGTCTCATCTGGTTGAACATCTTCGTGCAGCCGGGTGGGTGATCCACATTCTTGTCCGACCCGACGGCGAGCATATGGCGCGTCCGTCCGCGGGGGTGCATATCCATCCCTATCGGGGCCAAACCGCAGATGTCATCGAGGCGATGGAACGCAGCAGGCCGGACGTTGTTTTCCATCTGGCCTCGTTATTTCTGGCGCAACACACAGCACAGCAGATCGTTCCCCTGATCGAAACCAATGTTCTCCTCGGAGTTCAGCTACTGGAAGCGATGAGCGGCGCCGGGGTGAAGTCGCTGGTCAACACGGGTACGTCCTGGCAACACTTCCACAGCGACAGCTATCTTCCCGTGAACTTGTACGCGGCGACCAAGCAGGCCTTCGAAGATATCCTGGCCTACTACGCGGACGCGGAGGGCATCCATGCCGTCACACTGTCTCTGTTCGACAGCTACGGCCCCGGCGATAGGCGGAAGAAGCTCCTGCGCCTCTTGCTGGACTGCCTGGAGACCAACGGGGAACTGCAAATGTCCACGGGCGAACAGATCCTCGATCTGGTCCATGTTGACGATCTATGCGAAGCCTTCCTCCATGCGGCCCGCCTGGTGCGCGATCCGAAGCACCCGCCGATGGCATGCTACGCGGTCAGCGGCGGCGAGCGCATGAGTCTGCGTGAGATCGTCGCGACACTGGAACGAACTGCCGGTCGCACCTTGCGCATCGACTGGGGGGCAAGGCCCTCCCGCCCACGCGAGGTGATGCATCTATGGGACGGGCCGGCCATGCCAGGCTGGCTGCCCAGAATCAAGCTTGTGGATGGCCTTAAAGCGCTTCTGAACGAGAGATCGCATTGCGTGTAGGCCCCCAGCCTGCCCCTTCAAGACCACAGACTCATTCAGGGCTTGCTTCGACGCGACCGCTCTAATCGGGCTTCCATTGGTATGCGCCGGGCTGGGGCAGGCCAATGTGGGCGAGGACGCGTTGGACGAACTGGCGCGCCATCTCCGTGGTATCGCGCGGCAGGTTGTAGAGGGTGGGCATGAGGGGGAAGATGGTGGCTCCGGCCTCGTCTGCCAGCAGCATGTTGCGCAGATGGATGCGGTTGAAGGGCGTCTCGCGCACGCACAGGATGAGGCGGCGACGCTCCTTGAGGCAGACATCGGCGGCGCGCTCGATGAGGTTGGAGGCCATGCCGTTGGCGATGCCGGCCAGCGTGCCCATGGTGCAGGGCAACACAATCATTCCGTCGGAGGGGGAGCTGCCGCTGGCGATACAGGCGCCGATGTCGGCCTCGGCGTGCTGGAGGATTTTGTTGGGGGTGGGAGGCGCGCCGAGCAGCTTTTCGACCAGGCCATTGCGTCCGCTGAGTTGCATCTCTTCGGCGAAGACACGCAGCGCGGCTTCACTGGGGATGAAGTCGATGCGGGCGACGCGCTGGTCCGCGTGCAGGGCGCGCAGCATTTCGGCGGCAAAGATGGAGCCGCTGGCGCCGGTGACAGCAAGGGTGAGGCGGAGATTGGGGGTGGTGCTAGAAGGAGCGGATTCGACTGGACGTGTCACGCAAGTGATTATCGCCGATCCGGAGGACAACTAGCCTTCGACGACGGTGGCGCGGCTGGAGACACGCACCGGAGAGGACGCGGGGGAACGCAGAGCGTGCATGCGGAAGAGAGCGAAGACGGCCTGGCAGACTCCATACGCCAACAGGACGCCAAAGGCCATGGAAGCAAGGACCGCGCACACCAGGGTTAACGTATCGCTCACAGAAACATTCCTCTTTTCGTTCTCTATCAGGGTTAGATGCAAATCGCGTTGAGGCGCGGTGGATGCAGATTTATTGTTACAAAGATTGCCAAGGATGCAACGGGCTATGACGAATTGGTTAATGCTGCTTGGGGTACGTTCCGGCTCCCACGACGGCAAAGAAGACCCAGGGCTAAAGAGGGTGATGAAAAAGTCGATATGTCATCAGAAACCTGACCTCAGCGGCTAAAGCCGCAATATAAATAAAGCATCGTACGGCACGGCTGAAGCCGTGCCCTTAACGAAAACAGAGTTTTTCAGCACCCTCTAAAGCCTCAATCAATTGTGGGTATTGATTCATGGGGTTATCGCCCCACGCCAATCCGAAAGCGGCGACGGAAGTTTTCAGGGTTCCAAGGTCTCCTTTTCTTTATCGACGTTAACTGAATAGACGCTAACTGAGCGGGAGAAGCTTGCCTGCCGCGGAAACAATGCAGCCTGATCGGGCACGCATCTGGTGCGGGGAAGACTGGGCGTGGCGGGATGCCGTATCCTAGAGACTTGGCCATTTCCCCGCGGCGCTGCTGTGTGGGAGTGCGCGGATCAGTCGATTCCCATGGCAATCACCCACATTACGGTGCGCGGCGCGCGGCAGCACAACCTGCGCAACCTTTCGGTGTCGATACCGCGCAATACGCTGACGGTGGTGACGGGGCTGTCCGGATCGGGCAAGTCGTCGCTTGCGTTCGACACGATTTACGCGGAAGGGCAGCGGCGCTATGTGGAGACGCTTTCGGCGTATGCGCGACAGTTTCTTGACCAGATGGAGCGACCCGATGTGGACGCGATCGATGGCCTATCGCCGGCCATCTCCATCGAGCAGAAGACAACGTCGCGCAGTCCGCGATCGACGGTGGGGACGATTACGGAGATCTACGACTACCTGCGCCTGTTGTACGCGTCGGTGGGCCAGCCGCACTGCCCGAAGTGTGGGCTGCCGATTACCCGCCAGACGGCGGAGCAGATTGTGGAGCGCATTGTGGCGCAGGCATCTGGCGAGCGCATTACGGTGTATGCGCCGCTGGTGCGGGGACGCA
>Ga0181529_10004522_pt1 | contig 15002 bp, 14 predicted proteins | sample PEATcosm2014_Bin_36_FD_119763 | JGI IMG/M metagenome (GOLD analysis project Ga0181529, IMG submission 119763) | Peatland microbial communities from MTU Mesocosm Facility, Houghton, MI, USA - PEATcosm2014_Bin10_30_metaG | ecosystem: Environmental > Terrestrial > Soil > Wetlands > Peat | place...
AACGGCGGATGAAGGACGCGCTGAAGAACGACCGCGCCCGCATCCAGGTCGGCCGCATTTCGCATTTCGGCCTGCTGGAGATGTCGCGCCAGCGCATCCGCACCGGCGTGCTCGAAGGCTCGAGCGTGGTCTGCCCGCATTGCCTCGGCGCCGGCGTGGTGCGTTCGACCGCTTCCGTCGCGCTGCACGTGCTGCGTTTGCTCGAAGACGCGCTGATCAAGAGCGCGACCCACGACATGACGGTGCGCGCCCGCACGCCGGTTGCGCTCTACATCCTCAACCAGAAGCGCGCCCATCTGCGCGACCTCGAGCGCCGCTTCGGCGTCACGATTCTGGTCGAGGCCGACGACACGCTGACCGGCGCCAACCATCACGCGCTCGAGCGCGGCGAGCCCGCCTCCGGCGCCGGAGCCGAGGAACCCGCCGAGGCGCGGCACGCCGGCTACGGCGCGCCGCCGGTCGGGGGCGAGGATTTGCCCGTCGAGGAGGAGGCCGAGGCGGTCGAGGAAGAGGATGCGATCGAGGCGGAGCCGGCCGCCGACGAATTCGAAGGCGAAGCGGGACGCGGCGAAGCCGAGCCGAGTGCGGCCGGCGAGGGCGAGCCGAACCGTCCGCGGCGCCGACGGCGCCGGCGGCGCGGCGGCGAGCGCAGCGAACGCGGCGAGCGCCCGTCGGGCGAAGGGTTCGGCGCCGAAGCGCCGCAGCCGACCGACGACGGGTTGGCGGCCATGGCCGAAATCGGCGGCGACTTCGCCGCGCCGATTCGCGGCGAAGGCGACCTCGGCGAGGACGAGCGCGCGCCGAGCGCGCGCCGTCGGCGCGGTCGGCGCGGCCGGCGCGGCGGCGGCGATCGCGAGCGGTTCGGCGCGCCGGCCCCGACCGGCGGCACGCCCCCGGTCGAAGGCGAAGGCGAACCCGAGCCGAACCTGTTCGACAATCCGCCGCGCAAGCCGATCGCCGCAGAGTCGGAAGCTGCGCCGTCGACCGCAGAGGCGGCAGCCGCTTCGTCTGCCGCAGAGGCGGTAGCTGCTCCGCCCGCAGCGGAGCCGGAAGCTGCGCCGCCTGCCGCGGAACCGATAGCTGCGCCGCTTGCCGCGACGGCCGATTCGGCGCCGCAATACGCCGAAGCGCCCGCCCCAGCCGCCCCGGCGAGCGAGAATGCGCCCGCTCCCGCAACCGAGCCGACGGCTGCGGCAGACGAGTCCGCGACCACGGCGGCTCCCGAGCCGGCGCCGGCCGCCGAAGATCCGTCGCGCCCCCGCCGCTCCGGCTGGTGGCAGCGCGCGCGCGCGACGCTGAGCGGGGAGTAGCGGATCGTCGGCGCAAAGGAGTGATCCTTTGCGCCGCCGTCGACCGCGCTGATCGACCGCTGCAAGATGAGCTCAGCCCGCTCCGCAATCCGAGTGCTGGTCACCGGCGGAACAGGATTCGTCGGCCGCCCCACGGTCGAGGCGTTGATCGGTCGCGGTTTCGAGGTTCACGTCGCCACGCGCGCAGGCGACCCCAGCAGCGTGCCCGATCAAGCGATCGCCCATCGCGCCAACCTGCTCGAAGCCGACGCGGCTCGCACGATCATTGCCGCGGTCGCGCCACACACGGTGTTGCATCTAGCATGGAGCGTGACGCCCGGTCGGTTCTGGACAGATCCCTCCAACCTCGACTGGATAGCGGCGAGCCTGCGCCTGGCGCGCGCCGCCGCCGAAGGCGGCGCGCTTCGCTTCATCGGCGTCGGAACTTGCTTCGAATACGATTGGCCGGCGGACTCGCCTTGCGTCGAAGGCGAGACGCCAATCTGCACCCACACACTCTATGACGCCGCCAAGGCGTCGCTCGCTGCGAGCTTGCGGCCGTACTTCGCCGGCGCCGGCGTCGGTTTTGCCTGGGCGCGGCTTTTCTACCTCTATGGGCCTGGCGAGAACGCGCGACGCTTTGCGCCGAGCTTGGCGCGGTCGCTCGTCCGCGGCGAGCCCGCGCTGTGCACGCGCGGGCTGCCGGTCCGCGATTTTCTCGACGTGCGCGACGCTGGCGCGGCGCTTGCGGCGCTCGCCGCTTCCGACTATCGCGGCGACGTCAACGTCGGCTCGGGCGCGTCGATCCGCCTCGCAGACGTCGCCGCCAGGCTCGCCACGCTCGCCGGCCGGCGCGACCTTCTGCAGCTCGGCGCCCTGCCGGATCGGCCCGAGGAACCGCCGTTTGTTGTTGCGGACACGCGCATTTTGCGGAAGACGATCGGCTTCGCGCCGCGTTTCGACCTCGACGCGGGGCTTCGCGCCGCGCTCGAATATTGGGCGCGGCTGGAGGGCTGCGATGCGTGAGATCGAAACCAACGCCGCGCGCTGCCCGGTATGTTCGTCGGCCGACATCATCTCGCTTGGTCCGGCCTTCGCTGTTCCGATCCTCATGAACCGGCTTTACGCGACGCACGACCAAGCACGCTCCGCGCCAACCGGCGACGTGCAACTCGGGCGCTGCGCAAGTTGCGGCTTCACTTGGAACCGCGCCTTTCGCCCAGACCTGATCACATATGACGGCGACTATGAGAACGAGCAATCGCTGTCGCAAGTCTTCATGGACCATCTGGACAACCGCGTCGCCGACGTGCTCGGCGCGGCGCAGAATTTGAAATATCTCGAGGTAGGGTGCGGCCAGGGATCCTTTCTCGCTCGCGTCGCGAAAGCCGCCGGGGATCGTTTGATCGCGGCCGAAGGATTCGACCCGGCTTGGCGCGGCGCCGAGGGCGACGGCCCGTTTGGGGCGCGCATTCACAAGCGCTATTTCACGCGGGAATCGGCGGCGCTCCTTGCCGCGCCGCCGAATGTGGTGGCGACCCGACACACGATCGAGCACGTCCCCGACCCGCTCGATTTCCTCCGCGCAATCCGCACCGCGCTCGGCGACGCCGCCGAGACGACGATCTTCGTCGAAACACCTTGCATCGATTGGATATTTCGCCACGACGCGATGCAAGACTTCTTCTACGAGCATTGTTCAATCTTCACTGCTCGGGCTTTGGCCACGGCGCTCGAGCGCGCCGGCTTCTACGCTTCGTCGGTTGAGCACGTCTTCGGCGGCCAGTACCTTTGGGCCCGAGCCCGGACGACGCCCGACGGCGCGGCGCGGACGACGCCGGCGCCTGTCGATGCCCGCGACGTCTCGCGCCGACGTGAAGAATTCGTCGCGCACTGGCGGCGCATAGCGGCCGGCGCTGCAAGCAAGGGCCGTTGCGCGATCTGGGGCGCCGGCGCGAAAGGCGTGAACTTCGCCTTGATGACCACGACGATAGCGAGCAGTCCGTTCGATCATGTCGTCGACATCAACCCGGCCAAGCAGGGCCGACGCGTCGCCGGGTCGGGCTTGGAGGCGCTTTCGCCGGATCGGTCGGTCAAGCGCAAGGTCGCCTGCTACTTCGTCATGAACCCGAACTACAGCGACGAGATCGCCGCCTCTCTGAAGGCGCTCGGCTCGGACGCCGAACTCGTGGCGGTCGATGAAGTCAATCGACAATGAAAATCGTTGTGGCCGGTCAGTACCCAAAGTCCGGAATGGAGGCGACGATCTTCGCGCCGATGAGGCGCGCGCCGTTTATGTTGAGGTGGTTCCCGTCGCGATAAAGCAGCTTGCCGTCTAGCGCCATCGAGCAGACCGCGTCCGAACAGAGCATGTGGGCGCTGTCGATCAGGCGCGCGCCGGAGTTCGCCGCGACCGCGGCCGCCAGATCGCCTCCATAGGCACCGAGCTGGCGCTCCAATTCGCCTCTGTCCTCGTCGCAGCGGGTGGACGCGCCGAGCCTTCCCGCGAATTTGCAACGCCCCGGGGCGAACGAAAAAATGGGCACGTCGTTCGCGAGATAGACGGTCTTGCCGGCGGCGCGCAGCAGGCGTATGGCGCGATCCATCTCGGCGCGCAGGCTGGCCCCCTTGGGCGCAGCCTTGAAACGTTCCTTCCAGTCCGCCGACAGGATCACCGTCTTGACCTTGGGTTCCGCGGCAAGCGCCGCATAGACCGTGGCGAACAGCGGGTCGTCGACGAACGGCAGTCCGTCTCCCAAGTACCAACCGACGTTGCGCCCAGGCAGCGCCTCCGCGACGCCGAGGAAGAGGTGCTCCGCGTGACTGTCGCCGAGCAGCACGATCTCCGGCGGGACATCGGCGATCGATTGGCCGCAGCGAAGCGCGCCTTTCTGGTGGTTTGCGAATGGCGGAAACAATTTCGAATAGCAGGGCGCGGAATGAGCGGCGAGATACTGGCCAAATTCGGCCTCCCCGATGTCGCCCTCATTGACGACTCGCGCCAGCGTCGCATTGGGGAAGAGCAGCCCGCCGACGCGAAAGTCCTGCCAACCGACCAGGCCGAGCGCGGCGATCGCCGCGGCGGCCAGCGCGGCGCGCATCGCGGGGTTCGGTCCGAGGCGGATCGGCCTTTCGACGTAGAGATACGTGAACTGCGAAAGCCCGATCGCCACGGCGATCAGCGCCCAGCGCAGAGGCGGGCCAACTTCGCCGCCTTCGCGGATGCGCGCGAACGCGAGCAGCGGCCAATGCCAGAGATAGAGCGGGTAGGAAATCTTGCCGAGCGCAACCATCAATCGATTGGACAAGAGACGAGCGTTGACGAGCGCTTCTGGGCCGGCGGCGATGAGCAGCGTCGCGCCGAGCGTCGGCGCCAGAGCGCGCCAGCCCGGAAAGGGCTGGGCGTTATCGATCAGCAGGAGGCTGGCGGCGATGAGCGCCAGCCCGATCGCCGCCGCGCCGTTGGCGAGCGCCCGCCGCTCATACAACGCGGCGGGAACCGTCAGGGCGAGCGCGGCGCCGAGCAGCAATTCCCAAATGCGCGAAAACACGAGGTAAAAGTCGGCGACGCGGTCAACCTCGCTGAGGTAGAGGTTCAGCGCGAAGGACGCCGCGGCGCAGACGACGGCGAGCGCCCAAAGCGGCCGGCGGAGCCGCGCGCAAGCATAGAGCGCAAGCGGCCAGAGGATGTAGAACTGCTCCTCGATCGCCAGGCTCCACAGATGCAGCAAGGGCTTGAATTGCGCGGCCTCGTCGAAATAACCCGCTTCGGACCAAAGCAGCGCGTTGGAAAGGAAACCGGCCCCGGCGGCGACATGGAGACCGAGCGCCTTGAACTCGCTCGTATCGAGAATGGCCGCGCCAGCCGTGAGGCACGCCGTGAGCACCACAACGAGCGCAGGAAAGATGCGGCGAATGCGCCGCCCATAAAAGTCGCGAAAACGAAAACGTCCCTCATCCATCGCCTCGGCGATGAGCGAGGTGATGAGGAAGCCAGAAATCACGAAGAAGATGTCGACGCCGATGAAGCCGCCGTGCGCCGTCTGGGGAAATGCGTGATAGGCGACGACGCAGGCGACGGCGACTGCGCGCAATCCGTCAATCTCGGTGCGGTATTCGCGGGGCGGAAACTGCACGGTTGTAGGCCTACCTCGAGATTTGGCATGCTAGTCCGAACGCAGGCCTACTTGATTCCACGGATGAGCGGCGCGACCAGACGCCCGCCAGGTTCCATCCCAACCGCGACTGACCCTCGGCGGAGGGGCGGAAATCATCGGCCGTCGCGCTGCTGGCCGAGCCCACGACCGTTCGCGCCGGCGCGCGCCGTCAATCGCCATTCGGGCTCGCGCGATCTCTGTTCGGCTGCGCTCCAATGACAGCGGATTGACTCGCGCGTTCGAAATGCCTTCCGATCGAGCCGCCCTTTCCGGCTATGCCGAGCCACTCGCGCAAGAGCGTGCGGACCATCTTCTGCACCTTGGGCAACGCGCGCTGCAGATAGAAGGGCTCGACGGCGACCAGGACGACCCTTAACGACGGCGGCAAGTCCCGCACCGCGCGGACGCGCCGCAACTGACGGCGCAATACGCCCCGCGTCTCCAGCATCAAAGAGAACGGCATGCGCGTTTGCCGCCGCGGCGTCGCCGCTGTGCGGCGGAAACGCTGAATGAACCGGGTATCGGTCGTCGCGCGCACTGCTCCGTCGACGATCGGGCCATAGATCGCCGCGTGGTCGGCCGCAAAGGCGAACGGAAAGTTGGCGCAAACATCGACATAGGCGTCTTGAATCTTCGGCGTTCGCCAAAGCCCGTAAAACCATCCAGGATGGCTGCCGAACAGCATGCGCAGCCTCCCGACGAGCGACGTCGGATCGGCGATACGCGGCGGCGATGCGATCCTGCGCCGCCCGCCGTCGAGATCGCAACTCAAGACGGTCGCCACGGCCAGTTCGCAGCCGGGCGCGCCGACCGCCAGACTGTACAGAACCTCCAAGTAATTGTCGTCGCTGAGATCGTCGTCGGCGCGCCACATGAACCATGGACTTTCCGCCGCCTGCACGACTGCGAGATAGTTCGCCAGAACGGGAATGTTGGTCGCGTGACGAAAATGGACGAATCGCGCGTCGCGCGCCGCCCAGCTTCGGGCGATCTCGGCGGTTCCGTCCGTCGAGGCGTTGTCGTAAATCAGGACTTTGAAATCGCCAAACGTCTGCCGCGCCAAGCACGCAAGGGATTCGTCGAGCAGATCGGCGCCATTATAGACTGGGACGCCGATCGTGATTGGAACCATCTGCTCATCCTTGGTCGCTTGGCCGCTTCATTCGAGCGTCGGTTCGATGCTACGCCGCCCTTCCGCCAGCCGCCAGATCTTGGTAAGCCGTAACTTACAAATCACTGCTGGATAGCGATGAAAGCGGTCATTCTCGCGGGCGGGCTCGGCACCCGCATTTCCGAGGAATCTCACCTCAGGCCCAAGCCGATGGTCGAGATCGGCGGCATGCCGATCATTTGGCACGTGATGAAGATCTACGCCCATCACGGCATCGAGGACTTCGTCATTTGCCTCGGCTACAAGGGCTACATGATCAAGGAGTATTTCTCCAACTACTTCCTCCACGCTTCCGACGTGACGATCGACGCGCGGACCAATGGCGCCACCTTCCACAACACCCACGCCGAACCCTGGCGGATCACGCTGGTCGACACCGGCGAGCAGACGCAGACTGGCGGCCGGCTGAAGCGCGTCGGCCAATATCTCGATCCGAGCGAGCCGTTCTGCTTCACCTACGGCGACGGCGTCGCCGACATCGACATTTCCGCCGAAATCGCCTTCCACCGCAGCCACGGCCGCAAGGCGACGCTGACCGCGGTGATCCCGCCGGGGCGCTACGGCGCGCTGTCGCTCGCCGACGACCGCGTCGAGCGCTTCGTCGAGAAGCCGCCCGGCGACCAGGGCTACGTCAACGGCGGATTCTTCGTCCTCGACCCGTCGGTGATCGGGTTGATCGCCGGCGACCAAACGCCCTGGGAGGCGGAACCGCTGGAGACGCTCGCCGCGCGCGGCGAGCTGATGGCCTATCGCCATTCCGGCTTCTGGCAACCGATGGACACGCTGCGCGACAAGAACCTGCTCGAGAGCCATTGGGATTCGGGGCGCGCGCCGTGGAAACTGTGGGCGTGAGCGCGCCGCTTCCCTCGCCGGATTTCTGGCGCGGCCGCCGCGTGCTGTTGACCGGCCACACCGGCTTCAAGGGAAGCTGGACCGCGCTTTGGCTGAACAAGCTCGGCGCGCGGACGACCGGCTTCGCGCTGCCGCCCGATTCCGACCCGTCGCTGTTTTCGCTCGCCGGCGTCGATCAGGATCTCGATTCGCGCTTCGGCGATCTGCGCGCGGCGGAAGCGGTCGCCGCCGCGGTCGCGGCGGCCGACCCCGAGATCGTGCTGCACTACGCCGCCCAGCCGCTGGTGCGCCGCGCGATCGCCGATCCGGTCGAAACGATCGCCGTCAACGCGCTCGGCCTCGCCCATCTGCTCGCCGCGCTGCGCGATCGCCCGGCGCTGAAGCGCGTGCTCGTCGTCACCTCCGACAAGGTCTACGACAACCACGAGCTCGACGTCGCCTTCGAAGAGGACGACCCGCTCGGCGGCAAGGACCCCTACTCCGCCTCCAAGGCGGCGGCGGAAATCATCGCCCGCTCCTTCGCCCGGACGTATTTCACCGCGAGAGGCGTGGCGCTTTTGACCGCGCGCGGCGGCAACGTCATCGGCGGCGGCGACTATTCCGAGGACCGCATCGTCCCCGACATCGTGCGCGCCTGGTCGCAGGGCGCCCGGCCGCTGCTGCGCATGCCGATGGCCACGCGGCCATGGCAGCACGTCCTCGACTGCGTCGGCGGCTATCTCGTCTACGCCGAGCGGGCGCTCGCCGGCGTCCCGCGCGCGCTCAACTTCGGTCCCGACCCCGACGATCCCGTCACCGTCGCCGAGCTGACGCGGGCGATGCTCGCAGCGCTCGGCGCCAGGCCCGAATTCGACGTCGACCCCAATCCCGGAGCGGTCGAGATGAAGACCCTCGCGGTCGACGCCTCGCGTGCGCGCGCGACGCTCGGCTGGCGCAATCGGCTGTCGAGCGCGGCGGCGGTCGGCTGGACCGCCGACTGGCACCGCCGCGTGCGGCTCGGCGAAAGCGCGCGCGCCGTCTCGCTCGGCCAGATCGCCGCCTATGACGCGCTCGAGGCCGCTGCATGAGCGCCGCCATGCCCGCCTGCCGCTCCTGCGGCGCGCCGCTGACGACGACCTTCGTCGATCTCGGCGAAACGCCGCTCGCCAACAGCTACGTCACGGCGGAAGAGGTCGCCCAGGGACGCGAACGGCGGTTTCCGCTGCACGCGCGCGTGTGCGGCCAATGCTTCCTGGTCCAGGTCGACGAGCCGGTCAGTCCCGAGGCGATCTTCTCCGACTACGCCTATTTCTCGTCGATGTCGGATTCCTGGGTCGAGCACGCGCGCCGCTACGCGCTGGCGATGATCGACCGCTTCGCGCTTGGACCCCGCTCGATGGTGGTCGAGATCGCCTCCAACGACGGTTACCTGCTGCGGCATTTCCTCGCCGCCGGCGTGCCGGCGCTCGGCGTCGAGCCGGCGGCCAATGTCGCGGCGGCCGCGGTCGAGAGCGGCGTCCCGACCGAAGTCGCCTTTTTCGGCCGCGCCACCGCCGAGCGGCTCGCCGCGCGTGGGCTCAGCGCCGACATGACCGCCGCCAACAACGTGCTCGCCCATGTGCCGGACATCCGCGATTTCGTCGCCGGCTTCGCCATTCTCCTCGCCGCCGAAGGCGTCGCCACCTTCGAGTTCCCCCACCTGCTCAACCTGATCCGCGACGTGCAGTTCGACACGATCTACCACGAGCATTTTTCCTATCTGTCGCTGACGGCGGTGGAGGCCGCATTCGCCGCGACGGGCCTGCGCGCGTTCGACGTCGAGGAACTGCCGACCCATGGCGGCTCGCTGCGCCTCTACGCCTGCCGCGCCGGCGCCGCGCATCGCGAGAGCGAGCGGCTCCGCGCGCTACGCGCCAAGGAGCGCGCCGCCGGCCTCGACCGGCTCGACGCCTATCGCGGCTTTGCGCCGCGGGTCGAGGCGGTCAAACGCGACTTCCTCGCCTTCCTCGCCGCGGCGCGCGCCGAGGGCAAGCGCGTCGCCGCCTATGGCGCGGCGGCGAAGGGCAACACGTTCCTCAACGTCTGCGGCGTCGGCGCCGACGACATCGTCTGCGTCTTCGACCGCAGCCCGGCCAAGCAGGGCCGGCTGCTGCCCGGCAGCCATATCCCCATCCTCGCGCCGGAACGGCTCGCCGAGGTGCGGCCCGACTATCTGGTCGTCCTGCCGTGGAATCTCTTCGACGAGATCCGCGCCCAGACCACGGCGATCGCCGACTGGGGCGGCCGCTGGCTCGTCGCGCTGCCGCGCCTGAAGGTGATCGCGCCGTGAAATTCGCGCCGACCGAGCTGCAAGGCGTCGCACGCGTTTCGCTCGAGCGCTTCGCCGATTCGCGCGGCTTCTTCGCCCGCCTCCACGATCCCGAGGAATTCGTCGCCGCCGGCTTGCCGTTCGCGCCGCTGCAGACCAGCCTGTCGCGCAATGACACGGCCTTTACCTTGCGCGGCCTGCATTTCCAGACGCCGCCGCACGACGAAGCGAAGTTGGTGCGCGTCGTTCGCGGCGCCGCCTACGACGTCGTCGTCGATCTCAGGCGCGACAGCTCGACCTATAAGCGCTGGATCGCCGCGACGCTCAGCGGCGACAATGGCGACGCCCTGCTGATCCCTGCCGGCTGCGCGCACGGCTTCCTGACGCTCGAAGACGCGACCGACGTGCTCTACCAGATCGACCGCGCCTACGCGCCCGGCCACGCGCGCGGGCTGCGCTACGACGACCCAGCGCTGGCGATTCACTGGCCCGCCTCGCCGCGCGTCATCGCGCCCGCCGACCTTGGATGGCCAGCGCTGGGCGATTGAGCCTCGCCGCGCAGGCTTCGTTTTCCTGGGAGCCTCATCTTGACTCGCCCTCGCGTTGCGAGGGCCTCGAAGGATCATCCAGCGCGCGCCGCAGTCCGCGCCAGGGGCCAACGCGATGTGTAAAGTTTCGTTTGACACATGTAAATTGTCAGTTTACGCTTCCTGGCGACAGGTTGGCGAGGGCGGTGATTGTCGGCTTCCGGCACAAAGGGTTGAGACAGCTTTTTGAGGACGACAACCCCAAAGGCGTCAACGCCGAGCATGTGCGCAAGCTGAAGCAGATCTTAGCGTTGCTCGACGCGGCGCAGGACGTGGACGCTCTCGATTACGCGACCTTTCGTCTGCACGCGCTGAAGGGCGACCTCAAAGGCTTCTGGTCGCTGACCGTGCGCGCCAACTGGCGCGTGATTTTTCGCTTCGAGGGCGGCGCCGCATCGGAGGTTGACCTCGTCGACTACCATTGAAGGAGCTAAGAAGCATGCCAATGAAGAATCCGCCGCATCCCGGCGAGATGGTTGGCGACAGCATCGACGAAATGGGCGTCTCGGTTGTGGACGCTGCGAAGGCGTTGGGCGTCACGCGTCAGCAGTTGCATAACGTCATCGCGGGGCGTAGCGCGATTTCGCCGGAAATGGCGATCCGGCTCGAAAAGGCGCTTGGCAGCACCGCCGACACGTGGCTGCGGTTGCAGGCGAATTATGACTTGGCCCAAGTGCGCGCCAAGGCCATATCCATCAAGGTGACGCGCCTCGCGCCGAAGGTGGCGTGAGTGGAGACTTCCCGCAAGGTCAGCAAAAGGCGCCTGCCGCTCTATGTCGCCGAGTTCCAATTCCGCTATAATAACCGCCTGAACGCGGAAATCTTCGGGGCGGCGATCAAGGAATGCTAAACCGCGCAATAGGCGCGCTCTGTGCAGCCATCCTTGGCGCGCTGGCACTGACGCTGATGGCCGCACCATCATATTGGCCATCCCCAGCTTTCCTGGCACAAGAAAGTCACAAGCCACAGCCCAAGACCAATGGCCTCAGTGAGAAGTCCTACGGCAAACAACGCCGTGCGGAGTTTCTTGTTTGCAAGTTCGACATATTCGACGCTCAAAAAGATCAAGACGACGCCAGCCTTAAACAAACCGAGCAATTCTGCAACGCGACGCCCGATTGGTGGACTATCGGCATTGGCATCGTTACCGCCCTGATCCTTCTCCTCCAAACTGCGGTGTTCGGGCGACAAGCCTTTCGGTTGCGGCAGTCTGTCGACTACATGCACAGCCAAGGCAACGACATGCGCGAGTCCATCGCTCAGGCCGCTAGGTCCGCCGACGCCATGGAAAAAGTCTCAGGGTCGCTCAAGATCAACGCAGATAAGATAGTCGAGAGCGTCGGCATAAACCAAAAGATTGCCGCTCGGCAACAACAATTCGGCGAGATGCAGTTGCGAGCGTATATCGGAGTCACGATTGGCCCCGCAACTTATCAAGACACGAATAATAGATTCGCCGCCGCGCCCATTTTCTTTAATACCGGCCACACGCCAGCGTACCAATTTAGATACAGGGTCATGGCAGAAATTCTTCCGGTTCCGTTGCCAATGGATTACAAATTCAAACTTCCCCCTCGTACTAAGGCAAGTATTTTGGTACCCCCAGGTCAACGGCCAGAAGCATATACGATCGTTAAAGATCGCATCGATGATACTGCCGTCGAAGACGCAAAACGCGGCCGTGGACAATCTCTCTACGTATGGGGGCTGGCTACATATAATGACGCCTTTGGTAAAACTAGACGGGCTACGTTCCTCCAACAGATCTATTGGATCGGAGAACCCGGAAAAGAAACTGTGCGCGGGCTCTATCTGGATAGACATAGCCAATCCAATTAGGACCGCTCGGGCCAAAACCCAATGTTCTGAAAAAGAGAACCGTCTCATCGACTCTCTCCGTCAATTTGGCGACTGGAGAGATAAGATGCTTATTTTTCGATAAAATAACCGTCTGTCAAGTACGGGCCAATCGCCAAAATCGCCAATCGCCAATCGCCAATCGCCAATCGCCAATCGCCAAAATCGTTTCCGATAATCAGAATGTGTGCTATCCTTCTTTCTCGATCGAATCCCACCTCGGGCCGCCCAATGACCGCTTCCGCTCTCTCGACTTCCGCCACCGGCCTGCGCCAAGCCGACCGCGCCCTTGACGCGCCGCAGGCCGTTGATCGCATTGACGATTCCGCAGCGCCGTCAAGCGCCGAGCTTGACGTCGCTTGACAAAACTTGACGAGACTTGACGAAACTTGACGCGCGCATTGACGCGGTCAATCACGACGGTCGGAAATCCTCGACGAAGCGCGTCAGCGCGGCGAGCGGTTGCGCCCGGCCTTCGATTGCCGGCGCCATCGCGCGCTATCCCTCAATTGCCGGCGAGCGAAGCGCCGGCGAGCCAATGGCCGAGCACACGGCGCTCGGCGTCGATCATCTCAGTCAGGTTGTTGGGCGGCATGGCGTGGGTCAGCACCGCCTGCATGCGGATCGAGGGGGCCTGGGCGGCGATCCGCTCCGGCGTGTCGAGCATGACGCCTTTGGGAGCTATTCCGATCCCGTCCCAGACCGGCTCCGGCGCGTGGCACATGACGCAGCGCGTCTGCACCACATCGACGACCGCCTGCGGCGCGCGCGGCAGATCGAGCCCCGCCGCAAGCGTCGGCTGCGGCGCCGGCTCGAGGCCGAGCTCAGGCCGCATGCCGGGCGACGACGCCATCGCGACCCAGAACGCCGCCCAGATCGCCACGGCCGCAACCAGCCACGCCCACCACGGCGCCTTGCCGGCGTCCTCCTCGGCGTGCCAGCGATTGTAGAAGTAGCGCACCAGCGCGCCGGCGACGACCACGCAGGTGACGATCGCCGGGATCGCGGCGCGATTGGCGAAGGTCACCGGATAGTGGTTGGACAGCATCATGAACAGGACAGGCAGCGTGATGTAATTGTTGTGGGTCGAACGCTGCTTGGAGGTCTTCGCCCATTGCGGCTCGGGCGCGCGGCCGGCGATCAGCGCCGCCACCGACTTGCGCTGGTTGGGCATGATGACCAGGAAGACATTGGCGGTCATCATCGTCGCCATCAGCGCGCCAGTGTGGATCAGCGCGCCGCGGCCGGAGAAGACCAGCGAGTAGGCGTAGCTCGTCAGCACGACGTAGCCGAAGCCGACCAGCGCCAGCAGCGCATCGTGCTTGCCCAGCGGCGACTTGCACAGGAGGTCGTAGACCAGCCAGCCGAGCGCCAGCGACCCGACGCCGATCGCCGCCGCCTGCACCGGGCTGAGCGGCGCCACCGCCGGATCGATGAGGAAGACGGTCGATCGGCCATAATAGACCCAGCACAGCAGGCTGAAGCCTGAGATCCAGGTCCAATAGGACTGCCACTTGTGCCAGACGAGGTGATCGGGCAGCTCCGCCGGGGCGAGCGTATATTTGCTCATTTCGTAGAAGCCGCCGGCGTGCACCTGCCACGAGACGCCGGCGACGCCGGTCTTCATGCTCGGCATTTTGCGCAAGCTGGCGTCGAGATGCATGAAGAAGAACGAAGCGCCGATCCAGGCGATGGCCGCGGTCACGTGCAGCCAGCGCAGCAGGATCGAACCCCATTCCCAAAGATAAGGACCCCACGTCGCCATCGTCTTCCCCGCCCTCGTCCGTCGCGACGCGCGCCTCCGTCGCGCGGCGCGCCGACTGCGACCATAACGGCGGGTTCCCCGCTTGCCCACGAAGAATCTCAGGAATATTTTGCGACTGGATAGGCGGCGGAATCGCCCCGTCGCGGGGAAGAAAGCCATGACGACGCCCTTCCATCGCGCCGCGCTCATCGTCGGGGCCGGACACGGCCTCAGCGCCGCGCTCGCCCGTCGGCTGGCGCGCGAGGGGATGCGGGTCGCGCTCGCCGCGCGCAACGTCGACAAGATCGCCGACGTCGCCGAGCAGACCGGCGCGACGACCTACGCCTGCGACGCCACCGACCCCGCGGCGGTGCGGAAGCTGTTCGTGGAGACGGAATCCCGCATCGGCGTTCCCGACCTCGTCGTCTACAATGCGGGTCTTCGCGCACAGGGCGCGCTCGTCGAGATCGACGCGGAAGCGGCGCGCGAGGCGCTGATCGTCAACGCCTATGGCGCGTTCCTGGTGGCGCAGGAGGCGGCGCGGCGCATGATCAAGAGGGGCGACGGCGCGATCTTCTTCACCGGCGCCTCGGCGAGCGTCAAAGGCTACGCAAAGTCGTCGCCGTTCGCGATGGGCAAGTTCGCGCTGCGCGGGCTCGCTCAGAGCCTGGCGCGCGAGCTCGCGCCGCACGGCGTCCACGTCGCCCATTTCGTCATCGACGGCGGCATCCGCGGTCCCGGCCGCATCGTCGACGCCGATCGACCGGACTCGCTGCTCGATCCCGAAGCGATCGCCGAGACCTATCTGCACGCCCTGCGCCAGCCGCGCAGCGCCTGGACCTGGGAATTCGAGCTCAGGCCGTGGGTCGAGCCGTTCTGAGGCGCGCACAAGAGTCTCTTCTCGCCGCAGGAGTCCCTTCTCCCCGCCGGCGGGACTACGACATCCGCACATTTCCAGCCGGCGGCCGCATCGGCCCATCGCCGTCAAGCCGCTTCGCGGCTGCTCCGCTGCGCTTCGCCCGCTTCGCGGTGACTGCGCCGCGCCGACGCGGCGAAGC
>Ga0181529_10004523_pt1 | contig 15002 bp, 14 predicted proteins | sample PEATcosm2014_Bin_36_FD_119763 | JGI IMG/M metagenome (GOLD analysis project Ga0181529, IMG submission 119763) | Peatland microbial communities from MTU Mesocosm Facility, Houghton, MI, USA - PEATcosm2014_Bin10_30_metaG | ecosystem: Environmental > Terrestrial > Soil > Wetlands > Peat | place...
ATCGCCATAGCGCTCTCAGTCGTCGTGCTCGCCTTCACCACCGAGTCCTTCCTGGTCCCCTTCATATTCCTGCTCGAGATAGGCCTCGCGATCCTATATAACTTCGGCACCAATTTCGTCTTCGGGCAGATCTCCTACGTGACCAAGGCTCTAGCCGCGGTGCTCCAGCTCGGCGTGACGATGGACTTCTCGATCTTCCTCCTCGGACGCTACGAGGAGGAGCGGGTCCTGGCAGGTGACCGCCGGGAGGCGATGGCTCAGGCGATGCGCAAGACCTTCCTGACCATCTCCGCGGGGGCCCTCACCGAGATCGCCGGATTCCTGTCGCTCTGCGCCATGTCCCTCGGAATCGGATCCGATATCGGCCTGGTGATGGCCAAGGGAGTCTTCCTCGGGCTCGTCGGGACGATGACCGTACTGCCCGCCGGCATCCTGGCGCTCGACGGGCCGATCCACCACTGCAGGCACAGGCTCGCCCTGCCGAGCTTCAGCTGGATATCCTCCTTCGTCGCGAGACGATACAAGCCGCTCTGCGTCCTCTCCCTTGCCCTGCTCGCGCCGGCCTTCTACGGCGATACCCGCGTCAAGCAGTACTTCAATGTCGAGGAATCCATGCCCAGGGACCTGCCCTCGATCGTGGCCAACGACAAGCTTGAGAGCGAGTACGGGATGACTTCCTCTCACTTCATCCTCATTCCCTCGGACCTGCGCGGCGCGCGGAAGGTCCGCCTTATCGAGCGGATCTCCAAGGTCCGTGGGATCGAGAGCGTCCTGTCCATGGAGGATATCCTCGGCCCGTCGATGCCCGAGGAATTCCTTCCCGACTCCGTTCGCGGGATCTTCGTGCAGGGCGGGCGCGAGCTCCTCGTGGCCAACTCCTCATACAAGATCTCCTCGCCCGAGGGAGACCGCCAGGTAGATGAGATGCGCGCCATCGTCGCCGAGGCCGGCCCTGACTCCCACGTGACGGGGGAGGGCGCCCTCGCCAGGGACCTTTTCCAGGTCGCGACCGCGGATTTCAAGCGAGTGGACTACGTCTCCATCATCGCCATCTTCGCGATCATCGCGCTGCTCTTCGCCTCGATAAGCGTGCCTGTGATCATGGTGGGCTCGATCGAGCTGTCGATCCTCATCAACCTGGCCATCCCGTTCTATATGGGCGAGGCCATCCCGTTCATCGCCCGGATCGTGATCGGCTGCATCCAGCTCGGAGTGACCATCGACTACGCCATCCTCCTGGCGATGCGCTACCGCGAGGAGATCCGGAAGGGGCTGGAGCGGATCGAGGCGATGCGCGCCGCGGTGCGCAGCTCGGGCCGCCTCATCGCGACCAGCGCGCTGACCCTCTTCTCGGCCACCTTCGGGGTCGGGCTGGTTTCGAGAATGGCGCTCCTCAGCTCGCTGTGCATGATGATCGCGCGGGGGGCCGTGATCAGCATGCTCGTCATACTCTTCGTGATGCCGGCCCTCTTCGTGGGCGGAGAGAGGATTATCACGAGGACCAGCCTCGGCTGGGCCCGGCCGCGAAAAGGAGTCGAGCAATGAGCCGGAGAGTTCGCGCGGCCGCCTCGCTCTGCCTCGCGGGAGCGGCCGCTCTTCGTTGCGCCCACGGCGCGTCCGAGTCGCTTAAGGCCGGAATAGCGAAGGACGAGACCGTCTACGCCATTCTCGAGTCCTCGGGCGCCGCGAGGACGGTCGTCGTCAGCGACAGGCTCGAGAATCGAGCCAAGGCCGCGGTGATACAGGACTCCTGCGCGCTCTCCGAGATCGAGAACGTATCCGGCGACGAGGGCTTCGCGGCCTCGGGCCGCTCCTTGACCTGGGCCGCCGCCGGAAAGGATATCTACTATCAAGGGAAGAGCGCCCAGCCCCTGCCGCTCAAGGTCCGGATCACCTATTACCTCGACGGCAAGGAGGCGAGGGCGGAGTCCCTGGCAGGAGCCTCCGGCCTCGTCAGGGTGAGCATGAAGCTCGAGTCGGAGGAGGCGCGGGACAGGATCGTCGACGGCAAGCGCGTCAGGCTGGCCTTGCCCTTCGTCGCGGCCGCGGTGTTCGTCCTCCCCGCATCGGCCGTCGAGGGCCTTGATCTGTCGCCCAACGCGCGATCCATCAGCGACGGCAAGAACGTCATCGTCATGGGACTCCTCTTCCCGGGCCTCGGAGCCGACCTTCGGGCCCTCGGGATCAATGGCGTCGAGCTCCCGGACGAGCTTGCCTTCAGCGGCCGAGCGGCGCGGTTCAGCCTCGGCTCCGTCCTCGTCACCGCGGCTCCGGGCCTGTCGGCCCTCGGAAACCTGGATCCCCGCAAGGGGCTCGAGGGCCTCGATCCCTACGCCCTGACCGGCGGCCTGAAGGTCCTCGCGGAGAAGGGCGACCTCATACAGGACGCCGTCCGGCAGCTCCATGACGGGAGCGTCCGGCTCCGGGACGGCATGGATGGCGCCATCGACCGGCTGGCACCCGAACTCGACTCCTACCGGCCAGTCATCGACGGAGCGCTGGCCTTTCTGACTAGCGAAAATAAAATAACTTCCGCGCGACGGCTCCTGGCAGCAGCCGAGGCCATCTCGGAATTCGACCAGGCTAATCCGGGCGACGCCGAGGCCCTCGTGGCGCTGTTGGGCGACAAGGGCAGGGCCGAGATCACGAAGACCCTGGCGGACGCGCGCGATCTCGACCTGTCGAGCCTGGCGAGCATGCCGTTCGCAGGCCTCCTCCTCAACGACGCGAACATCAAGGGCCTGAGGCAGACGCTATCCGACTCCGAGTCCTTCTACCGGAGCGTCGACGAGAAGCGCCTCAAGGCGGCCCGCGACTTCTGCGACGGCGCGCCGGACTACTCCCGGTTGGCGTCCGACCTCGCCTCCGCCTGCCAGGCATATGACTCCTCGAAGGCCGAGGGCCTGCGCGGCCTCTCCTCGTCGAGGCCGCCCGACGAGGCCGCCGGGCTCCTGTCGTCCGTGGGCGGGCGCGCAGCCTTGGCAGAAAAGGTCGCGGCTCTGCCCGGTCTCTCCGAAGCGGAGCGCTCGGCCATATCCTACATGCTCCGCGCCGAGCCCGCCGTCGAGGCCGCCAGGGCCTCAAGCGATTACGTTCTCTCGCAGCTCGCTCCGGCCCTCGCTAAGGCCGCCGCGGAGAGCCGGGCCTCGCAGGGGGCCATCGCCTCCGCCGCGGCCTTCGCTTCCTCCTCCCCGGAGAAATGGATGGACTCCTTCGTCGCAGGTCTCCTCGCGCAGAGGGACGAGCAGGCGAAGAACCGCGGCGCGCTTGAGGTCGCGCTGACCTCGCTGTCCCTCGTCTCGAAGAACGGCGGCGTCAAGAAGACCGTCGCCAAGGTCGAGGCCGTACAGGCGGACCTCGCGGCCCTCGAGCCGGCCCTCTCGAATCTGGAGGGTCTCGTCGGCAAGGGCGAGATCCAGGGGCTCCTGTCGAGCCCGGCCCTCGGGCCCGAGCTCGGCACCCTGGTCGCCGACCTCCGGAACTGCCGCGAGCTCCTCGCCCTGGCCGATTACGTCGTGCGTGAGGACAACCTCGAGGCCGCGCGCGAGCTCGCCGCCTCCGCGCCCGACCTGGCCAAGGGGCTCATGGACCTGCGCGACGGGTCGGACCGCCTGGCCGAGGGCCTGGGAGCGCTGGACGAAGGGTTCACGAAATATAATCTGGAGGGTATCCAGCCCCTCGCGAGCAAGCTCGGCGGGTACGCCGATACCCTGGCCGGCCTGCGAGGCGCGGCCGAAACGCTCCTCGATCTCTCGGCCTCCTACGACAACTTCTCGGGACTTGGGCCGGGCATGGAGGGACGCGTCAGGTTCGTGATGCGCACGGACGGGATCGCGGCCCGATAAGGCGCCGCGGCAGGCGAGAAGGCTAGCAGTCCGAGCCGCTAGGCCCTCCCGAGGCCGACCGCTTTTCCCCCTCGAGCCTCGTCCGGGCCGTCTCGAGGTAGTTCTCATCCCTTTCGATGCCGATGTATCCGCGGCCGAGCCGGAGCGCCGCGATCAGGGTCGTCCCGCTTCCGCAGAACGGGTCGAGGACGACCTGACCCTCCAGCGTGCTCAATTCGATGAGCAGTTCCATCAGCCTCAGGGGCTTTTGGGTCGGGTGCAGGCCCGTATCGGATTTTTGGGCCTGAATCCTCACGATATTGTCCGGCCGCTGTCCGTATCGCTGAAGCGCCGCCTCGTTGTACGCGCCGACAGAGCGCTCGAGCACGTTGTCCGCTATCGTCCCTCCGATCCGGTAGGGCTTGGTGAACCATAGGATGGGCTCGAAGGTCGGGCGAAGATTGCCGACCTTCCATCCCTCCCACTTCTTGGCCGCCGAGTCGTCGCCTCGCCTCTCGAATATGACGCTGATCCTCTGGGCGCGGTGCGCCGCGCGCTCCTTTTCCCAGGCGAGCATGTCCTTGTACGTGAATCCGGCGTCCTCGAAGGCGGCGACGCAGCGGTGCGCCATGCGCCGCCCGGCGAATACGAAGGCGCTGGAGCCCGGCTTCAGCACGCGAAGCCAGTCGCCGACCCAGGCGCTTACCCACTCGTAGTACTGCCGCGGGATCTGCCGATCCGCCCCGGACCAGCCGTTCAGCGGCTTGCCGCGCTTCCTGAAGACGGCGCCCGCCTTTTCTTGAGCCGGACTCGAGCCGAGGTAGGCGGCGTTGGTGTTGGCATGGAGCACGTCCCAATCGTCGGCGCCGATGCCGTAGGGAATGTCGCTCAGGATCAGGTGGACCGACTCGTCCTCTATGCGCCTGAGCAGCTCGAGGGAGTCCCCGGCGTAGAGCTGGCCTGGAGCGAGGGGGCTCGTCCCCGATCCTGGCTTAAGGGTTCCGCCTGTCCGCATGGCTCCGCTCGTGACTGACAGTATATCAACCGCAGGATGAAGCGCCCAGCTCCCAGGGCGGCTCGTCGAGCGCGGCACGCCGCCGGCCTCGGCTCCTCTTGCTTGCCGTTGTATTTCGGCGGAGCGCGGAGGCGGTGCAGCCCCCGTCGCAGACTATGTCGACGCCGGTGAGATAGCCCATGCGCTCGTCGGCGCAGGCGAGCAGGAGCCGCGCGATCTCTTCCGGCTTCCCGAAACGCTTTATGGCGCATTTGCCGATATACGCCGATGCCTCGTCCTTCTCGAGCTCCCCCATCGGCGTCTCGAAGTTGCCGGGGGACACCGAGACCACGCGCGAGCCCTTTTCTCCGAATCGCGCGGCATCGGTCTTCGCGTACCATATCGCGAAGTCCTTCGATATTCCGTACGCGACGCTCGGCCTCAATCCTATCGGGAAGAGGTTCACCCGCCTCATCATCGCGCGCATGAACCTATCGCGATCGACGCGCGCGAGAGGGTATCTCCGCCTCGGCAGGATTATCCTGGGCGCGAGGTATGCGGCCATCGACGAGACGTCTACGATGCAGGACCCCGACTCCATGACCGGGAAGAAGGCGTCGTTGACGTTCATCGTCCCCAATGCGTTGGCCTCCATGATCGAGCGCGCGTCGCCCATGTGCGGAGAAAGCCCGGCGGCGTGGATGACCGCCGCGATCCTCCCTCGCTCGCGGGCGAAATCCGCGACTCTCAACGCCGATTCCCTGTCGGCCAGATCGCAGGCGCAGGTTTGTGCGTCGATCCCCCCGACGCGGAGTTCGGCGGCGGCCAGCTCGAGCTTCGACCCGGTCCTGCCGACCAGGATAACGCTCGAGCCTTCGCCGAGGAGCCGGGCGGCGGCCAATCCAATTCCGCTTCCGCCGCCGGTGATGACGCATATCTTGTCGTCCTTCATGGCGGCCACCCTAGATCTTCCCTTCCGACTTCAGCCATGAGACCGTATCCATGATGGTCTCGGCGAAGGGCCTGGAGCGATAGCCGAGCTCTTTCTCGGCCTTCGCCGACGAGAACTCGTTGTTCCGGGCGAGATTGTAGATCGAGTACGTCGTGAGCTTGGGACGATTCCCGGTGAGCCCGGCCATGAAGGAAGCCAAGACTGCCATGAAAGAAGCGGCCCAGACGGGGAGGATCGTCTTCACCTCCTTGGCTCCGCTGGCCTCGCTCACGAGCTTGAACATCGCGCGCATCGAGACGCACTCGTTGCCGAGGATGTAGGACTCCCCCCTACGGCCCCTCTCGCAGCAGGCGATCACGCCTGCCGCCAGGTCCCTGACGTCGGCCGCGTTGAAGCTGCCCGCGACCCCCGCGCTCATGCCTCCCCTCGCGTAATCGATGATGAAGCTCGCGACGGGCCCGTAGGCGTAGTCCCCGGGGCCGGCGATGCCCGTCGGGCAGACGATCGAAGCGTCCAGCCCCTTGTCTCGCACGGCGTCGAGGACGATCTGCGAGGCCTCGGCCTTGGTCTGGCCGTAGAAGCCTATGATCGGCGCGCTTTCGTAGCGCTCGACCTCGACGATCGGCTCGCCCTTGGGCCGCTCGGGGATCGCCCCGGTCGAGCCCACGTAGACGAGCTTCCTGACCCCGTGCTCGAGACACTTGTCCACGACGTTCCTCGTGCCTTCCACATTGACCTCGTGGACCTTCTTGCTATACTCCGGCGTCACCGTGACGATGCTCGCGCAGTGGATGACCACGGTCTCGGCGTGGCCGCCGGGCGCGAAGAAGCGCTCGAGCGATGCGATATCGGTCACGTCCCCGACGAGGACCTCGATGCCTTTCGGGACGCGCTCGGCCGCCGGGTCACCCTTGAGCACGAGGGCGCGGACCTCCTTGCCCTCGGCCGCGAGCTGCCTGGCTATGCTCGAGCCGAGGTTCCCCGCGGCTCCCGTCAACAGATACAGTGTCTTGTCCATGCCTGCCACTCCTCGGGAGCGCTCGCTGCCTCGTGGCGCGGCGCTCTATCCTGACCCGAGTATCGCGGCGGTCGGTAAAGCCAAGGTAAACTGAGCGCGGAATCCGGGCGGAGAGGGGGATTGCGGGGAGGCGCGAGGGCTTTCTTCTATCTATGAGTTCGCGCGCAAGGGCAGACTTACGATGAATCGGCTGCCCTCGCCGAGCCGGCTTTGGGCCTCCAGCCTTCCGCCCGAGAGCGAGACGACCCTCCGGGCGATCGCTAAGCCGAGGCCGAGGCCCTTCGACGATCGGGAGCCGTCGCCCTGGTAGTACTTCTCGAAGGCCCGCTCGAGCTCCTCCTTCGCCATGCCCTTGCCCGTGTCGGCGATCTCCGCCACCGCCCAATCCGCCTCTCGCTTGAGGGCGAGGGTGATCTTGCCACCCTGCGGGGTGAACTTGACGGCGTTGCCGATGATGTTGATCCAGACGTGCTGCATCAGGTCCGCGCTGCCCAGGAAGGTCGCGCTCTCGAGCTCGGCGCTCAAGTCGATGCCCTTGGCCGTCCACTGCGGCGAGAGGAGTATGGCGCAGCGCTTGATCTGCTCGTCGAGGGAGTAGGGCGCCTTGTCGGCGATGAACTGCTGTGAGTCGAGCTTGGTCATGAGGAGGGCGCTCGTCGCCATGCCGGCGAGGCGGTCGGATTCCGCGGCGATTATCTGGAGGTACTGGACGCGCTCTTCCTCGGACACCTTCTCCTCGAGCAGGAGCCGCGCGAACCCGTTGATCGAGGTGATGGGCGTCTTGAACTCGTGGGAGAAGTGATTGATGAAGTCGTCGCGTAGGGTCTGGATGCTCCGCAGCTCCTCGCACATCGCGTTGAAGTTGGCGAAGACTTCGTGGTAGAGGCCCGATCCCACGTCCTCGAGCCTCACCTCGAAGCTGCCAGCCGCCACCGTCTCGATGGCGTTCAGCAGCTTGGAAGTGTAGCGGTTGGTCGCCTGGTAGCTCGCGTAGGAGACGAGGCCCAGGAGGAGCCCCATCGGGCCGATCATGCCGATCATGTCGATCGGGTCGTACAGGACATTCCGGCCCAACACGACGTTGACGAAGAACTCGATGGCCCCGAAGGAGAACACCGAGGCTATGATGATGCCGACGGCCGAGAGGATCGCGCCCCGCCTCAGCATCCTCTCGCTCCTCGAAGAGCGCCTTCCCCTCATTGGCCCTCCTTCGGGATTTCGGCCTTGTAGCCTATTCCCTTCACCGCCACGATCTCGATTCCGCCAAAGTCCTTGAGCCTGCCGCGGAGCCTGCTGACATGGGTCTTGACGGTATCCTCGGCGCTCTCAGAGTCCGAGCCCCAAATGTCGTCCATGAGCTGACCCTTCGTGTAGATTCGGCCCGGAAACGCGAGCAGCTTGAACAGCAGCTCGAATTCCTTCTTGGGGAGCTCTATGGAAGTTACCCCCTTCGAAATCGTGTAGGTCAAGGGATCGAGCCTCGCGCCCCCGACTTCGATCGCCTCGTCGGCGAGGGCGCGGGACCTCCTCAGGAGAGCATGGATCCGCCAGAGCAGCTCCTCGTAGTTCACGGGCTTCGTCATGTAATCGTCGGTGCCGGAGCGGAAGCCCATCCTCTTCGCGTCGAAGGACTGGTTCGCCGTGAGCATCAGCACCGGGATGTCGAACCCCCTTCGCCTGAGGTTCTGGACGAGCTCGAAGCCGTCCATGCGCGGCATCATGATGTCGGCGATCAGCAGATCGACTCGATTGGCTTCCATAGTCGCGAGCGCATCCCTCCCGTCGCCGGCGCAGAGGACCTCGTAATTGGCCTTCAGCCTGTGGCTGATCAAGAGTCGGACGTTCGGGTCGTCTTCCGCGATCAGGATGACTGCCATGCCTCCTCCGCCGCTATCCTACCGTACCGGCGCTCCTTCGCTCAACCGCGCGGGAAGATCCGCTTCGAGGCATGAGCGTGAGTCCGCATAGGAAGGCGATCGAGGCGAAGCCGCCGGCGGTCAGAAAGGCCGCGTGGATGCCGCCGAGGGCTATAGGGGCGGCTCCCCCGGACTGGGCTCCACCCTTGGAGAAGGCGACCATCAGCGACAGCCCGAGGGCGCCGCCGGCGTTGGTCAAGGTCTGGATCGTCCCGGACACCGCCCCGCTGTCCTTCGAGGGTACGCCGCCCAGGATGGCCGTATTCAGGGGCATGAAGACGAAGCCTCCGGCGAGCCCGAGGATCACCATCGGGAGGAGGACGCTCCCCCAATAGCTGCTCGCCGGCCCGAGCCGCAGCAGCAGGAGGGCCCCGAGGACCTGGAGCGAGGCGCCGCTCAAGGCGAGGAGCCTGGGCCGAACGCGCTTGAGCATCTTGGGCATGGCGCTGGACACCAGGATGAGAGTCGCGATCAGGGGCAGGATGGCGAGGCCCGTGTCGATGGGGCGGAAATGGAGGATGTCCTGCAAATACTGAGTGATAAAAAAATAGATTCCGATGTTGCCCATGGAGAAGAAGAGCAGGCTCGAGAACCCCCCGGCCCTGTTCCGGTCGGTAAAGACCCATGGAGGGAGCAGGGGGCCTTCGGTATTGCGCTCCCGCAGGACGAAGAGGCCGAGGATGAGGACCGCGAGGCCCACGACCCAGGCGGCTCCGAGCGGGGCAGGCCCCGCTTGAGCCAGGTCGATGAAGCCATAGGAGAGGAAACCGAGTCCCAGGGTCACGAGCAAGGCTCCCGGCAGATCGAAGGCTCTCCGATGGCGCTCCGGCTCCTGGAGCAGGCCGGGGGCCCCGAGGAGGACGGCCGCGCCGATCGGGGCGTTGATGAAGAAGATCCAGCGCCACGAGAGCCACTGGGTGATAGCTCCGCCCAAGGCCAGGCCCAGGATCCCCGAAAGGCCGAAGGTGATCGAGTAGAGGGCGAGGGCGCGGTTCCGGGAGGGGCCTTCCGCGAAGGTGCTCGCGATGATGGAGAGGGTGTTGGGCGCGATCAGGGCTGCTCCAAGCCCCTGGAGGGCCCTCGCCACGACGAAGGTTAGGCGATCGGGCGCCAGGCCGCACGCGACCGAGGCCAGGCTGAAGAGCAGAACTCCCCAGCCGAAGACGCGCTTGCGACCGAGGATGTCCCCCGCTCGGCCGCCCAGGATGAGGAAGCCTCCGTAGGCCAGCATATAGGCATTGACGACCCAGGACAGGGCCGAGGGCGAAAAGCCCAGGCCGTCCCGCAAACGCGGCAGAGCGATGTTCACGATCGTCGTGTCCAGGCCCGTCATGAGGAAGGCGAGCAGGACGATAGCGAGGCCCAGTGAGCCTGCTTCGGTCCTCGGTTTCCGGCACCTTGTCATGGCATCTCCTAAAAAACGGAGGAGCCCTCCGTTTTACGAAATAAAATACGGAGGATGCCTCCACTTGTCAAGAAGGCTCGAAAGGCCTTATGTTTCATGGCAGACCATGGCCGAGACGAAGCGAATCCAAGCGCCCAAGAAACCCCGCGCCGACGCGACGCGGAACTACCAGACGATCCTGGCCGCGGCGAAAAAAGTCGCGGCTCAGAAAGGCGCCGAGCTCTCCCTTGAGGAAGTGGCCCGCCAGGCCCACGTGGGCATCGGCACGATCTACCGCCATTTCCCGACCAAGCTCGAACTCTCAGCGGCGATCTATAACGATCAGCTAGAGGATCTTTTGAAGCGCCTGAAACTGGTCCCCAAAGGCGCCGACTCGGGGGAAGGGCTCCTGGCCTGGCTGGGCGAGGTGGCGGAGCGGATGATCACCTACAGCGGACTCGTGTCCTGCTTCGACATGGCCAAGTCGAGCAGGCCCGATTCCGAATTCTGGAAGTGGAAGACCGAGCTCATCAAGGTGGGCACAGAAGTGCTGAGCGCGGCCCAAAAAGGCGCCCGGTTTCGCGCGGGCCTCTCCATAGGAGAGCTACTCGGCTTGGTCGATGCCCTGGTGCTGGCCTCGAGCCACTCTCCTCGGGCTCGAGCGACATTGCGTCGGTGGCTCGCGGTGATGGGCGAGGGCCTAAGGCCCTGACGGAGCCTCGATTCCCGGACCGCGATATTGACGCAAAGCGATCCCCGCGAGGTCTGAGTCCCCTCAAACCGCCAGGCTAGAGCGGCATCAACCCAATTTCACCGCAGTCGCGAGGTAATGTGCCGCGCTCCACCTCCGGACAGAGGGCTTCGAGAATCCCGCCTCGCCTAGGAGGGCGATGATCTCCCCCTCGCCGATTCGCTCCGAGCTCGGGGGACCGAAGGCAGCGCCCTTAAGGAATTCGATGATTGCTATCCTCCCGCCGGGCTTGAGGGCGCGGTGGAGATCGCGGAGCATCCTCGCCTTATCCTCGACTTCGTGAAGGACGGTATACATCAAGGCCAGGGACCCTACGCCGTCCGACAGGCCCAGACCCTCCTCGGTGGAGAGGATCGCGTGGAGGTTGTCCCTGCCCGACGCGGCTCGCTTGCGCTCGATGAGGGCGACGGCCGCGCTCTGGATGTCGACCGCGAAGACTTCGCCTTCTTCGCCCACCATCTCGGATGCGGGAAGGGCAAAGTAGCCGGAACCGGCGCCGACGTCGATGACCCTGTCGCCCCGCTCGACCCCTAGCCGCCTGAGCGCCCCCTTCGGGGGCATGAGGAGCCTTCGAAGGGGATTGTCCAGGTGCCCGAGGTTATTGGGATTGAAGCGGCGCGCCATCGCGCTCTTCCTCGTCCTCGCGCATGTGCTTCCACACCTGTCGCTTCTTCCAGTGGTTCCGCCCCGCGCGCGACGCGTGGCCGCCCTTGAAGATGAGCTGGGACAGGATGAGGATGCCTATCGCCTGCCAGAAGCCGATCGCGGGAAGCTTGAAGATAGCCGGCATGAGGGCGTTCCAGAGCCACATGGTAACCGCGCCGCAGAGCGTGAAGAGGCCGGGAACGAGCACGACTATCCCGACCACCATGCCTATCTTCGCTCCCACCGACCATTCGGACCAGGGCTTGTGATGCCTATGTCCCATTTTCGAATCGCTCATTTCGCACCTCCAGTGCCGAGGATTTTCAGTCCTCCATCCAGTATTCGAGAGCCGCGGCGAGCTTCCGCAGGGCGCGGCGCTTCCGCGACATCAAGGTATCGATCGGGACCCCCGTCTTCTCGGACAGCTCGCGGAAGGCGTGGCCGTCGAGGGCCTGCGCCTGGATCACCTCCCGCTGCTCTCTCGGGAGGCCCTCGATCGCCACCGCGAGGGCTTCCTCGAGCTCGTCCCTGACGAGGGCGTCGGAGGGGTCGAAGCCGGCCTGCGCCGTGATCTCCTCGATCGCCTCCTCGGAGAGCTCGACCGCGCCCGAGCGCCTGCGAGCGTCGGCCCGCCTCCAGAGGTCGATGAGGCGGTTGCGCATGGAAGCGAAGATCCAGCCGGCGACATCCTCGACCATGGAAAGGGCGTCGGCGTTCGCGATCGCCGCTATGAAGGCGTCCTGAAGCGCGTCCTCGGCGCTCGATTCGTCCGGCGCGTGCCTGATGGCCCAGTCTAGGAACCCCCGCTTTCGTTCCCGGTAGGCCCTCTCGATCGTGGCCGTCGCTTGGGCGGCAGTGTCATTCACGCTCATGGCCTCCATTATGAACTACGATCGGCCGGGCGTTTTCGTGCATTGGCGACCAATAATTCCGATTTTCCCTTGGAACGCGTTCGGGGCGGTGTCGTCCCTTGCCGCCGCGCGCGACCCTCCGCCTTCATTCTGGCCTCGCCGTCGAGGGGCTCATCGAGGGCATGATCGACATGGTGAGGCGCACGAGCCTGTTCCGCAGCGCGGACTGCAGCCTGAACGAGCTCGCGCGCCGCACCGGCATCTCGCGCGGCCAGGCCTCCGAGCTCCTCAACGACCGCATGGGAACGAACTACGCGAGCTTCATCAACGGCTTCCGAGTCGAGGCGTCCAAGACCCTGCTCGCGAGCAGGCCCTAGCTCTCCGTCCTCGAAGTAGGGCTCGATGTAGGCTTCGGCAACAAAACCTCTTTCAACGAAGCCTTCCGTCGGGCCGAGGGAACTTCCCCCAGCGAATACCTAAGGACGGCCGCGGAAGGACGAAGGGGAAGAGCCCGTGACGAGACACTTCATGAGTATCGCCGTATGCGCGGCCGTGGTCGCGCTCTGCGGCTGCGCGAGCCAGGAACGTTCGGCGGTGGATCCGCCGGCGGGCAAAACAGGCGGCCCGATCCTGGACGTAGGCACCGACTCAGGCGGGACTCCCATGCGTCGATTCGGGCGCTTTGTCGAGAAGCTGAAGGCGTACCAGAGCGCGGGCATTCCACCCGGCGAGGTCCTCAGGATGGCGACCACGGGCAACGCGCGCATACTGAGGATGGAGAATGAGACCTGGGCAGTAAGGCCGGGCCTCATGGCCGATTTGATGGCCTGCGCCGGAGACCCGACCGCCGGTGTCGCCGCGCTGCGGATAGCCTATTGGCTGGGCATCGTCCTGGAAGCGATAAGTTTCGCTCAGTTGGCGTACCCCAGCCTAGGCAAAGCCACGATGATCGTCATCGCGTGGGCACACTTCACCTTGCTGTAAGGCGTGCGCTCCAATCTTATTCCGATCGGGACAGCCCTGCCCCAGCTGATCATGAGCGCCGCTCTGTTCGTGTTCTATGGCGCCTGCTCCGCGTTCAAAACCCGTCTCCGGCTTCAGCTCGTCGTTGCCGGGGACCGGGCTTGAACCGGCACGCCGCTTGCGCAGCAAGGGATTTTAAGTCCCTGGTGTCTACCAATTCCACCACCCCGGCGAGCTTCCCTATAATCGCAGACTAGCCGGTGCGACGGGTCGTGGTCAAGGCTGAAGTCTTTCTTCTAAAGGCATTCCAGGGACAGGCGAGCGTCGAGATCGAAGGTCAGGCGGCGCTCGCAGTAGGCTTCGGTATCCAGCTGGCTCAGCCTTCCCCCGACGGCGAGGGCGAGCTCGGTCGCGAGGGCGGGCAGGTCGCCGGGCGGGAGGACGTCGCGCACAATAGCCATGAGGCGCCCATCGCAGTCCTGGTCCAGGGCGAGCTGAGCCTTGGGCTGGAGCCCCGCATTGATCATCCGGTCATGGACGTCCGCGAGGAGCTCGCCGAGGGCGAGGCCCAGGGTCTGGGCCACCTGCGCCGGAATCCGGGCCTCGACGCCGCTCGAGAACTCGACGTCCATTGCGCCTCCGAGCCCGCGCTCGACCGCTCGGACGAATGTCTCGCACCACCGGCCCAATTGGACGCGGCCGTCGTCCTCCTCGGCGACGGACAGGTCGTAGATCGCCGCGAGGATCAGCATCTGACTGGTGGCTCTATTGATGGCCGCGGAGGCGCTCGCCGGAGGGCAGCGGTCCTGCTGCCTCAGGAGCTGCAATAGGAGCCTCAAGCTCTCGTTAAGGCCCGTGCTCTTCGAGCTTCTCATGTTCGAGCCTCCTTCTTGGCCGCTTCCATGAGCTTGAGTCTCGGGCTGAAGGTTCGCAGGCGAGTGACGGGCCGCCGGAGCGTCGGCGAGGGGAGAAGAACGAGGCCGCGATTGGGCAGGGCAGAGCTGTCCCGCGGCTTCTCAGCCTGCTCGGCCCTGGGAGCCGGAAGCTGGCTTCCCTGCGGAGTCTCCAGCACCTCGAGAAACTCGCTCTCGAGCATCTTGCGGATCGTTTTAAGGCTTTCCTCTCCCGAGTTCACGCGCCTTCCCACTTTGGCGGACAGCATCAGGCCGAAGGCCGCCGAGAAGATCAGGCCGAGGAAGACCACGGCGAGGTTGACGAGCGTCGCGGAGCGCGCGAGGGCAGTAGCCTGCACGGCCCCGGCGTTTCCGTCGGCCATTCTTCGGGCGATCATTTCGTCGAGGGATGCCTGAAGTTCCGCGGAGGCGTTGTTGCCCGCGCGCAAAGCCTGGACGGCCGCGTCCCGCTGGCCGGCTGAGGCCATCGCCACGACCTTGCTCAGCAGGGGCGAATAGCCTTTCCATGCGTCGAAGAAATTGTCATAGGCGCTTCGCTCCGCGTCCGAGAGGAGTCTCTCGCCATAGGCGGCGAGGCTGAGCTCGAAGTCGTCCCTGGCCGTCTGGAAGCGCAAGGAAGCGGCCGCCGCTTCGGCGGGGGCGCCGGCAAGGATTATTTCGCGCGCGCTTAGGCCCAGCCTGGGATAGTCGGCCGCCACTCGGAGAAGCTCCGACATGGGGCCGGTCACGCCGGCATAGAGATCAGCGGCGCGTCTCTCCATGTGGCCGAGATCGGACAAACCGTATGCTA
>Ga0181529_10004524_pt1 | contig 15000 bp, 5 predicted proteins | sample PEATcosm2014_Bin_36_FD_119763 | JGI IMG/M metagenome (GOLD analysis project Ga0181529, IMG submission 119763) | Peatland microbial communities from MTU Mesocosm Facility, Houghton, MI, USA - PEATcosm2014_Bin10_30_metaG | ecosystem: Environmental > Terrestrial > Soil > Wetlands > Peat | place...
CTCCGGCGGACAAGATGACAACGAAAGAGCGATCCTCTACGCCGAAATCCGACCGGTTGAGACGGGCCGAATGAAGATCGAGAAGTGCAGACTCATAACTCCGCGTTCTTCAGAGGTTCCCTAAAGTATCGACAGCTATAGAATCTTCTGCCCAAAGGCGGAGCAGGCCAGTTCCACCGCCAGTTCGGCGGTGCGGTTGTGTACGTCGATGATCGGGTTCACCTCCACAATTTCAAACGACGTAAGGCCGCCGTGGTCCGCCACAATCTCCATGGCCAGGTGGGCTTCGCGATAGGTGGCACCACCGCGCACCGGAGTGCCCACGCCGGGCGCGTCCTCGGGATCAATCCAGTCCATGTCGAGCGAGACGTGCACGCCCACCGTGCCCTGGCTGACGAGGTCCAGCGCCTCTTCCATCACCGCTCTCATGCCCCGCTCGTCTATCTCGCGCATGGTGTACACGTGGCCGATCCCGGCGCGGCGAATGTTTTCGCGTTCTCCAGCGTCGATGGAACGCGCGCCCACCACCACCACGTTGGCCGGATCCACCTTGGTCCACGCGCCGTAGATGGAAGCCAGCGCTTCCGGCCCCAGGCCTACGATGGCCGCCAGCGGCATGCCATGCACGTTGCCCGAGGGCGAGGTCTCCGGGGTGTTGATGTCAGAGTGGGCATCGAACCACAGCAGACCGATGCGCTGCTGGCGGCGGCGATGGAACTCCGCCACGCCGGCCACCGAGCCAGCCGCCACCGAGTGGTCGCCGCCCAGCACCAGCGGCGTCATCCCTTCTTCCATGGCCTGCGCAACAGCTTCCGCAGTGCGGGTGCAGGTGTCGGCAATCTCGGTCAGATAGCGGGCGTCGGTCTGGCCGCTCGTCTGGGTCTCGGCAATAGCCACCTCAATGTTGCCGCCGTCGGTAACGCGATGGCCCAAACTCTCCAACCGCGCCTCCAGCCCCGCCACACGCAGCGCCGAAGGACCCATGTCCACCCCGCGGCGGCTGGCGCCCAAATCCAGCGGTACCCCCAGCACCAGAATCTGCCGGGGTTGGTCCACCTGAATCCGATTCTCCCGCTCGGGTAGGTTCCTGCGTGTCTTGTCCCGATCCCCGCTCACCGCTCCATCTCTGCTTTTCAATTCCTCACCGCGCTTTCCGCATTGCGAACTGCCTGCTTGAACAGGTTGGCATCGGAGTATGATATTGGCAACTCGGAGAATTGATTTTTCCTGCTTTTTATGATTCTCCATTCCCCCTCTTCATTGAAAACAACCCTCTTGCCGATAAGCCGGTAGAGAGTCAAGGGGAACATGTTGCGCCTGCTGACCGCGAAGAGGATATCCCTGCCCGCGCTGGCTGTACTGCTAGCCTGCGGCAGGCCTTTTTGCGCGTCCGAAGAACCTGTCGCCGCCACTCTGCGCGCCGTGACCACGATGAACAGCTCTTCCTGCCAGCGCCCGCTGGTCAGTTTTGAAGGCATCGTGACCCACGCCAGGCCCTCGCCCAACGACTTTTTTGTGCAGCAGGATGGCGCGGGACTTTTCGTGGAGAACCCCACCCGGACGCAGGTGGCGGCGGGAGATCGGGTGCGTGTGGAAGGCTCGGTGAACTGCGACCTGCATCCCTCCATCCATGCCAGTAGGATCGTTGGCCTGGGACGCACGGCGCTCCCGGCACCCATTCCGGCCACCTTCAGCCAGTTGATCGAGGGCCGCTACGATGCGGTGCTGGTAAAGTTGCGCGGCTCCGTGCGCAGCGCCGACCCCTCCAGCGGCCCCGATCCGGCGCGCCACGGCGCAATCATCCGCATGATGGCCGACGGGGGTCCGGTGGACGTGGTGGTCCACAACAACGACGGCAATACCCTGGAGACCCTGCTGGACGCCGATGTGGAGGTGACCGGCATTGCCGAGGCCCGCCAGGACGGCAAGCAGCAGCGCACCGGCGTGGTGCTTTATGCGGGCTCGCTGGCCAACGTCCACGTGCTTCACCGTGCCGCGGCAGACCCGTGGAATCTGCCCCCCACGGCAATGGACACCATCATGTCCGCCTACTTCATCCGCAGTCTCACCCGCCGGGTTCGCGTGCATGGCACCGTCACCTACGTGGAACCGGGCCGGACCGTGGTGTTACAGGAAGGCCCGCGCAGCCTGCTGGTGAACACGGAGAGCCCAACACCGCTCCAGGTTGGCGACGAAGTGGATGCCATCGGCTTTCCGCTGGTGAACGACAGCTTCCTGGTGCTGAGCCGCGCCGAGCTGCGCACCACCGGACGCCAGCATCTGCTAAGCGCCCAACCGCAGAGCTGGAACGCGATCTACTCCGGCCGCCACTCGTACGACCTGGTCAGCATCGATGGATACGTGGTGCATGAGATGCACGGCGCCACCGAGGACAGCTATGTAATGGCCGCCGATGGCAAGCTCTTCGGCGCTATTTTCCGCCATCCCGCGAACCCGCCCCCGGGATCAGCCTGGCCCAGGCCGGTAGAGAAGAATCTCCCGATTGGCGCCCAGGTCCGGCTCACCGGCGTCTGCTTCCCCATTGACTCCTACAACCACAATGCCAGCGAGTTGCCGTTCAACATCATGCTGCGCTCGGCCGACGACGTGCAACTGCTCAAGGGTCCTTCGCTGGTGAATACGCGCAACCTGGGCGTGTTGACGGTTGTGCTGCTGTTTATGCTGGTACTGCTGAGCGCGCGCTTCTGGCGGACCGAACGCCGCGTGCGCCGCGAGATGGCGCGGCTGGCCTACAGCGAGCGCCGCCGCAGTCGCATTCTGGAGCAGATCAACGGCTCGGTTCCGCTGGCGGAGATTGTGGAACAAACCTCGGAGCTGGTCTCGTTCCGGCTGCAGGGCGCGCCGTGCTGGGTCCACATTGACGGCGGCGCAAATCTTGGCATCCATCCCAAAAAACTGAGCGGATTCAGGGTGGTGGAGCTGCCGATTCCCTCCCGCTCCGGAGCAACCGCTGGAACCATCTATGCCGCCATCGATCAGCTGACGCCCCCCACGCTCCAGGAAAAGGATGCGCTGTCCATGGCTGCCGGTCTGGTGGAGCTGGCCATTGAGACGCGCAAGACCTACACCGACTTGGTGCATCGATCCGAGTTCGACCAACTGACCAATGTGCAGAACCGCTTTTCGCTGGAGCGCAGTTTGGACCAGCAGATTCGGCAGGCTCGGGCCCAGGCTGGAATCTTCGGGCTTATCTATATTGATTTGAACGGTTTCAAGAAAGTAAACGACCTTTACGGGCACCTGATGGGCGACCGCTTCCTGCAGGAGATCTCTCTGCGCATGAAACGCCAGCTGCGGCCCGGCGATCTGCTGGCCCGGCTGGGCGGCGACGAGTTTTCCGTGCTGGTACCAGAGATTCACAGCCGCACGGAGGTGGAGGAGATCGCCAGCCGCATGGAGCGCTGCTTTGATGAGCCCTTTGCGGCGGATGGTTGCAGCATCCAGGGGTCAGCCGCCATCGGTATTGCCCTCTACCCGGAAGATGGCCGCAGCCGCGAAGCCCTGCTGCGCTCAGCCGATGCCGCCATGTACCTGATGAAGCATGCCCGAAGCGGCCACAGCAAGACTTTGGCAAAAAGCGCCGGAGTGACAGACGGCGACGATTGATCCGACTCCTGTTGATCCGGCCCCTGAAGAGTGTGTAGGTTTCCCACCCTTTTCCGATTTTGACGGCTGCAGGCACGGATCTCTGCCGGCTCCCGCAAAGCTCCGATCTCCAAGATTTCTCCATTGCATGGGGCAATCCTGCCGATATACCGAACAGGGCAGCAACCACCATAGCCTTCTCTGGATCCGAACTGATGAAACGTTCCTTTGCAGTGCGTCTCCTCTTCATTTTGATGGCCTTGCCCGCGGTCTGCGCGGCCACGCCGCTGACCACCCTGCATGCCCTGCGCGCACTGAGCAACGAGGATGTCGCCCTGAATCCCTTCGTCTCGTTTGAGGCCACCGTTGTCTACTTTGACAACGCCATCCACGACTTGAATCTGCAGGATGGCCGGGACGGCATCTTTGTCCACTTCTCCGACGACCTGAATCTGATGCCCGGCGATCGGGTTCGGGTGGAAGGCCGACTGATGCCGAGCTTTCTGCCTTACCTGGCGTCCAGCCGCGTCCAGGTTCTGCACCATGGAAGTCTCCCGGCCGCCCTGACGGTCAGCTTTGGCGATCTGGTGCGCACCCAGTTCGTAAGCATTCGCGTCAAAGTACGGGGACGCATCCGCGCCGCCGACCTGGTCGACTCTTCCGCGGTACCGGCTGGGCGGCTGCAGATGGCCATGGAGGGCGGCTACGTCGATCTGGAGTTGGAGACGCGCGATCTGGCCGCCATGCGCGCCCTCCTGGACACAGAAGTTGAAGTCGAGGGAGTGGCCGGCCGCAAGTTTGACAGCAAGATGCAGCAGACAGGCGTCAGGCTGCGGGTGCTGAGCTTGCACGATATTCACGTCCTGCATCCGGCTCCTGCCGATCCATGGTCGCTGCCTGCCTCCCCACTCGGCTCCATCTTCACCGGCTATCACGTGGTGGACAAGAGCAGTCGGCTGCACGTGCGAGGCGTTTTGACCTACTACGAACCGACCATTGGCGCGGTGCTGCAGAGTGGGCGACAGAGTCTGTGGATCGATACGGCAGGCATCGACAAACTGGAGATTGGCGACCAGACCGACGCCATCGGATTTCCGGTCGCCGACGAGGGCCGCCTGATGCTGATCCAAGCCCAGCTGCGTCCCACCGGCGTGCGCATTCCGGTTGCCCCGCTCAAGGCCCAATGGAGCCAACTGGCAGGCTGGACCCGCAATGCTCCCACTGGCCACGGATTCGATCTGGTCTCCATGGATGCCCGCATCGTCAGTCAGGTGCGCACCGACCACGAAGACCGCTATGTGCTGGACGCCGGGGGATCGGTGTTCTCAGCCATCTTCCGCCATCGCGCGCCTCCCGCGCCGATTCCCGCCTTGCATCAGCTCGCACTGGGCAGCCAAGTGCGGGTTACCGGTATCTGCTGGATTGCCGTCGGCACACCCCAGAACGGCCAGGTGCCCTTCGATATTTTGCTCAGATCTCCAGACGACGTTGTGGTGCTGCACGGGCCGCCGTTGTGGAGCGTACGCAACCTGGCCATTGCGCTGGGCGTTGGCTTCCTGTTCTTCCTGGTCCTGGGTGCACGCACGCTGCTGTTTGAGCGCAGAGCCCGCCAGCAGTCCGCAGCAACTGCCAGGATTGAACGCCGCCGCCGCCGCATTCTTGAAGGCATCAACGCCATGCGCCCGCTGGCCGACGTTGTGGAAGAGATCACCGGCGTAGTGAGCCTGCAGTTGCGGAATGCGCCCTGCTGGTGCAACATTACGGGCGGCGCAACCCTGGGTCCACATCCCAGCAGCACGGCCAAGCTGCACGTGGTGGACTACGCGATTCCGGCACGCGCTGGCGGTCTACTGGGCTCACTGCACGTGGGCTTGCCAACAGCCGCCAAGCCTCCGGACGACCTGGAAGATGCGCTCTCCATGGGCGCTGGGCTGGTGGCGGTGGCCATTGAGTCCCGACGCCTTTATACCGACCTAATCCATCGCTCCGAGTTCGATCAGCTCACCGGGCTCTACAACCGCGCGGCCCTGGACCAGAAGATGGAAGCGCAGATCGAGATTGCCCGCGAACGAGGCAATATCTTCGCCCTCATCTACATTGACTTTGACGACTTCAAGCAGGTCAACGACACCTACGGCCATCGCACCGGCGACCTGTTTCTGGAAGAGGCGGCACTGCGGATGAAAGCCCAACTCCGGCCCTGCGACCAGCTGGCGCGGCTGGGCGGCGACGAATTTGCCGCGCTGGTGACCAACATCCGCAGCCGCGATGAGGTTGAGGAAGTTGCGCTGCGCCTCCAACGTTGCCTCGCCGAGCCTTTCTGCTTCGGCAACCTCAGACTGCCTGGTTCGGCTTCCACCGGCATCGCTCTTTACCCGGCCGACGCCAACAGCGAAGACGGCCTGCTCACCCATGCCGACACCGCCATGTACGCCTCCAAAGCGGAGCGCAAACGCTGGCGCGAGGCTAGCTGAAGGGCTGGGAAGAACGGTCCTGTGGAAATTTTCTTACCTAAGTTCGCTGGGGATCGCGGTGGGGGAGAACTCTGGTTTCCCTGGTCCGAAAATCCGGACCTGGGGCACCCATCCAGGTGGGGTGAACGAACGGTTCCAGAACCTGCCCCTCCGGCGCTAGAGTATCTTCGTTTTTGCAATAGACTTCCGTGCCCCATCCATTTCCGCGTTCTTTGCGGAATGGGTGGGACCCCCAAGAACTTCAGGTCTACACCTTTCGGAAAAATGCTCCAGCGCCCAGTTGAGGCTACATATCTCTTCATAATCAATAACGAAGAAGAGCGACGTATCCCGTACACAAACGCAGCAAAGCCCGGCAAACTGCCGGGCTTTGCTGTAGGTTATGCAGCCAGTTCCGTTGCATCGCCCAAGTGCGCGAAGCGCGTCTGCTGCATGCAATGCCCGCACCGCAGGTGCTGTTATTCGGCGGCCATCTCTTCGGCTTCGCCTTCCTGGCGCATCATTTCCAGCTCGCGTTCGGCGGCTTCGATCTCAGCCGAGACCTCCTGCTGTACGCGGGCGGCGGCTTCTTCGAGCTCCGGTGAGAGCTGCACGTTGCGGTAGTACTCCAGGCCCGTGCCGGCCGGGATGAGACGGCCCACAATGACGTTTTCCTTCAAGCCGCGCAGGTTATCGATTGCGCCGTTGATGGATGCCTCCGTAAGCACACGGGTGGTCTCCTGGAAGCTGGCCGCGGAGATGAACGAATCGGTTGAGAGCGAGGCCTTGGTGATGCCCAGTAGCTGCGGGCGTCCAATGGCCGGACGTCCACCCTTGGCAATCGCCTTCTCGTTCTCCTCGCGGAAGCGGAAGCGGTCCACTTGCTGCTCCACCAGGAAGTTGGTATCGCCCACTTCGTCAATGCGCACCCAGCGCAGCATCTGGCGGACAATCACTTCGATGTGCTTGTCGCTGATGGCCACGCCCTGCAGACGGTAGACTTCCTGAATCTCGTTCACCAGGTAAGACTGCAGTTCCTTCTCGCCGAGCACGGCAAGAATGTCGTGCGGGTTGAGAGGGCCGTCCATCAGCGGATCGCCCGCGCGCAGACGCTCGCCTTCCTGAACGTTGACGTGAATGCCACGCTGCACCGAGTATTCCTTCTCTTCCCCGTTGTCGGCCGTGACGTAGATCTTGCGCTGGCCCTTGGCAATTTCACCAAAGCGGACCACGCCGTCGATCTCACTGATGATGGCCGTCTCACGCGGCTTGCGGGCTTCGAACAGTTCCACAACGCGAGGCAGACCGCCGGTGATGTCCTTGGTACGCGTCGATTCCTTGGGAATCTTGGCGAGAATGTCGCCAGGACCCACCTCGACACCGTCCTCGATCATCAAGTGAGCGCCACGCGGCAGCAGATAGCGCTTGTGGCCCTTGGCGTTCTTCACAATGAACGAAGGCTGGCGCTTTTCGTCCGGAGAGTCACCCACAACCCAACGCGAGAGGCCCGTCACTTCATCGACTTCCTCGTTGAGCGTGATACCTTCCTGGAGATCCTTGAACTGCACCGTACCACCGATTTCAGTGATGATGGAGTAGGTGTAGGGATCCCACTCGGCGAGCAGCTCGCCCAGCTTGACCTGTTGGCCGTCCTTGACGCGGAGCCGAGCGCCGTACACAACCTGGTAGCGCTCCTTCTCACGGTTGCGGTCATCGATGACAGCCAGCCAACCGGAGCGGTTCATGGCCACCTGCGCACCGTCGCGACCCTCAACCGTATTCAGGTTGATGTAGCGAACGAAGCCGTTGTTCTTGGCATCCAGGCGCGACTTGTCGGAAACGCGGCTGGCAACGCCGCCGACGTGGAAGGTACGCATCGTCAGCTGCGTACCAGGCTCGCCGATGGACTGGGCGGCAATGACGCCGCAGGTTTCACCCATCTCCACCATGCGGCCCGAACCCAGGTTGCGGCCATAGCAGAGCGAGCAAACGCCGCGCCGCGACTCGCAGGTGAGCACCGAGCGGATCTTGACGCGCTCCACGCCCGCGCCCTGAATGGCCGAGGCAATGTCTTCGTCAATCTGCTGGTTCACATCGATGGCCAGATTGCCGTCGTAATCCTTGATGCGCTCCAGAGAGACGCGGCCGATGATACGGTCGCGCATGGGCTCAATGATCTCGCCCGACTCCACGATGGAACCAACGTAAATGCCTTCCGTGGTGCCGCAATCGAACTCGGTCACAATGACGTCCTGCGCCACGTCGACAAGACGGCGGGTCAGGTAGCCAGAGTCGGCCGTCTTCAGCGCGGTATCAGCCAGGCCCTTGCGAGCGCCGTGGGTCGAGATGAAGTACTCGAGCACGGTGAGGCCTTCACGGAAGTTGGAGGTAATGGGGGTCTCGATTACTTCGCCCGAGGGCTTGGCCATCAATCCGCGCATACCGGAGAGCTGACGAATCTGCTGCTTGGAACCACGCGCGCCAGAGTCGGCCATGATGTAAATCGGGTTGAGGATACCTTCGTCGTCGGCCCGCTGCATGTTCGAGAACATCTTCTCGGCCACGTCGTCGGTTACCGCCGACCACATCTGAATCACCTTGTTGGAACGCTCGCCGTTGGTGATGGCGCCGTCCATGTACTGCTTCTGGACTTCGATCACCTTGCGGTCGGCGTCGTCAACGATCTGGTACTTCGATTCCGGGATCACCATGTCGTCCAGGCCCACGGAGAGGCCGGAGCGGGTGGCGAACATGAAGCCCAGCGCCTTGATCTTGTCCAGCATGCCCACCGTCGTCTCAAGACCGAGATTCTGGTTGCAATAGTTGACCAGCTGGCCAATGCCCTTCTTCTTGAGCAAGCCGTTGATGAACGGCATGCCCGCGGGCAGGGAGTCATTCAGAATGACGCGACCCACGGAGGTGGAGATGTACTGGCGATTGAAGTCAACCGGCTCGGCGTGGACCAGGTCCTGATCGTCGTAGGCCGTCGTCATGTCGAGAACCTTGCCCGAGAAGCGCAGGCGGATCGGCGTGAGCGTCTCCACTTCCTTGGCTTCCAATGCCATCAGCACTTCTTCAACGTCAGAGAAGACACGGCCTTCGCCGCGTGCACCCTTCCGGGCCTTGGTCAGGTAATAGAGGCCAAGCACCATGTCCTGCGTGGGCACGGTGATGGGGTGGCCAGAGGCCGGCGAAAGAATGTTGTGCGAGGCCAGCATCAACACGCTGGCTTCAATCTGCGCCTCAGGCGACAGCGGGATGTGCACGGCCATCTGATCGCCATCGAAATCGGCGTTGAAGGCGGTACAAACCAGCGGGTGAATCTTGATGGCCTTGCCTTCGACCAGCACCGGCTCAAAGGCCTGAATGCCCAGACGGTGAAGCGTGGGGGCGCGGTTGAGCATCACCGGATGGTCCTTGATGACCTCTTCCAAGATGTCCCACACCACCGGCTCCTGCATCTCCACCATTTCCTTGGCCTGCTTGATGGTGGTGCACTGGCCGGTCTGCTCCAGACGGTGATAGATGAAGGGCTTGAAGAGCTCGAGCGCCATCTTCTTGGGAAGACCGCACTGGTGCAGCTTCAGATCGGGACCAACCACAATCACCGAACGGCCGGAATAATCCACACGCTTGCCGAGCAGGTTCTGACGGAAGCGGCCCTGCTTGCCCTTGAGGGTATCGGAGAGCGACTTCAGGGGACGGTTGTTGGCGCCACGCAGCACGCGGCCACGACGACCGTTATCGAACAGAGCGTCGACGGCCTCCTGCAACATGCGCTTCTCGTTGCGGACAATGACTTCGGGGGCGTGCAGATCCATCAGCTTCTTCAACCGGTTGTTGCGGTTGATGACGCGGCGATAGAGATCATTCAAATCGGAAGTGGCAAAGCGGCCGCCATCCAACGGCACCAGCGGGCGCAGCTCTGGAGGAATCACGGGCAGCACGTCGAGAATCATCCACTGCGGCTTGTTGGCCGACCTGCGGAAAGCCTCAACCACCTTCAGGCGCTTGGAATACTTGATCTTCTTCTGCGCTGACGTTTCCGTCTTCATGCGCTCGCGCAGTTCCACGCTCAGCTCGTTGATTTGCACGCGCTTGAGCAGTTCCTTGATGGCCTCGGCGCCCATCATGGCCTTGAAGCCGGAGGGGCGGAACTGCTGATCGAGTTCACGGAACTTGGTCTCGTCCTTGATGATCTCGTGATCCTTTACCGGAGCGTCACCGGGATCAACCACGACATAGGACTCGAAGTAGAGAATGCTCTCCAGATCGCGGAGAGAGATGTCCAGCAGGTGACCGATGCGCGACGGCAGGCCCTTGAAGAACCAGACGTGGGAGCAGGGCGAGGCGAGCTCAATGTGGCCCATGCGCTCGCGGCGCACCTTGGATACGGTGACTTCAACGCCGCACTTATCGCAGATCACGCCGCGATGCTTCATGCGCTTGTACTTGCCGCACAAGCACTCCCAGTCAGTGACCGGTCCGAAGATGCGGGCGCAGAACAGGCCATCGCGCTCCGGCTTGAAGGTACGGTAGTTGATGGTCTCCGGCTTGGTGACTTCGCCATGCGACCAGGAGCGGATCTTCTCCGGCGAGGCGAGCATGATACGGATAGCATCAAAATCGGTGATCGGGCTGGTAAGCTCAAACGGGTTCGAACGGAACAAGGCGACCCTCCTTGGCGGGTTTCATGGACCACGCCGCGGCTTTTCCCGGGATTCATCTCGGAGTCCTTCCTTCCCGGGCAGCGGCGTTTACCGCTGTCAAAAAGGACCCTGAAAAACTCAGCTTCGAGCTTCTAGCTTTCAGCTGCTAGCTTCTTTTTGGCTCTCACGTTCTGCCGCGAATCTTGCGGGCGGCAGGATGAAGCTAGAAGCTAGCAGCTAGTCGCTAACAGCTGCTGTTAGTCAGCTACGGCCGCCAGTTCCTCCGGCGGCGGAGCCTGCAACTCTTCGTCGGCGCGCTTGATTAATTCCACATCCAGGCACAGCGACTGCAACTCGCGGATCAACACGTTGAACGATTCAGGCACACCCGGCTCCATCGCCGTCTCGCCCTTCACAATCGCCTCGTAGATCTTGGTACGGCCAAAGACATCGTCCGACTTGGCCGTCAACAGTTCCTGCAGGATGTAGGCCGCGCCATAAGCCTCAAGCGCCCACACTTCCATCTCTCCAAAGCGCTGTCCACCGAACTGCGCCTTGCCACCCAGCGGCTGCTGTGTGATCAGGGAGTACGGTCCGATCGAGCGAGCGTGGATCTTGTCGTCGACCAGGTGCGAGAGCTTCAGCATGTAGATGATGCCCACCGTGACCGGCTGCTCAAACTGGTCGCCGGTCATGCCGTCGAACAGAGCTGTCTTGCCGGAGGACGGCAAGTTGGCGGCGGCCAGCAGGGCCTTGATCTCGCCCTCCTCCGCACCATCAAACACGTTGGTACCGAACCAGATGCCGCGCTTCATGCCCTTGGCCACCCGGAGCAGCATCTCGTCATCCAGCTCTTCCAGTTGCCTCAGGCAGGCGGTGTTCGCGAACTCCTTGCGCATCACCTCGCGCACATACTCCACGTCACTGTTGGCCTTCACCAGTGCGGCTACCTTGGAGCCCAGCTCGGAAGCTGCCCAGCCCAGGTGCGTTTCCAGAATCTGTCCGACGTTCATACGAGAAGGCACGCCGAGGGGATTCAGAACAATCTCCACCGGACGGCCATCGGGCAGATAGGGCATGTCTTCCTCGGGCAGAATGCGCGAGATGACGCCCTTGTTACCGTGGCGGCCGGCCATCTTGTCGCCCACCGAGAGCTTGCGCTTCATGGCAACGTAGACCTTGACCAGTTTGATGACGCCCGGAGGCAGCTCATCGCCCTTCTGCAGCTTGGCCACCTTCTCGTTGGTGATCTTGCGCAGCACTTCAATCTGGCGCGAGGTCATCTCCTCGATCTCGTCGATCTGCTCGTTGACGCGGGGGTCCTTGTCGGCGTAGCGGATGCGCTTGAGATTCTTGGTGGAGATGCGCTCGATGGTGTCGCGATCCAACAGCACACCCTTGGTCAGCAGGCGCTTGTTGGTGCGCTCGTCATGCAGATCGGCCAGCACTTCCTTGCTGCCCAGAATTGCTTCCAGGCGCTTCAGGCGCTCGTCGGTCAAAATGCGGATTTCGTCGCCCAGATTCTTTTCAAGCTTGGAGATGTACTCCGCCTCGATCAGCTTGGCGCGCTCATCCTTCTCCTGGCCCTTGCGGCTGAAGATGCGAACGTCCACGACCGTGCCTTCAATTCCAGGAGGGCAGGTGAGCGAAGCGTCGCGCACGTCGCCGGCCTTCTCGCCGAAGATGGCGCGGAGCAGTTTCTCTTCCGGCGTCAGCTGGGTCTCGCCCTTGGGCGTTACCTTGCCGACCAGAATGTCGCCGTGGCCAATCTGTGCGCCAATGCGGATAATGCCGCTCTCGTCCAGATCGCGCAGCGAGTGCTCCGAAACGTTCGGAATATCGCGCGTGATTTCTTCTGGTCCCAGCTTGGTGTCGCGCGCCTCGATCTCGAACTCTTCAATGTGTACCGAGGTGTAATAGTCTTCTCGAACCAGCTTTTCGCTGATCAGGATGGCATCCTCGAAGTTGTAGCCGCGCCAGGGCATGAAGGCCACCAGCACGTTGCGGCCCAGGGCCAACTCGCCCTGCTCCGTGCAAGGACCGTCGGCAATCACCTGGCCCTTGATTACGCGCTCACCTTCACGCACCACCGGCTTCTGGTTGATGCAGGTGTTCTGGTTGGAGCGCTTGAACTTGATCAGCTGATAGATGTCGGCGCCCACCTCACGCGAAAGCTGCGTGGGATGGTGCTCGCCTTCCACGCGCACAATAATGCGCTCGGAGTCGACCGAGTCCACAATGCCGTTACGCTTGGCCAGAATCACCGCGCCCGAATCGCGCGCCGTAACCCCTTCCATGCCGGTGCCCACCAGCGGCGCCTCAGCCACCAGCAAAGGAACCGACTGGCGCTGCATGTTGGCACCCATCAGGGCGCGGTTGGCGTCATCGTGCTCCAGGAACGGTACCAGCGATGCGGCCACCGAGACCAACTGCTTGGGGCTGACGTCGATGTAGTCCACTTCCGCGCGGTTTACCAGCACAAAGTTGCCCTGACGGCGGGCATTCACCAGCTCTTCGGTGATGTTGCCGTCTGGATCGAACTCGATGTTGGCCTGCGCGATGGTGTGCTTGTCCTCTTCCCATGCGGAAAGGTAGAAGCTGAACGGAATATGTTCAATGCCGCGCTTGCCGGCCTTGAGCAAATCGTCGTGCAACTTGTAGGCCGCGTCCTGTTCCAGGTGGTCGCCTACGCGCATGCCGCTGTCACCAGCGTTCACGATCTCCACAAAGTCGAGAATCTTGGTGTCCTTCACCTTGCGGTAAGGCGACTCGATGAAGCCGTACTCGTTGATGCGCGCAAAGCAGCTCAGGGAGCTGATCAGGCCGATGTTCGGACCTTCCGGGGTTTCAATCGGGCAGATGCGGCCGTAGTGCGTCGGATGCACGTCGCGGACTTCAAAACCAGCACGTTCACGCGACAAACCACCAGGTCCAAGGGCCGACAGGCGGCGCTTGTGGGTGATCTCGGAGAGCGGGTTGGTCTGATCCATGAACTGCGAGAGCTGCGAGGAGCCAAAGAACTCGCGGATGGCGGCCATCACCGGCTTGGCGTTGATCAGGTCATGCGGCATGGCCGTATTGAGCTCCTGATACACGCTCATCTTTTCCTTGATGGCGCGCTCCATGCGCACCAGGCCGATGCGGAACTGATTCTCCATCAGCTCGCCCACGGCGCGCACCCGGCGGTTGCCCAGGTGATCAATGTCATCCACGTTGCCGATGTTCTTGCGCAGCTTGAGCAGGTACCTGATGGTCGAGTAGAAATCCTCGGGCGTCAGCGTACGGTGATCCAGATGCGTGGGATCCTGGTTCTCATACAGCTTGATATTGAACTTCAGCCGGCCCACGCGCGAGAAGTCGTACTTGCGCGCGTCGAAGAACATGCCTTCGAACAGAGCCGTGGCCGTGTCCAAGGTTGGCGGGTCGCCCGGACGCAGCTTGCGGTAGATCTCGATCAACGCCTCTTCGGGCTTGTGAATCGAATCGCGCTTGAGAGTGTTGGTGATGATGTTGCCCACTTCGTCGCGATCCGGGAAGAAGATCTCGAAGTTGGTCGCGCCCGAGGCCAGCACCTTGTGCAGGCGGTCGGCGGTCAGCTCCACATTAGCCTCTACCACCACTTCGCCGGTGGCCATATCCACAACGTCGGAAGCGGTCAGCGCGCCATCCAGCTCGGCCGAGTCCACTTCCACGCACTCAATGGCGGCCGCGCGGAGGGCCTTCAGCGTGTGCACGGTCACCTTGCGGCCGGCGTGCGCAATCTCTTCGCCGTTGACCACCACCGGGAGGGCAGGCTTTACGCCCGTCAGGTGGGTATGCACCTTGGGGTCCTGCGCAATCGTCCACTCCAGCTTGCCATCGTTGATCTGGATCTTGTCGACCGTGTAGAAGGTCTTCAGGATCTCCGCGTCGGAACGCAGACCAAGCGCGCGAAGGAAGATGGTGCCCAGGAACTTGCGCTTGCGATCGATGCGCACGTAGAGGGTGTTCTTCTGGTCGTACTCGAACTCCACCCACGAACCGCGGTAGGGGATGATCTTGCCCAGGAAGTAGGTACGGTTGTTGGCGGTCTCAAAGAAGACGCCCGGCGAGCGGTGCAACTGCGAAACGATCACGCGCTCGGTGCCGTTCACGATAAAGGTGCCGTTGGGCGTCATCAGCGGAATATCGCCGAAGAACACTTCCTGCTCCTTGATGTCGCGGATGGTCTTGGTGCCGGTCTCCGGGTCCTTCTCGTAAATGGTGAGCCGGACCGTAACCTTCAGCGGAGCCGAGAAGGTCATGCCGCGCTC
>Ga0181529_10004525_pt1 | contig 14999 bp, 17 predicted proteins | sample PEATcosm2014_Bin_36_FD_119763 | JGI IMG/M metagenome (GOLD analysis project Ga0181529, IMG submission 119763) | Peatland microbial communities from MTU Mesocosm Facility, Houghton, MI, USA - PEATcosm2014_Bin10_30_metaG | ecosystem: Environmental > Terrestrial > Soil > Wetlands > Peat | place...
CAAGTGCAAGGTGATCCATCGCGAAGGCGTGGTGCGGGTCATTTGCGTCAACCCCAAACACAAACAGAGACAGGGATAACGGGAGAAGAATATGGCACGTCTTGCCGGTGTGGATCTGCCGCCCACGAAGCGGGCTGAGATCGGGCTCACCTATATTTACGGCATCGGCCGTACGCGGGCGAAGTCGCTGCTGTTCCGGGCGGGAATCGATTTCGATAAAAAGGTGCGCGACTTGTCCGAGGATGAGATCAACAAAGTGCGCACCATTCTGGAAGAAGAAGGCGCCGTGGAAGGCGACCTGCGCAAGGAAGTCTCGATGAACATCAAGCGTCACATCGAGATGGGCTCCTACCGCGGATTGCGGCACCGCCGCGGCCTGCCGGTGCGGGGCCAGCGCACCCATACCAACGCGCGCACGCGCAAAGGACCGCGCCGCGGAACGGTGGCAAATAAGAAGAAAGCGGCGGCGAAAACATAGTTATGGCGAAAGCACCAGTAAAAGCGGGCAAGAAGAAAAGCTTCAAGAAGAAGGAAAAGCGCGTCGTCCACAATGGGATCGTGCATATCCAGGCGACGTTCAACAACACCATTGTCACCATCGCCGACCTGGAAGGGAACACCATCTCCTGGTCCAGCGCCGGTTCGCTGGGCTTCCGCGGCTCGCGCAAGGGCACTCCCTTCGCCGCGCAGCAGGCGGCCATGACGGCGGCCAACAAGGCTTCCGAGAGCGGCCTGCGCTCGGTGGAAGTGCGGGTGAGCGGTCCCGGCTCCGGCCGCGAATCCGCGGTGCGCGCTTTGTCCACCGCCGGCATCGACGTCCGCACCATCCGGGACGTGACGCCGATTCCGCACAATGGTTGCCGGCCGCCCAAGAAGAGAAGGGTGTGAGTTGAGGAATTTAGTGCTGGTGACAGACAGCACTGTCCACGTGGCGCAAAGAGCGGTGCCTTGGGACAGTAAAGCCAGTCGCCAGAGCGTATGTAAGCGGGAAGAAGGCCCGGGGCGCCCTTTGGGCCGGGCTGTAAACCGCACCTGGCAAGAAGAAAGGTAAGGAGAAGAACTTGGCAAGATATATTGGCCCGGTTTGCCGGCAATGCCGGCGCGAGGGCACGAAACTGTTTCTCAAGGGCGAGCGCTGCCACAGCGAAAAGTGCGCCATCGAAAAGCGCAATTTCATCCCCGGGCAGCATGGCAAGGACCGCAAGCCGAAGATCGTCGGCTACGGCCTTCAGTTGCGCGAAAAGCAAAAGGTGCGCCGCATTTACGGCGTGCTGGAACGGCAGTTCCGCAACGCGTACGAGAAGGCCGCCGCGTCCAAGGGCATCACCGGCGAAAACCTGATGAGCGCGCTCGAACGCCGCCTGGATAGCGTGATTTACCGCATGGGCTTCGGCACCAGCCGCAACCAGGCCCGCCAGATCGTTCGTCACGGCCACATCAACGTGAATGGCCGCAAGTGCGACATCCCTTCGGCGGTGGTCAAGCCGGGCGATGTGGTATCGGTTCGCGAAGCCAGCAAGAAGAACCCGACCATTCTCGCCGCGCGCGATGCCACGGCCCACGCGCCGGCGCCGAATTGGATCGATGTGGACCGGGAAGGCTTGACCGGCCGTATCACCGCGCTCCCGCAGCGCAGCGACCTGGTGCAGATACAGTTGAACGAGCAGCTCATCGTGGAGCTTTACTCGAAGTAAGGGATGAAGGAAGAAGACAGGAGTCAGAAGTAAGAAGTCAGAAGACGGGCGTGGTGCTCGATTCCGACTTCCGACTGCCGACTTCTGACTTCTAGGAGACTTTATGTTCAAGGGCTTTCAGAAACCGAAACGATTGGTTGCCAATACCGAATCTCTTACCGAGCGGTATGGCATGTTCACCGCCCAGCCGTTCCAGCGCGGCTTCGGCACCACCATCGGCAACAGCTTGCGGCGTGTGCTGCTGAGCTCCATTGAAGGCGCGGCGATTACGGCCGTGCGCATCGAAGGCGTCGAGCATGAATTCAGCCCGATACCCGGCGTCGTCGAAGACGCCACCGATATCATCCTCAACCTCAAACAGATCCCGTTCAAGCTCAGCGGGGACAGCATCAAGACGGTGCGCCTGAACGTGGAAAGTCCGGGGCCGGTGCGCAGCGGCCAGATCGAAACCGACGCCGACGTGGAAGTGCTCGACCGCGACGTGCACATCGCCACCGTGAGCGAGGGCGGCAAGCTGCAGATCGAAATGCGCCTCAAGACGGGGCGCGGCTACGTCAGCGCGGATAAGAACTTCGACGAAGACCTGGCGCTGGGCTACATCCCCATCGACTCGGTGCATTCTCCCGTGCGCAAAGTGACCTTCCAGGTGGAGGCCGCGCGGTTGGGCCAGATGACCGACTACGACAAGCTGACTCTGGAAGTGTGGACCAACGGCGCCGTTTCGCCGCAGGACGCGGTCGGCTACGCCGCCAAGCTGCTCAAAGACCACATGACGATCTTCATCAACTTTGAGGAGACGCCGGAGCAGGCCGAGGAGATCGCCGAGCGCGGCCTCGACAAGATGGGCGAAGTGCTCAACCGTTCGGTAGAGGAGCTGGAGCTGAGCGTGCGCTCTTACAACTGCCTCAAGAACGCCAACATTCAGACCATCGGCGAACTGGTGCAGAAGACCGAAGCGGAAATGTTGCGGACCAAGAACTTCGGCCGCAAGTCGCTGAACGAAATCAAGGAAATCCTGGCGAACATGGGGCTATCGCTCGGCATGCGGATCGACGCGCACGGCCGGCTGGTGACGCCGCCGCAGTCGGCGACTCCGCCGGTGGCCGATTACGGCCCAGAAGAAGATTTCCAGGACCAGGTTGGGGAATAGCACATGAGACACAGGGTTGGCGGATTCAAACTCAAGCGGCCGGTGGATAGCCGCAATTCGCTGTTGCGCAATCTCTGCACCAGCGTGATCGAAACCGAGCGCATGATCACCACCGTGCCCAAGGCCAAGGCGGTCAAGCCGCTGGTCGAGAAGATGATCACGCTCGCCAAGAAGGACACGCTGGCTTCCCGCCGCCAGGCCGCGATGGTGCTGCGCACGCCGGCTTCGGTGAAGAAGCTGTTCGATACGCTGGGCACGCGCTTCGGCCAGCGCAGCGGCGGCTACACGCGGATCACCCGCCTGGGCCCGCGCAAAGGCGATGGCGCCGAGGTAGCGATGATCGAGCTGGTAGGTTCCGAGCTGGTCAAGCGCGCCGCCGACCGCGCCAAGCGCCGTGAAGAGCGTCTGAAAGCGCGCCAGACAGGCCAAGAGCCCGAAGAAGGCGAGAAGGAAGAGAAGGAATAGCGTCGCGCATTTTGAATGAGAAGCCGCGGTCTGCACCGGGAATTCCGGGGCTGCCCGCGGCTTTTTTGTGGCGCGGGCAGTCTTGCCTGCTGAGCCGAGATTCGTCTCGGCTTTTCTTTGGACCGCTCACTCAAATAGCGGCGATGTTTCACCCTGAGCCGCGACTGGCCGGCTTGCGCCATAATGGGTTCTGTAGGGCGCTATGCTAGGCACACCAAACATCGACATCGACGCGGCGCAACTGGCCGCCGTCTGCCGCCGCTTCCAGGTCGAGCGGTTGGCGATGTTTGGTTCGGCCGCGCGGGGAGAGTTGCGGCCCGATAGCGATGTGGACCTGCTGGTGGAATTCCGCCCGGAAGCGGAAATCGGCTTCATCGAATACGCCGGCTTGATGCTGGCGCTCTCCAAACTGCTGGGCCGCAAGGTGGATCTGGTATCCAAGCCAGCCTTGAAGCCGCTGCTTCGGGACGCCATCCTGAGCGAGGCTCTCCCGCTGTATGCGGCGTGAGGAACTGTACCTGCGCGATATCTGCGAGGCCTCCGATTCGATTGCCCGGTTCATCCTCGGCCTGACCCCGGCGGAATTCCGCGAGTCCGATCGTCGGCAGCGCCGTCGTACAGAAGCTGGCCGTGATTGGCGAGGCAGCCGCACGCGTCTCCGCGGACTTGCGGTCGCGGCATCCCGAAATCCCTTGGCCGGAGATCATCGCGTTCCGCAACATTCTGGTGCATGCGTACTTCGGCATCGATTGGGGAGTGGTGTGGCTGGCAGCCGCCAAACAGGTTCCAGTGCCGCGCCGCCAGGTCGCCACCGTCCTCGATGCCGAGTTCGATTCTCCGGCGGGCTGAGAAATCGGTGAGAGCCCTGTGCCGCCCGCGTTTGACGGCGCCAGGACCAGCCGACGTCAACGTCCCGTCCGGAAGGTGTGAAGAAATCGATATTGCGGGGCGGGGCTTCGTCTTGGAGTCGGCCTTCAACAGAGTTTTGGTGGAGCGCAGCTCCGAGGCCGTACAACCAATAAGATGGCGGATTAACCATCGGCTATAAGCCAGAATCCGGCTGATTCGTCATCCATCCGCCCCACTTAGGCGAGGGCAATCGCGGCTTCTGTCGTTCGATTGCGCCGGATTCGGAACCACCGCGTGATGTTGTAGCTGAGGCAGGCCCAGGTTGCTTCCATCGCCACTTTGAGTCGGCCCCGGCAGCGAAACTGCCGCAGCCCACATCGCTCTTTGATCCATGCGTGTGGAAACTCGGCGATCTGCGACCGTTGCCGATAGATTTGCCGGGCTTCTTCCGTCTCCATCTTGGCTTTGAACGCGGTCGTCTCGGCGGGTTCCTCGCTCCGAGTAATGGACCGGACCCATTCGGCGCGCGGGTTCTGCGGGGCGCACTCACTGCGGTGTGCACAACTGCGACAAGCCGCCTTCGGTGCCCGATACACGTGGTCGCGCACACCGTGCCCTCGATTCAGAATCGTGAGGTGCTTCATCGTTTGTCCAGTGGGGCAAGTGAAGCAATCCAACTCGGCATTGTAGGAGAAGGCGGTGGACTGAAACGCGGCGCTGCGGCCTTGTGCGTCACGCGCACCGGGCTTCCAACTGTCCTGCCAGGAGCCATAGAAATCGACTCCGCGGGCTGCGGCAGCCTGTACCGACGCGTGGTTGGTATAGTCGCCGTCGGCCACGATCTGCTGCGGCCGGCATCCCAACGTCTCCTGGCAGCGGTCCAGAGCCGGCTCCAGTTGGCGGTAATCGATCGCATCGGTCGTTGCTTCCACATTCACGATGAGTCCGTGCGTGGTGTCAGTAACCAGTTGCACGTTGTAACTCGGTACCGTGCCACCCTCGCCATTTCTCATTACGTGCGCTTCCGGGTCAGTGCTGGAAGCGCGCGCCACAAAGCTGTCGCGATCGCACTTCTTGTCTCGTTGCAGGCGCTCGACCTCTCGTAGCGCCGCTTCCAAACGGCTCGCCCGTTGTCGCGCGGCACGGCGCCGGGCGGAGGCTTGGCGCTTGGCTATCTTCTCCTCCTCCGCAGCCTGCTCATCCATGATCCGGACTTGTTCGCGCGCCAGCGCCAGATGCGCTTCAATCTTTTCCCTGCGGCGAAACGTATTGCCGCTGGCGTTGGCCTTGATCTTCGTGCCGTCCAGCGTGACCCGCTCCATATTGATCAACCCCTCGGAACTCAACATCCCGAGCACCTGCACGAACAAATCGTCCAGGGCCGCTTTGTAATCCGAGCGGAAGCCAGACAGGGTCCGATGGCTGATCGGTTCCAACCCGCATAGCCACTGAAAGGCCGGTTCGTACTCGCACTGGCGCGCAATCTCGCGTGCCGAACTAATCCCACGGCTGTAGGCATACAACCACAAACTGATCAGCAGTTGGGGGTCGGTATGCTCCCTGCCAGCGCGCCCTTCAACAGATGCAATCTGCGCGTAATAAAGCTTCAGGTCCAGCCGCCCCACCAGTTCCCAGATCGACCGCGCACTATGATCGTCGTCTATCAGTAACTCGACATCAACCGTGCGCAGCACCATCTGGCGGCGGTCAATTGGAGCTAATCGAGGGAGAGGAATCGAGGCGCCCGTCACATTCCCAGTGCACGGGCAATAACACATTTCTTAGCGGAAATGTTTGGAGATTTCTTCACACCTTCCCGCCCCCAGTTTCCCCGCGGGCTCGCGCCGGAAATTCCGGAGCGGCCCGCGGCTTTCTTTTGTGGCGCGGGCAGTCTTGCCTGCTGGCCGAGATTCGTCTCGGCTTTTCTTCCTGCGTTCGCCCGTCACCGGCCTGCCAGACCGTTCACTCAAATATCGGCGACACTCTCGCCAGCACCTCGTCCATGACTGCGTCCGGAATGCTCTCCAGCTTCCTGCCGCGGCGCGCGGCGAGATCGAGAGCGCGCGGCTGGTCGCACCGGACAACTCCTGTCGTTTTGGTTCCGGCGTCTGTCAGCGGCACGGCGAAACCTGCCGTGCGCGCGAAACTACCGCCGCTCGTGATCGGGAGAACTATGGGGACTCTCGTTACCCGGTTGAAGGCCTCCGCCGACACGATCAGCACTGGGCGGCGGCCTTTTTGCTCGTGTCCCGACGTAGGATCGAGACTGACGAGCCAGATTTCACCGCGCTTCATCAGATGAGCTCGCCGCCCATGGGCTTGCTATCAAGCCATTCCCGCTCTCGCTTGGAGCGCCGCACCTTGGGATCGCATTGGGCGAGCAGCTCGTCCAAGGTGTAGCGACGGCGTCGCTGGGGCTCGACGACGATACGCCCGCGTTCAACCGCGATGCCGACCTTGGCGCCCGCCTGCAAGCGTAGGATATCGAGCAGCGCCGGCGGCACCGCGAGCATGACCGAGCCGCCGACCTTGCGGAGATTGGTAGAGTGCATGGAGGTTCTCCGTGGTTATATTCTAGTATAACATACCGGAGATGGGCCCTAATGTTGCGTTGTTGGCCGAAACGGATCTGTAGGGCCCAGTTTTGGGTCCCGGACGTCGATTTCGTACCAGTCGAGACGCAGCGCGTCGTCCTCCGTCAGGGTGGGGTTACCTGAGGCTCCCCGTAAGCCCATGGCCTTCGCCTCTGTGAGAGAATCGGAGCCACCACTGAAGCCGTAGAATTCGCCGTTTTCCTTGTGCAGAGACGCGACCCATTGTCCCAACGGACAGGTGTGCCAATAGCCAAAGTTCGGGAGAACCCGGATCTGGAGTCGCTCGGAAGACGGAGCCGTAATGGTGGCGCAATAGAACCTTCCCTCCATGCTCGCAAATCGCGCTGCGTCGTCTCCGCTGGAAAACGGCGGAAGGGCCTCAGATGGGTGACGTCGCTCGATCTCCCATCGGCCCGCGCCATTTTGGCATATGACCCACCTTGTCCCGTCGCTCCTCTGGACGTGGTAGTGCTTGCCGGTGTGGCAACTCGTTTCGTAACAATCGGCCAGCATGTAGGGCTCTTTCATCTCCCAATGTTAGCAGGCACAAACGCACGTGCTACGTTTGGGCCTAGGCGCTGAATCTCTTGAGCCTGATGAGCCGCGTATCGAAGTATCGTCGTCACCGTGTCGCGGCGATAACGTAAAATCGGAATTGGGGATCTGAAAGAGGGCTCGAAGACGAAGGCGATCTCGGGTCCGCGGCCTTGAAAGAACTTGAACAACCGGAGGCCTGGGGTGCCGCTGGTGGCGCGGCCCCCCGACGACCAAGCTGATCATCGGGCACGAGGAGCGCGACATGAAACAGGCAGTGACGTTGTTCGGAACATTCATTCGCTATCTGGTTGTCGCAGTGGTGCTCAGGGCGGCAGCGTATGGCGCCGATGCGCCCGCGCCGGAGAAGATCGAGGTGAAGGATCGCAACGGTGTTGCGGTGCTTACCATCAGCAACATCAGGCTGTTCCGTCGTTCAGCCCCGGTTTTCCAGGGCGTTGTGCAGAACGTTTCGGGAGTCGATCTGACCCTGGACACGCTTACTGGGACGATCCACAAGAAAGATGGCTCGACGGTGCAGTTTTCTTTCAATGTCTGCGATGTTCGGTGGTGCGACTTTCCGAAGGATTCCGCTCGCGAGGTAAGTTATCCGTTTCCCAAGCCGTGGCCGTTCGCAGCGGGGACCGTGGCTTCGCTTGATGTTTCGCTGCCTGGTTCCTGGGAATCTCCCGAGGATGTGCGTATTGCCGCCGAACGGGCGAAAGAGAGCGCCGCCGAGTCCGAGCGAAACCGCACGCTCGCCGGCGTGGTGGCATACGACGGCGACATCATTCCGGAGAGTGCGAACGGCAATCTCGTCATTCAGAACCCCCAGTTCATAGTTAGGGACCAATTCAACATTTACGAACCATTGTTGACCTTTCGTATCGTCGATAAGAGCTCCGTTCCCTGGGACATCGCTCCTGTTCAGTTCGACATGGGCGGGGTGTGTAACGGAGACGTTCGGCAGTGGTCAGCGTCGATTGTTTTGCAGCACTCCACTCTTGTGCTCATGACGGAGCGGGGAATCAAGAACTATGACTATCCGATAGACTCGCTGAATGGCAAGGTTCAAGGATGCCGCACCGACGTCATCAAGGTTCGAGTCGGAGGGCCAGCGATTGAACCGCTTGACCTTAGGCCGGAGGTCGAGGCACTCAGAATGAAACGAGAATCGGAGGAAGCTGCCAGGGTGGCTGCGGAGGCTACAGCGAAGGCCGAGAGGGACCGGATCACCGCAGCGGCTCGGGCGAAGCGTGAGGCAAGGGAAGCCGAACAAAGCCGGGCGGCCGCTCAGGCCAAGGCGAGGAAGGATGCGGCGGACGCCGCGGACCGCAAGCGACTCGCAGACGAGCAGAAAAAGAGGGATGCGGAAGAGGAAGCCGAAGCCGCCGAAAAGCGACGAACGGTGCGGGCCGCCTGCGCCGCTATCTATAAGAACACGGTGGATAAGAAGATAAGCGATCTAACCGTCAGGGAGGAGCAACAGGTCAGAGCTTGTCAGACGCTCGGCTTGTATCCGCCGCAGTGACGGTGCGCTCGATGTGCGCCGAAAAAGGGGACGACCGCGTGCCTTTTCATCACTTCAGCCCTGCTCTCTCTAGGCGACTGCGCGGACTTCGAGGTGGTTGCCGTCGATATCCGGTATCGGGGAGTGATCGGCAACGCTGACCAGCACCCATCCCTCCAGCACGCTCTCTAACTCCTCCCGGCAAGCCTCCAGGATGTTCGGGGATGTTCGGGGCTGCGAAACTCCGAAATAGGACGGCCGCCGAATTGCGAAATTTCGTACCTGTCCCCGAAAGAGAGATCTATAATGCCAGTTGAGCATGTGATCGGCTCGGATGTTGATGCACGCTGCGGGGTCGCAACATAACGGTGGACACGCATGAGTGAGCCTTCCTCGGATACGCATCACGGCGCGGTTGTTATTGGCGTGCTAGGGTTTTTGGCCATATTGTTTATCGTCGCCGGGTCGCATCATCATCATCCTCGTCACTTCAAGCACACGGTAATCAAGATGAAGGGAGGGTGCTACACCTACAAGGACCACAAAGGCCAATGGTGGAAGTACTGTCGGAAGCGGGACAGCCAGTCTTCCTCGGATTCCGGGGGCTCTTTCGCAGACTTTTCGGAGACTCCGGCGTCATCGAGCGGGTCGACGCGTCTGCCACAAGGCGGCACCTGGTCGAAGAGCTCGGAGCCCGAAGAAGATGAGATCGAAGGCGAATTGGAAGCCTCGATCGAAGAGACCGCCGACGGGCCCGAAGGAGACACGGACGGGGGCGCGGATGCCGATTCCAGCGGCGATGCGGGGGATTCGGGCGGAGATGGTGGAGATGGCGGTGGTGACGGCGGCGGTGATGGTGGCGGCGGTGACGGAGGCGGTGGCGATTAGTCCTTATCGAAAGCGCTCCGATATCGAGAGCGCTCCGATGAGCTCGACCTTGTTCTCGCCGCGGGCCGCTTCACTCAAATATCGGCGATGGCCTCGCGGGCCAGCCACGAAATCATCCAGGCCCGGAACGAGGCGAAAGAACGAACGCGGGTACACTCGCCGGTCTGGCCGTTCTCTTCCGCCCCGTTCCGGGGCTAGGTGATTCGATGCCGGATTCCCAATGCTCGCGCACTGGGCTATTCTCTTTCGCCCCTGCCGGGGCTCGCCCCACGCTCCGTCTAAGCGCGGATCGGCGGGCGCTATTTCTTAGCCCGGCTACAGCGGCTTTCTCGCCGGGCCCGTCTCAGTCAGGAGGCCTCTTTCAATGATGCGAATCGCCGCCTCGAGCACTTCGTCGCGTCCGGCTCGGATCCCGGCGATGGTCGGCGCCACTGTGATATCCGGAACGATCCCCACGCGTTGTGTCGGACGTTGGTCGGGATAGAAGACCCCGATGCCGCTGAAAAGGGAGTAGAGTCCGCCAGGCAACGGGACCGTTGAGACATTCCCATCGGCGCCGGCCGTCGTGCTGCCAACGATGATCGCCCCAGCCGCTCGAAACGCCAGGGCCGTGTATTCGGCCTGACTTTGGGTAACGCCGTCGACCAGAACCACCACCCTGCCCGGGTAGTTCGGCTGGGCCGGCGTCAACCCCAACAGCGGCGACTGCCAATGGAACGCTCCCGGAGTTGCCACGTCGCCGTAGGTAAACTGCACGAAATTCACCGGCTCGGACGCCAGCAGATCGCCTAAGGTGAATACCACGAAATCCGACGGATAGTTGCGAATATCGATGATCAGCCCCTTGGTCCCTGCTGCCGACTGAATGTAATTCGCCGATTGCGCCGCGACTACGGAACTCAGCTTGAGGTACGCGATGTCCTTCGAGAGCATCTGGAAGGTGTTTCCGGGCAGGTCGGCCTCTCCGTTGGATGTGAGGTTGAGCGTACTGGTCGGCACCCGGCCGGACGTCAGGCTCAGTGGCTGTTGTCCGCGCAATATCGATACGGAGGCTGTGCCGCACGCGCCCTGTGTCATGGCGTTGCCGATGTCGCGCAGGCGCGCTGCCTGATTGGAGTCGGCATAGTACGGCGTCCACTGGGCGACCAGATCGCCGACGGCGGTGCCGTCCAATTGCCGGATCACGTCTCCCACCTGCAAGCCCGAGTTGGCGCCGTCGGCGGCCGAGAGATAACCCGTCACCACCGGGACTCCTTGCACGAAGCGAACCTGCACCGGCAACTGGCAACTGCCGATGGGCGGCCGCGCGGCGAGCGAGCTCCACAGATTGGCGTGCGTATCGTTGATCTTGGCGATAAACAGCAGCAGTTGCTGCTGATACTCCAGGGTGCTCTGTGCCATGGCGATGCCCGGAATGGATTGCACCAGAACGTCGTCCCAATAGGTCGGCGAACTGGCCGGATCGTTCGCCATCACGTCGCGATCTGGATAGAAGTACTCGATCATGTTCCAGAAGCGAAAGAGGGCGAGCAACTGATAACCGGAATCGGGGAGGGTGATGTTGGAATACTCGGACTCGTTTTGAAACACCGGATTGAGGACCCCAGGCGCCAGCGAAACGAAAAAGGATTGGGCTACCGGAGCCCGGTTGGCGTAGATCGATTGCAGCGCCTGGCTCAAGCTGGAGCTGAGCGGCGGCACGCCGGAGATCCAGTCGAGATTGGGGCCCATATACAGGTCGCTGGTGTCGAGAATCGCCGCGGCATTGCACGAGGTGACGGTGTTGCCGAGGCGTGCGTTGATCCAGGCGGCGATGGCCTGGTTCGCCGTCGGGGCATCGCCGGCAGCGAGCACCGACGGAATGGCGCGAAACAGGTCGTAGTCCCATTGATGCTGCCCGCTGGTGACGGCCGGGTGATAGTACTTGAGAAATCCCCAAACCTTGGCCAGCGTCGCCAGATTCTGGATCTGGACATCGGAGAGGCTGGCGATGGCGACGCCGGAACCGTTGTCAAACTGGTGGTCCCCGGTGAAGCCCGGCGGAGCGCTGCCCGCGGCGGGCGCGTTCGCAACCGGCTGGCAATCCACCAGCAGTTGCAGATCGTCGACCCAGGCCGTGCCCGTTCCACCAAGGAGCGCGCCAATGTTCACGTATGAGGCCTGGCTATACACGGGCAGCGTGACAGTGTACTGCGTCCAATCCGTGGTGCCCTCGACCGCCAGGTACTGCGTAGTGGCGAACCCATAATTGTTGCCGCTCGAATCATATTCGCCGAAATAGATGGCGGCATAGCCGTTCACGTCCTGGGTCTTGACCCATCCGCTCCAGGTAAGCGTCTGCCCGGTGAACGTCATAGGAATCGAGACCTGGAGGTAGGAGAAGGCTCCGGAACTGGAGGAAGTGCGCTGGATTCGAGCCGAACAGTTCCCGCTGTGTGCAACCGTACAGTCGGTGAGGATGGTGCCGTTGGTGCTGCCGCTCCATCCGGTTGGAAAAGTCCCGCCCGTCCCATTCTCGAACCCAAGGATTTGCGCCACATTCTGTGCGGTCTGCGCGCCGGCAGGTACGGTGAATGCCAGGCAGAGGAGCAAACGCCAATGCAACCGGATTCGATTCATGTTTACGACTCCTGAACTCCGATTCATCTGTTTCGAATTATAACCGTCTCGATACGCCGACCGACGCGAAAGTTGCTAGCTCAATAGGGCTACCTGGCCGGCGGGACGATGGTGGTCCACGAGGCTTCACCGTAAGTCTGTTATCGTGGCAAGGATGGCTAGAATTCAGCGCGTTTTGATAAGCGTGACCGACAAGACCGGCGTTCAGGAATTCGCCGCGGCGCTCCATGCCATTGGAGCGGAGATCATCTCCACCGGGGGAACGGCCCGGCTGATTCGCGAGGGCGGCGTGCCGGTGAAGGACGTCGCTGAAGTGACCGGGTTTCCCGAGATGCTCGACGGGCGTGTGAAGACGCTCGACCCGCATGTGGCGGGCGGCATCCTGGCCATGCGCGGCAACCCGGCGCACATGCGCGCGATCGAGGAACATCACATCCTGCCGATCGATATGGTGGTGGTGAATCTGTACCGGTTCGAAGACGCGGCACGGAAGGCTGGCGTGAAACGCGCGGAGCTGATCGAGAACATCGATATCGGCGGCCCCAGCATGATCCGCGCGGCGGCGAAGAATTACCACGACGTGGCAGTGGTGGTTTCGCCAGACGATTACGAAGCGATTGCGGCCGAGCTGCGCGCGAGCGGCGGAGCGTTGGCTCCGGCCACGCATTGGCGTCTCGCCAAGAAAGCGTTTCGCACCACGGCGGATTACGATGCCGCGATCAGCGCGCGCCTGGAACAGGAAGACGCTGCGGGCGAGCTGCCGGAAGACCTGTCGCTGCGCGCGCCCAAGGTGATGGACCTGCGCTACGGCGAGAATCCGCACCAGCCGGCGGCGCTCTATGGGCGAGCCGGGCAGGGAATTGCCGGTGCGGCGCAGTTGCAGGGCAAGGAGCTGTCTTACAACAACCTAGTGGATCTGGACGCGGCATGGCAGTTGGCGCTCGAATTCACAGAGCCCGCCGTGGCTATCATCAAACACACCAATCCGTGCGGGTGCGCCGAACAGGCGATGCTGGCGGAGGCGTGGCGCAAGGCGCTCGAATGCGATCCGATATCGGCGTATGGCGGCGTAGTGGGCATCAACCGGATTGTGGATGTCGAGACTGCGCGCGAGATGGCCAAGCTGTTTGTGGAGGCCGTGGCCGCGCCGGACTACGAGCCGGAAGCGCTGGCGGTGTTGGCGGCCAGGAAAAACCTGCGGCTGATGAAAGTGGCGCCCGGACTGGATCGCTTCGTGGTGAAATCGATCACCGGCGGTTTCCTGGTGCAGAAAGCGGACCGGGTCACGCTGGACCGCGCCGCGGCGGTGGTGAAAACCAAGCGCGCGCCGGCGGAAGAGGAATGGCGCGCGCTGGAGTTCGGCTGGGTGGTAGCCAAGCACGTCAAGTCGAACGCGATTGTCTATGCGCGCGCCGGGCAAACGGCGGGAGTGGGCGCGGGGCAGATGAGCCGGGTGGATTCGGTCAAAATTGGCGCCATGAAAGCGGTATTGCCGCTGGCTGGAACGGTGGTGGCTTCCGATGCGTTCTTCCCGTTTGCCGATGGCCTGGAAGAGGCCGTGAAAAACGGCGCGACGGCGTTCATCCAGCCGGGCGGGAGCGTGCGCGACCAGGAAGTGATCGACGCGGCGGACCGGCTGGGAGCTGCAATGGTGTTCACCGGCGTGCGGCACTTCCGCCACTGAGTGGGGCAGGTCCCCGACCTGCCGAGGGCCGGGGCGCAGTCCTGCATGGCGCGTCGAGAGTCGTGCTGAGGCTGCTTTGCGGGCGAAGAAAAGCCGAGATGACTCTCGGCTCAGCAGCCTAACAGGCCGCGCCACGGGGCGGAGGGTACTAGAAGTTCGGCTCGTCCGCGGAAGGGCCGTACATGGCCGGCACGGGGATGTCGTTGAGCCGCAGGTAGACCGAAAGCTGGCCCCGGTGGTGCACCGAGTGATTGAACACAAATGTGCGCAGCACGGCCACTTTCGGCATGGTGAAGAACACTTTGTCGCCGCTCTTGAGCGACCAGGGCTCGATGAGCTGGCCGTCTTCGGCCTTGGCTAGCGCGGCGCGGGACTTGGCGACGGACTTATCGAACTTCTCCAGCAGCTCGGCGCGCGAGGCGGCGATTTTGCGTTGCGATGGGTCAAAGCCGGCCAGATCGATGGAGTCCTTGCCGATGGTTTCCGGCACCCAGTCAATCAACTCGCAAAGATGAGTTGCCAGCGAGGCCATGTCCATGGATTTCGGGTGGGGCTTGAAGCTGAGTTTGTCATCGGGGATCCGCTCGATCAGGCGGCGGGTGGTGGCCGTTTCCTGATCGAACTCCGGCAGTAGCGCGTCACGAATCATCATAGAGGTATAGGTTCCTTTCCGGTATATATTCGCTTTTTATTCGCCATCAGTCAAGTAAATTCTGAAATGAGTTTATCCGTGGGCGATGGCGCGGGCAATATCGAGAGTGCGATCGATTTCGGCGGGGCTGTTGAAGATGTGGGTGCATTGCCGGACGCCGTTGCCGAGCGAGCGCGGGCGCAGGCGGCCGCGGCTCCACATTTCGTCCTGAAGATGCGGCCCGGTGACGCCATCGATGGAATAGACGGTCATCCCCGCGCACATGGCGGGATCTTCGGGCGAGTAGACGGTCACCTTGGGAATTCCGCGCAGGCCGGCGCGCAGGCGGTCGCCGAGCTCCTTGACGCGCTGGTGGACGCG
>Ga0181529_10004526_pt1 | contig 14999 bp, 19 predicted proteins | sample PEATcosm2014_Bin_36_FD_119763 | JGI IMG/M metagenome (GOLD analysis project Ga0181529, IMG submission 119763) | Peatland microbial communities from MTU Mesocosm Facility, Houghton, MI, USA - PEATcosm2014_Bin10_30_metaG | ecosystem: Environmental > Terrestrial > Soil > Wetlands > Peat | place...
CGAATATGGGCGTGTTTCTTTCGCAACCAGCTCATGGAGATCGGCTGGCGTTCAACCCATCTCGGTCAGCGTGCGCGGCGCTCGCTACGAAGCGATGGTGCTGATCAGCGCCACAGATTGGGTCGAAACAGAACTCGGTAGGTGGATTCTCTAGGCAGATGGCGGACGGATCGAGCTTGAAACCGGAATTACGGAGCGCATTGCATGAGATATCGGCGCGGCTTCATCGCACTCTCGGATGATCGGGACATTCCGATGCTCGTCACGATTCGCAATGCTCGCGCCATTACCTGCGACCAGATTTGCGCGCTACTGCTCAACAATGGACTGGAGAGTTGCCGGCGTTCAGTGCACTGGCGGCTCGCTCGGCTGGAGCAGAATGGCCTCGTCGAGCGCATCGATTGTGGCCGGTTGCTCCCAGAACCAGTCTATGCAATTACGCGCTCAGGACTTGAATTGCTCGAACTGCGTGGCCACGCACTTGTCTCTTTACCGTCGACAACCAAGGAAATTGTGCGCAGATCACAGGTTCTTCACTCGGTCGAACTGGCAGGAATCTGCACAGCGCTGACCACTGCCCATGTGCTGACATCGTGGCAGTGGGAGCTTGAAGTCCTCTCGCAGAACCTTGTTTATGGCGGCAGATGCGCAAAAGATTTCGACGCATTGGCCGAAGTTTCCGACGGCAATCGTGTGAGGGGTTTCGCAATCGAGTTCGAGCGGACTGCCAAAGGATCGGCCCGCTACGGTGATCTGCGCAAGGTGCTCAGCGCGGACAACAGCGTCGATACCATCCTCTATTTGACGCCGGACCCGTCCATTCTCTACCTTCTCGCCGCAGAGTTGCGCGCAGTTGATAAGCGAATCGGCTTTGCTTTGAGCCGGGCATTTCGATCCAGCCTGCTTTCGACCAACGTCCTCACCAACGCATCGGCCAATGATGTTGTCACCTTCCGCGAGTTTCTTTTTGGATGAGATGGCCTGTTTCGTGCGCAGAGCCGACGACTGAGCATCTTTGGCGCGTCAATTGCAATTGAATCAGCATTGAATACCGATTGCCTTCCGATTGCCTTCCGTTCATCTTCCTATTGAACTGATCCACAGGGTCACATCTTGCGCCGGATCAGGAAGATGCATTCTGACTATCCCTTTGTTTGTCGATGTTTTTGATGGTGGTTGGAATTGAGTGTTGTGAGAAGGGAGAAAATGGTCAGCCGAAGCATATGTGAGTCGATGACTGGCCAGGAATTCCTTCCCCTTTTAACGGCAACTTTGAACGCCGTTTCAAAGTTCTGGAACAAGTAGATCGAAGTCCAAGGTTGACTTGTCTGTATTGAAATCCAGCCTCCGATTCATCCTGCCCAGGTTCTCAGAATCCCACCCACAATTCATCCCACCCATCGAAGGTAAGCCCCTTCGGAAAGGATCACTATGCCCGAATCACTGTCGATTGCATCTCCGTCCGACGTAACCGAGCCTACTCTGTTCCCGCTCAACACGGCACGAGTGGCAATCAGCATCTTGTTCACCGTACTCGATTCCTGGGCCGTTGTCGCCTTCGGTGGCACGCTCTATCACGTCTCCGCCCATCACCCAGTTTGGCTTACCGGGATTGTCCTGCTCTTCCTGTCCCTGTTCGCTTCACTGGCTAGAATCTGGTATCTGGCGCTGCCTGTCAGGCCGCGCTAACCCTCAACCCATCCAACTGAATCTCGAAGAGAGGAGAGTTTCTATGACCCACAGCCTGGGAAAGATGTCCGTCTACAAGCTGTTCAACTGGCGCGACAGCGCTGCCAACACAATTCAACAGACCGTCCAAGCCTTCCTCGAACTTGGCGAGGCGGTCGCCACCCGCTGGATTCAAACCCGCAAGGGCGTCATGCTCCTACAGATGGTTCCCGATAACAACGCATCCGGCGCGATCTACGTCTTCGACCGGCAGCGCGACGACTGGTACATGCTCTCCTTCGAAGGCTGTGAGGATCGGTTCACCTCCGATCTGTTTGACCGGGTCTTCTCCGAATACAAGCTGTTCAACTACGTCGATCAGCCTGGCCTGCTGCTCTCCCAAATGCAGTTGGCTGTTGCTTGACCGCCTCACCCTTCCGCATTCCACCCACCGCACCAATTCCCAATCACAATCAGGAGGAATCCCATGCGCCTATCCGCTGGCCGTATCCGCTCGCTCGCAACCCGTTATGCACTGGCCGAGGCCGCCGCCTTTCCCGGCATCCACACCGAACCGAATGGCCTCGCCACCAAACGCAAACCCGCGCCTGACTTCAAGCATGGCCGACTGCGCTACGCTCACCAATTCTGATCGACCTTCTACTCCCCGACTCCATGCCCGCTTTGAAGGCCCGGTGGCTTCCTCCGGGCCTTCCATTTCTCAACCCAATGCAGCCATCCTGCCAACTCTCCGCAGATTTGACCGAGTTCTGGAACCGGGGTACAAACACAGAACTTCAGAAAGGAGTGGGCGTATGTATGCCACCTTCTGTGTAAGCCGCGAGACGGCCGACCGGTTCACCAAACTCTTCATCAACCGGCGCGCCTATGGGATGCAGGCTGTTCATCCCTTGCCCAACGGTTCGGTCCCGTACTACCTGGCGCGGGATTGGCAGACCAAGAAGCCAAAGCCCCTTGATGTCGGCGTGGTGCGCATGCACCTGAACGGAGACATCACCATCAATCTCTACGCCATCAACCCGGAGACGCAACGCTCGAAGTGGGTTGCTATCGACGCTGATTTCGACGGCGCCGTCGAGGCCCTCTTTCAGTTGCAGTGGGAGTTAAAGCAGGATGGCGTCGAAGCCGCGCTCGAACAATCGCGCCGCGGCGGCCATCTGTGGATCTTTGCGGACGCGCCGCTCTTGGCTGCCGAGTGCCGCATCTACATTTACAACCTCGCCCTGCGGCTCGGCGTTCCGGTCAAAGGTGGTGGGCTCAAAGACGGCATCGAGGTTTTCCCGCGCCAGGACCGGATCGAGGACGGCGAATACGGTAGCGCCATCCGCGCCCCGATCGGCGTGCATCGGAGGACGAACCAGAGGTACTGGTTCTACGAGGCCGCGCTGACACCGGAGGCGCAACTCGACTACCTTGACAGATTGAAGAAGCTCACCGAGGCGGAACTGAGAACATTCATCCATGGCATGACACTGCCGGAGGCCTACCGGCCGGTCGTTGCTCCTCCATATTTTCCGCCAGCCACTTCCACATTGAGCACCGAGTTCCGGATTCTCGACTACGTGCGCGCCACGCGCAAGGATAGCCGCAACTGGTGGGCACGTTGCCCATCGTGTTCGCAAGCTGGTCACGACCGCACCGGCGACAACCTCGCCATTCAGATCAGAAATCCCCGCCTCTACAAGTGCTGGGCTGGATGCACGAAGGAAGAGATTCGTGCGGCGCTGGGCCAGCCGGTCCGCCGCAAGGTCGCGGTATGAGGAGGCGATGCCGATGAAGCACCCAGCAAAGATCGTTGCAAACAACGCCAACCGCTATGCGCGATACGGTATGTCGCTGCCGTCGCTGTCGCTTCGCGCCTTGGAGAAGCGCTGCATCTACTGCCAGCCAAGTGTCTCAATCGAGCACCAGCACCTGGCTCGGCGGTATGTGCTGCGCGGTGTCGAGTCCGGCGGAGCGGTAGCCGACATGGGCCGCTACTGCGCCTATCTTGATGCCAATGGGAGTCCAGCGCCGTGGCTGCAACAAATCGATTCGATCTCCGGCAACGGCCGCCACGCTATCGTGATTGCGCCAGAACTGGTGCGGATCGAAATGCTGCGCGTTGGCCATACCTACGAACTAGCCATCACGCGGTTTTGGCTGAAAACCGTCGAAGGCCACACACGCCCGGTGATCGTCACGGCACCGCTCTTTCGTGGCCATCAAGGAACGCTTGCCGTTGAACTCTGGAGCGCGGAGAACAAGTCCCAGCGCGGAACGGATGCGCCGCTCTTCTACACGGTGGCCGGCGAAGTGCTCGATCTGCCAGGTCGCTTTGAAGAAGCCATTCGCAAGATCACCGGCGCGGTCGCCTGCCTGGGATGCAAGCACACCCACATCGCCGTGGCTCCAGCCGCGAACAAAGGCGGTGAGCGATGAAGCACGCAATCGAAGTGGGTAATCCTGACTGGCGGCCACTTGAGAATGCAATTCCGCCGGAGTACTGCGAATCATTCATGTTCATGGGCAAGGCTGGCGACATCGTGCTCTACAAGCACAGCTTGACGCGGCGCTATCTGAACATCGGCGCGGAGACTGGAAAGTTCTACCGCTATGCCAATGACGAGTACGTCGAGATCGACCGGCGACAGGCGCTCGACGCTGTCTACGGCCACGACTAATGAAAAGGAGGGAAGCAAAATGGGCAAGAGCGTCAACAAGGTTATTCTTCTGGGCCGCGCTGGCAAGGATCCGTCGGTTCACATCCTGCGCACGGGCACAATCGTCAATCTGTCGCTCGCCACCAGCGAACGCTACAAAGACAATCACGGGGAATGGCAAGAGCAGACCGAGTGGCACAACCTGGTCGGCTACCAGCGCACGGGCGAGATTCTACGCGATTACGTTCGCAAGGGTTCGCTGCTTTATATTGAGGGCACTTTGCGGACGCGCTCCTGGGATGACCGGGAGACCGGCCAGCGCAGGTATCGCACCGAAGCCGTCGTCACAGAGATCAGCCTCTTGTCGCCGCCGCCTGCCGCAGGCAATCGCGACAATGTAGATCACTTTGTAAGCGGACAGGGCTTCGCGCAGCCTGAGTTCAGCGAAGAGCCGGAGATCACGCAAGAGGAAGTGCCGTACTGATCTGGGATAGCGCTGAAGCAATCCAAGTTTGAAAAACACTGGACCCTGGGGCGTTTGCAAGGACCTATCCGCAAGGTCTATTCGAATCGCAGACCGAAGAGGCCGCCGGTCTCTGTCGCGTCCGTCAAAACGGTATCCAGAACGAAATCGCGGATTTGGAACTTGCTGCGGAATCCATCTCTTGGCAGCGCGTCCGAGTTCATCGTTACGATGTACTGGAAGCCGCTGGCCTCGGCCCGCTCCGCACCGAGTTGCAATGCCTTCGCGACTTGCCGTTCATCCACTCCATCGAAGAGATGGCTGTCGTGAATCAGAAAGCCGGGTCCGCGCCTCTGCTTCTGGCAAATCTCCATCAGCATCATGTCGAAGCAGAAAATCTGCATGTTCGTGATGCCTTTGCTTCGCTGCCCGTCGATATGGACGTCGAATGTCGGTCCCGAGGCAGAGTCCGCGATGGTCAGACTGCCTGCACGTTCATAGAGCGATTCGGAAAGCTGCTCGAAGGTCAGGATGGCCTCGCGCACCACAACTGCGCGTTCGTGAATGTCATCCCGCAATGCCTTACGCAACTGCGCCCGCTCGATGTCGATCTCAGTTTTCGTACTCTCTATGGTTTCGGCGGTCTGGAGCCGTTGCCGCACACTCTGCAGCTCGGCTTCCATGCGGCCCAATTCTTCGCGCAGGCTCGTGTAGTGCTCTAGCGCGCCTCCCGAACAAAGAATGCCCATGATCTGTCTGCGTCGCCGGTCCTGCTCCAGACTCAGACGGTCGCGTTCCACGATGCGCGCTTCGGCGGCTGCAATCTCTGCCGCAAGGTGAGAGCGCCGATTCTCAAGAATCGTGCGGTGGAACTGCTCGACCTCGTCAAAGCGTTTCCGCACCAGCTCCGGCATGACCACACCAACTTCGGCATAAAGGTCGGTCATGTCGTTCAGGCCGGGCGTGGCTTCCTCTTCGAGCGAACCTCGCAACTGCCGGATTAAATCTCCATCCAGCACGTTGTCGGTGTTGCGGGTATCGATGGCTCGCGTTAGGTCGTTGGCTTCGCGTTCCAGTTCCTTGTACTCAGGCACTACTTGAAACGAATCCAACTGCTCACGAAGGCGTTTTGTATGAGCCTCTACGACAGTCAGTCGCGTACGCAGATCGGCGGCACGTCCAAAATACTGTCCAAGTTCTCCAGATTTCGCGGCTTTGCGTAGCTCCTTGGTGACCTTTTCCTTTGCACTGAGTTCCCGGAAGCGTTGCGGCAAGTTCCAGTCCAGTCCCAATAAATAGGACACAGCGATCTGTTGGTCCCAGGTTTGCTGCTGGCTGGAATGCTGGATCGGCTGGATGAAGCCGCCACTACCTTGCCGCCGCGCGAAGTACGAGATCAGCGAACGAAACGAGGGATAGCCTTCTTCCGACGCTAATGGCAAACCGAACCATAGAGCACCGAGATTGTCTTTCCATTGTTCGTTGCTGTACTCGGCAATCCCATCCATTCTCTCCGTGGGAGCCTTTGGCCAGGATTCAAAGTTTCCCTCGACGAAGACGCGGGAAGGACGTTTACCCGAGCGTGCCGCCGTAACCTTCTCGCCTTTGACATCCATTCCGATATCAAAAGACGAGTCGATGAGCTTTGCGCTGCGAAAAACATTCTCAGGACGGACCTCTGCGCCCAACAGAAAATGAACCAGCTCAATGAGACTCGACTTTCCGGCCCCATTCCGGGACTGACGATCCGTAGCCCCTTCGCTCTTGTCGGCGAGCACGATATTGAGTCCAGGGCGAAAGCTCAGTGCTTTGAATGAAGCGAGGTCGCTTCTAAGAAACCGTATCATGGCGCAGCCCTCCGCAGAGTTCCGCGCTCGTAATTGACTGCGCCAATGGAATAGAGGAAGTCCAGCGCCAGAACAAACCACTCATAATCGAGCGGTGCCTGCGGAGTGGCTAAAGTCCGGCGGCCCCGAATTTCGTCCCAGACGCGCGACATTGTCATCGGCTTGGTCAACGCACCAAGGATTTCAGCTCCGACACCGATTAAGGCGCGTTCCGGCTGGACGTGTTTGGAGGGCAGAATCATATCGCGGCTACCGTCTCGTTGGGGTCTTCAAAAATGTCGCAGGCATCGAAAAAGTAAGTTACCACGGCCAAGGCTGCGCCCTGCCGCCGCGGATCACCGTTGCCACCAGCATACTCCTGCAGGTGCCTGAAAATACTATCTGCTGGCAATTCCAGATTTTTCAACGTCTGGTAGTGCTCCCGGAATGCCTGAGCGATATGCTCCCCCAGGTCGGGTCGCGGCCCTCGTGCGAAGAATGTTGCCACCAAATCGCTTTTTCTGCGGCCCATCTGGAGAAGCACGGCGGCGTCTGTCGAAAGACTATTCTTCTGGAGCTTTTGCAGGCTGGGAGGTGTCAGTGGAGGATCGGTCACACTCGGCTCCGCCTGCGAGAGCGCGTCAATGACCGGCACCAAATCTTGTAAAGCAAGACGGTCCACGATTGCTTGGGAGGGTGCGAAGCCGAACATTGACTGGTGTGCCGCTAGGTCCATCATGCCCCGCAGCTTCAGCAACTCCTGCTCCGACCATACCTCGATCTTCACCTTGGGGTGCTGAGAACGCAGCGTGTCCAGATATCGATTCACGTCGGGCGGAAGCCCCCGAGCATCGTTATGAACAAAGATCCAGGTCTTCATCCACCCGTCCCAGTGGGTGATCGCTCCCTCGAAGTCCTCCTTGATCTTGGCGTTCAGCTTCACGTCTTTCATCATGTAAGGCGCATATGCCTGAAAAATCGTTCCGATGCTGACCAACCGGCCATCGCATTTCAGATCGCCCTGCTTTCCGTAGGGACGTACTTCCTCAAAGTCAGGCCCGTAGGCGTGACCGGCGAGCTGCACAAACCAGTCCTGAAAGGCTGTCCCTTTCTTCTCGTGGAAGGCGGCTCGGAAGTGCAGGATGTAAAAGCTCTGCTGTACAGCGTCCATTGGCAATGGATCCCAAACCCTTCAAAGTACCAATGGTACGGTATACACTGGCAGTTTGGCCATGCGCCTCCTGCGGAGGTGCACCAAGCCTGTAAATCTCTGATTTTGGGAATGGGTTTCGTCTCTGACGTCCTCCCACCTTCGCTGTGGCTGGAAGCACCCCATCCTCCTAACTGAAGAAGCGCGATTGACTCCTACAAGCTCACAACCGTATCGATGACGTGATAGCGTCGAATGGCCTCTATTCGTTCTTTAGGCGGAACTTGCAGGCCATGCATAATGCCTTTTTGACGAACGCCAACCTTAGCATTGAGTTGCGCGTTGTACTGCGCATAGCTCCTCTTGAGTCGCCCAGTATCCAGGAATCACAAATCAACTTCCCGACCCGACGAAACCATAAACATATCAGCAGGTTAGATGATTAAGCGTTACCAAGTGCAAGCAAGCTCTTTGGATCCAATTCAATTTTCCGTTGTTGAGAGCGCTCTTTGGAGCACTTTCAGCTTTTCTGTGGCTGGAAACGCAGTTCCCCAGCCGAAGGAGGTGAGGTATGGCCGCAACAAAGTTCACAGAAGCTGAGCGCGAGAAGCTCTTCGCACAGCTCGAAACGCCCTTCGATCCGACGCAGATCAAGTGGCGGGTAATGCGCACCTCTGCGGATGGGCGGAGCGGCGTCATCCTGCCTTTTGCCGATCCGCGCGCCTATACAGACCGGCTTAACGAACTCTTCACGCCGTCGGGATGGACGCGCGAGTACACGATCTCCACCGTGCCATCGCTGACCCGCGTGGACAAGGGCAAAGTGATTGTCACCAGCAAGGTGCTGGTTGCGACTGCCGTCACAATCACCCGACTAGGCAGCCATACCGGAACCGGAGAAGAGTGGGCCGACAGGGAAAACGCAGTGACCGCAGCCGACGCGCAAGCCTTCAAGCGTGCGTGCAGTTGCTTCGGCCTTGGGCGGTATCTCTACCGTTTCGAGGAGACTTGGGTGCATCTGAATCAGCGCGGCGAACCGGTTGCGATTCCGGTTTTGCCAGCATGGGCGCTACCTCCGGGAGTGACCGTGCAGTCAACCAATAGCAAAGCCGTCGATGTGCGCGGCCCTGTCGATCACAAGCTGACAGCTGAGATCGAGAGTTTCCGCAGCACACTGGGCGAGTCGATCTATGCGGAGATTCTGCGCCGATCCGGGCACAGTGCCAACGCGCGGACCATCCCCAATGCGGAACGGCAGAAGCAGACCATCGAGAAAATGCAGGCTGCGGCGCGCGGTTTCGAGAGGTTGCGCCAACTGGCCGAGATGGCTGGCGACACGCAGTTCTTCACCGTGGCGGAGCGCTTCAAGATCGCGTCGGTAACCGAGTTGCCGAGCTTGTCGGCGTTGAAGCAACTGGTCGAGGAACTCGAATCCCTGGCCAATCAGCAGGTCGCGTAGCGAGCAGTTCTGCGCCGGGAGGAAATCATGGGAGAGATCAGCATTCTGCGTCCGCGGCGCAGCCTCGTCAGTATTCCAGTCACGGAAGCCGTCTACTGCGAGAGTTGCGCCTCGGTCTCTAACTCCAGCGGAGGATGTTGTGCATTATGTGGCAACATCTCCATTTGGCCGCTGGCCGAGTTGGTCCCGCAACCGCCGATGGGACCACGCCCCGGTTCAGCATCGGTTCGGCGTTTCGCACCGACGATGCGAATCGAATTGGCCAGGGCGGCGTAGTGACCCAATAGGATACGTCACCCATCGCAATTCGGAGAAAGCTCAATCAGGAGGTCCGCCATGGATACACCAGAACTTTCCAGGCCCGACCTGTTCGCCCACCGGGAGGCGCTTCGGCTCCCTGCTTCGAAGGTCATCGAGAAGTTGGTTGAGATCGTCGGGCGGAAACTCACCGCGTATATTGGTGGCGTCAAGGACGCGCGCGCCGTCGATCGTTGGATCGCCGGCTGCGAGATTTACGGCGACGCTGAGAGCCGATTACGGTTTGCTTTCCAGGTAGCGCGCACCTTGAGCGAGTACGATTCCCCTGCTGTCGTGCAGGCCTGGATGACGGGTGTGAACCCGGAACTGGGCGACAGAGTGCCGCTGCGCCTGATGCGCGAGAATGAGATTGATGCAGTGGCGCCAGCCATTCTGAGCGCTGTCAGAGCATTCATCGGCGACAAGTAGACGGGTAATCTTCTCTTGAATTATATGGTTAACATGTTGCCTTTTACGCGGTATAATGAAGACAAAGAGGCAACAGTTTGGCTGTATATCTCAAGACGGCGCAAGAAGTTCAGGCAGGAATTGCCGGGCGGTTCAAGGCCCGGCGTCTGGCCATGAACCTGACGCAGAATGAGTTGGCGGCGCGCTCGGGCGTGACCTTCAGTTCGCTGAAGCGATTTGAGCGCGAAGGACTGATCGCACTGGACTCGCTTCTGAATCTGGCCTTGGTGCTCAATTGCCTAGACGATTTCGACAAGCTGGCCGCGGAGAACATGCCCATCTCAGCCACTCAATCGCTCGACGCCCTGCTGGCCACGCCGGCGCGGCGGAAGAGAGCGACGGGCAGAAAAGGAGGCAACCATGGCATATAGTCCGACAGAGTTGCTGACAGTCTATCTGGATGCGCACGACCAAAGCAGCAAAGCAGGGCACCGCAAGGTTGGACGCCTCGCGTTCAAGGACAGGCAGATCCTTTTCGAGTATGACGCCTCGTTCATCGCTTCGGGCATTGAGATTTCGCCGATCAAACTTCCCCTCAGGCCTGGCGTGTATATTGCAGACACCACGATCTTCGATGGCCTGCATGGTGTATTCAATGACAGTCTGCCGGATGGATGGGGCCGCCTTCTGCTCGACCGCACGGTGGAAAAATACGGTATCCATCGCGGCCAGTTGAATCCACTCGATCGGCTGGCCTATGTGGGGCGGCACGGCATGGGCGGTCTCAGCTATGAGCCGGAACTGAGCCAGCAAAACGCCGACGATGCTCCGCTGGCGCTCGACAAACTTGCTGAGGAATCAGCCGTAGTTCTGGCCGGAGAGAATGAAGAGGTCTTTGAAGATTTGCTGCGGCTCAATGGCTCTTCTTCGGGTGCACGGCCCAAGATCGTGGCGCAAGTGAGCGCCGACAAGAAAAGGATCATTCACGGTCAGCAGGAATTGCAATCAGGCTTCGCGCACTGGATGATCAAGTTTCCGTCTTCGCAGGACGCGCGGGACGCGGGAGCTATCGAATACGCCTATAGCTTGATGGCAAAGGATGCAGGGGTGGAGATGCCTGAGACGCATCTCTTCCGTACGAAGAGGAACAAATACTTCGGCACAAAACGCTTTGACCGGGATGGAGATGCCCGCATCCACATGCACAGTCTTGGCGGCTTGATCCATGCCGATCATCGCACTCCCAGCCTCGACTACGACATGGTTCTGCGCGTGACACAGGCCTTGACCAGAAATATCCAGGAAGCAGAAAAGGTCTATGCGCTGGCCTGCTTCAACGTTCTCGCTCATAATCGTGACGATCATGTGAAGAATTTTTCGTTTCTGCTGAACGCGCGAAACGAGTGGATCTTTGCACCTGCCTATGACCTTACCTTTTCCTATGGTCCGGGCGGAGAGCAAAGTATGCTCGTTATGGGAGAGGGGAAGAATCCCGACGCAACTCAACTTCTGGCATTGGGAAAACAGCATGGAATTAAAAGCGCGCCGGAGATTCTGGCGAAGGTAAAAGCGGCCGTGGCCAACTGGCGCCGTTATGCAGAACACGCAGAGGTTTCGCGAAAATCCACCCAAGAGATCGCAGACAAGATCAAGTTGCTGTAGCCATCTGCATTTTTCTGTTCAGGCCGCAGTTGGGTCAGGAATTGAAAGCCCGGCCCATCAAGCAGTCTTCGCGGCCTTCTTCTTTGCCTTTGGCAGCGGCGAAACCGTGGCGTTCAGGTTGACCTTGGAAGCGCTCTTCAATGCAGCCCATCGCTTGATCTGCGCCTGTCGGACGCGCTCCCGTCCCTCTGCGCTCATCTTGCCGCGCTTCCTGGTCTTCTGAACCTTCGGAGTCACAACAGCAGCGGCTTTGGCTGCTTGACTAGGCTTCCGCTTGGTGATAATCACGCCTGATGTGCTCAGCAGAGCTTTGGCTTGTTTGAGGCGAGCAATCTCAGCGTCGATCTTAGCAAGAATATCTTTCATCATGGTGCGCTTAGCACCTCCCATCGAAGAATAAACGACCCAATTCAAAACCCAAGAGTTTACATCTCCAGGAGGAACCATGGCGCGCAACGCGGCAAGATTGAAGATGGGCTATTACCCTCTTCCAGAAAGCGAGGCCGTGCGGCTTCGCGCACTACTTGAGTTTACAGGTCCGGCATCGATTGTCGACCCCTGCGTTGGACAAGGAATGGCGCTCGAAATCATCACGAAGGGCGCCGATGTGCATCGCTATGGCATTGAACTCGACGCCGAACGGGCGGCCCTTGCTCAATCGAAAGGCATCGAGACCATTCAAGGCAATGCATTCGACGCGGTCGCCAAACCTGAGTCACTTTCATTGCTCTATCTAAACCCACCCTACGACTCCGAGATTGGCCAGGTGGCGAACAACCGCATGGAACGGCTGTTTCTCGATCACACCTATCGCTGGCTCGCAATGGATGGCGTGTTGGCAATGGTCATTCCCTTTGAACGGTTGATGGACTGCGCGGGCCTGCTGAGTTCGCACTTCACAGCGCTCAATGTCCTTCGCATGACCGATGAGGAGTCTATTCGCTTCCGGCAAATCGTTATACTCGGCGTCCGCAACAACGTACGTGGCGCAGCCGTTGATGCGAACAAACGCCAGTTGCAAAGCGTCGGTCTGTACGGAAGCTATCAGGAACTTCCGGAACTGGCGACCGATGCCTGTGAGCCGTATCGAGTTCCATCAACAAGTGAAGCCGAACTCAGTTACCGCGGCCTTCCCTACGACCTGCTCGAAGAGCTGTTGCCGCACTCTGGAGCGTGGATGCAAGCGATGCCGTTTCTAGCGCCGCGCGAAGATGTGGCCACCGGGCGGCCGATTACGCCTCTTCATGGAGGCCACGTCGGATTGCTCTGCACGGCGGGCCTGCTGAATGGCGTCTTCGGTCAGGGAGAAGACCGGCACATCGCGCGCTGGCGATCAGTCAAGCATGTCACCACCTTCGTCGAGCACGATGGAGAGAGCGAGATCGTGCATCACCGCGAACGATGGGCCAACGAACTGCGCCTTATTTATGCCGACGGAAGAACGTTGCGGCTTTCCGAAACGCCAATCCAGCAGGAGGAGGATGCCAATGCAGAATGCACACCTGCGGCTCGGGCTGCTTGAGTATCACCGTGTCACGGAAAAGACATCCACCAGAATCCGGGTGCGGGTCTCCACATATATTGGCGAGGATGCGCAGGCGCATCTGATCGGCATCTTCGGCAACGATTCAGACATCGGCGCGATTACAGCGGCGATCCACGAGAAGGCAACCTTCACGCTGACCTTTCCCGATGGCACGATCAAGGAAATCACCTTTGGTGAACACGCTTCGTGCTATCGCGGTTCGGTGAGCCTGCCGGATCGCAAGCAGCCTGTGCGGCATCTGGTTGCCGTATCGGAGCAGTTGCACTCGAACGGCGGCGTCGGGAAAACGATTCTCTTTCGATATTGCTCAATCGAAGCGTGGGCATGGCTGAGCGTCTTCCTTGGCTTGCCTGCCGAACCGTCGTGGGCGGAACACATCTCAAAGATTCTTGAGTTTGAAGGGCGCGTCCAGCCGCTCGATGGCATCGGTTGCGATCCGGTACTGGTAACGGCCACGGCGGATGAGGTGCTCGCATGGATCTCATCGGCATTGCAATCCGGGGAGATTGTCTTTCCTGAGAACAATGGACCAATCCTCTGGCCCAAGTTTTCCTTGTTTGAAACGTTGCGCCGGATTCGAGAGAATCACGAACCTTAACCCAACTCCCTCCCACCTTCAGGTCACTGTTGAGTGTCTATCAACGTTCCACTTCCCACTGACCCTTCGCGAGGTTCTTTGCCATGAGCCATGACAACATAACCGATATCACCACATATTTACGGGCGCACGCCATCGAACTCGGCGAACGGATTCTCGAAACCTATCCTCCGCTGCAGAGCACCAAGGATCCAGTAGCGCCACGCATTGCGACGCTTCTGCGCAAGGCGCTTCCCGCGCAGGCGCTGGCGATTACCGGGACAGCAAAATACCTGCGCAAGGCCAAAGCGGCCCGGATTGTGGCCGAGTGCGGCGCGGGAAAGACCTACATGGCGTTGGGCGCAATCCACGTACTTGCAGACGGGCGGCCCAGCACGACGCTGGTGATGTGCCCCTCGCACATTACGCACAAGTGGGCGCGTGAAACCCTGCTGACGGTGCCGCGTGCTCGTGCTTTCCTGATCGAAGACATGCGTAATGGCGGCGATCCAAAGAAGGCGCACGGCGTCTGCGAGGTCAGACTGCGCAAGGGACGGATCGTCTACGAGGGAATGCGGCTATCACTTGCGGATCTCAGACGAATGAGCCGCAAGGAGTGGCGCAAGCGCTGCCCTGCGCCGGCTTTCTTCATCACGGGCAAGGACAAAGGGAAGCTTGGCTACTACTGGGAACACGTCTACATCAAGGCGAAATCCGGGCCGAATCTCGGAGGCATCATCAATCCCGACACCGGCGCTGCGATCCTGGACTCGGAGCGGCAGAAGCTCACCCACCTCGACTTCATCGATAAGATCAAGCTCTTTGAATCGCTGACTCTGCCACAAGGGGGAACGACGCATTATTCAGCGCTGTGGCAGGCCGACCGCGAGCGCATTCAGCGGATGGCTCCGATTGAGTACATTGGCCGGTATATGGGCGGATGGTTCGACTTTTCCATCGCGGACGAGTTGCATCAACTCGCCGGGGACACAGCCCAGGGTAACGGTCTCGGTGTATTGGGGCGTGCGGCAAAGAGGCTGATCGCTTTGACCGGCACGTTGATGGGCGGCTATGCCGACGATCTGTTCAACATCTTTTACCGCATGGAACCGCACACCATGGCCGGCGAAGGATTTGCCTACGGCGGCCAGGGACGGCGCGACTTTCAGCAGCAGTACGGTGTGCTGGAAACCATCGAGAAGGTGCGGGAGACAGACAACGCCTGCTCGCGGGCAACGAAGAAGACAATCCAAGTGCTGAAGAAGCCGGGCGCATCGCCG
>Ga0181529_10004534_pt1 | contig 14985 bp, 16 predicted proteins | sample PEATcosm2014_Bin_36_FD_119763 | JGI IMG/M metagenome (GOLD analysis project Ga0181529, IMG submission 119763) | Peatland microbial communities from MTU Mesocosm Facility, Houghton, MI, USA - PEATcosm2014_Bin10_30_metaG | ecosystem: Environmental > Terrestrial > Soil > Wetlands > Peat | place...
CCGGTGGGCGAAGTCGGGAGCGAGGGGGAGGGTTGGGCTGGCGGGCATGGACAATATATCTAACACGAAAGAGTTAGAGTGTGCAAGGAAATTGCGGGTGGGGGTGGTCGGGGGCACATCGTGGCGGGGTGATGGAGTGCGCCCCTGGGGGTGGGCAGCCGACATAGAGGGCTTGGCGGAAGTGGGGTTGGGGGTGAACCGCCGGTTCTGCATCCTGATCGTGAGATTCTGGCGCTCGACGTGTGACGTGCTGATGCGGGCCGGATCGGGATCACCGCTTATGGCTGTCAGGCTGCATCCAACGGTGCGGCCCGGCATTGCGTCGCGGACGGCAACTCGTCGAACAGGCCCTGATAGAGGCGGGTGAACCGGCCAAGATCGTGAAAGCCGTAGCGCCGCGCGACCTCGAAAACTTTCATCCCGTCGCATGCCCGATCCCGAAGGTCGCGATGGGCCAGGTGCATCCGGTGCAGGCGAATGAAACCCGCGGGTCCCATGCCAAGCTGCTCGCGGCAGGCCACGCCAAGGTAGCGCCGGGAGACGCCGAGAGCGGCGGCGATGCTGTCCGGTCGATGCGGAACCTCTGGTTGCGCACGGAGCAGCGCGTCGAAACGAACCGCGATGTCCTGACGGCCGCGTAAGGCCGGGGTCGCCTCGGTTGCCGGACCGTCCGAGAGGCACTCGACAAGTGCATGGATCAGTTGCTGGCGGAACCCGTGTGTGGCCTCGGTCTGCGCCAGGGCTTCCGGCCGGCGTTCAACCGCGTGAACGCAAGCCGCGTGGAGTGCGCGCAGGGTCCTGAATGCCGCCGCCGGTGGTCGCCAGGACCGCGTTCCCGCCGGCAGGATCAGGGGATCGCCGAGCAACGAGTGGCCGTATCGCAGCAACTCCTCGATGGGCATCCAGATCGCGCCCCATCGGCACGGACCCACCGTGCGCAATTGCGCGTGCCCGCCAGGGCCGTGCGTCATGAATTCGTCGGGGTGACTGGCGGTCCCGCCCCAAATAGATACGGGCGACCGGTCCAGCGGCAGCGTCACCAGAACCGTGTCGGTCGCCACTGTAAAAAAAGCAATGCAAGGCGGTCTTTCATCGACCGCCCACAGACGGAGGGAGCCGAGGGCGACCTGGGTGAGCCGGGCCCGGAACGGACCGGGGCCGGTGAGGCACAGATGGGCGTTTCCCAACTCCAGGGTGGCGGCTTCGAATTCGTTCGGTTCACTGAAAAATGCAGTGCCGACAGCCATGTTATCTCCACTGTGGCACGCTGGCGGTGTCTGTGGCCGAGCCGTCACGATGCAAGCCCACCAGCCCAGTCCCGAAGAACGATGCGGTCGTTTCCGCGGTTCGCGCTATGCATTTCCGGCAACACGCGCGGAGCGGTCTCCGCCACGCCCGTTCCTGTCGGACGCGGCCGCCGCTGGCTGCGGCGAATCGGCAGCGCTCAGAAGATGAACGTTACCTGCGTCCTCAGCTGCCAGGTGGAGCCATACTGAGGGCGCAGCGCGTTGTAGTAGGCGCCGATGGAGATATTCACCGGCAGCTTGCCGCCGATCTTCACCACTCGGCCGCCCCCGCCGCCGACCGGCAGCGTCCACGCCTTGTTGCCGGCCGCCATCCAGTTCGCGGTGATGATGGGGGCAGTGTTGACATACCAACCGCCGCCAAAGTTGTAATTCACGAAGGGCTGCGTCAGGAACATGTTGTAGCTGGTGCCGTTGCGTCCCGACGTACCGCCGAATGACCACACGTTATTGGCCAGCGCGCCCGCGACCCAGGGACCCTTCATGTAGACCAGCGCGGCGGTTGGCCCGCCGCCCCAGACGTTGGAGCCGAGGGTCTTGTCGCTGATCGCGGGCACCTGCAGCACCGGGCCAACCGCCCATAGCCAGCCGTTGGTTGGGTTCTTCGGCGACAGGAAGGCCGAGAACGTGATCGGACCGGTGCCGAACGGCACCGTGTGCGCCGGATGCAGCGAGGGCTGCCAGATCAGCGGCAGGATGGTGCGCGTGATGACGTTCCAGTCGTCGTTGATGTGGATCGGAATCACCGGCTGGATGTTGAGAATATCCTGCGTGCCCTTGTTGGGGCCGTAGTTGAAGTTGGTGTTGTTCTGGAACGGAACGCTGTAGAGGTCGCCGATCGGGTTTTGCAGCTTCTTGGCCAGCGTGGTGGTGTCCTCACCAGCACCCGCATCCGCATCTCCGACGCGCACCGCGGGTGGCGTCTGAACGCTGTCGGGAGTCGTGATTGCGGGCGGGCCAGCGGCAGTCTGCGCCGCGGCCAGGCCGGGCAGTGCCATCATGATGCCAAGCGCGCAGGCCATCGATTTCGGACGTTTCATGTGGCTCCCCAGAACACGCAAGAAGGCTCCGGCCACCTCAGGTGACAGGAATGGCACTTACCCGCGGCGTCGTACGACGGGCGCGCCGAGACGACTATGCAATTCCGGCAGTTCGAGCCGGAAAGCCCGGGGCACAGCCGCGCGACGCCAACCAGCCGCCTCACCAGGACACACGGAGATCGATTGTCGCTCCATGCCGGCTCGCATGATCGATCTGATTCCGACGCGAACAGGATGGGCTAGATCGGCGGCCTGGTGGCCCAGTCGTATCCGTTGCGTGCCCGCTGGTGGCCATACTCGAACAGGGCGCGCATGAAACCCTGGTCGAACGGCTGCGGCAGCTTCATGTCGAAGTCGGCGCCGATATAGGCGAGCCGGAAGCCGATGTCGTCGCGCTGAGTGTTGGTGTACATGCGCAGCACGTCGTTGTAGCCGCTCGCCGTGATCATGGTGGAGATGGCGCGCGTGGCAATGTCCATCGTGCTGCGTTCGACCGCCGACCATTCGGGGTCGAGCCGGCCGTTGCGGATGACATAGGCGGTCGCCGCCACCACGGCCCCGCCGCGCTGCATGCGCGCGCGCCGCTGCACAGTCAGGCCGGCCGGGTACAGGAACGCCTGCGCAAAGGCGCCCCCATCCACATGCATCTCCTGGTAGGGCTGCCCGTCCAGCGTCACGTCAAACATGGTCGGCGGGAAGGCGCCGGGCACCGCGGCGGAGGCCAGCAGCACGCGGCGGATCGTGTCCAGCGCGCGCGGGTGGCCGCTGGCAGCGATGGCACCGATGTTCCAAAACACCGGTTGCTGTGCGTCAAGGTCGGTCGAGCCGATCAACAGCAGCCGCCCCGCCCCGTAGGCGTGCGCCAGGGCGGCCATCATGTCGTCGTTCAGGAAGCGCGAGATGGTTACGAACAGCGGCGAATTGTCGCTCATCGCGTCGTCGAACAGGACGGCGGTGATGCCGCGCTTGGTCAGCACGTCTGACGGCTTCAGCTCGGTATAGACGGCGCGCAGTTGCGGGTCGTAGGCCGGGCCGAGATAGGCGAACGGGGCGGTGAGCGCGCCGGTGCTGACGCCGGTCACCAGTTCGAACTCCGGCCGGTCGCCATGGTCGGTCCAGCCGCACAGCAGGCCGGCGCCGAACGCGCCGTTCTCGCCGCCGCCGGAAATCGAGAGCAGTTCGATCGGCGGCAGCGGCGCATCGGCAGCCAGGTTGAGTGCGCGGCGTTGGCGCTGCCCAGCCGCCATGAACTCCGCCTCGAGTGCATCGGTGCCATAGACCGGGAAGAAGCGCTCGTTCGGCAGGCCGAGCACGCTGGCCTGGAGCGTGCGCCCCAGCGGCACCGCCGGACCGCGTGAGGGCGTGGCGCATCCGGCCAGCAGGGCGGTCACGCTGGCCGCGCCGGCGAGACGGACGAAGCAACGGCGCGAAGGGTGAGCGGCCAGACCCATTCTTGAGCAGCAGGCTTGTCCCATGGTCCGATCCCGGTCACTCGTCGTGCTGATTATCGACCAACCGGCGGCTGACTCCAACCCCCGCAGAGCAAGCCTCTCGGGGAGATCGCCACAATCGACGGCAATTTCGGGGAAAGACGGACGAAGCGCAGCCGGCAGGAGCGCCCCGGTGGCTGAAAGGCGTTGGTAACCTTGGCGACCCATGTGTGACAAAACTGGGTACTGTGAATCAGTATCCAAACTGGGCCCCACCCAGGCGGCATGCAAAGCTCTGATATAGCTAACGAAACTCGTTCGGGGTGGGGTCCCGATCGGCGCCGATGGGGACCCCGCCCGTCGTGAATTCCCCGAACCCATATTTCGGCAGGGATATCAACGCCGGGCTTGACAGCGACCGGTGACTAAAGGGCTGATTTACGATCATGGTGACTGACGAGCGGGCGGAAGTTGGCGAGATTGAGCTGGACTGGATAGCTCGATCGCTGCGACTGGACCGCATCAAGGCGACGCCTGGGCGGGTGGAGGGTCGTGTCCCGGCTCGTGCGTGGCGTGCAGGAGCGTGAGCTGGCCAGCGTCACCCGCAAGCTCGATGGATTGATCGACGCGATGGCCGACGGCTTCAGGGCCCCGCGCCTCCAGGTGCAGCTCGACGAACTGGAGGTACGGCGGAGCACCCTGGAAGCGGGACTGAAGGCGCCGGCAGCCCCGGTGCCACCGCGGCTGCATCCCAACCTTGCCGAGCTCTACCGCGCCCGTGTGGCGCGGCTGCAGGAAGCGCTGCGGTCTCCCGATGACGGCCGCGCTGCGCTCGAGGCGGTACGGGAGCTGATCGAGCGGATCGAGGTACGGCCGACCCCCGAGGGCAAGGGCCTGGAGATCGAGTTGATTGGTGCGATCGCGTCGATGGTACGCCTGGAGCTGGGTAATGATGCGACCAACCCCCATCTCGGCACCAGCGATCGCGGTTTGTTCGCGCGTTCGGTGAAAGTGGTTGCGGGGGCAGGAAACCACCGACAGTTGACTCTGCCACCCATGGCCTGCTGACGGAATCAGGGAAACCCAACCATCTCGGCTTACTGCTGGTGGGCTGATGCACGACCAGCCCAGATCTTACCAGGTTCGGCAACACGTGCTCGGACACGATGGCCGTTGATAGGGCCATAGCCAACCTTCCAAAGAGCGTAGACCGGCAATGTATGGTTTCCAGAAGATTGGCCCGCCCCGGGGAGGAGCGGGCCGAGGCGACGCCGCGCAGGAAGTCGATGCGCGGTCGCGCCGGATCGGCAGCGGGCTCGGCAGGGCGTCACGCTACATTGCCCCGGCTCAGGGCGGCGGCGCGGTCGGTCCAATCCGACCCCGCCAGTGGCGGAAGAACCTTCGAGCGGGCGCCGGGTTACCAGACCACCGGCGCGAGGCGCCCCCCGCCGCCGGCATGGCAGCGGGGAACGAAGCCTGCGCGCTATTCGGAGGCGACCGGAGGATCAGGGCGCGTTGAGAAATTCACCGATTTCCCGATAGACCTGGGCGCATTCCTCCTTCACGAGGTTCTCCAGATTCATGAATGTGTGCGTCATATCCTTGAAATGCAGGTGGCGCGTTTTGACGCCTGCGGCCCTGAGTTTCTCAAGATAGGCAGCATTCTCGTCGCGAAGCGGACAGAACTCGGCCGAGATGACGAAGGTCTCCGGCATTCTGGCGGTGAAGTCGCCGTAGAGCGGCGACACCGCGCGGCGGTTCTCGTTGTTCTGGAGGTAGAGATCGTAGTACCAGACGATCTTGCTGGTCTGGAGAAGGTAGCCGACGGCATTCTCCACCATGGACGGCTGGCCGAGCGTGTAGTCGAGCCCGGGATAGATCAACACAGCCCGCTTCAGCGCGATCCCGGGATCGAACTGGGCGCGGCTCATCACCGTGGCGGCCAACCCACCGCCGGCGGAATCGCCGATCAGCGACATCTCGCGCTGGTAGCGGATCTTCCGGGCATCGAGCACCGGCCAGATGCCCCTGACGACCGCGAAGGCGTCGTTGACCGCGGCCGGATAGGGACATTCCGGCGCCAGCCTGTACTCCACGGTAACGACGATATGGCCAGTCGCGCTGGCGATCTTGCGGCAGATCGGATCGTAGGTGCTGACGTTGCCGGCGGTATGGCCGCCGCCGTGGAAGTGAACCAGCACCGGGCGTGCCTCATCCGGCGCGGAATGGTAGATGCGCACCGGCACCATGTAGCCGGTGTTGGGAACGATGTCGTCCCACACGCCGGGAATCGGCGGGATGTCGGTGACCATTTCCCGCGTCACCCGGGTGAGCCATTCGCGTGCGTTGGTGGCGGTCGCCTTGAAGCCGGCGGCGATGAGGGCGGGGATCTGGGCGTTGAAAGCGTCAAGGTAGTCCTTCAGCTTCGGACTCACTTCGCGCATGGGAATTTCCTCCGTTGATCGGATGGTTGCCGTCGCATTCCGCTCAGGCTGCCGCATCCGCGGGCACGGGCTTGTGCCCGGTCTCGGGCAGGAAGAACGAGGCGACGAAGGCGCTGATCGAGCAGATCAGGACGAACAGCGCTGCCTTGAACGGATCGCCGGTCTTGTCCGCCAGCTGGCTGGCGACGAACATCCAGATCGTTTCGATAACATAGGAGATCGACCAGAACATGCCGAACACCACGGTCACGTGCCCTGGCGTCATGCCGGGCAGTTCCTGGGGCAGCGTCATCATGGCGGTGATCGGCAGGAACATGAAGAAACCTGCCAGGAAGGCTGCCGCATAAGCCACCATCTGATTGGTGGTGAAGATCATCAGGGCGATGAACACCGTCATGATCAGCCCGCTGTAGCGGATGAGTGGAATGCGCAGCGGGTACTTCTTGGCGGCGATGATGCCCGCGAGGGTCCCCACCATGCCGGCGGTGATCATCAGGGCGGACAGGTTCCTGCCAGGCACCGCGAAGCTCGGAATAAGCGGGAACAAGGCGAAGATCGCGATGTAGGCGAACAGGATGCCGGAATAGCAGAACGGCAGCATCCAGTTGAACAACTCCTTGACGCCGTCGCCGAGCGAGTAGGTCTCCGGGACCGTGGTCTTCTTGCCGCCGAGAGCGAAATCCTCGCTGACCGCGAGCCAGGCGAGGAGCACGACGAGGCTGGCCGCGGCGATCACCATGATGACGTTCCGCCAGGCGCCCAGCCCGCTCAACAGCGCGCCTGTGAACAGCAGCGCCAGCAGGTTGCCGGTGTTGAAGGCGATCGAGTTGATGCCGTTGACCAGCGGCCGCTCCTCAGGCGTGAAGTAGTTCATCACGATCGGGCCGAAATAGACAATGACGAACGCGCCGCCGAACCCCATGACGAGGCGGCTCAACACGTAGAGCGGATAGGAGCCCGCCCACACCCCGGCGACGCTGGCGACGATCAGCAGCGAGGCCAGCGCGAAGGCTTTCTTGGGCCCCAGCTGGACCAAGACCCAGGCGGCGATCAGGTTGCCGATGATCTTGGCGATGGTGATGGCATTCGTCGTCCAGGTCGCGGCGGTGACGCCCTGGACTCCGAAGTCAGCCGTGATCGTCCTCGACAGCATGGATCCCGCGACCCAGGAGAAGGCGAACAAGGCGTAGGTGAGGAAAATCACGACCTCTATGAGTGTGTTCTTCTTCATGGACGTTTCCTCTCATGGAAGAGTGCACGCGCCTCGCTCGTTGCATGCAGAGGGAGGCAGAACGGGATGCCCCACGGATCGTTACCCTGGCATCGTTGCACGGGCATCATAACATGGACATCATAACACGGACATCACAACTGCATTTCCGGCACGTCCGGCGGAACGATCAGCGCCGCATCGGTCACCGCCCCGATCCTCGACGGTAACGCCCGGCGCCCTCTCGCGCAGCACCAAGCCCTGAGCGGTCGGCTCGATCATGGCGATTCACGCTCACTGGGCGACCCAGCCGCCGTCCACGCTGAGCGCCGTGCCGCGCATGTTGGCGGCGTCCTCGGAGCACAGGAAGACGGCAAGCCCGCCAAGCTGGGCCGTCGTGACGAAAGTCTTCGAAGGCTGCTTTTCGCTAAGGAGTTCGCGTCCAGCTTCCTCGATGCTGACCCCCCTGCGCTCGGCCAGCGTTTCGATCTGCTTTTGCACCAGCGGGGTGAGCACCCAGCCCGGGCAGATGGCATTGCAGGTCACGCCCGTCTCCGCCGTTTCGAGCGCCACCACCTTCGTCATTCCGACGAGACCGTGCTTGGCGGAGACATAGCCCACCTTCTGGGTCGAAGCGACCAGCCCGTGCGCCGAGGCGATGTTGATGATGCGGCCCCAATTGCGCTGTTTCATCTGCGGCAGGACATAGTGGATGCCGTAGAAGGCAGCTGAAAGGTTGATCGAGATTATCTGTTCCCACTTATCTTCCGGGAATTCCTCCACCGGCGCCACATATTGAATGCCGGCATTGTTGACCAGAATATCGACCTTGCCGAAGCTCGCGGTAGCGGCGTCGATGAGGCCCTTGATCTCGCTCCGCTTGGTCATGTCGGCGCCATTATATTCGGCACGGACGCCGAACTCGGACACCAGGCCGTTCTGGATCGCCTCGATCTCGTCCGGGTCGCCGAAGCCGTTCAACATCACGTCCGCACCCTGCGCCGCGAAGGCGCGGGCAATGCCAAGCCCGATGCCGCTGGTCGAGCCAGTGACGACCGCTGACTTACCCTTGAGCATGTTCTTTCTCCCTGGTGGCGAGGATCCGCAGGATCGGTCGCCTATGGCAATGAAAATCAAACCGGATTGCGCCGTCGATCCCGCGGCAGGCATGAGCGTCTTTGTTCTGTGTGGACCCGGTTGCGTCGAACCTCAGGACGGGCGGCACGTTCGGGGCGGCGGCCATGGCATGGCCGACGCCCCGGAGCTGATGCCCGGCACCACGCTACCCCGAAGACACGCTACGCAGGCAGGCGGCATGGCGCTGGTTGTCGATCCTCGCGGAGACGATCTGGATCAAACCCACCCCGTGAGGTAGTAGATTGCAATCACGACGAAGACGGCGGAAGTCTTGGTGACGGTGACCGCAAAAATATCAGCATAGGACTGGCGGTGCGTCAGACCGGTCACGGACAAGAGCGTGATCACGGCACCATTGTGCGGCAACGTATCCATGCCGCCGCTGGCCATGGCGGCGACCCGGTGCAGCACCTCCATCGGGATGCCGTGCGCGTTGGCGGCGGCGATGAACTGATTGGACAGGGCCGCGAGCGCAATGCCCATGCCGCCCGAGGCCGAGCCGGTGATTCCGGCCAGCGTCGTCACCGAGAGCGCTTCGTTGACCAGCGGGTTCGGAATTGCCGCCAGCGCGTGCGCGATCAACACGAACCCCGGCAGCACGGCGATCACGGCCCCGAAGCCGTATTCGGAGGCTGTGTTCATGGTGGCGAGCAGTGCCCCGCCGATGGCGGACTTGCTGCCCTCGGCGAACTTGGCGATCAACGGACGCCAGGCAAAGACGAACACGGTCAGGATGCCGATCAGAAGAGCGCCGATGACCGCCCAGATCCCCAGAATGCTGGGAATCGACGCAGTGATCGGCGTTCCCCCGGGGGCCAGTACGACCTCGACGGTAGGGCTGTAGAGATGCGGGATCAGGAACGTCAAAATGAGATTCGCGACCCCCACTATGACCAGCGGCGAGATGGCAATGACGGGATTGACGAGGCTCTCCTCGGGAATGGGATCCGGCTCCAGGATATGACCGGTGCCGTAGCCCTCACCCTTGGCGAGGGCAGCGCGCCGCCGCCACTCCAGATAGGTGAGACCGACCGAGATGATGAACAGGGCGCCCAACAAGCCGAGGATCGGCGCCGCCCAGCTGGTGGTCTTGAAGAAGGTGGTCGGAATGATGTTCTGGATCTGCGGCGTTCCCGGCAGGGAATCCATGGTGAAGGTGAAGGCACCGAGCGCGATGGTGCCGGGAATCAGCCGCTTGGGAATGTCAGCCTCGCGGAACATCTCGGCGGCGAAGGGATAGACCGCGAAGACCACGACGAAGAGCGACACGCCACCATAGGTGAGCAGCGCGCAGACCGTCACGATCGACACCATCGCCCGGCTGGGCCCCAGCATCTTGACGACCGCCATGACGATGGACTTGGCGAAGCCCGACATCTCGATGACCTTGCCGAATATGGCGCCCAGCAAGAAGACCGGGAAGTAGAGCTGCACGAAGACGACCATCTTGGTCATGAAGTAGCTGGTGTAGACGGGCAGCACTGCGGAGGGGGCGGTCAACAGCACCGCGCCGAGGCAGGCCACCGGCGCGAACAGAATGACGCTATGTCCGCGATAGGCAACGAATATCAGGAACGCGAGCGCTCCCACGCAGGCTAGAAATTCCATCGGTGGTTTCCTCCCTTAACATGCCTTTCGTGCATTATTTTCGACCCGGCCCCGTCCCATGAATTCCGGTTCATGCGGCGAGTTGCATTTCCGGCACGTCGGGCGGAACGATCAGTGCCGCCTCGGTGGCCGCCACGATCTCCTCGACGGTGACACCCGGCGCCCGCTCGAGCAGCACCAGGCCCTCGGCGGTCGGCTTGAGGACCGCGAGTTCGGTGACGATCAGGCTCGCCGGACGCACCGATGTCAGCGGCAGATTGCACTTTTTCAGAATCTTCGGCTGGCCCTTGACGGTGTGGGTCATCGCCACGATCACCCGCTTGGTGCCGGTGACCAGGTCCATCGCCCCGCCCATGCCGGGAACCATCTTGCCCGGAATGGTCCAGTTGGCGATCAGCCCTTGCTCATCGACCTGCAGGCAGCCGAGAACGGTGATGTCCAGATGGCCGCCGCGAATCAGGCCGAACGAGAAACAACTGTCGAAACTGCACGCCCCGGGAACGGCGCCGATGAAGCTGCCGCCCGCATCGGCCAGGTAGTCGTCCACCAGCCCCGCCTCCGGCAGCGGCTGCATGCCGATCAGCCCGTTCTCCGCCTGGAAGAAGACCTGGATGCCGGCGGGAAGATAATTGGCCACCAGGGTGGGCATGCCGATGCCGAGGTTGACCAGATTGCCGCTTTTCAGCTCGAGCGCGATGCGTCGCGCAATCACTTCCTTAGCGTCCATCGGAGTTCTCCCTTGCGACCAGATAGTCCACCAACACAGCGGGGGTCACGACTTCGTCCGGCGGAATAACGCCGACCGGGACGATCTCGGCGGCTTCGGCGATGACCGTCGCCCCCGCCATCGCCATCAACGGGTTGAAGTTGCGCGCGGTCAGCGCGTAATCGAGATTGCCGTAGTAATCCGCGCGATGCCCCGCGATCAGCGCGAAGTCCGCGGCCAGCGGTAGGGCGAGCAGAAACTTCTTGCCGTCGACCTCGATCTCGCGCTCGTCCTCGGCCACCACCGTGCCCACCCCGGTCGGCGTCAGCACGCCGCCGAGGCCGTAGCCCGCGGCGCGAATGCGCTCGGCCAGCGTGCCTTGCGGGCACAGCTCCACCGCCATCTCGCCGGCAATCAACTGACGCTGCGTCTCCGGGTTGGTGCCGATGTGCGAGGCCACCAGCCGCTTCACCGCCTTCACGTCGATCAGGCGGCCGATACCGAAACCGGGACGCGCCGTGTCGTTGGCGATCACCGTCAGGTCCTTGCGGCCCTGGCGCACCAACTCACCGATCAACCGGTGCGGTGAGCCGATCCCCATGAAGCCGCCGATCATCACCGACGCGCCGTCCGGTATTCTTTCTACCGCGGCCGCCAGACCAATCGATTTCTGCATGTCCATGCTCCTGTTTTACTGCCAGCCGCTCATTCTCGGTTGCGTATTCATTCTGTCGTCCAACCTTGCGTTGACATGCCACGGCCCTGCGGGACGGCCGTGGCATGCGCAGATGTTCCGGTTACGTTCCAGTGCTGCGAAGCGCCGTCAGCGTTCGACGCACATCGCCACACCCATGCCGCCGCCGACACACAGCGTGGCGAGGCCCTTCCTGGCGTCGCGCCGCCGCATTTCGAACAGCAGCGTGACCAGGATCCGCGCGCCCGAGGCACCGATCGGGTGGCCAATGGCGATGGCGCCGCCGTTGACGTTCACCTTGGCGATGTCCCAGCCCATTTCCTTGTTGACCGCGCAGGCCTGCGCCGCGAATGCCTCGTTGCCTTCGATCAGGTCCAGTTCGCCAACGCTCCAGCCGGCGCGCCGCAACGCCTTCCGGCTGGCGGGGATCGGCCCGGTGCCCATGATCGCCGGGTCGACGCCGGCGGTGGCGAAACTGGCGATGCGCGCCAGCGGTTGCAGACCACGCGCGGCGGCTTCGTCGGCGCTCATCACCACCAGCGCGGCGGCGCCGTCGTTGATGCCGCTCGCATTGCCCGGCGTGACGACACCGTCCTTGATGAAGGCCGGGCGCAGCTTCGCCAGGCCCTCGGCGGTGGCGTCGTGGCGGATGTATTCGTCGCTGTCCACCACGATGTCGCCCTTGCGGCTCTTCACCGTCACCGGGGCGATTTCGTCGACGAACCGGCCGGCCTTCTGCGCCGCCGAGGCCTTTTGCTGGCTGGCCAACGCAAAGTCATCCAGTTCGGCGCGGGTCAGATGATAGGCGGTGGCAACGTTCTCGGCGGTGACGCCCATGTGGTAGTTGTTGAAAACTTCCCACAGCCCGTCCTTGATCATGGTGTCGTAGAAGGGCAACTCGCCCATTTTGACGCCGGCGCGCAGATAGGCGGCGTGCGGCGCCTGGCTCATGCTTTCCTGCCCGCCGGCGACGACGATGGCGCTCTCGCCGGTGCGGATCTGCTGGGCCGCCAGGGCCACCGCGCGCAGGCCGGAACCGCAAAGCTGGTTGATGCCGAAGGCGGTCTTCTCGTCCGGCACGCCGGCGGCACGGGCCGCCTGGCGGGCCGGGTTCTGACCCTCACCGGCGGCGAGTATCTGGCCGAGGATGACTTCGTCCACCTCCGCCGGCTCCAGTTTCGCCCGCTCCAGCGCCGCGCGAATGGCCACGACGCCAAGCTGATGCGCGGGAAGGGTGGCGAAGGCGCCGTTGAAATTGCCCACCGGGGTCCGCGCGGCGGCCACGATCACGATATCCATATCCGTCTCCTCCTCATTCGATGCCGACCTTGCTGGTCAGGCATCGTTGTGGTACGTAAGCGAAACCGCACTCCGTGCCGCCGGCGCGCATGTACTCCGCCAGCATGCCCTGCGGTACCGGTTCAACCTCGACCATATTTGCGTTGTGCTGTCTTTTACAGGTTGTTTCGTGATGCGCGGATGCACGCCAACCTGCATGGATGCATGCGCCAGAAACGACCGACTCATTCAATGCTGACGTTGCCGGTCATGCGCAGAGCGGTGCGTAATCGCAACGACATACCCACACCGCCGGCGCGGATGTACCCCGCCAGCGTGCCCTGCGACACCAGTTCGACCTCGACCATATTCGCGTTGCGCGGTCTTTTGCAGGTTCTTTCGTGATGCGTGGATGCACGCGGACCTGCATGAATGCAAGCGCCAGAGACCACCGAATACCTGGCTCGGCGCCAGTCCTCGCGGTATATCGTTTCGCCGCGGCGCGACCGGCGCCGGTGACTGCAAAGGTCACCGGCGACGCACTGTCAGTGGGACAGAGCCGGGCGAGCGTCGCGGCTTTGCGCGAAGGGTCCGCTCAGGTGCCGGCGGCGGGTGTCGTTTCCCAGTCCACCTCGGCGAATGCCTGGATGAGCTTCTCGGAGATGGCACGCACGTCGGCGCGCCGCTCCGCGCCGCGCCGGGTCACCTTCCACAGGTCGAGATGGATCGGTTCGTCGTCGAGCGGCAGCTCGCGCAGCGCGGGGTGCAGACACGGCGTGTAGACGGGCAACAGGGCCAGGGCCGAGCCTGACAGGACCAGGCGCTCGCTGACGCTGGCCCATTCCACTATCGAGGCCCGCTCTCCCGCCCGATCGACGATGTCGTACCACCGCCCCCAGGCGGTTGGAGCTTCGGTGCCGTGGATCCGCGGCAGACTGACGAGGGAGTGCGATTGCGCAAGATCTTCCAGCACGTGGGGCACGGGTCTGCCGCTCTCGAAATACGACCCTGCATAGAAGATGCAGTAGCGCAGGCGGGCCAGCCGGCGCACCTTGTCGTCGGGCCCGACATCCGGCATGTCGCCAGGCGCGCTCCAGACCAGCGAGATTTCCGCCTCCCCCCCCGCCTCGGCGCTGACCAGACGGATGCCGGGCATCAAGAGCTCGGGGCGCCGCGCCATGACATCCTGCAAAGGCCCCATGCGCACGCCGGTCATCAGCGGCGTCAGTATGTAGTTATAAACGCGTTCCGTTGCCTTGATGCGCACGGCGCCGCAGGCGAGGCGAAGGCTGTGCAGGACGTCCACGAACTCGCGGGCCTGGTGGCGCGCGCGCAGCGCGACCTCGGCCAGTTCCTGCGCCTCCGGCAGCAGCGTCGCGCCGGCGCCCGTCCGCTCGAACAGCATGGTACGCGCGGCTTCCTCGAGGTGCGCGATGCGACGGCTCACGGTCGCCGGGTTGACATCGAGAACCAGCGCGGCCTCGGAAAAACTGCCGGTCTCGACGACCTCGACGAAGGTGCGGATGTCTTCCCAGTCAACGCTGTCGGGACGCAGGAACCCGGGGCTGTCCGTGCGGCGCGGGGGCGGCTGCGCGAGCAGTGCGGCATGGGGATGCCCGGAATGGTGGGGCGGCCCGGGAGAGGAGCGAGCTGGCTCGCGTTTCGTCATGTCTGTCTACCCCCGTCCAACTAGTTCCGTTTTGTAACACCTGCCCGTGGCAAATGAAACATCGGCAAAGGTCTCACACCACTCGATTCGGCGCGGCCGTCGCGCCGTTTGCCTGCGCGTCCGCCGGGCACGATCCGGCCGATCTCTCGGACGCCGCCGCCGTCCGCCGGCTGGTGGAGAGGGCGGCCGAGCGGTTCGGAGCCGGCGACCGTGAAAACGTGCCGGACCAGGGCCCCGCGGGGGACACCGTCCATCGCGTTGAAAATGAGCCTGAATAGTGGAGCGCACTCGTTCAGCAGCTATAGGCTCCGCGCAGGAACAGCAACTTCTGATCCATCTCGGTCTCGTGGAAGATGCGTTCGTGATAGGCGATCCGCGCAGCCAACAGATCGGTCTGGGACAGCAGGCCGACCGGTCGGCCCTGGTCGAGAACGGCCACGTGCGTGACTTGCCGCTCGTTCATCA
>Ga0181529_10004535_pt1 | contig 14978 bp, 12 predicted proteins | sample PEATcosm2014_Bin_36_FD_119763 | JGI IMG/M metagenome (GOLD analysis project Ga0181529, IMG submission 119763) | Peatland microbial communities from MTU Mesocosm Facility, Houghton, MI, USA - PEATcosm2014_Bin10_30_metaG | ecosystem: Environmental > Terrestrial > Soil > Wetlands > Peat | place...
CACATCCATTTTCGTGCCGTTGTTGAAATGAATCGTCAGTTGTTTTATATCGTCCATGTGATTTTCTTCGATTGATGTTTTCAAATCGGCGGCCTTACGGCTTCAAATTCCATTCCTTGAGTTCCTTCGCCGCCGTGCCGAACGGGCCGAGCTGGTAGACCGCCGCGCCGGCGGGCGAAAAGGTGAAGTCCTCAAACGGTTCGGCGACCATCTGGTCGAGATACGTTGTCGGCGCGTTGCCGGTGCTGACGTGCGGATTGAAATGATCGCCCGCCCCGATCTGCTCGAACTTGGAAACATAGCCGATGATGGCCGCATCCAGGGCGGGATTGTCGTGCCCGGCGGTGAACGCGCCGATGGGGCCGCTGCGCAAGTTATACGGACTCGCGGCGGCAATGATGTCCGCCTGCAACTTCAAAATCTCCGGCGTTGGCTTCGCGCAAATGCCGGCGACGCCCAGCCCGCCACCCGCCGCGAGGTAGTAGCGCTTAAAGGCGTCCAGTTTCATCGCCGTCACGTTGGCCGCCGCGAGCACTTTTTCCTCGGCGGCATAAAGCGCGTCGAGATCGGCGGTGCGCACGAAGCACTGGAGCATGGTGATATGCGGCGTGTGGGTCGCGTCCAGCGCGAAGCCCTGCGGATAAGCACCGAGCAGCCGCGCGTTGTCCGCTTTGCAATGTTCCAGCATCGTGGCGTCCGGCTCGAGCAGGATGTCAATGGCGGTGATCTCGGACTGCGGTGCTGGAAAAACCGTCTTCCAATCGTTCTTCATGCTCACGACCGTCCAGCCGTCCTGCTTCGCGTGTGCATCCAGCGCGTCGGTGAAGAAACCGTATTTGACGTCCGGCAGTCCGCGCGCCGGGCCGTAGGCAAATTCACGCGCCGCGTCGTCGTGCAGCACGAGCAGCTCGAACCGCGCGCCGGGGCCGCTCTGCGTGTATTCCAGCATCTGCTGGTCGCCCACGGAATTGCCGAACGCGGCGATGGGCCGGCGGCCGATGTATTCATTGATGCCGACCGGCTTGTCGGCCTTGTCATCGTTGAAATTCAACTGCGGCAGGCGCACGAGCACGGCCTTGCCGTCGCGCAACTCAAACTTCGTCTTCATGCTGCTGCCCACGACTTGTTCCGGCGGGATGCCATAAGCCTGCTCCGCCCACGGGCGCATGAACTCGATGCCGCCGCCGGAGACGATGAAATTCTTAAAACCGTTCGCGCGGAAATAGGCGAGCACTTCGAGCATCGGCTGATAGGTCATGTCGAGGAAGCGCCGGCCGGTGTCCGGATGTTTCGCCGTGGCAATCCAGTCCTTGACCATCTGCGCAAACTCGTCGGTGGTCATGCCGCTGTGCGTGGCCATGAACAATTCCATCAGCCCGTGGTCGCCGCCGGCGAGCGCCTTTTTCACATCGCCCTTGAGCAGCGAGGCGAACGGTTCTTTGGTCTTCCATTCGGGATGCTGCGGCGCGAGCGCCTTCACGCGGTCCATCACGAAGTAGAACTGGACCGGCGCCGGCTGTTCGCACCAGAGCGTGCCGTCGTTGTCAAACGTGGCGATGCGTTCCGGCACCGGCACAAAGTCCGGCGAACCGGGCGTGGTCACCTTGGTGACGAAATCAATGATGGCTTGCTTGGCCGGGCCGTCGTTCCACGAGGGCAACGGGTCCGCGGCGCGGGCGATGGTGTTGGTGAAAGCCACCGCAGCGAGGAGCGCGATGGCGATGCAGTTTTGTATGCGTATGGTTTTCATGTTTGTGTTTTTGTGGTTAACGAACATTTGTTTCGCCGGTGAAATCATCGTCGCGGTTAAAATGCCAGACTCACGCCCACCGTGGCCTCGCCCTGCCAGGCCGCGGAGCCGCTGAAGACCACCGTCGTCGTGCCGCCGTTGTAAACGAAGCCGCCCGAGCCATTCACGATGGTGCAAAAGCCCCGAAGGTCGGCCCGGAGGGCCAGGTTGCGGGTGATGAAATATTTCACGCCGCCGCCAATGGACAGGCCGAACTTGGTGTCCGACCCGTAGTTGTCGGTGGAGTAATACGTGGCCCCGGCCAGCAGCGAGACATATTCGCGGAGATGTTTGTTGCCCCGTTCGAGGCTGCCGCCAATCTGAATCTCGTCAATGCTCAAATCCACCTTGCCCAGCCCGGCCAGCCCTTGCAGGTTCATGCTGGTGTCCTGCCGGCTCCAGAGCAGTTCCAGTTTCGCCGGCCAGTTCGGCCGGGGGGCGTAATCGAGAAACAAACCGTAGGCCTCCGAATCCTCGAATGAATACGTCCGGCCGGTGTAGCGATTTTGAACTTCGCCGCCAAACCGGTAGCCGTAGAAGGGCGAGATCTCGAACTGCGGCGCCGCCGGCTCCTGGGCCAATGGCGGTGCCGCCGGCTGCGGGTAGGGCTGCGGATACGGCTGCGGATACGGCTGGACATACCGCTGTGCCTGCAGCGCGGCGGTGCCGGCCAGGAAGAGGCCGAGGAGGGTGAGGATGGATTTCATTTTCATTTTTGTGTTTGTTTTTTTCGCTGGCGAAGTCGCGGGCCGATCCGGTGGCCAGTCCGGCACGGACCAGCCCGCGTGTTTCACCTGTGAATTATTTCTGTTTTTTCATTTTCAATTTATTGCAGCGTCAGCGTGCGCACGCTGCCGGTCGTGGTGCCGTTGCTGTTGGTCACGCGGGTGCGCAGTTGCACGGTGCTGCCCACGGTGAACGGCCCGAGCGCGTTGCCGCTGGGGTCCGCCGGGGCGTTGTGCGTGAAATCCGTGTCCACGCCCGTCACCATCCATTCAATCGTGCTGGTGGCGGAGCCGTCGTAGGTGCCGGGATCGTAGCTCACCAGAATATGCAGATGGTCGGTGCCGCCCTGCAAAATGCCGCTGATGCCCAGCGTGCCGGGCAGGCCGGCGGATTCGGTGTCAATCTGCCCCAGCGCATCGGCCAGCGCGGCGTTGGTGCGCGCCTCGGCGGTGAGCTTGGCGTAAAAGCGCTTGTTCAACCGGTCCACGGCGGTGGCCGCCACGCGCAGCGCGCTGCGGGCGCTGCCCACGTCCGCCGCGCGATCTTCCAACGCCTGTTCCAAGGCGGGCTGGGCGGCAATCAAAGTGTTCAAGTCCGTCAGTCCCTTGCCGCCGCTGGTGATGGGATTGCGCGGCGGAACCAGCGCCGTGAGATAGGCGTTGATCTTGGTCAGCGCGCTGACGAGTTTCTGGCCGCGTTCCAGCGCCAGTTCGGTCGTGCGCGGTTTGATGGCATAAACCGGCGACAGCAAATCCAGCAGGGCGGATTCCGCCGGGATATTGTCATCCAAGTCCGCCTCCGCCGCCTGCGGCAGCGAGAGCGTGAGGGCTTGAATGGCGAGGAAGCCCTGGTTCTCGGCGTTGGTGGCCGCATCGGAATCGGCCAGCGCGTTGTCGCGCGTCTGCGCCAGGCCGTCGAGCGCCGCCGATTGCGCCAGCAGGCCGGCGGCGTTGACGCCGCCCACGGACAGCGTGGGGACGAATTTGTTGATGACGGCGGCCGTCTGGCCCGCGCGATTTTGTATGACTTGATAGTATTCCATAATGGACTCCGTGGTTTTTGTTTTAGTGGTTTTTCATGTTACAGGCTGCAACCGACACTTGTTGAATTGGGACTATGCCTGCGAAATGAGTTCCTGGGTTTAGCGCCGGCGGCGCGGCCGAAAGTAGCCCACGGTGAAACCGTGGGTTGGCTGGCCAAGGCAATTTCCAGCCCCGGATGGGGCGGCAGAAAGACCGCGAGTTTTCTTTCGCCCCGTTCCGGGGCTGGATTAATTTAGGGGGCACGTTACCCACGGTTGCACCGTGGGCTATTATCGGCCGCTGCTCCGCAGCTTCAGTTGGGCTTTGAAAATACGCACCGGGAAGCGGGGTTTGGCCGGCAAAAAGACGTTCCGCAGGGGCAAGCAGACGTTCCGGGGGCGCGGGGAGACGTTCCTGACCGGCCACCAGACGTTCCCGACCGCCAGCGGGACGAGTCCGCCGCCCAACCAGACGTTCCCGACCCCCAAAGAGACGTTCCCAGGGCGCAACCAGACGAGTCACGGGCGCAACGGGACGTTCCCGACCGGCAAGGAGACGTTCCCACCCCCCGTCCAGACGTTCCCGACCCGCAAAATGTCGTTCCCGTTTCAGCATATCAGTTTTCGCAATCGGCTTGGTTTCAGTGCTTTGGCTGTTTTCGGCTCTTAAAACCGGTTTTTTCGCTGGTGAAGTCGCGGGCCGATCCGGTGGCCAGTCCGGCACGGACCAGCCCGCGTGTGTCACCATCGAATCATTAGTCGCTGTTGCCTTGGGCCTTCGCCTCGGCCATCTTCTTCGCCAGTTCTGCCTTCAACGCTTCGAGGTTGAAACTTGCGCCCGCCTGCATCGGCGGATAATCGAGGAAGGTTTGGGCCACCTTGCCGAGTTGTTGCTGGACGGCGACGAACCGCCAGAATTCGAAGGCCATCCAGTTATAGTAGTTGACTGATCCCGACCAACCGCTCCGCTCAAAGGGATCCAGGCGGAGGTTGGTGAGAATCGGCCAAGCCGGTTTGACGGTGTTGCCAAACCACCCGCCGGGCTGGTCAAGGAAACGATACTTGTAGTCGTCAATACGCACCGCGCCCAGCGTGGATTCCGCAAAGTAGAAGATCTCGTGGCGCGCGGACGGACCTTTGCCGGTGATGGCATCCATTTGATTGTAGCCATCCAGATGGTTCTTGTAAGTCCGGTCGCCGAGTTTCACACCTTTGAGCAACTGGTCATTGATGTCCGGATTACCGGCCGCCGCGAGAAACGTGGGGAACCAGTCCATGCCGGAGAAGATGCCGTTCTGAATGGAGTCCGCCGGGACGTGGCCGGGCCAGCGCACGACGCACGGCACGCGGAAGCCGCCTTCCATGACCGTTCCTTTGTTGCCGGCAAACGGGGTCTGCCCACCATCGGGCCAGGTGAAGGACTCCGCGCCGTTATCCGTCGTGAAGACAAGGAGGGTATTGTCATCCAAACCGTTGTCCTTGAGATACTGCATCACGGTGCCAACAATATCGTCGAGTTGGGCCATGCCGGCTTCGTAGTCGGTCCATCCATTCTCCGGCGTGCGCAACGCCTCATATTTGGGCGAGAGACGCGTGATGACGTGCATGCGCGTCGGGTTGAGCCAGAGAAAAAACGGCTGATTGGCGGCCTTGGCCTTGTCCATGAACGCAGTCGAAGCCGCGAGAAACGCGTCATCCACCGTCTCCATGTTATATTTGATGCCATCCACGGGATGTGGCGGCAACGGGCCGGCGTCTTCGATCTTCTGTTTGCCAACCTTGCCCCAGCGCGGCTGCTCGGTGGCGTCGTCCGTGTCGGTGGCCCAGGAGTGAACGATGTTACGCGGACCAACCGTGGCCAACGCGTCTTTCGGATAGTTAGGATGGAACGGATCTTCCATCGCGTCCAGGTGATACAGGTAGCCGAAGAATTCATCGAAGCCGTGGAGCGTGGGCAGGAACTCGTTGAGGTCGCCCAGATGGTTTTTGCCGAATTGGCCCGTGGCATAGCCTTGCGCCTTGAGCGCGGTGGCAATGGTGCAGGCTTGCGCGGGCATGCCGATTTTGGCACCCGCCTGGCCGACCGTGGTCAGGCCGGTGCGAATGGGCAATTGGCCGGTGATGAAGTTCGCGCGACCCGCCGTGCAACTCGCCTCGGCGTAGTAGTCGGTGAACAACATGCCTTCCTTGGCCATCTTGTCGATGTTCGGCGTCCGTCCGGCCATCATCCCCCGGTTGTAGGCGCCGATGTTCCACATGCCAACGTCGTCTGACATAATCATGCCGATGTTGGGTTTCTTGGCCTGCGCCTGCGCCCTTCCGCCGACGCCCATGAGCGCCGTGGAAGCGGTCAGCACGGCCAAGCCGTATTTAACCAGGTTTCTTCGTGTCATACTTTTCCTTTTTTGTTTGTTTGTTGTTTTACTGCATTTTCTGCCCGTCACGCGGTTTGGTCAGCGCCGGGCAAATTGTTAATCAGGGTTTCTCGACCGAGACGGCCACGGCCTCGGTGGCGCGGATCACGACCTCATCGCCCACGCGGTGCCGGGTCATGTCCACATCCGGGCGGACGCTGAAAGTTTTGGTGGAGCCGTCGGCAAACTTGAGCGTGGCTTTGCGGTGCTTCAAATCAATGGCCTGGACGGTGGCGGTGATTTCCTCGGTATTGGCCATCAAGGCGCCGGGTTTTTCGCCCAGCGGCGCCAGCGCCACCGCCCCGGCGGCGCCATCCCCCGACGGTTGACCCGGCTCGCGCACAAAGACCACGATCTGGGCGGTCACGACAGCTTTGACCTGATCGCCAATTTCTATCTGTGCGAAATTGGCCACTTCCGGCCCGCACGTGACGGTGGACTTGACGCCGTCCGATGTGACGAGCGTCACCTTGCGGTTGGCTTGGTCAATGCCGGTAACCGTGGCGGTTTCCTTGTAGGTTTCCACGCGGATACCGCCCGGCTCGCCTTGTTGAATTGGCGTCAGACCGGCAGCTTCGTCTTTCGGTTCGGTGGAGCAGGAGGTGAAGGTGAGGACTGCCGCCGGCAGGAGTGCCGCGAGGCCCAGGGTCTGGATTTTAATTTTCATGGATGTCATGTCGTTGATGGTCTTTGTATTTTTAGCGGTGCATGTTTGAGGTTGAGTCACTTCGGAAAAAGGAACGTGACGGCAAAGCGCATGCCCCAGTCCGGCCCGCCGCTGGGTTTCGCGGCGTAATACTTCAGGCCGAGGGTGAACTGCACCGGCTTGCCGCCGAGCTTCACAAGCTGGCTGACCATCGCATTCACCGGCACGGTCCACTGGCTGTGATTCCAGTCGTAGGTGGACTCGGTATTCAACGCGAAGGTGGTGAACGTCTTGGTGCTGTAGGAAACAAACGGCTGGAGGAAGGTGGCGCTGATGCCGGCATCGCTGCCGTCGCTGGCATCGCCGGCATCGGACGAGCCGTTGCCGGTCTGCGCGTAGGACCAAAGATGGTTGACCAGCGCGCCATAAGTCCAGCCGTTCTGCTGCTTCAACGCGAGCGCCGTCGGCCCCGCGCCCCAGTGGTTCCCGCTCAAGCCATCCGTGCCGCTGGGGTAAAGCATCACCGCGCCCGCGCCCCAAATCCAGCCGCTGTCCGTCGGCGCCTTGGGCGAGAGCCAAAAGCTCTGCACAATGTCGCCCAGGCCGGACTGCGCGGTGCCGCCCTTGACCGGCGATTCGGCGTAGATGACGGGGATGATGGTGCGCGTGATGAGATTCCAGTTCGTGCCCAGCGAGAACGGAATCACCGGCTGGATGTTGGCGGTGTAGCGCATGGCGTTGGCCGGGCCGATGCCGAAGTCCCAGTTGTTCTGGATGGGCACGCTGATAAGGCTGGCGACGGGGTTCGCGAGTTTTTTGGCCAGCTCGGCGGCGGCGGCTTTTTGGTCGGCCGCCGCGTCCTGCGCGAACAGCGGAGTGGTTGCAAACGCGAACGAAATGGCGAGCGCGATGATGTGGAGGATGGTTTTGGATTTCACAATTTTAGTTCTCTGGTTCAGTGGCTGGCCATTTAACTGGCTGATTCTTGGCTGATTCTTTTTTGCTGATGGCAACGGCAATGGCGTCGAGCAGCAACTGATCATCCACTGGTTTGCGGAGGTAGGCGGAGACGCCGCCGGCCACCGCGCGGGCGCGGGCTTCGGGAGAGTCGTGTCCGGTAATGACGATGACCGGCAGGTGTTTGCGAGCGATCCGATCAAGGACTTCAAATCCGTTGATCTCGGGCATGTGCAGGTCCAGCAGCAGGCAGTGGGGCGAGCGCAACGCACAGGACTTCAGGAACTCCTCGCCGTGGGTATAAGTCACCACCTCGAAGTTGTAAGATTTGAGCAGGCGGGCCAGCGCCTTGCAAAATTGCGGCTCGTCATCCAGCACCGCAATGAGTGGCCGGGTTTGATCCATTTGCCACAGAGAATGACAAATGCCCGGAGGTCGGTATATGTCACCTTGGTTACATACGCGACCGGCGGCGGGGAAGGGGAATCAGCAACCCATGACCGATTCCAAAATGCTGACGGTTAATTACCCCGGCTTCTGCCCCAACCGTTCGGCGGCGCGAACGAGGTCGGCGAGCGATTCGACTCCCATCTTTTCCATCACCCGGGCGCGATGGATTTTAATGGTGTGCTCGCCAATGCCCAGCTCACCGGCAACCTGTTTGTTCAACTGGCCGGCGACAACATGGGCCATGACCTCGGACTCGCGGGGAGTGAGGCTGGCGTAACGCCGCCGGAGCAGGGCGATCTCGGAAATCAAGTCGCGTTGTTCAACGGCTCGTTGGAGGGCGGCGCGCACGGCGCGCAGGAGGGCGGCGTCCTTGACCGGCTTGGTGAGAAAGTCCACCGCGCCGGCCTTGATGGCCTGCACGCTCATGGGGATGTCGCCATGCCCGGGGAGAAACACGATGGGCAACAGGAAGCCGGAGCGCGTGAGGTGTTGCTGCAACTCCAAGCCATTGAGTTCCGGCATCGCGACATCGAGCACCAGGCAGCCGAGTGTTTCCGGGCGATACGATTCAAGGAATGTTTTCGCCGAGGTGAAGGCCTGCACGGTGAAGCCCTCGGCCTTGAGCAACCGCGCCAAGGCCTTGAGCATTCCCGGTTCATCATCCAGAAGGAAAACTGTGCTGTGGCTGGCATTCATGGGTTTGGCTCCGTCTCCGCCGGCAGTTCGAGGTGAAGCGTTGTGCCTTTGCCCGCGCGCGGCGAGGCGGGCGAACTTTCCGCCAGCTCATTTGATTCCGCCCACAAGCGGCCCTGGTGGGCAGTGGCGATGGAGCGGCAAATGGGCAGGCCCAGACCCAGGCCGTCTTTCTTGGTGGTGTAGAACGGCTGGAAGATGCGCTCCGGTTCCGCTGGCAAACCGCAGCCGTTGTCGGAAACGGAAATCCGCACCCAGCCATCGCGGTGCGCCGTGGCAATGGTCAGGTGCCTTTGCGCGGGCGGATTGCCCGCCATCGCGTCGCTGGCATTGAGAATCAGATTGAGGAGCACTTGCTGGAGTTGAATGCGGTCGCCCAAAACCTGCGGCGCACTTTCAGCCAGCGCGGTGTGAACCGTTACCCCGCGCCCGATCAGATCACTGCGGCCGATGCGGAGCACCTCCTCAATGATTTCATTCACGGAAAGTGGCCGCCGTTGGGTCTGACCCGGCTTGAGGTGGGCGCGCAACCGGCGGATGACCTCACCCGCCCGATAATCTTCGTTGACGATGTCCGCCAGAATCTCGCGCGTCTCGGCGACATCCGGCGGATTTTGCGCGAGCAGTCGCTGCGCCGCCTGGGCGTTGGTCAGAATGATGGCCAGCGGCTGGTTCAATTCGTGCGCGAGCGAGCTGGACAACTCGCTCATGGTCGCAACGCGCGAAAGGTGGGACAGTTCAGTCCGGTGTTGGGCCAGTTCCTCTTCTGTCCGCTTGCGCGCGGAGATGTCCACGGCGATACCGACCATGTGCGGTTTCCCGTCAAGGATCAGCTTTGAACCGGTGGCGAACACTGACATTTTCTGTTTATTCTTGAGGATCAGGCTCATCTCGACCTGCGTATAACCTTCAGAAAATATCTTGGGAAACTCCTGGGCCAGCTTGAGCCGATTCTCCTCGTCAAACCATTCTTCGATGCGGAAATTCAGCAGTTCCTCAGCCGAATAGCCCGTCATCACCTCATGTTGCCGGTTCCATCGAATCAACCGCCCGTCCTCGGTGTAAAGATAAAGCAAACCCGGCACGCTGTTAAAGATTGCCGCCGTTAATTCATTTGCATTACGGCTGGCTTCTTCCGTCCGCTTGCGCTCGGTGATGTCCACCGAGACGCCGCGCACGCGCACCGCTTTGCCGCCGCTGTTAAATTCGACTTGACCGCGCGAAATCACCCACCGCATCCCTCCATCCGGCAGCATCACGCGGAATTCCGCCTCGTAGCGGCCATCACCATTGGTCGCCTTGGCCACGGCCTGTCGAAAAATTTCGCGGTCGTCGGGATGGAGCCGTTGCAGAAACTTTTCGAGATCCAGCCGCTCCGCTGGCGTGAAGCCGAACAGGAGGCGCCATCTGTCGCTCGCCAAGATTGTGTTCCGCGTGAGATCCCGAACCCAGACGCCGAGATTTGCGGCCTCGGTGGCCATGGCCATCTGCTGTTCGCTCTCCCGCAAGTCCCGCCCCAGTTGCGCGGCGCGGCGCGCGTCGAGGCTCAACTCCCAGCTCATGGCCAGCAGCACGGCGAGGAAGGGAAAGCTCACTATGATGGGCATCCGCAGCACTCCCTGCGCCACCAATCCAGCCTGAGCCGACGAAAAGAGGGTGAAGAAGGCCAACGTCCCGCCCACCATCACCGCGCGTCGGCGCGATTCCCGTGCGCTGGTGCGCCACAGCCGGAGAGAAGCGTCCACCACATAAATAACCTGCACCAGCGCTGCGAACTGCCCGAGCCGCACCCACGGATTGAGCGTCCACACGCCGAGCATGGACACCGGCTCGCCGAGAAAGTTGACCTGCTGCAGGCTTTGGATGGAGCCAATATGCAGGTTGAGTCCCGTGCAGAAATTCATCACCACCGCCAGCAGGCGCAAACCTAGCGCCGCCCCGAGCAACCACCCTTTTCCGGTGCCGAAGTAAAAATGCACAAACCCCAAGGCCCCCACGGCCATAAGCCCGTTGGCAAAATGCCCCCACCGAACCGCCGCCCCGTATTCTGTCGGCGACTTCGCATGCATGGCAGCAAACTCGCTCGCCGCCATCCCGATCACGCCCACCGCCAGGACAAAGAAACACAGATAAGCCCACGACCGCCGCTCCCGAAACCAGATCAGCAAATAGATCGTCGCCAGCGTGGCGCTCACAGCGGCGATCATGGACCAGATGATGGTGACCCAACTCATGCGGCCGCAAGAATAGCAAAGGGCTGCCGGCAAGACCAGTCCGGCGTGCCGCCACACAATCCGGGTGTGCGCGAACTCGTGGCCGGCAAACACCGCTGGTCTTCGCCTCCTGATCGCGAGGACGCGATGAAGGGTTTCAAGGGCTGGCACGAGCGCGGTTATCTGCCGCATCGCGATGAACCGGGACACGCAATTTGTTACTTTCCAACTTCTGGATGCGTTCCCGGCTGCCTTGCGGTCTGAATGGGCGGCGTTGCTGGCGGTCGAAGACCAGCGCGAGCAAAGAAAAAAGCTTGAATCCTGTCTGGATCGGGGCCAGGGCGAGTGCTGTCGTTATTTTTAGCCTTGGACAGCATTTGTCCAACCCCGCCTGTCACAATGTCGCGCAAATGAAAGGCTCATTATGACAAATACAAAAGCGACAAACGAACAACTCGAACTCGGATTCAACGGCCTCCCGCCGCGCGCGGCTGCCGGACGCGAAGGCCGCATCGCCCGCGCCAACTGGTGGTTCGCCCGGATGCGGAACATCGTGGAACAGGCGATGGACTGGAGCGCCGCCGCCGAGCCGCGTCCGGAGCAAATCTGGATGCCCGGCGTGCGCCGCGAAGTGAAGGTGTGATAAAGGGCGGAATGTAGAAGGCAGAATGAAGAAATGTCTGCGCGCCGCGCACCAGTTTTGTTTCTTCATTCTGGCGAGGTGGATGGGGATCATTTCGTGGCAGTGTCCGCCACCGGCTCGATGTGTATGTTGTCAAACCAATAGATGCCCGCCGGATAATACGCGAAGAGCATCACCTTGATTTCAGTGACGTCGGGACGGAATTTAGTCGGGTGAAAAACCTGCGATTGAGTCGTCCAGCCGTCGTCCTTTACATGGCAATCAACATAAGTTTCCCAGCGCCGCCGCATTTCGCCCTGCAACATCCCATAGCCGCGCACCCAGACTTTTCCGCCGCCGCTGTGGCCCTTGAAATCAAACGTGATGCGGTATGCCTGCCCCGGTTTCACCGGAATCGCAGTTGAATAAAGCGACAACCCGTAAGTTTCCGCGACGGCATTTTTTCCCGGCTTCGGAATGTTCCAAATGTTCGTCAATCCGGTCTTGATCCACTGTGCCTGCATTTCCTGCTCGCTGAAGCGCGTGTCCATGCGGATGACCCGGCCATGCGAATCGCCCGGCGACTGCGTCCACTGCACGCCCAGTCCGTCCATGCGATCCCAGCCGGCGGGTTTGGCCGGATCCGCAGCATCGGCTTTTTCAAAATCGCCGTTGGTCAGGATATCTTCAGCTTGCGTGCAGGCGGCGCATTGAAAAAAAAACACCGCCGCCAAAATCGCAAATCGTAAATCGTAAATCGCAAATTTCACTTCGTTCCTCCTTCCGCCAGCGCGCGGAAATATTCGCTGGCCATTTCCTCATAACCTTTCGGAATGCCATCCTCCACGCCGGTGCGGATTTCTTCGCGCATCCACGGCGGCAGCTTGTCCTGCTCGCGCCGCACAGTCACCTGCTGGTCCACGGTTTTCTTCGCCTCGCCCAGCGCGCTCACCGCCTCGTTGAAAGCGCGGCGGACGCCCAGCCCGTCATTCTTCCGCGCGTCGGCTTCCAGCCGGCTCATAGCATTTACCGATGTTTCCAGCGCGCCGCTCGACAGATGATAGCGCCGCAACTGCAATGCCAGCGCCTCCGCCTGCTGGCGGATTTTCGCCTGCTGGTCCGCGAGGCGCGGCATTGGTTGCGATGACGGCGGCGGAGTCGGCCCACGCAAGCCTTCGCCCGCGAACCCGCTCAATTTTCCGCCGCCCGTCGCGCCGCCCTGGTCGCTCTTGTCCGAATCCTTCACGCTGCCCTGCTCGAACGGCTCCGGATCTAGTCGCGTCGGCGTCTCCTGGCCGCCCTTGCCTTCCGCCGTGTCGGAAACCATCTGGCCGTGGCTGCGTCCGGTGCGGCCTTCGCCGGAACGCCCGCCGACTTCGTTTTGGTTCGGCAGCTGATTGCCCGTCACACCTTTCGCGCTCATGTCCGAAATCGGCCCGTCGCCCGCGCCCCAGCCCGCGCCCTTGTCCAGCGAATCCATCCACGAGCTGGATACGTCCTCCACGTCGGGCGTCATCGCGTCTTCCTTGTCAAGCAGTTCGCCGACGATATCTTCCAGCTCCTTTGGCAGATCGGCCAGCGCGACATCCGTTGGCGCGTCCGGCTCTTCCATGTTCCATTTCGTGTGGTCCGCCGTGTCCGGCAGCCATTTTTCCAAATTGTTGACCAGCTCCTGCGCGTTTTCCAAGCCCGACTGCTCCTTCGGCACGGCGAGTTCAACGTTCTTTCGCGTCAACGCATCCGCCGCCGGCTGGACTTCCTGGTAAACCGAATTCAATTCCTGCGCCAGCGACGAATCCGCAAAATCCTGCGACGGCAACTTGCTGAAATCCGTCAGCTTCTCCTCCAGAAATTTCGCCCACTTGTCTTCTTCGCGGGACAGTTCGCCAAGAACGTCCTGCTGCTCCTGCGTCAAATCCTCCGGCCCTTTGTCCGCCAGCGTGCGGCTCTTTTCCAAAATGCGTTCCTGGTCCGCGACAAAATTCTTTACGTCGTCCAACAGTTCTTTCTTCCGCTCCTCCGGCGTGACGGGCGGCTGCTTGTCATCTTTGCCGTCGGCGACCGGCTTCAATTTTTCCGCCCGCGCATCGGCGATCTGCCCCAGCAAACTCAACAGCCGCGAGAGGATTTGTTCCTGCTGCAATTCTATGCTCGCAACTTGGCCGGGCAATTCCGTGTTCTTAATCGTTGGCAAACCGCGCAGATCGCTTTGCACGCTCATCATGTTCGTATGGACCAGCGTGGACAGCGGCGCGCTGAAAATTTTCCCTTCCGGCTGCGCATCGAACAGCACCACCGCTTGGCGACCGTGGTTGATGGCACCATTTTGCTCCGCGCCAATCGCCGTCGCCTGGTCCGCCAGCGCGCGTTTGCCGAGAATGTCGTCGAGATAGGTTTTAACATTGGCGGTGAGCCGCGCGGCTTTTTCCTGCGATGTGATGGCGAGCTTGAGTTCAGCAAAAGCAGGTTCCAGCGGGTCGCCGTCGGCCAGTGAAATGTCCTGCGCCGATTTCACGCGCAGCACAATCGGCCGCGACCGGGACGGCGTGCCGCCGGGGCGAAAATCGTTAGCCTGCGCTTCGAGATAATACGTCGCGCCTGACTCAAACACCTGCGGATCAATCGTCAGCGCCAGCGTCTCGCGCACCGGGCCGGGATTTCCCGGCGGGCCGAGATAGCTCCAGCGTTTCACCGCCGTCCCGGCGTCCTCTTTTTCCACCGGTCGCGAGACGACGGAAACATCCGCCAGCCCGAAATCGTCGTGCGCCACCACGTCCACCGTCAGCGTCTGGCCGAACTGCACCACGCGGTTCCGGTCATCCGTGACAAAATCCACTTCCGGCGGATTGTCCGGCAACAATCGCAGGTCGCCGCGCGCCAGCGTCACTGGTTCCGCGCTCGCGCTGCAATGCGCTAAAATTTCATACGCGCCGCCGTTCGTGACGGTCGCCGCCGCTTTCCAAATGCCGCCGCTGTTGTTGAGTGCTATTATTTGTCCAGCCAAGTTTACAGTTGCCGATTCGATGGCCGGTTCCGTCTTGAAAGAAATTTCCAGACCCGAACCCGGCAGCGCGCTGACCGGCGCGGGTGGGCCGGCCACCACCTGCGGTTTCAATCCGGTGTAAGCCGGTGGCGTGATGCGGAACTGTCCGTCCTTCAACTGCGGCAGCGGCAGCACCTTCACCGAAATGCTGCGCGTAAAACTGTCGCCGGCAAATACGCGAAACGAAAACGGCGTCTGGAGATTGGCGAACGTGTGGACAAATTTATTTTCGCCCGGCGTCATCGCAATATTTTCACCGGCGCTTTGCACCGGCTGGATGAAGCCGGCGCGTTCCTGCCACACGATGACCGGCGGCTTCGCCAGCGGCTGGTTGCCGGGCGAACGAGCTTCGAGCGCCACGTCGAGATTGCCGCCTTCCGGCACGGTCACATCGGTGTCCGGCG
>Ga0181529_10004538_pt1 | contig 14971 bp, 15 predicted proteins | sample PEATcosm2014_Bin_36_FD_119763 | JGI IMG/M metagenome (GOLD analysis project Ga0181529, IMG submission 119763) | Peatland microbial communities from MTU Mesocosm Facility, Houghton, MI, USA - PEATcosm2014_Bin10_30_metaG | ecosystem: Environmental > Terrestrial > Soil > Wetlands > Peat | place...
ACCTCGATGCGGAAACGGACGAACCAGCGCTTGGCGCTGTTGACGAAGGCGCCCTTGTTTTCCGACTCGAACAGGATGTTGCCGGTGTCGAGATCGCGCAGACAGATGCGCCAGTCGCCTTCCGGCAGGACCACCCGGCAGCCCAGGTTGAAGTCGTAGCGGATGCCCTTGGGGCCCTGCTGCGTCGGCCGCTCGGCCGGCGGCGGGTAGGCAGGGCGGGGGGAATCGGCCGGCGGCCCGGCGCTCGCCCCTGACGCCGATGGTTCAGCCGGTCCCGCAGACGACCCGACGGGGCTGTCTATCGATTGACCAGCCTCGAGAACGATTGGGACAGGTATCGACATGTCGCATCGATACCATATCGAAGCATACTACTCCATATCGAATGACAGGAAACTGTGTTTGCGTTTCCCGGAGTCAGGTCTGGTTTTGTCTGGGAGGAAGGGTGCGTTAAATTCCCGTTAACCATTCGTTACTTCGGGAAGTCGAAGGGGCGGCAACGCCCCCCGACCTTCTACCGCGCCGCGCCGAGAGCCCAGGCCAGCACGCCCTTCTGCGCGTGCAGCCGGTTCTCCGCTTCGTCGAAGACCACGCTCTGCGGCCCGTCGATGACCTCGTCGGTCACCTCCTCACCGCGATGGGCGGGCAGGCAGTGCATGAACACCGCGTCCGCCGCCGCCCGGGCCATCAGCGCCGCGGTCACGCGGTACGGCGCCAGCAGGTTGTGCCGGCTGGACTTCGGATCGTCCGACATGCTCACCCAGGTGTCGGTAACCACGCAACGCGCCCCCGCCACCGCCACCGCGGGGTCGTCGGTAAGCTCGACCGTCGCCCCGTGCGCACGCGCCCAGGCGATCAACTCCGCCGGCGGGCTCAGGCTGTCCGGGGTCGCCAGCCGCAGCGTGAAGCCGAACCGCGCCGCCGCCTCGATCCAACTGCGCGCCACGTTGTTGCCGTCGCCGCACCAGGCCACCACCTGACCCGCAATCGGGCCGCGGTGTTCCTCGAAGGTCAGCACGTCGGCCATGAGCTGGCACGGGTGCGACTCCGCGGTCAGCCCGTTGATCACCGGAACGGTGGCGTACGCCGCCATCTCATGCAGTTTCTCGTGCCTGTCGGTGCGCATCATGATCGCATCGACGTAGCGCGACAGCACACGCGCCGTGTCGGCGATGGTCTCGCCGCGGCCAAGCTGCATCTCCGCGCCACTCAGCATCACGACCTCGCCGCCGAGCTGGCGCATCGCCACCTCGAAGCTGACCCGCGTGCGGGTGCTGGGCTTCTCGAAGATCATCGCCAGCGTCTTGCCAGCCAGCGGGCGGGAGGTCACGCGACCCGCCGCCTTGAACCCGGCAGCGGCGTCGAGCATTTGCCGCAGTGTCGCGGTGGCATGGTCGCGCAAGTCGATGAAATGACGGGGCACCGCGCCGGACGCCTCGCCCCGGTCGTCCGGCGACCAAACGCGGCGCACGCTCGTCCCACTCATGTTGCCGCCTCCTTGCTCACAGGCAGGCAGCGGGCCGCGCCGTGGCGCATCATCGTCACCGCCTCGGCGAGGTCGGCGTCGGTGACCACCAGCGGCGGCACCAGGCGCACCACGTTTTCGCCGGCGGTCACGCTCAGCAGCCCTTCCGCGGTGAAGGCGGCCTGCACCTGACCGGCCGGGATCGCGCATTTCAGCCCCTGGATCAGGCCGGTGCCACGCGTCGCCTCGAACACGTCGGGGAAGTCCGCCACTATCTGCGTCAGCGCCGCACCGAGTGCCTTGCCCTTGCGCGCCACCTCATCGAAGAAGCCGGGCGCGAGCATGACGTCCAGCACCGCGTTGGCGGCGGTGCAGGCCAGCGGGTTGCCGCCGAAAGTGGTGCCATGGCTGCCCGGCACCAGGTACTTGGCCACATGTTCCTTCGCCAGGACGGCGCCGATCGGAAAACCGCCGCCGAGCCCCTTGGCCGTGGCCGCCACGTCCGGCTCGATGCCCGCCCACTCGAAGGCGAACAGTTTTCCCGTCCGCCCCATGCCGCACTGGACCTCGTCAAACCCCAGAATTAGACCGAACTCGTCGCAGGCCTCGCGCAGGCCACGCAGGAACTCGACGCTGCCGCGGCGGATGCCGCCTTCGCCCTGCAACGGCTCGACCATGATGCCCGCGGTCTGCGGCCCGATCGCGTCGCGCACGGCATTGAGGTTGTTGAAAGGCACCTGGTCGAAGCCATCCACCTTGGGACCGAAGCCTTTCAGGTATTTCTCGTTCCCGGTGGCCGCCAGCATGCCCAGGGTGCGGCCGTGGAAAGCGCCCTCGAAGGTGATCACCCGATAGCGCTCGTGCTGGCCGCCTTCGTAGGTGGCCTTGCGGATCAGCTTGACCATGCCCTCGCACGCTTCCGCGCCCGAGTTGCAGAAGAACACGCTGTCCGCGAAGCTCGCGTCCACCAGCCGCTGCGCCAGGCGCTCGGCCTCAGGGATGCGGTAGAGGTTGGACACGTGCATCACCTTGTAGACCTGCGCGGCGATCGCGTCGGCCAGGTGCTGGTTGCCGTGCCCGAGGCTGGCGGTGGCGATGCCACTGCCGAAATCGAGGAATCGTCGCCCGTCCGTCGTATACAGCCAGGCACCTTCGCCCCGCTCGAAAGCGAGGTCAGCGCGGTTATACGTCGGCATCAGGGCGGGGATCATTGTTGCTCTGCCGTCCTCGGCATTTTTCCGCAGATTGCACCAGCGTCGCGCCCATGCGCGCCCGGTTTCGGAAAGGCGGAAGAATGAGCCGGGCCTGATGGCGAAGTCAAACCCCGGCCCGCACCGCACACCAGGAATGCAATCCGCGCCTATCCACCGCCCCCGATTTCCGGCCGCCCCCGCGCATGGCATTGTGGACGCATGAGAAAGCCTGTGGAGTCGGGCCCTCCCCCCACCGAGGCCATGTTGCACGAGGCCGCGCTGGCGCACATGTCCCGCTACGCCGCCACCCGCGCCGCGCTGATTCGCGTGCTCGACCGCAAATGCGAGCGCTGGGCGCGCGCGGCCGGGCCCGAGGAGGCCGCCGCCGCGGGGCCCGGACTGCGCCAGGCCGTGCGCGACGTGGTGAGCCGGCTGGCCGCTGTCGGTGCGGTCGACGACGCCGCGTTCGCGGCCAGCCGTGCTCGCAGCCTGGGGCGTTCCGGCCGCTCCCGCCGCGCCATCGCGGCCCATCTCGCCGCCCGCGGCGTCACCGGGGAGGACGCGCGCGCCGCCCTGCCCGACGACCCCGAGGCCGAACTGGCGGCCGCCCTCCTGCTGGCCCGCCGGCGCCGGCTCGGTCCGTTCCGCGACCGCGGCGCCGCCGCCGACCCCAAGCACGAGCTCGGCGTGCTGGCCCGTGCCGGCTTCCCCCAGGACGTCGCCGAGCGCGCCCTGCGCACCGACCCGGACACCGCCGAGGGGCTGATCTCCCGCCTGCGCCGCCCCTGATCCGACCCGGCGTTCCCCACACGACGCTTGTGTGTACCGACGCCAGTTGCGATACTTGTCCGCCGTCTTTCATATTCCAGTTTCAGGATGCCTCGTATCGCCGTGGCTTTCGGTGTGTTCCGGCTCACCGCCTTGCTGCTCGCCGGCGGCCTTTCCGCTTGTGCCTCCAGCCGTCCGGTCATCGGCCCCAACGTCGCCGCCTCCAGCCGCCACCCTGGCATCACCTGTGCCCCGTTCGCCCGCGAACTTTCCGGCATCGCCCTATACGGCGACGCCGACACCTGGTGGGCAGCAGCGGCCGGCCGCTATGGGCGCTCGGCACAACCGCAGATCGGCGCCGTGCTGGTGATGCACCGGAGCAGCCGGCTGCCGTCCGGCCATGTCGCCGTGGTGTCGCGCGTGCTGGCGCCGCGGCAGGTGCTGGTGATTCAGGCCAACTGGGTGCCCGAGGAGGTCACCGAGGACCAACTGGCCATCGACGTCTCGCCGCACAACGACTGGACCGAGGTGCGGATGTGGTGGCCGCCGACCGACCGGCTGGGCGGCCATACCTATGTCGCCTACGGCTTCATCCTGCCACCCACGCCGACCACGCATGACACGTTGCGCCGGGCCGCGCGCCCCGCCGCCCAACTGGCGCAGGAAGCCGCCAGCGGGCGGCCGCCGCCAGCGGCCCGCCGCCTCGGCGGATGACAGCATGGTAACGGGAAGCACGCTGGCCTTTCCCGTGCATCCGGGCTAGCACAATGGGAAACATCGCTTGCATCCGCGGTCGCGGCAGGCCATGTCGTGCAGACGGGGCAGCGCCCCACCTGGAGGACGCTCATGGGTAGCTTCAGCATCTGGCATTGGATGGTCGTGCTGCTGGTCGTTCTGCTGCTGTTCGGCAGCGGCAAGGTCAGCAACCTGATGGGTGACTTTGCCAAGGGCATCAAGTCGTTCAAAAAGAACATGGCCGACGACAGCGATGCTTCGATGGAGGCATCGGCCGAAAAGCCGACCGGTTCGATCGCGCCCCCCGACAGCACCGCCAGCAGCACGCAGACCCATACCACCCAGAAGGCCTGACCCGGCCGATCGGGGGTGGCGCGGCAGGCCCACCGGACGGTCAGCCTGACCGACCGACACGATCGTGGCCCATCCGCGGCGCCGCGGCGCTGAGATGCTTCCGCTCGTCGCCGTCGTGACCAGCGTCGAGGGGACGACCACCCCGCTCAGTTTCATCCGCGCGGTGCTGTTCGCCTTTGCGCGCGAGCGGTTGGCGGCCTTCCTGCAACGCCACGCCGGGGATGCCGAGGTCGCCGCGCAGCTGGCGGAAGTGCGCCGCCTGGCTCCCGGGCGCCCGGAGCTTCAGACGCTGCTGCACTGGATGGACCAGGACGCCAAGATCACCCCGCTGAAGGCGCTGCAAGGCATGATCTGGCGGGAGGGCTACGCCCAGGGTGCGCTGGTCGGCGCCGTCTATCCCGACGTGCCGCCGGCACTCAGCCGCTGGTCCGCCTCGGGGCTGCGGCTGTACGGCTTCTCGCACGGTTCGGCCGAGGCGCAGCGGCTGATCTTCGGCCATTCCGGGGCGGGGGACCTGACCGGCCTGTTCAGCGGCTTCTTCGACACCAGGGTCGGCAACAAGCGCGAGCCCGAGAGTTTTTCCCGGCTGGCCATCAGCATGAGCCAACCCCCGGCGAAGATCGTCTACCTCTCGGATATCGAGGCCGAGCTCGATGCCGCGGCGACGGCCGGCATGCGCACCTGCCAGCTGGTGCGGCATGACGCCGGCACGCGGCCGAGCGAGCGGCACCCCAATGCGCCGGATTTCGCCGGCGTGGCCCTGCGGATGGGGTTCCTCTCCTAGAGCGGGATGAGCGCTGAAGGGCGCGCTGATCCCGCTCTAACTCTTTGTTTGATCGCGTGATTCAGACCTCCGGCGAGGCCGCCTCCGGTCATCACGCTCTAGGCGACGCTACATCCCAGGAACGTTGGCGTTCGGGAAGAACAGCTGCTCGCCATTGATCTGGTAGCCGGCAATCGTCGCCTGCCCGGCCGGCGAGATCAGCCAGTCGATGAAAGCCTGCCCCTCGGCAACCTTGACCTGCGGATGGCGCTGCGGGTTCACCAGCATGACGCCGTACTGGTTGAACAGCCGCGCATCCTTCTCGACCAGGATTTTCAGGTCCTGACGGTTGCTGAACGCCAGCCAGGAGCCACGGTCGGCGATCAGATAGGCGTTCTGCGCCGCCGCCATGTTCAGGGCGGGTCCCATGCCCTGGCCGATCTCGCGATACCACTGGCCGCGCCCCGATGCCGGATCGACGCCGGCCATCTGCCACAGCCGCAGTTCGGCGGCATTGGTGCCGCTGCGATCGCCGCGGCTGATGAAGGAAGCGTGCGCGCCGGCGATGCGCCGCAGCGCCTCCAGCGGATCGTGCAGCCCGGCCACGTGCGCCGGATCGGCGGCCGGACCGATGAGAATGAAATCGTTGAACATCACCGGGTGGCGCGGGCCGCCCGCGCCTTCCGCCACCCATTTCTCCTCGGCGGGACGGTCGTGCACGAACACCACGTCGCAGTCGCCCCGCCGCCCCACGTCCAGGGCCTGCCCGGTGCCCAGCGCCACCACCCGCACGGCGATGCCGGTGGCCTGGGTGAACGCCGGCAGCAGATGCGGGAACAGGCCTGAATCCTCGGTCGAGGTGGTGGAGGCCACGGTGATGAACCGCTGCTGCGCCCTGAGCGGCAGGGCGGCCAGCGACAACAGCGCCGCGAAGACGATGGAACGTGGGATCGGGCTCATGCTTTCCTCCAAGCCCCGCCTCACCACAGCAACTCGCCGCGCAGGAACGCGGCGGCTTCCGGGCTCGCGGGCGTGTTGAAAAAATCGCCGGCCGGCCGGTGTTCCAGCAGCCTGCCGCCATGCAGGAAGGCGACGTCGCCGGCGAGGCGGCGGGCCTGGCCGAGATCGTGCGTGGTCATCACCACCTTGCAGCCACGCGCGGCGAAATCGGTGACGATCGCCTCCACCGCGCGGGTTGCCGAGGGATCGAGGCTGGCCGTCGGTTCGTCCAGGAACAGCAACTCGGGCGCCAATGCCGCGGCGCGCGCCAGCGCCAACCGCTGCTGCTCGCCGCCGGACAGCCGCCGTGCCGACCGACCCGCCAGGTCGGCGAGCCCGACCCAGCGCAGCGCCTCCAGCGCGCGCGAGCGGCACTCCACCCGCGGCAATCCGGCCACCCGCATCGGGTAGACGGCGTTCGCCAGCACCGACCGGCGCAGCATCACCGGCCGTTGAAACACCATGGTCTGCCGCCGCCGCGCCTCGGCCTCCGGGCCCGCCCAGACGATCCGCCCGGCGCTGGGCGCCAGCAGCCCGTGCAGCAGCCGCAGCAGCACGCTTTTGCCGGCGCCGTTCGGCCCGAGCACCACGGTCGGCGGACCCGCCGCCACCACCAGATCGACGCCGCGCAGGATCGTCACGCCACGCGCCTCGAAGCACAGCCCTTCGGCCGTGAGCGGCAGGATGCTCGGCGTGATGCGCATCAGCCCGCCCAGCGCGCCGAAGCGCCGCGGGCGAGCTGTGCCACCGCGTTCACGCCCAGCACGATCACCATCAGCACCGCCCCCAGGGCCAGCGCCAGCGGCAGGTCGCCCTTGCTGGTTTCCAGCGCGATGGTGGTGGTCATCATGCGGGTAAAACCGTCGATGTTGCCGCCGACGATCATCACCGCGCCGACCTCGGCGCTGGCCCGCCCGAACCCGGCCAGCAGCACCGTGAGCAGCGCCAGCCGGCCGTCCCACAACAGCGTCGGCACGGCCTGCCCCGCGGAAACCCGGAAGGAACGGAGTTGTTCGGCATATTCGTCCCACATCGCCTCCAGCATCTGGCGCGACAGCGCCGCCAGGATGGGCGCGACCAGCACGGCCTGCGCGATCACCATCGCCGTGGGGGTGAACAGCAGGCCGAACGCGCCGAGCGGGCCGGACCGCGACAGCAGCAGGTAGATGAGCAACCCCGCCACCACCGGCGGCAGGCCCATCAGGGCGTTGGTCATGATGACCAGGGCACCGCGCCCGGGGAAGCGCGCCACCGCCAGCAACGCCCCGAACGGCAGCCCGACCAGGGCAGCCACCAGCACCGCCGCGAAGCTGACCCGCAACGACAAGCCGACGATCTGCAGCAGCGCGGCATCGCCATGCGCGACGAGGCGCAGGGCGGTCGTTGCGGCAATCGCGAGATCGGACAAGCGGCTCTCCCTTTTCCCTATCGCAACCTATAGACCGTGGGACGCAGCGCCAATACCGGCGCACCCCGCCCCGGGTTGCCCGCCACGCCGGTCTGGGCAACCATTCCCTGTCCTTTTTTGCCGGAGCATGCCCCATGGCCATCCACCGCATCCCCGCCACACCCGACACGGTCCGTTGGGGAGTGGTCGGCGCCGACATCCCGCCGGTGCTGACCGTCGCCTCGGGCGATACGGTGGTGCTGGAATGCGTCTCCGGCGGCCCGGACGTGATGCCGCCGCCGGGCTCCGGCATGCAGGTGCCGCCCGCGCTGGCGGCGATCCAGGCCGCCGTGCCGCGTGCTCCCGGCCACATCGTCACCGGCCCGGTGGCGGTCGCCGGTGCCGCGCCCGGGGACATGCTGGCCGTGACGGTGGACAAGATCGAGTTCGGCGCGGACTGGGGCTACTGCGGTTTCCGCCCGCTTGTCGGCACCTTGCCGGAGGATTTCCCCGAGCGGTTCCTCAGCCACATTCCGATCGACCGGGCGCGCCGCACCTGCCGGCTGCCGTACGGGCTCGAGCTGCCGCTGGCGCCGTTTTTCGGCGTCATGGGGGTGGCGCCGCCGCCGGCCTACGGCACCATCTCGACCGTCGAACCGCGCGAGCACGGCGGCAACCTGGACAACAAGGAAATCGGCGAGGGCGCCACGCTGTACCTGCCGGTGTTCGCCCCGGGCGCACTGTTCTCCGCGGGCGACGGCCACAGCGTGCAGGGCGACGGCGAGGTCTGCATCAACGCACTGGAAACCTGCCTCACCGGCACTTTCACGCTGACGCTGCATAAGCGGACCGGAACCGCGCCGCTGCTCGCCTGGCCGCGCGCCGAAACCGCGACGCATTTCATCAGCATGGGGATGAACGCGGATCTCGACCTGGCGATGAAGCAGGCGCTGCGGGAAATGATCGCCTTCATCTCGGCGCGCAGCAATCTGTCGCGCCAGCAGGCCTACCAGTTCTGCTCGCTGGCGGTCGATTTCCATGTCACCCAGACTGTCAACGGCGAAAAGGGCGTGCATGGGTTGCTGCGCAAGGGGTTGCTGTTCTAGCGCGGCGGGCGCGCAGGGACGCCCAGCGCGCCCAATCATCACGCCAAGGCCTCGAAAACCACATATTGGGGTCATCGGCGCTGTTATCCACAACTTTTTGGGTCGGCCGGCCCTTGGGTGATTGACCCAGTCGGCGATGGCGCTACCGTATATGGTGGTCGATGGAAAAGGACCCACGAGATGGAGTGGACTGACGAGACCATCGCGCGCCTTCGCGAACTTTGGGCGGAGGGACATTCGACCGCCGAAATTGGCCGGCGCATGGGCATCTCGAAGAACGCCGTCGTGGGCAAGGCCCATCGGCTGAATCTGGTTGCCCGGCCGTCGCCGATCCGCCGCGACGGCGAGGGGGTGCCGCACCGCCCGGCCGCTCCGCGCCGGGTCACCGGCCCGACGTTGCCGCCGCTCACTGCTGCCGCACCGCTGGCGCCGGTCGCCCGACCCATACCGGTGCCGGCCCGCCAGGAACCGCCGAAGCCGCATGTCGTGCGACCCGTGGCAACCTACACGCCGCGCCCGCAGTCCTGCTGCTGGCCGCTCGGCGAGCCCGGCACCAGCAGCTTCCGCTTCTGTGACGCCGTGGCGATGCCGGGCAAGCCCTACTGCGCCGAGCACGCGGCGATCGCCTACGTGAAAGTGCGCGACCGGCGCGAGGAAGCGGTGGCGTAAGCCACCAGAGCCGAGCGCCCTACAGGTCCTCGACCCGGTCGACGCCGGGAAGCACTTTCAACGCCTGCGCCAGGCGCGGCGACACGTTGAAGCCGCCGGGCAGCGTGATTTCCACATCCTGCTCGGCGTCCAGCCGCGGCACCAGGACGACGCGGCCGCGGCCGCGGCCCTCGCGGTCCAGCAGCGCGCGGATGTGCGGCACCGCTTCCATCCGTTGCAGCCACACCCGCATGCCGGCGCCGGCCTGCGCCGCCGAGGCGTCCAGCGGCGCGACATCCTGCGCGGTGATGCGCAGCGCCTCGCCTTCCAGGCGGATGTCGGCGGTGACCAGAACCGACGTGCCGGCGATGAGCAACTCGCGCGACCGCCCCAGCACCTCGGAGAAACAGGTGATCTCGTACGAACCGCCGGCATCGGACAGGCGGATCCAGGCCATGCGGCTGCCGGTTCGGGTGATGCGTTCCTTGCTGCCGATGACGCTGCCCGCGAGCTTTATGCGCGCCGCCCCGGCCTGGGCGCGGGCTTCAAGCTGATTGCTGGGCACCACGCCGAGCCGGCGCAACGCCGCGCCGTAGGCATCGAGCGGATGCGCGGTGAGGTGGAAACCGATCGCTTCGGCCTCGGCGGCCAGCCGGTCCATCGGATCCCAATCGGGAAGATCGGGCACTCCCAATTCATCCATGCAGTGCTTCAACGCATCATCAGGAACGGCGGACTGCCGGCGGCCGGCCCCGTTCCCGTCGGCCGAACCGAACAGCGGCTGCTGGCCGCTCTCCCGCTCCTGTGCAGTCGCCGAGGCGCGGCGCAGCACAAGGTCGGCAGCGTCGAAAGCGCGCCTTCGGTTTTCGTTTGGAACGAGTTGATCGAAAGCGCCGGCGCGAACGAGGTTCTCCAGCTGCATCCGGTTCAGATGCCTGGGGTCGATGCGCACCGCGAAGTCGACCAGATCGATAAAAACACGATCGCCGCGGGCCGCGACAACCGCTTGCATCGCCGCCATGCCGACCTTCTTCACCGCGGCCAGCGCATAACGGATGCAGAGCCGGCCATCGGCATCGTCCTCGAGCGAAAAATCCGCGGCGGAGCGGTTGATGTCGGGCGGCAGCACGCGGATGTCCATGCGCGACGCCTCCTGGCGCAGCGCCGCCAGTTTGTCCGTGTTGTTGATGGCGAGCGACATGCAGGCCGCGAGGAAGGCGGCTGGGTGATACACCTTCAGCCACGCGGTCTGGTAGGCAACCAGGGCATAGCCGGCGGCGTGCGATCGGTTGAAGCCGTAGTCGGCGAACTTGGCCATGAGGTCGAACACTTCCTCGGCCTTGACGTCGGCGATGCCGCGGGCGGTGGCGCCGGCGACGAAAATCTTGCGCTGGGCTTCCATCTCGGCGCGGATCTTCTTGCCCATCGCCCGGCGCAGCAGGTCGGCGGCCCCCAGGCTGTAGCCCGCCATCTTGCGGGCGATCTGCATGACCTGTTCCTGGTAGACCATGATGCCGTAGGTCGGTGCCAGGATCTCGCGAATATCCTCGTGCGGCGGCTCCCATTTCTCGCCGTGCTTGCGCTGGCAATAGGCCGGGATATTGGCCATCGGACCGGGACGGTAGAGCGCGTTCGCCGCGATCAGGTCCTCGAAATGGTCGGGGCGCATCTGCCGGAGCACGTCGCGCATGCCCTGGCTTTCGAACTGGAACACCCCGCCGGTGTCGCCGCGCTGGAACATCTCGTAGATCGGCTTATCGTCGAGCGGCAGGCGATCGAGATCGACCTCGATGCCGCGCGCGTGCACAAAGCCGACGGCGCGTTTCAGGATGGTCAGAGTGGTCAGGCCAAGAAAATCGAACTTCACCAGGCCGGCCTGCTCGACGTATTTCATCGAGTACTGGGTGACCAGGAAATCGGATTTCGGATCGCGATAGATCGGCACCATTTCGGTCAATTTGCGATTGCCGATGACGACGCCGGCGGCATGCGTGCTGGCGTGGCGATAGAGGCCCTCGATCTGCAGCGCGATTTCCAGCAGGCGACGCACCGCCTCGTCATCCTCGCGCATCTGCCGCAGCTTGGGTTCGCCGTCCACGGCCTGCTGCAGGGTGACCGGCCTGGCCGGATTGTTGGGGATCAGTTCCGCCACCTTGTTGACCTGGCCGAACGGCAGGCCGAGCACCCGGCCGACGTCACGCACCGCCGCGCGGGCCTGCAACTTTCCGAAGGTGATGATCTGCGCCACGCGATCGGCACCGTATTCGCCACGCACATAGGCGATCACTTCGTCGCGCCGCTCCTGGCAGAAATCGATGTCGAAGTCCGGCATCGACACGCGCTCGGGATTGAGGAAACGTTCGAACAACAGCTCGAACCGGATCGGGTCGAGGTCGGTGATCGTCAGCGCCCAGGCGACCACCGAGCCGGCCCCCGAGCCGCGGCCGGGACCGACGGGAATGTCCTGCGACTTCGCCCACTGGATGAAATCGGCGACGATGAGGAAATAGCCCGGAAATTTCATCCGGGCGATGACATCCAGCTCGTAGGCCAGACGTTCACGATAATGCTCGCGCGTCGGCTCATCGACCTGCATGGTGTCGAGCCGGCGTTTCAGGCCTTCCGTGGCCATGGCGCGCAGCGTTTCTTCCTCGCTGCTGCCCGGCCGGACTTTTGGGCAAACGGGCAGCTGGGGTTTGCGGGTTTCCGCCATGACCGCGCAACGGCGCGCGATGGCCAGCGTGTTGTCGCAGGCTTCCGGAAGGTCGGCGAACAGGGCGCGCATCGCCGCCGCCGGCTTGAACCAGTGCTCCGGGGTGACGCGGCGGCGCTCGCGCTCCGACAGCAGGCGGCCCTCGGCGATGCAGAGCAGCGCGTCGTGCGCCTCGTACATCGAGGGTTTCGCGAAAAAGCATTCGTTGGTGGCGACCAGCGGCACCCCGGCGACGTCGGCGAGCGCGATCAGGCCGGGCTCGATGGCTTTTTCCGCCGCCAGGCCGTGGCGGTGCAGCTCCATCGCCGTGCGGTCGGGAAAAGCCTCGATGATGCGGGCCAGCAGGCGCTCGGCTTCGTGCCTTTGGCCCTCGGCCAGCAGGCGGGCGAGCGGGCCCTGGGTACCGCCGGTCAGCAGGATGAGGCCGGCGGACAGGTCGCACAGGCGGCCGAGCGGAAGCTGCGGCTTCAGGCCGGGATCGGTCTCGAGAAAACCGGCGGAGGACAGGTTCTGGAGGTTGGCGAAACCTGCCGCGTTCTGGGCGAGCAGCACGACGGGGTCGGGCGGCAGGCGCGGATTGTCCTCGCGCGTGATGGCGATCTGGCAGCCGATGATGGGCTGCACGCCGCGGCCGGCGCAGGCCTGGGAGAATTCGAGTGCGCCGAACAGGTTTCCCGAGTCGGCGATCGCGACCGCGGGCATGGCGGCGTCGCGCGCCAGGGCGGCGATCTTGTCGGCCTTGATGGCGCCTTCGCTGAGCGAATAGCTGGAATGGACGCGGAGATGGACGAAATCGGCGTGCGGCATGGGTGGGGTGTATCGCGTGGCGCGAGTCCACGGAAGCGGACCTTGCGCGCGGCGGGGCTGCCTGGTAAATTAAACTAGTTAGAGACTGGTTGATATGACCTCGATTGGCGCATTCGACGCGAAAACTCGCCTCTCCGCGCTGCTCGAGCGTGTGGAAAAGGGCGAACGCTTCACCATCACCCGCCACGGCAAGCCGGTGGCGGAACTGGTGCCCGTCCGCCCGCGCGATCCCGCCAGGATCGCCGAGACCATCCGGCAGATCGAAGACCTCACGCGCGACTGGACGCTGGGCGGCAGCGTCCAGGACGCGATCGACAGCGGCCGCAACCGATGACCGCCTGCGTGCTGGATGCCTCGATCACCGGCGCCTGGCTGTTCGCCGAGGAACGAACCGAGGGCGTGCTGACGCTGTTCCGCGGCCTCAGCGACGGCCCGGCCGTGGTGCCTGCCTTGTGGCATACCGAGACCGTGAACCTGTTGCTGGTCGCCGAGCGCCGCCATCGCATCACCGCCGATACCGGCGCGGCCTTGCTCGACCTGCTGGGCGACCTGGACATCGAGACGGACGATGACCCGTCACGGGCGCAAGGGCCGGTGCTGGAGTTGGCGCGCCGACATGGGCTGACCGCTTACGACGCGACCTATCTCGACCTTGCCGTGCGCCGGCGGTTACCCCTGGCGACGCGCGACGCCGCCCTGATCCGCGCCGCACGGGCACTGGGGCACCCCGTAATCGGTGGTCCAACGAACCCCTAACGTCTTGACTCACTCCGATGGCACAGGAGGCCATACAATAGTTTCGTTCGTTTCAGGATGGACGAAATCAGTACCGCGCCAAGAACCCGGCGCAGCGTTCCCCGTGGAGGAAACATGAAGGTCGATAAGGCGATGGCCAAGGTGCTGCGGGCGCAAACCGCGCGCTCACGGACAAGGGCAGCCAAGGCGGGGATCGTTCATGCCCTTCCTGATGACTACGCCTCATTGCTTTACGAGCGTCAGCAGGGACGGTGCGACGTTACAGGCTTGTTGTTCTCGATGCGGTCGTATCCCGCAGCGTTTGTCGAACACCCATTCGCGCCAAGCCTGGATCGGAAAGATTCCCATGGCGGCTACACGGTGGATAATGTGCGCCTTGTGCGCGTCTGCGTGAATTTCGGAATGGGTCAGTGGGGACAGGAAGCCTACTTAAGTTGTGCACGTGCGGCGGTTGAGCATGCTCGCGTCGAGCAAATGCGCAAGGAAGCCATCCCGACCTCGGAATGGCACGCTTGTCAGCGAGATCGTATCGCCGGTGCCGAAGAGATAGCAAAGAGTCTGACCGGCGTTGAACTATCGCGACAGCGGCGGCATATCGCCTCTCTGAAGCGCAATCTTACTCTTGGACCCGAAGGACTCTCGCGCGCTGCGCAGCGGGCCTTAGAAACCTCACGGTCCAAGAGACCGGTACCGGTCAGGTAATACGAGTCCGCGATGGCGCCGGCACCTCCGGGGGGCAGTCTTTACTTGTGGTGGCATTACAATAAGTAGTGGGGTCAAGGGGTCCCCTGACCCCTTGCGGGTCCAGGGCAGCGCCCTGGCCTTTCTTGATGCCTTACCCCAGCGGCACCACCCGCCCCTCGCGCAGCGTGACCGTGCGGTCCATCCTCGCCGCAAGGTCGAAATTATGGGTGGCGATCAGCGCCGCCAGGCCCTGCGCCCGCACGCTGTGCAGCAATTCCTCGAACACCACCGCTGCCGTCGCGACATCGAGGTTGCCGGTGGGCTCGTCGGCCAGCAGCACGCGCGGCGCATTGGCCATCGCCCGCGCGATCGCCACCCGCTGCTGCTCGCCACCGGAAAGCTTGCCGGGCAGATGGTCCACTCGCGAACCAAGCCCGAACGCTTCCAGCAGCGCCCGCGCCCGCGGCTCGGCCGCATGGCGCGATACGCCGGCGATCATCTGCGGCAACATCACGTTCTCGAGGGCGGAAAATTCGCCGAGCAGATGATGGAACTGATAGACGAAGCCGATGCCGTCGCGACGGATCGCGGTA
>Ga0181529_10004539_pt1 | contig 14969 bp, 11 predicted proteins | sample PEATcosm2014_Bin_36_FD_119763 | JGI IMG/M metagenome (GOLD analysis project Ga0181529, IMG submission 119763) | Peatland microbial communities from MTU Mesocosm Facility, Houghton, MI, USA - PEATcosm2014_Bin10_30_metaG | ecosystem: Environmental > Terrestrial > Soil > Wetlands > Peat | place...
TACTTGGCCCGGCGATTGTTATCCGAGACGCCCCATGCCGCGGAGATGTATCCTTCCTGTTCCAGCTTCATGAGAGCCGGATAAAGGGTTCCGTAGCGTACGGCGAGCAAATCTCCACTGGTCTGCTCGATGCGGCGCGCAATGCCGTATCCGTGTAATGGCCCGAGCGTTTCCAGCGTCTTCAGCACCATCAGGGCAAGGGTACCCTGCCAGACATCGGTTTTCTCAGTCATGCGACTCCTGCTGTTTACCAATATGAGAATATCAGATCTTTTATTGGAAAACAATAGGAGCGTGCAAGAATCCGGGATCAACGCCCGGACATGGCTTTCACGCAGTTAAGACAAGAACGCATTGCTCGTGAAAAGCACGCCGCGAGTGACGCCGTTGGGTTTGGAGGTGCATATCTGTCGCGAAATCCCCATCTGTCCACCAGCCTCATTTAGGGAGAACTGCAGTTATTCCACGGTGCGCTTGATGTCTCCGCAGCCCCGAGGTAAGGTCCAACATGGCTACCGATATTGCCCAATATCGGTAGCCATGTTGGACCTTACCTCGGGGCTGCGGGCACATCAAGCGAAAAGCCGAAACAAACTGGGTCTTCCGAGACGACTCTAGGAGTTTGTTGAAATACCCCTTTTGCACGGCCCCGTTTCGCCATTTCCGCTCCGCGGCCAAACGAAGAATCAACAGCTTAGGCAGCGTGACTCCGCGCATTGTGGGTGCGCCAGATCGTTTTTCAACAAACTCCTAGTGGACGGAACGGGATTTCGCGACATTTGGAGCGTATTTCGGCTCACCTGCCCCCGAAAGTCCATCCCCTGATTCCCGATTCACCATCCGACCGGCCCAAACGCACACTCGTTCGCGCAAACTGAATCCGTGCAAGAACAGCGGCGCAGCACAACTTCCCTGCGGGGCGCGGTTTAATCAATTAGAGTCGCTCGTGTCCAGGCTTGGTTCGCTTATCGTCTGTCTGTTCTTCGCCACTTTGTCCGCGCCGGCGGCCGGCTTGGCCGTAGTCAACGCGGCCAGTTATACCCCCTCGCTGGCGCCTGGAAGCATCGCCACGGCTTTCGGCTCCGATCTGGCTGCCGGTACAAGCGCCGGCACCACCGTCACAGTCCGGGACAGCACTGGAACGGTGAACCCGGCCACTCTTCTGTATGCCTATACCCAGCAAATTGCCTTTGTGATCGCTGCCGGCACTGCGGTCGGCTCCGCCGCCGTCACGGTGACCAGCGGCGACGGCACCGTATCCACCGAAACCGTGCAGGTCGCCGCAGTGGCGCCCGGCTTGTTTTCGGCGAATGCTACCGGGCAAGGAGTGGCGGCGGCGATTGCGGTCCAGGGGACGAACGCCTCCCTGATCTTCTCCTGCGGCTCGGCGCCGCTGAGTTGCGCGCCCGTTCCCGTCAACGTGAACCAGACCGTCCTCGAACTGTACGGCACTGGCATCCGCGGACACAGCACCCCGGTTACCTGCACCATCGGCGGCGTTTTTGCGCCGGTGAGTTACGCGGGAGCGCAGGGGCAGTATGCAGGGCTCGATCAGGTCAACGTCTCTCTGCCCGCCAGTCTGGCCAACCAGGGCGTGCTCTCCATCGTGCTGACGGTGGATGGCACTCAGTCCAACACCGTCACCATCAACACCGGTGCGCCCGTCGTAACAGCGAGTTTCTACGTGGCCCAGAACGGCAACGATTCCTGGAACGGAACGCTGGCCGCGCCGAACACAAGCTCTACCGATGGGCCGTTCGCCAGCATAGCCCGCGCACAGCGGGCGGCGCGCGGTCTCCGCGGCTCCAGACCTAGCCTTCCTCTCACGGTGATGCTTCGTCAGGGAACTTACTATCTCCCGCTTAGTCCAACAAACCCGGGCACCATTAACTTTACCCAGGCGGATTCCGGCGCCGCCTCTGCACCCGTCACCTGGCAAAACTATCCGGGTGAGACGCCGGTGGTTAGCGGGGGTGAGCCAATCGGCACAGGTGGGTTGGGCCTGACATGGACGAACGTCGCCGGGGCCCTCTGGCAGGTTCCACTGCCAGCCAGCACGCCGAACTTCGAGTACCTGTTCTATAACGGTGAGCGGCGTCTGCGTTCCCGCCTTGCCTCGTCCACCGGACTTGGGTATTACATGAATGGCGGCGTCTGTTATTCCACAGTCCCTGGACAGTCCGTCGCGCTGTCCTCCTGTAACGTAGGGACATTCTTTCGCGTCGCCTCCGATGTTCCTCCAACGGGCGCCAATGCCTCGTGCCCCAGCGTCACTAATTCTAACGACGCGTCGCAGTCCAAATGCCTCGACCGCTTCTCGTATGATCCCAACGATCCGATCGCGCAGTGGATCAATCTCAACGCGTCCGGTAGCACCTGTGGGGGCCCCGCGAATCCATACCCGAATGGAGATATCGAGATCACGATTTTCGACGCGTGGACCGTCGATATCTTAAGGGTCAGTTGCGTTGACACCACTAATCACATCATCTACTTCACCGGCCCGGCCAAGGGAAACTCGGGAGTCTATAACTTCTTTGGACCGACTGCGGGCCACCGCTACGTAGTTGACAACACCCGCGACGCTTTCAATGCCGCGCGTGCCGCAGGTCTTACCGGCGTCTGGTTTCTGGACCGCTCCGTCACTCCGTGGATTCTGAATTACCTTGCAAACTCCGGCGAGAATCCCAATGCGGATACAGTCGTTATCCCTCAGGTCCAGGCCGCGTCCTCAACCGGGGGCAGCCTGGTGTCGGCGGTCAACCTGAGTTACGTCAACTTTACCGGCATCGCGTTTGAAATGGATGCCTGGACAATACCCGCCGCCGGCTTCAGCGACGACGAGAACGGTGAGAACACACTGCCGGCCGCCGTTGACTGCGAGAGTTGCCAGTCTGTCGCCTTTGACGCCGTGACGGTCAGGCATACCGCGTCTTCAGGCCTTCAGATTGCCTCCATGTCCGGTAACTCCGGCCCGCCAGCCAGCAACGACGACGTTCAGAATTCGGCCTTCTACGATATTGGGAGCAGCGGCATTCATATCGGGCACCATCCTCTCGGGTCGGACCAGGCGACCAATGTCGTGCAATTCGTCACCATCGGCAACAACATCGTGCAAGGTTACTCCCGCGTGTTCGCGGACGGGGAGGGTCTCGCGCAGGGTAATGGCCACGACATCAGTTACGTTCACAATGACATTACCGATGGCTATCATGCCGGTATCTCGATTTGTAACCTCGGCTGCCCGTCGGTGAATTTTCAAGCCAACGGCACCAACATACTGAGCCAGTACAACCATATTTGGAACGTCATTCAGGGCATCACTTCCGACGGGGGAACACTGTATTTCAACGTCGGATCGGCAGGGGGCAGCGGGACGGGCAACCGGATCCTCAGCAACCTGCTGCACGACGTCAGCGATTCCTCGGTGATCGACGCGGGAGTCAGCGGCTCGGGATACGGAGGTTCGGGGATCTATCTCGATGCGCAGTCTGCCGGCGTCGATGTGCAGAACAATGTCGTCTTCCGCGTCACCGGTCCGGCGATTCACTTGACTGCGGGTCCGGCGGCCGGTCAGCCTGGGCACGCGTTTCGTAACAACATCTTCGCGCTCGCTCGGACCGGCATGTTCGACCAACAGCAACCGTGGGCCCAGGGTTGCGGCTCTGCGCCCTCGCCGCAGATTACGCTCGCTAACAACCTGTTCTATTTCGACTTCGATGATTCCGAAGGCTTCTACGTTCAGCTCGGTTGCGCCGACTCCTGCGGCCTTCCCTACAACCAGTTCCAGAACTTCCAGGGCAATCTCTACTGGCGGACTGACGGGGGATTCGCCGGCTACAGCAAGGCATTCCATGTGCTTACTCGGCCCCCGGCCGGAAATGACGCGAGCACATGCAGCGAAGCCGCCAATCCTAATAGCGCCTGGACTTTCCTGACGTTCACAAAGTGGCAGACGGGATCCCCGCTGGTCAATGGATCGCCACTCGCGATGAATGAGGATCTGGGCGGATCTGTTTCGGTCAATCCTGGTTTCGGCGCCGCCGCGTTGCCGGGCGATTTTCTGCTCGCCAGCAATCCCGCTCCGGGTTTCGATTACACACTGACCAACGACACGATCCTGAATGCGGGGCGGGTACAGCCCGCGATCAATCCACCGCCGGTTCCCGACACGTACCCCACTTTCTACTTCACTCGATACTAACGCATGAAACAGACAACACACCGCGTTGGAATCCAGCGTGCTACGTTGCGTTGGCAGGAATGGGCGAGCCGATGATCTCGGATGCAGGAAGGTTTGCGCTGGTGGTGGTCTGGCTGCTGGCGTGGGGCGCGTCGGCGCAAACGTCAGTTTCGATCGCGGTGAACACGGCTTCACCCGGCGTGACCATTCCTTCGGATTTCATTGGGTTGAGTTTTGAAACCAGCTCCATAGCCTCAGCCACCAGGTTTCCCTCTGGCTCCGCAGTTTTCCAGCAGATGCTCTCGCAACTCGGCACCGGTTGGATGCGGTTCGGCGGGAACTCGGTGGACCGCACTACCTGGGTGGGTGGAACGCGGTCTTCCAGCACGCCGGCGAACTCCCTTACCGGCAGCGACGTGGACGCCGTGATGGGGCTGGCGCGCACAGTGGGATGGCGGGTCCTGTTCGGACTGAATCTGGCCAGCTCGACTGCGGCGCTCGATGCTCAAGAAGCCGTCTACGTTTCTCAAACTGGTCAGGGCGCGCTGTTTGGTTTCGAGATCGGCAATGAGCCGGATCTGTATTCGGGCAATGGCGACAAGCCCACCAGCTATACCCTGTCCCAATATCTGTCGGATTGGAATTCATTCGCCAACGCTATCGAGGCCGCCGACCCTGGCCCGGTCCTGACAGGACCCGCAGATGCCGGGAACATCGGTACCTGGACCATTGAATTTGCCGCGACCTACAGCTCCCGAATCGCGCTGCTTACCCAGCATTTTTACCCGCTCGGACCGGTCAGTTCGGTGGGAGCCAATTCTCCCAATGCCTGCACGATCTCCGACTTGTTGAGCGCGGCGACGCACTCGAAGGCCGCCTCGGACGGCGCCCAGCTCGAAAACATCGCGCAATCGGCCAAGGTGCCATGGCGCATGGCGGAGTCCAATTCCTGCTATGACGGCGGCACCGCCGGCGTGAGCGACACGTTCGCAAGCGCGCTCTGGGGCGTGGACTACATGTTCACTTTGGCATCCAACGCGGCGGCGGGAGTGAACTTTCACGGCGGCGGCTCTGGTGCGTACACGCCAATCGCGGTGAGCGGCAGCAACGTTACGGCGCGCCCGCTGTATGATGCGTTGCTGTTGTTTCAGGCAGCCTCCTCCGGCCGCTTGGTGCCTGTCACGCTCAGCACAGGCGGTATCGACCTCAACGCCTATGCGGTGCTGGCCGGCGATGGCACCTTGCGAGTCACGGTGATCAACGCAGACGCGTCGCATGACGCCACCGTGAGCATCGCGCCTGGTTCTACCTACACCAGGGCACTGGTGCTGAGTCTCACCGCACCGGCACTCGATTCCACCACGGGCTTTCTCTTGGGCGGTGCGGCGGTGGCGGCCGACGGGATGTGGTCGCCCGCCCAGTTCGAAACTGTGAAAGCTTCCGCTGGGGTGTATTCCATCAGCGTTCCCTCGGGCAGCGCGGTGGTCGTTGGGTTCGGCGGGAGCGCGGTAGGGATCGGCAACTCGGCCGGCGGCAAGCCGCCGGTGGCGGCCGACAGTTTGGCCTCGGCGTACGGCCAGAACCTGGGATTCGTCGCGCGCAGCGCCCCTTCGGCCAGCCTGCCGAACACTCTGGCTGGAGCTCAGGCGACGGTCACCGATGCAACTGGTGTTGCCCGTCCCGCGCCGCTCCTGTACGTCTCGCCGTCGCAGGTCAACTTCGAGGTTCCCGACGGCACGGCGCCAGGGCTGGCTACCGTGGACATTGCTGGGGCCAGCGGAACCGTCCAAGTGAACGCGGTCGCGCCCGGATTGTATGCGCTGGGAGGAACCAACATAGCGGCCGCCACGGCCGCACGCTACCCCAATGGCGGAGGCGCACCGACGCTGGTCGCCGTCTTCGATTGCAGCAGCGGAACCTGTGTTGTGTCTCCCATCGCGCTGGATAATCAATCCACCGTGTACTTGTCGCTTTATGGCACAGGCCTTCGCAATCGGTCGTCGCTCGCCAACGTGACGTGCACGGTGGGCGGCGTTTCGACGCCGGTTCAGTATGCCGGGGCGCAACCGCAGTACCCGGGCCTGGACCAGGTGAACGTGGCGCTACCGTTGACGCTGCGCGGCGCAGGAACCGTGAACGTGGAAGTGAACGTCGACGGGCAGCTTTCCAACCCGGTCGAGATTGCGATCCAATAGGTCCGTATCAGAGGGCTGTCGAGACGCGCTGCGAGGCGGGGGATTCGGCTCTATCGGGGCGTTAATTCGGGTTATCGTTAGCGGCCTTCTTGTGGAGTTGGGCGCTTCATCCAGTTGACATGGACCGGACTTCACAGGAGAGACCTCCCAAAACGCTGTATTTGGATAGTCAGCTTCTACGCGCTCAATTCGAATGCGCTTGCTATTGCGCCGTCTGACTGAAGACTCGCTACACGCGCGTGCAGAGGCAAGTCTCAGTCGTCCTTCAGCCCGCGTTCCGGACGTCAGGCATTATCATGATACATTGCAGCTGGCTCGCACGGTACCAACGAAGGCGCTAAATGAGGCTCTCGAGGCCGAAACACTACTTGGGTGGTCGCAACTGACTTCAAGAAGAAGGGCTGACCTACGGCCAGTCCCGGTTGGACTCCGGCAAGGGTGAATGCATACGTGAAGTCCACCGGTTTTAACATCAGCTCGACGTAGCTGCTCAACTCGTCGATCGCCTGATCCAGTTGCTGGACTGTCTCAAGCAATGGACTTACCTCAGAGAGGATCTGGTTCTGGAGGTCGTAGACGATTTGTCGCTTCCGGCCATAGTCAGCGTCTTGTGCGAGAACCACAGCTCTTCGGAGAGCGCCTAAAGGATCGTTGCCCGCCTTTGGCACAGCGATTCGTTGCTGCAGTCTAAGACCGAGGTTTGCACGATCATCCGCGACCTTCTGGACAATGAAGTCGGCGTGCATATCCTGCTCCGACTGGTATGCCGCCACTAGGTCGACCTTGTCGACTCCTTTTGGGACCACGACGGGTTTTTCGTTGGCGAGCACCCTACGCGTGAGTTGGTACCCCAAATTCTTCTTGGCCTCCGAGATAACGTCTTCGGTGTCTTGCTTGATCGCGGCAAACTGTTCAGCCCATCGATGATATGCGCTTTCTCGATCGGCTCGTCCCCAGTTGGCGCGGACAGCCAGTTTGCCAAGTATCGCGAGGCGCTCATCGAGCAGGTCCGGCTCCCAACCCCGGTCGTGCCAGCGATTCCGCTCCTCGGGTGTTGGCGGCACCGGAATCACTAGATGATCGTACAGCAATACTTCAGGTATCAGTCGCGCCGGATCTTTGTGATCGATGACGGAAAACGTGCCCCACCTCTGGCGCATCATTTTTCACCCCTCGCATGTTCGTTTGCCGGAGACGCACTGCAGTACCTGTCGATCAGCTGCATGGTCTTTTCAGTGTGGTCCATCAATGTTGCGGAGACATTTTTCATCGTTTGGAAGTCGGCCTTACCCGTCTGCGCCCACGTGCTCAGCACGCCGTTCCAGTTAGTGTAGTCTATGAACCAATGGAAGAAAGCAGCCTGAAGCTGCGCTAGCCGGGCGCGACTAAACTGAAGATCCTGTGCCGGCTTCGTGATGAAGTAGAGAATCACATCAGTGATGCCAAGGCCCCCAAATACGAGTGGGATCAATGCTTTTTCCTTGACGAAACCCATCACCAGAGAGGCGAGTATCAGTACCACGCCCAGGTAGAAGGCGATCGTGTACATCATCATCGTGGAGCGGAACCCGCGCTCAATCTGATCGACGGTGTCTCTCAGACCGCTCTTGAACGAATCCGCTGTTGCGAGCGTGCTGGCTTGTTGTTCAGAGCTCCCGATCGTGGTTGGCCCTCGGGCGGCGTTGGCCAAGCCGGTCATCACCCGTCTGATCTCCTCACGGTCATGAGAATCCGTGATCCCTTCGTCTACCAATGTCGAGTCGAAATCGGCGACCAGCCGCTGAAAGAAGGCAGCGTCATCCACTGCTCGTCTAAGCACGCTAAAGCCTCTGTCGTCGTTCATTTCGCCTTCCATCCTGGTGCCCGTGGTCTCCCTTGGAACGGCAGCCTGCAGACTCTCCCAACGGATTCTATCAGATGTGCCTCCTGAGCAGGCAAACCACTTTGGCCCGAGCGGTACAGCTTGTCCTGGCCTCATGTCCCGCTCTCTGAGAAGCTCAGCCTCTGGTCGATCCTCCTGGTAAAACGGCGTTCCATGAAAGCGGCGATGTTCGACCGGTCATGGGCCAACGGACGATACGTGGCCAAACCGCAATAGGCCGACCCACTATTCTTCCAGCGTTTCACGTACGCGCTCTGAAATGACCGCTGAATCGTCATCTATCGCGAACGTCGCTGAGCGCTCAAAACCGTGCGGCCCGGTGATGAGCACGCGAAACCCGCCTTTGAATGGGTCAGCGGCAATCCAGGCTTCGTGAGGAGCCTTGGTGTGTTTGCCGCCGGCGACGACGGCCGCCTCGATGCGCTCACGGCGGTGGCCGTGGATCCCTTTGATGTCGAAGACGGTGAGCGGCAGACGCCTCAATTGTAGCGACCGCGGCTGCTCGGCTGGGTGTATTATGGCTAGAAGCTCAGAGCCAAAATGGAAACTCCGGCTACCAAGACGCGCTCGGCGGCGCTCGGGCTTCGTGCCCATTCGGGCTGGGCGGTGATGGTCGCCGTGTCGGGTGGGTCAGCAGTCCTGCGGCGACGGATCGAGATGACGCAAGGCTCGGGTCACCGGGCGCGTCAGCCCTATCACGCGGCGGAGGAGATGCAACTGCCGCAAGCGGCAGTCTTTCTCCAGCGCACAGAGGAGGTTGCGGTGAAAATGGCGGCCGCCGCGGTGAAAGAGGCCGTCGCTATGCTCGCCAACGATGGCTTCCGCGTGTTGGGAGCGGCAGTTCTGCTCGGATCGGGCAAGCCGCTGCCTGAACTCACCCGGATACTCTCCGCGCATCCATTGATTCATACCGCTGAAGGAGTTTTCTATCGGGAAGTGTTGAAGAGCGCGTGCGAGGCGTGCGGGCTGGAGGTGCTGGGCATCAAGGAGCGAGAGGTGCTGGAACAGTGCACGGCAGCGCTGAGCATATCAATCTCTGAGTTGCAGGCGCGACTCTCCGCGATGGGGAAGACGCTTGGGCCGCCGTGGACGCAGGACGAGAAGCTCGCGGCAGCGGCGGCTCTGACCATTCCACACAGAGCCCGGTGATGTTGCTTCTGAGCGAGCGTTATCGCGCCATATCGGAAGCTGTCCTGCGGCCCTAATCGGGCCTTTTCAACTTCAGCCAGACCCACGTGGTAATTCCCTCTCTTCGTGCGACCGCGCGGGCGTCCCTCAGCACGCGTCGAAGCAGCGCAAGCACGGGGCTGTCGGCACGCCCGAAGTTCAGCTTGTGGATCTCCTGCCGGCCAGCATCACTGCGGCGCGGAGTTCAGCGTGGGAGTGTTGAATTTCAGCCATGGCCTGTCCAATTAGATTGTCAGGCGGCCACGGCGCCGGCGGCCGTGACACCTGACCAGCGCGTGTGGATGCCGCTTCGGAGCGATCTCCCAGAGCCGGACTCCGTGGACGTTTGGAGGTGGGCTTGGGATTCCTCGACGAGCCATGCGGGGCACACTTCTCATTCTCTCTCGTAGTGTAGGCAGGGCTTCCGTGATTTGACCAGGAGGTAAACCTAGCGGCGTCCGGTCGCTACCAGATGGTACATGAAGCCTCCGTCGTGGCGCGCTTCGACGGAGGCGAACTCGGGCGAGACCACATCGAGAAAATCATTGAGCGGAGGACTGGTCATGAGATGGCACCCGCCGGCGTCGTCGTACCGCCATTCGGCGAAGTCGTCACTGAGCGGCGTCACGGCAAAGGTCGTGCGTCGCGCGTAGGTGGACTGGTTAAAAGACGCCAGGTTGCGCCCAAGCAGGACTTCGAAATAGAGCGCCCCACCGGGCGAAATCCACTCGACCGCAGCGCGAACGAGCGCGGCGATACGCGCGCGATTGCGGAGATAACAGTAGCCAGCCCAAAAGTTGGACACGAGATCGAAGCTGGCTGGCGCAAACGGAGCCTCCGCCATGTCGCCCAGGATGAACCGGGCATGTGGCGCGCTGGCACGCGCACGCTGGAGTTGCGCCTCGCTGAGATCGAGTCCGAACATTCGCGCCCTGCCCGCCAAGACAGAAAAGTGCCATGCCTGCCCGCAGGCGAGGTCGAGCCATCTCGGTTGGGAAGGGCGCAAGCCTGACAGGATGCGGTTCAGATTCGCCGCGTTGAGTTCATGCTTGCGCCGCCACGGCGCGAGATATAGCGACGGGTAGAGGCCGACGTAGGGTTCGCGGTAGATGGATCGGGACCGATCGCTGGCGGGGACGACCGCGCCGTCGGGAGGCCCCTCTCGACTTTCCGCCGGCCACCCGCGCGTCATGCGGCGGACTCCGCTGGCGCGATGTCCGCGGGCTGGTAGAAATAATGCGATAAATCACCTCGCACCGTCGGCGAGTCCTCTCGTTTGTTCTGGATGCAGCACCAGTGAAACCGCGCGCGATCCGCTGGCAGCGGCGCCGAGCCGCGAATGGCAGCGTCCCACCGGCCGATGATCTCATGACATTCGTCGAGGGGAATCCGATGCCGCGCGTGGTTGCCGTAGAAGTGAACTATGAAATCGCCCGGCTGATAGAAGCGCGGGTGGTTCTGCAGCCCGTTGACATACTTGATCCTGCGCCGGTCTTCAGGTGCCCGACGCAGGAGGGCTATCATGGCTTCCTGTTCGCCGATTCCGTCCCATACATCGCCAGCCGAAACGAATTGCGTCTCTTCGTATGCACGTTTCAAAAAGTCGCGCGACCACGCCGATGCGCGGATCAGAAAGACACCGGTATTAATCGGCATGCGATCGAGACCGGCCACCACGGGCACGCCGAGGAGGCGGAAGTATTCCTCATGGGACTGCACGATGAGATCGTAGTCAGGGTCGCACAGCGCGTCGATACGCCGATCCTGGGCGAAGATCAGCGTGTCGCTGTCAGCCCACAGAGCCCAGGCGTGCATCTCTAGAGCCGCCAGCAGCGCCGGAATCTTCGCCCAGCAGGCGGGCCTGTCGTCGGCGATCGGAACCTCACAGATGAAGCGGTAACCGTGGCGCTCGCAATACTGGCGCCGGTTCTCGATTGCCATTCGGCCCAGCTCCTCATACTTGAAGGTCAGATTGACTGGCGGCACAACGTTGAACGTGATCACTGCAAGATCGTCCTGACGGAAGCGTGAGCTCGACGTCCCACAAACAGTCGTCATATCAGCTTGCTCCACCGGTGGCCAACGCGGCATGACCCGATTCCAAACGCCAGTTATCGGACTCCCGTCACATCAGGGCTTGGCCGCCGAGCTCACCCTCAACTATCTTCACCTGTTCGGACTATGTTAGTCCTTTTCTACTTCCCCGGGAAGCCAGATAGCAGTTAGTACAAAAACACACACCACGAGGCGGAGTCGATTGTAAACTCCGAGAAAACACTTGCAACGGAGGCGGCCTCGTGTATAACTATACAGATAGCGAAGACACCTGGACTGAGATCCTTTTGGGCTAGAGAGTTTAAAGGAATAAATCCATCGGTGACAGGAGGAGGACATGGCTGATACAGTTGCACCCCGTTTGTCTCGGTATCGCTTAGCGACCGCTGACGCATTCCAGCAGGATTTGGTGGTTCCAGAAGGAAAATCACTGACACTTTCCGCGCCCGCGGCCGGCAAGAGCGCGCCAGGCTATGTTACGTTGACCCCGAAAGACATAGCCGACGCGAAGCTCTGGCTGGGGGTTCCGGATCCCGTAGGGAAGCGGCGCAAACTCCGGGCTCTCTCGCCGGCGGATCTCGCACTCGCGCGGGGTGCTGCCGCTGCTGCGAAGGTAACACCGGAGCAGCACACATCGCTGCAAGCGCTGGCCTATCAGTATGTCTACGGCGATTCCACCGCCTTGGCCAACGACGCCGCAACGATCTCGAAAGTCGTTTCAGGTGGTTCCATCGTTGGCGTTTTCCTGCAAAACGTCGATGTCCTGCCCAATGCCGAGCTGAAGCTGGCGGCGAACCTCAAGGTGTTCTTCGCGAATGACGTTCGTATTTGGAAGGGTGGGCGGATCGTTTTGCTCGGCAACATTAAGGTTGATTGCAATAGCATCGTGGGCAATTACACGGCGCCCAAGATACCGATTGTGCTCAATCCGTCCCTGAACCTGGGTATCATCGCGAATTTCGGAGGTTAGTAAGATGCCAAACATCATAGGCACTGGGGTAACGGGAAAGACAGGTACACCTGGCACCGATGGGACTGCCGGCAGCCTTGGCGGGCGAGGTACCAACGGTAACGAGAGCTGGGACGGAAGCACAACCGATGCGTCGCCTGGGGGACGAGGCGGCAACGGCGGCGCTGGCAGCCAGGCCACGGCCGGCCAGGATGGCACGGATGGTCTCGATCTGGTCGTGGCTGTCGGTGACTTGCTGGGAGGACTCGACATCAATTGTTCCGGCGGGAATGGCGGTGACGGTGGACGAGGCGGCAACGGCGGCACCGGAGGGACTGGAGGCACGGGAGGCGCGGGCGACGGCGATGACGTCAATCCGGGCGATGGCGGCTTCGGCGGAAACGGCGGCGACGCGGGCAACGGTGGAAACGGTGGGACCGGCGGCGACGGCGGCAACATCACCATTTACTACACGACCCTAACGGCTCCGAATACGACCACGATGTCCTCCAACCCGGGAGTCGGAGGCGTGGGCGGCGCAGCAGGCAGCGAGGGAGCCCCGGGCCCACAGGGCCAAACCGGCGGTGGCGGCTTTGGCGGCGACGTTCCCGTGGAACCCGGCGGTGGCCCACCAAGCCCGGGACATGTCGGCTCGCCGGGCAATTCGGGCAAGAAGGGCAATGCCGGTCTGATATCCATAGGCCCGGCCGTTTGACGAGTTTCGAATTCCTGTGGCAACGGACGGCGTGACATTTACCGTTGCCGCCCGCCAGGGCTGTCCCTGGGATGCGGCTGGCGCCATAGCGCCATCCTCCGGTGGACGAGTTCTTACGCTGCGCGACGTGGTGTGGCCAGCCCTGGACTGTCTGGTTCGGGAGTTCTCGCTAGCCGGACCTCGTGTGTTTTGGCAGTTGTTCGAGCTGCTGACGCGCGAATCGCTCACTCTGCCGATCACCGGCGGCGGACCGCGTTTTTCGGGCATTAACTCCGACGGCACCCCGTGGCAGTTTTGCGTCCCGCTCGGCGCGGCCGTTACGGGCGGAGTGCGTTACCTCACCGAGATCGGCGTTCCCGGCACGACTATGTCCGCTCGCGTTCGACTGGCCCGGCGCCGGCTCGACGACGTGATGGACCTGTTACAGTTGCCGGCCGAGACCGCCGGCGTTGTCGACGCACTGTTCGGATTGCTGCCGCAGTTGGCGGATCGCCTGGATGCGTTACGCGGCGGCGTCTGGGTTGGCGTCGGCGCCGGCGCGGACGGCCAATGCGGAATCCGGCTTTACGCCAACAACGAATGGGGCGACGAACTCGCGCGCTGGCAACGGTTGACCACGGCGCTGCGTCGACTGGGGGCCGGCGGCTTTGGGCGGCTGCTGCGCGATCACGTCGCCGATCTGGTGCAATCCTTCTCGCCGGTGGGCCTGGCCGCATCCCTCGGTCGAAAGACGATTCTGAAACTCTATCTGCGACCGCGGGCGAATCCGTGGGAGGCGTGCACACGTTTGATGCAGCAGCCCGTCTTTGGGCTTCCTATCAACCTCCCGCAGATCGAGCATGCAATGGGAGTCCGGCTATCCACATTGACGGAACGGGCGCTCGTTCTGTCGATAGCGGGCTCGTCGGATGGCCAGGAGCCCGACCTGAAAATCGACCTCAATGGGCAATGGCTCTTTGATATGCAGCGCACGCCGGAGAAGACCGTGGAGTCGCTCGCCACCACCTTTGGCATCGATCCCAGACCGTACCGGCTGGCGCTTTCCATTCTGCAGGGTGCTGCGGCGCCGGGGTTCGTTCCGGTGCATGATTTCATTGGATTCGGCGGTGGCGCGCACGGACTGCGGCTGAACGTGTACCTGCGTTTGGCGGCGTCATGACGCCACTGCTCCACCGAAGTTCGATCCGTCGTCTCACCTTCCCGAGCGGCGGGCGCCGAACGCCACGTTGAGCATCGGCAGTCCCACTGGCTGCCCTCCGCTGCCAAACTTGGAGTTGGGGCGCGCGGTCCCGACGTTGCCTCCACGCGCATCGTGAAGAAGGTCCGTGTGTGGCTTGATGTCCCGTGCGGACGTCTGTCCAGATACGGTGTACCGGGAAGCAGACGGGCAATTGCTCTGGCCCGGCAACAAGGATCCTTATCGGAAGCCGACTCTGCAAGCTGGCCGCTGCGTTGTTTGCGAAGTGGCGCGTGATCCCGGCGGTGTCAGCCGGCGACGTTGCCACGGGGTGAGTGTACCCCCGACCATCAAGGCTTCTGAGAACTCACACCACCCTTAGAAAGCCGCCTGCCGGATTCGCAATTGGCAGGTCTCCGGTTCACGCCCGGCAGGTGACTCCGTATCAACGGCTGGATGAACCGTCCGTCCTGCCGAGTACCGTTGTGAAGCGTCGTTGTCCGGCGCGCTTGACAAGTAGGAACGCTGGAGTGAACCCCAAAACTGAGACAGCGAGTTAAGGGAACAAATACATTGAATGGAGTGAGGAATGGATTTGTCCCGAGCTGTTTACAGTCGCGATCTGAAGATCGCCGCCATGCGCGCA